>Ga0209056_10002397_pt1 | contig 20234 bp, 18 predicted proteins | sample GraSoiAngelo_114_FD_185876 | JGI IMG/M metagenome (GOLD analysis project Ga0209056, IMG submission 185876) | Grasslands soil microbial communities from the Angelo Coastal Reserve, California, USA - 14_0903_13_40cm (SPAdes) (version 2) | ecosystem: Environmental > Terrestrial > Soil > Grasslands...
CGGCAGGTCGCCTCAGCTGCCGCCAGGCGAGGAGCCCGGCGGCGCCTACGAGCGGCATCAGAGCGGAGACGACAAAGACGGTGCCGAACCCGGATACCGAAGCGATCTGACCCGAGACGAACGAGCCGGTGATGACGCCGAAGTCGGTGAAGGCCCAGAACGTCGCCATCGCGGTGCCTCTCTCCGCCGGCCCGGCGAGGTCGATCGCAAGCGCCTGGAGCGCGGACTGGGCCGTTGCGAAGCCGATCCCGACAGCCACGCCGGCGAGGATGAACGCCTCGGCGCTGGCGGCGCTCGACACGACGTACATGCCGACCGCAGTCACGATCATGCCCGGCACGATCGCGGCGAAGCGGCCGCGCCGGTCTCCGATCCTCCCGGTGAGCAGGCGCGCGACGATCGACGAGATCGCGATGGCGGTGAAGTAGAGGCCGGGGTTCGTGACGCCGCGCGAGATGCCGAGCAGTGGGATGAAGCTGAACGCGGCTCCGGTGCCCACGATCACCGAGTACTGGGCGAGCGACGGCGCGACCACGCCGCGGTGGAGCCGGAACCCGACTCCCATCGGTGTCGCGCTCTCCGGACGGCTGTCCTCGTGCAGGCCCAGCGATAGAAGCGCGGCGACAACCGTCGCGAGCCCGGCGATCGCGTAGAGCGCGCCGAAGCCCAGGCCATCAACGATGACGATGCTGACCCCCGCGCCGAAGCCCTGCGCGACACCTTGGAGAACTCCGTAGTAGCCGACGGCCTCCGCGCGCCGCGAGATCGGCACGGTGTACGCGATGTACGTGCTGGCCGCGGTGGAGAACGTGCTTAGCGCCACGCCGCTGAGCATGGACGCGACCACGAGGAGGATCGGCACGCCACCGCCGATGGGGATGGCGGCGCGGTTCGACATGGCGAGGATGAACGCGACGCACGAGAGGACCATCAGCCCGGCGCCGCCGAACGCGAAGAGACGCGAGCCGTAGCGGTCGGTCCACGAGCCGACCGGGAAACGAGCGAGGAGCGCGCAGGTCGCCTGGATACCGATGATCGCGCCAACGACCTGGGGACCCAGATCGAATTCCCGAACGACGAGGAGCCCGATGGAGGTGTTCACGAGCATCAGACAGGACGCTTGCGCGAGCGTGGCGAGCCCGACGAGGATGAATCCGAGGGTGAAGATGCGGTCAGGGCTCTGTGCAGCGAGGGTTCGCGAGATCAACTAAGCCTTTGACGCTCACCGGTCGCGGCTGCCGTCTCGATCGCGTTCAGCATGCGATGGCGAGTGACTGCGTCTTCAAAGGTCGGGCAGAGGTGCGTTCCCTCGCGATAGTCGCAGGCGAAACGCGCGTACGCTTGCGCGACGTTCGTGCCTAGACCCGGCTGCGGCGGGGCCCACCGATACTCCTCTGGCACAGCCAGGATCTCGAGCGAGGACCGCGCCCCCTTGCCGCCGCGTACGGTCATCTCGAAGAGCTGGGCCTGGCCTCCGTCGGCGGTAAGCTGCAGGTCGCCTTCGCTGCCGTTGATCTCCCAGAGCAGGTTGGTGCCGCGCGAGCTCCCGCCGCGGTAGTGCATCGAGAATGCGGCCCCGCCCTCGAGCAGTCCGCTGACGATCACCTGATCATCCGCCGCCATCGGCTTGCTTTCGCCCGTCCCCGCGACCGTGAAGGATTTTCGGCGCATCGTCATGGTGGCGGAGAGCTCTCGGATCTCGCCGAGGCAGTGACACAGCGCGTCCGCCGCGTGGCCCAGCGCGATCGAGAGCATCGTCGCGCCGTTCTTCTTGTCGTTGAGATACACGTTGAACGGCTCCACCGTCGGTCCCCAGCCCATGCCCGAACCGATCAACGTGGTCGAGAGCAGCTCACCGACGTAGCCCTGCTCGATAAGGTCCCGCACGTACGCGACGGCCGGCGCGGAGCGCGCCTGCAGACCAGCCACCGCCAGGACCCCTTTTTCCTGCGCCAGCGCGGCCAAGGTCTCCGCCTCTCTCAGGCCGTTACCCAGTGGCCATTCGCAGTACACGGCCTTACCCGCGTCGAGCGCCGCGGTCGCGAGTTCGAGGTGATGGGGCACTTTCACGGTCACTGCGACGACGTCCACGTTCGGGTTGTTCACGAGCTCTTGATGATTGTCGAAGGCGAGAGGCACGCCAAAGAGCTTGCTGGCGGCGTCGGCAGACTCGCGTCGGGTAGTCGAGAGCGCCGTTATCTCGAAGTCATCGGATAGCGACTTCAACGCAGGAATGTGCGCTTGCTTCGCCCACCCGCGATCCGGATCGGCGCCGATGATCCCGACACGAATCTTCTTGGACCGGCGGTTGCCCGTCGCGATCTGGATTAGACCGCTCAAGCGACGGCGGCCACTTCTGTGGCCTTGACCACTTCGACTTCGAGCGCGAGCTTGACCTCTTCGCCCACCAGGAAGCCACCGGTCTCGAGTGCGACGTTCCAGGTCAGGCCCCAGTCCTTGCGGTTGATGCTCGTGTGCGCGCTGAAACCCGCATGCACGCCACCCATCGGATCCTTCGCCTGCCCTGAGTACACGACGTCCAGCGTGACCGGCCGCGTCACGTTCCGGATGGTCAGGTCGCCGATCATCCTGTACTGGTCGTGAGCCGCGCGCTCGATGCGCGTGCTCTTGAAAGTGATGGTCGGGAACTGCTCGACGTTCAGGAAGTCGGGTGACTTCAGGTGCGCATCACGGCGCTGGTCGTTGGTAATGAGCGTTTGAGCGTCGATCGTTGCTTCCACCGAAGACGCCGTGAAGTCGTCGTCGTTGAGATCGATCGACACCCGCATACCGGTGAAATGCCCCCGCACGGTCATGAGGCCCATGTGCTTCGCCGAAAACTCGACCTGGGTATGCATCGGATCGACTGTCCAGCTCATGTCTGTTCTCCTCGCAGGTAATGTGCGTACACAATAGTTGTTATGCGTATTATCGTCAAGCGTAAAGATCAGTTGGGAACTGTCCGCAGCACAAACAATGGTTTAGGTTTGAGCGGTGAATGCGGCCCAGAAAGTCGCGACTCGGTCAGCGGGCAAGGCTTCCTCGAGGCCGGGTGCCACCAAGGATCCGCACGTTTCGGAGCTCGGTCGGAAGCTCCTAACTCTCCCACGGCTGAATGCCTGGGGCGCGTTCCTCACGGCGCACAAGGCGCTGGAAAACATCCTGAGTCGGGAGCTCGAATCGGCCTGTGGGCTGCCGCTGACCTGGTTCGATGCGCTCGCCCAACTGCGAATGGCACCTGCTCATCGCCTCACGATGACCCAACTCGCCAGCGCCCTCCTGTTCAGCAAGAGCGGGCTGACGAGGCTCATCGACCGCATGGTGGAAGCCGGGTTGGTCCAGCGGCTCGCCCGCCCCGGGGACAGGCGGAGTCTGCACATTGCGTTGACGGACGCGGGAGAAGAGAAGTACCGGCAAGCGCTGCCGATTCACCTCGGGCACGTCAAACGCCACTTCGCGGCATACATTGAGGACGGCGAAGCTGCCGCGGTTGAGTCAGCACTGGTGCGCATGGCCGATGCCGTCCGTCGAGAAAGCGGTCTATGACGGAGAGACACGGCTATCGCTGATTAGCACGCGGCGTCTGTCCCGGCGACTCTTTCGCGCACTGGACAACTTGTTGCGGAGGGTCGCCGCGCCCTCATATCCGGGCCGTCGATTCACGTGGTCAGGATCGAACGGTCAATCTCGACGTGGCGATGGGCTCGGTCGCATGACTCGCGAGCTTGAGAAGTGCTGGGCAGCCACCCTCTCTCATATTTTCGCTGGTGTTCTCGCGTGACCTCGTCAGAACTCCGTTCCGTAAATCGCACTCATGAGGTCAGGGGTTCGATCCCCCTCAGCTCAACCGGACCCGCGTAGATCCGCGCGATTCTCAAGATCGCCGGGGGGGGCAGAAACGACCTGACCGCTGTTCATGCGGCTGGGCGCGGGCGCCGCAACTCCGCTGCGCTGCGTGTCTCAGCACTACGCGGGAGTCGCATGAAACGACGCATGGTCCAATGGCTCGCGGGAGTTGACGGCCGCGCTCTCACAGGGCAGCGGAAAGCCGACTGCTACGACGAAAGGCGAGTGCTCGCTCCGGATCATCTGTGCAGACCCACGACAGACGAAGGGCGGCTGCGAGTTTGAGACTGCGGTCATCGTTGACGCTGTGCGCATGTACGTCTACGCCACCCGCGCGAATCATCGAGACGACCTCTTCGCTGAGTTGATTCGCATGCAGGTGTACGGCCTGCGCGCGGGCGAGACGGGCCTTCTGCAACGCCGCATAGGCGACGACATCCAGGTGCATCCACTCTTCGGATGGCGGGAAGAGCAGGGCTGTGGTGATGTCAGGACAACGCGCGCGCAGTTCGATCAGAAGTCCTGGCTCGAAGGACGTGACCTCGATCATGTCCCAGTTGTGTCTGAATCGGGTGAGCAAGTTTCCGACGACCGCTGCGGCCTCGGGCTCAGGGCCCTTCAGCTCGATCTCAAGACCGATCCTGCCGGCGAACTCCTCCACCACCTCCTCCAGCATCGGGATTCGGTGATCCCCGTCTGGGTGGAGGACCGAGCCGACCACGCGCAGGGCATCGAGGTCGCGGGCCGAGCGCAAGAAGATCGGCCCTGAGTCGGTAGTCGTCGCTTCCAAGTAGTAGTAGTGGTAGATCGCCGGTCGCTTATCGCGCGTGAGCCGAACGTCAAGTTCCACCGCGTCGACCCCAAGAGCGAGCGCACGCCGAAATCCAGCCATCGTGTTCTCAGGGGCCGCCGCGGTTACGCCACGGTGGGCGACGATCCTGAATGGCGGTTTCGTCAGAGAGCCAGCGGTCACGACGTGATCATCGCTTATCGCCGGGCGTCGCCATCTTGAACGAACTCGCGCTTCCGGGCTCGCCCGTATCGGGCGGGTCCTGCGAGCCCTAAAGCCGGGGGTCCCCAGCCTCGAAGACGGCGATTGACCGGTCATGCTTCGGATATGAAGACGGCAATCTCACTCCAGATGACCTCTTCGCCGACGCAGAGCGCCTCGCCCGCGGCTGAAGAAGGCCAGAAGCAGGTCTACAGCGAAGCCATCAGGGCGTATGTGGCTCGACACGACCCGGACGTAGTCACGGGAAGGCTCGATGAGGTCGTCGAGCATCTTCAGATCCACGCGTCGTAGGCTGGGCGGACCATCCTCGCTTTTCGTTTTCGCCAGATCGCGGCCTTGGGACCGAGTGCGGCATCCCGTCGGCTTGGACCCGTTGCGCCTCCCGGCGTCGCTGACCCGCGTCCGCGCTCCAGTTGATTCGGATCTAGAGGTGAAAAGGTCATGCTCCTGCGAATTGGCAGCTCGCAAGATGTCAACAAAGGCCAGATGCGCGTCTTCGATGTCGCCGGAACGAAGGTGAACGTCGCCAATGCGGATGGTCATCTGTACGCCTTCGACGACACGTGCACCCACATGGGGTGCTCGCTTGCGAAGGGCCACCTCGCAGGGACCGTCGTGACCTGCGCCTGCCACGGTAGCCAGTTCGATGTGACTTCCGGCGCCGTCCTCCGCGGACCGGCCGAGCGGCCAGTCCGTTCCCGGGCCGTGCAAGTCAAGGGCGACGACCTGCTTACCGAGGCGTGACGAGTGGCGAGCTGAGCTCGACCGTCCAAGGCTCGAAGGAGCTCGTACGGACTCTCGCGTAATGGCGCGCTACCCATGGCGCGAGTTCTGGGCGTTCCTTGCCGCGGGCCTCGTCACCCTCCTGCTGGTGCTTCCGTATCAACTGGCACTCCTACCGGCACCGCCGCCCATCCCGCTGGCGCTGCTCGTCGTCGCAGCGGTGGCGCAGAGCGCGATCCTCCTCGCGATCGCTGTGGGCCTCGGCCTTGCCGCCGCGCGCCCTGTCGGACTCTCCGCACCGCTCGTCGAGGCCTGGCTGTACGGCGGCGACGTGCGCACGGCGCTTCGCGCGCTCCAGCTTCCGCTCGCGGTCATGATCGGCGTCGCGTCATCGGCCGCGGTGGTCGTCCTCGAGTTTGCGCTCTTTCGACCGCTGATCCCTGAGCTCGCTCACCTCGGCGTGGCGACGCCCGAGCGTTGGCAGGGTCTCCTCGCTTCGTTCTACGGGGGGATCGCCGAAGAGCTGCTCACGCGGCTCTTCCTCGTCTCCGTGTTTGCCTGGCTCCTTACCCGCGTGCTGCGCGGCTCACTCGCGTTCTGGCTCGCGATCGTGCTCTCCGCGGCGCTGTTCGGCCTCGGTCACCTTCCCGCGACCGCGGCGCTCGTGCCGCTCTCCCCCGCGGTAATCGCACGCGCGGTGATCCTGAACGGCATTCCGGGCGTCGCGTTCGGCTGGCTCTACTGGCAGCGTGGCCTCGAGGCAGCGATGGTCGCGCATTTCTCCGCAGACCTCGTGCTGCACGTGCTCATCGGCGGGTAGCGCCGCCGAGCATGGGTCCGCTCATGCCCGCAGCTCACGGATCGAGGGCACGAGGAGGGCGCTGACCGATAGGGCGGTGGCCATCGCACCGCCTGCGATGAACAGCGGCGCCGGTCCGTACGCTTGGATGAGGAGGCCAGCGACGACGGGCGCGATCGGGCCCATGAGGAACGAGCCGAACGAGTCGACGCTTCCAACGCGCCCCAAGAGCTCGCGCGGGACGTTGCGCTGCACCGCGGTGTCCCAGAGCGTGCCGAAGCCGGCGAGCGAGAAGCCGATGCCCGCGGCACAGACGAACGGGAATGGGAGGACCGGGAAGAACCCGAAGCCGGCGATCGAGAGCGCGCCGATGATCGAGAAGACGTACATGGCGATTCCGGTCCGATGAATACGAACCTGGCCGACAAACATGCCGCCGACGATCTCGCCCGCTCCGGCGGCCGCGGTGAGCAACCCGTAAACCGTCGCATCGGCATGCATGACGTCGCGGACGAGCACCGGCAGCCCGACGCTGAGCGGACCGGAGTACGCCACGTTGATGAACGCGAACAGGGCGATCGTGATCCAGAGCCACGGCAGTGAGAATGTGAACGCCAGCCCCTCGCGGATTTCGGCGAACATTGAGCGGCGCGCGCGGACCTCCGCCGCCGGCCGCCGGGTCGCGAGAAGTGCAGCGAAGCTGATCAAGAACGTGAGGCCATCGAAGACGAAGGCCCAGCCGGGCCCAGCGCTCACCACGATGAGCCCGCCGATGGCCGGCCCGACGATGCGCGCCCCTTGACGCGACATGCCGCGCAGGGCGTTGCCCTGCACCAGGATCGGCGCCGGTACGAGCTCCGGGATGATCGCGCCGATCGCCGGCATGAAGAACGCGGCCGACGCCCCGAAGAAGACCGCCGCACCGTAGAGATGCTCGATGCGGAGCGCCCCGCTGACGCTGAGCGCGCCGATCGCCGTGACGACCACCGCGCTCAACAAGTCGCTCGTGAGGATCACTTGCCGCCTTGGCACGCGGTCGACGATGACCCCGCCGTACAGCAGCAGCACGAGCTGGGTGGCAGTCGCGATCGCGAAACCGGCGCCGAGCTGGGCCGGCGTCGCGCCGAGTGAAAAGAACTGGAAGGGCAGGGCAACGCCGAAAACGAAATTGCCGAATATCGAGACCGTCTGGCCTGTCCAGAGCAGCCGGAAGTCGCGATGCCGGAGCGGCTCGAGGATGAGCGGAACCTTCACTCGATTCGTTTCCGTATGGGAATGTGAGTAGGATCGTGCTGTGGGCATCGTTTCTCGGCAAGACTGAGCGGAGCCCCTCGGGGCATCTCTTGCTCGTCCTGCCGCTCCTCTAGAGCGCGCGACGTGTAGTCGCCTTCGGCGTGGGTTCCGCTCCAGCCGCGTGGTTTTGCCACGCGGCTTTTTCGTACCCGCGAATCCGAAGGAGGACCGTCATGCCAGCTCACAATGAATCGACCCTTTGGCGCACTCAGAACTTCCTGCGCGATCGCACATTGGTGCTTCGGTTGGTTTCCCGCGCGAAGATCGGCCCGACCGACGTCGTATATGACCTCGGGGCGGGCGGCGGCATCCTCACCGACGCATTGGCCCGTCGTGCCGGACGAGTCATCGCGGTCGAAAAGGATCCCGCGCTCGTGACGCGGCTGAAAGCGCGGTTCCACGATCGACCGAACGTCGAGATCAGACACGCCGACATCCTCGCGCACCCGCTCCCCCGCGCCGCATACGTGGTATTCGCGAGTCCGCCGTTCGATGCCACCTCGGCGATCGTGCGCAAGCTCACGTCCGCGGCCGCACCGCCCCGCGACGCGTACCTCGTGCTGCAGCGGGAGGCCGCGGACCGCTACCTCGGGCGACCGCGGCAGACGCTCGCTGGACTTCTCATCGCGCCGTGGTTTTCGGTGCGGATCATTCATCGCTTTGCTCGCTCGGACTTTGCGCCGTCCCCGGCTGTGGACGTCGTCATGGTCAGAATGCGCAAGCGTGGGCCGCCGCTCATCGCGGGCTCCGATGCGCGCCTCTACCGGGATCTCGTCGTCGCCCTTTTTGTTTCGCGAATCCCAAGTGTCGGTGCTGCTTCGACGCGGCTCTTCGGCCGGCGGATCTCAAGACGACTCCTCTACGCCGCGCAAATCGATCCCGCCTCGTCCCCATCCGCCCTGGAGTTTTCGGCCTGGCTTCGACTGTTCCGGGAATTCGCGAGACTCCCCTCCGGGTTACGCGGGGCCGTCGCGGGAGCCGAGCGACGACTCCGTCGAAAGCAGCGACGCCTGCAGAAGATTCACCGGACGCGTGTACCACGGGACGCGCTGTCCCTGCCTCGCGACGCGGCGAGGCTAGCAGCCACCTCGTCGATCCGATTTTCGCTACTGTTCCATCGTGATTTCGCCAGAATTCGGTCGCGCCGAAGCGGTCAGGATCTCGATCCACACCGGCTCCACGGGTTAGAGGTATGGATCGCTTTTCTCAAAACGATCCCGAGCGTTCCGCGAATATCGCGTTCGCGCTGATCTTTCTCGGCATCATCGCGGTGGGCGCGCTCACGATCTGGCTCTTCTACGGAGGCACCCGCTAAGGGCAAGCGCCGCACACAACGCGGTGCTGCTCAACGTCGCAGTGCTCGGGCATATGGGCGGCGCTCTCTTTCCGCCGCCCTACCATCCCTTCAGAAGGGGGAGTCCCAATGGCCAGTACCCTCCAGCTTCGCAATTTCATCGACGGCCGCTGGGTCGACGCATCGACCGGGAGCACGTTCGAGAACATCGACCCCGCGACTGGCGAGCTGATCGCGAACGTGGCGAAATCCTCTACCGCGGACGTCGATCGCGCGATCGAAGCCGCGCGCCGCGCGCTCGACACCTGGCGGCTCTACCCCGCCCCCAAGCGCGGCGAGATCCTCTATCGGGCCGGCGAGATCGCGCTTCGGCGCAAGGACGAGCTCGCCCGCGAGATGACGCGCGAGATGGGCAAGGTGCTCGCCGAATCGCGTGGTGACGTTCAAGAGGGCATCGACATGACCTATTACATCGCCGGTGAGGGGCGCCGCCAGTTCGGCGACGTAGTTCCTGCGGAGCTCCCGAACAAATGGGCGATGAGCATGCGGCACCCCGTCGGGGTGGTCGCCGCGATCACGCCATGGAACTTCCCGTTCGCGATCCCGACCTGGAAGATCATGCCGGCTCTGATCCTGGGGAACACCATCGTCTTCAAGCCCGCGTCGTATACGCCGCTCCTCGCGGTGCGACTGGTCGAGATCCTCGAGGAGGCCGGGCTGCCGAAGGGCGTGCTCAACCTGGTGCTCGGGTCCGGCGGCGACCTCGGCGACCACCTCGTCTCGCATCCCGGGGTGGACCTCATCTCGTTCACGGGGTCGTCCGACACCGGTTCGCATATCAGCGAGATCGCCGGGCGGCTCCTGAAACGCGTGTCCTGCGAGCTGGGTGGGAAGAACGCGATCGTCGTGCTCGACGACGCGGACGTCGATCTGTCGCTCGATGGGATCGTGTGGTCGGCTTTCGGGACCTCCGGCCAGCGATGCACCGCGGCATCGCGCGTGATCGTGCACAAAGGCGTGGCCACGGACCTCGTGGATAAGCTCGTGGGAAGGGCCAAGAAGCTTCGCCTCGGGAACGGTCTGGATACGTCTACCGACGTCGGACCGGTGGTGTCTTCGTCGCAGCTCGAGCGCGTTCACTCGTTCATCCCCATCGCCGAGAAGGAGGGGGCCACGGTCGCAGCGGGCGGCCGGGTCCCGAAGGAAGGCCCCCTCGCCAAGGGCTTCTTCCACGAGCCGACCGTGCTCGTCGACGTGAAGCCCAACATGCGGGTGGCGCAGGAGGAGATCTTCGGTCCGGTCACCGCGGTGATCGAGGTCTCAAGCGTCGATGAGGCGATCAAGGTCTTGAACTCGACGAAGTACGGGCTTTCGAGCTCGATCTACACGCGCGACGTGAACAAAGCGTTCCGCTTCATGCGCGACGCGGAGACCGGGATCGTGTATGTGAACGCCGGCACGATCGGCGCCGAGATCCAGCTCCCCTTCGGCGGCATGAAGGCGACCGGTAATGGCCATCGCGAGGCCGGGCGGGCGGCGCTCGACGTGTACTCCGAGTGGAAGTCGATCTACGTCGACTACTCCGGCAAGCTGCAGCGCGCGCAGATCGACGACGCGGAGGGCGCCAAGCTCGCACCCTAACCGGCGCGCGAACGACCGCACGACCGTAAGCGGAAGCGGGCAGTCTTCATTCCTCGATCGGCAGGGTGAACCGGATCTGGGTTCCCTGGCCGACGACGCTCGTCGCGGCGATCGTGCCACCGTGCGCTTCGACGAGCTGCTTGGCGATGGCGAGCCCGAGCCCGGCGCCGCGCGACTCGGCGGACTTGTAGAAGCGGTCGAAGATGCGGCCGAGCGCGTCCGGCGGGATACCCGCGCCCGTGTCGGAGACGACGAGCGCAATCTGGCCGTCGTCCTGGCTCGCGTCGACGCGCACGCGGCCGCCCCGCGGCGTATAGCGAAGCGCGTTCGCGACGAGGTTCGCGAGGATCTCCCGAGCGCGGACCGGATCGGTGTCCGCGAGCGGCAGGTCCGCCCGCGCATCGGCGTCAAGCGTGATGCCGGCCTGCTCGGCTTGCGCCTCAAACGACGTGATCGTTTCCTTCGCGAGCGCCGCGAGATCGGTCGGCTCGCGATGGAGCGTGAGTGCGCCGGACTCGGCGAGCGAGAGCGTCCGCAGATCCTCGACGAGCCGCAAAAGCACCTTCGTCTCGTCGAGGATCGCGAGGAGATGCTCTTCGTCGGGAGGGTGCACCCCGTCGACGAGTGCCTCGAGGTTTCCTTGGACGACCGAGAGCGGGGTGCGCAGCTCGTGGCTGACATCGGCGAGCAGGCGCCGCCGCTGCTCCTCGCTCGCACGAAGGCGGCTGGTCATCGCGTTGAAGGCGCGTGCGAGCGCGCGAGCTTCACGTGGACCGCGCTCGTCGACGCGCGCTGAGAGATCGCCCTCCGCTACGCGTCCGACCGCATCGATGACATCACCGACCGGCGCGGCGAGTCGGCGTACCGCCCGGGCGGTGAATCCGATCAGAAGCAGCAGCAATAGAAGTGCGGCGCCGCGCGCGATTGCGCCCGGCAGATCGGGAGACCCGAGCGCGGTCGCGAGCGTCCAGAAGAGGAAGGTCGCGGCGAAGATCCAGAGGACGGCTGCGGCGACAAAGAACAGCGCCATCCGGCGCACGAAGCCGCCACGCATCGGCCACGATCCGCCGCCCCATCCTCGGCGAGGAGGGAACGGCTCGTTCTCCGGCCACCACGGCGGGCGCCCGCGGGAGTGACGCCACCCACCGCCTCTCACTCGTCGAGCTCCGCGAAGCGATAGCCGACGCCATACACGGTGAGCACGTAGCGCGGGGCCGACGGATCGTCCTCGAGCTTGCGCCGGATGTTCTTCACGTGCGCGTCGATCGCGCGCTCGTAGGACTCGAACGCCACGCCGTGCACCGTATCGAGCAGCTGCGCACGGGTGAACACGCGACCCGGTTCACGGGCGAGCGTCGCGAGGAGCTGGAACTCGGTGGGCGTCAGATCGACGGCGCGGTCGGATCTCGTAACGCGCATCCGCGGTATGTCGAGTCGCACATCTCCGACCGCAACGAGCTCGCTGGAGAGCCTCGGCCGCTCGAGCCGCCGAAGCACCGCGCGCACGCGCGCTACCAGCTCCTTCGGACTGAACGGCTTGGTGACGTAGTCGTCCGCGCCGAGCTCCAGGCCCACGAGCTTGTCGGACTCCTCGCTGCGGCCGGTGAGCATCACGATCGGCACGTTCGACTCGGCGCGAAGCGTCCGCGCGACGTCCAGGCCGTCGAGCTCCGGGAGGCCGAGATCGAGGACGACGAGGTCAGGGCGCTGCCCTCTGGCGGAAGCAAGCGCAGCCTTCCCGTCGTGAGCGGTGACGACCGCGAACCCGGCGTGCTCGAGATAGTCACGCGCGAGCTGAACGATCTTAGGTTCGTCGTCGACGACGAGGATCGTTCTCATCGCCGGCCAATCTTAGGTAAGCGAAGACGCCGGATCGTCGTCCGGCGTCTTCGCGATGAAGGAGGGCTCAGCGTCCGCTGGGCGGCGTCTGGGTCGTCGACCCGCCACCTTGCGGCTTCTCGCCGTGCATCTCTTTGTGCCACTCCTCGAGGCGCGCCTTCGGGTCGCCCCAGTACCCGCCGCCGGGACCGCCGCCGTAGCGCCTTCCCCACCCGCCCCAGAACGCGCCGCGGAGCAGGAAGAAGATCAGGAAGATGAACAGGAGCGGGAAGAGGAACCCGAACCCGCCGAAGAAGAACGGATGGTAGTAGCCGTACGGCGCGACCGCGGTCCCCGTGGTCGCGAGCCCTTGCGCGACTCCCAGCTGGTACGCGCCCACGCCGACGATCGCGGCGATGACGAGCGTGACGATGATGCCGATGCCTCGCATGTGAACTCTCCTTGCTGATGTTGTCGGTGCAGATCGTCGCCCCGGTTCGTGAACTGGGTGTGAAGGCCATGCGGAGAGGTTCTAGCGAAGGACGCTGTCGAGCCAGCGTGCCGCCGCCGCCACGGCCTCGGCCTCCGCGGCTCCGAGCTCGTGTCCGGCGCCGGCGATGGTCACCAGGTCGATCCGCGGATTGCGGCCGGCGATCCGCACGAGGACGGCGAGCGGCCCGAGCTCGTCGCGCTCTCCCTGCACGATGAGCGTCGGGCAGGTGATCGCCGCGAGAGCGGCCTCGTCCCGCGGACGGGGCCGGTCAGGAGGCGCGATCGGATGACCGAGGATCACCAGCGCATCGGGCGGTTCGCGCTCGGCGAGGAACGCGCACATGCGGCCCCCGAACGAACGGCCGACGAGAGCGATGCGCTCGGCATCGCCAAGCGCGTTGCGCGCCTCGCGAAGGTCTTCCAACTCGAGCGCGTATTCCCTGCTCGGCCGCGATCCGCGTGTCCGGAACGTCACCGCTCGGGACTCGATCCCGAACGACCCAAGCGCCGACGCGAGCTTTTTCACGATCGGCTGGTCCGCGGTCCCGCCGTAACCGGGAGCAAGGACCGCCGCGCGTTTGATCACGCTTGAGGCTTTGGCAGCTTCTGGGCGAGCTCGAGCGAAGGCGTCAAGAGATCACCGACCGATTCCAGGCGCGTCGCCATGTTGGCGATCGTGAACGCGTCGGGACGGCCGAGAGAAGCGATCTCTTCCCACTTGAGCGGGGCCGACACGGGTGCGCGCCGGATGGGACGGACGCTGTATGGCCCCGCGGTCGACTTCATGCGCACGTTCTGCAGGTAGTCGATGTAGATGCCGCGCCGGCGCGCCTTCGTGAACTCCAACGTTACGAGCTTGGGCAGCCGCTCCCTGGCCAGCTGCCCCACGCGCAGAGCGAAGGCGCGGGTTTCTTCGAACGTGTAGCGGCGCGCCACCGGGACGAGCACGTGGATGCCCCGCGAGCCGGTGGTCTTGGGGAAGCCCACCAGGCCGAGGTCGTCGAGCACACCCTTGACCGCATGCGCCACCTCCTTCACGTCGTCCCAGGTCGCGCCCTCCGCTGGATCGAGATCGATGATCACGTTGTCCGGCTTGTCCGGTAGGTCGATCCGCGCGAGCCGCGGGTGCAGCTCGATCGCGGTGTAATTCGCGAGCCAGACCAGCGTCGCCATGTCGTTCGCGAGCACGTAGTCGTTGTCCGGCTCCTCGGGGTCGCGCCAGCTCTTTATCCATCGCGGCGTGAAGTCGGGCTTGTCCTTCTGGTAGAAGCTCTGGCCGGCTATCCCGTCGGGGAAGGGCTTCATCGTGAGCGGCCGGTCGCGTAGCCAGGGAACGAGGAACGGCGAGACCTCCGCGTAGTAGCGAATGAGATCGGCCTTGGTGTAACCATCCTCGGGCCACAGCACCTTCTCGAGGTTCGTGAGCTTGATGCGGTGCCCCTCGACCTCGAGCACAGCGGGCACGCGCGCGGGGCCCTCGCCGTTCCCGGCCACGGGAAGCGACACCGCCGCCTTCTTCGCGGCTTCCTGCGCCCGCTTCGCCGATTCGCGCCGCTCCTCGCCCGTGCTTTCGCGCGGGTCGACGTCGGGGCGCAGCCCGCGGTAGGTGGGGTGCCGGAGTGTTCCGTCGCGCGTGATCTCCACGTACTCGACCTCGCAGACGAGCTCGGGCATGCACCACCTTGCCGGCTGATTGACACGCGGCATCGTGGCGAATGGGGAGGTCGGCGATTCGTGCTTCTCGAGCGTCGCGAGCAGATCCCGAAGCGTTCGCTCGTCGAAGCCGGTCCCGACATGGCCGACCGGCTCGAGCTTTCCGTCGCGGTATACGCCGAGAAGTAGCGCGCCAAGGGTGCTCGCACGGCCACCCTGTCCCGCGGTCCATCCGCCGACGACGCAGTCCATCGTGCGGAACGCCTTCACCTTCACCCACGCGGGCGAGCGCGCGCCGGGCTGATAGGTGGAGTCGAGGCGCTTGGCGATGATCCCCTCGAGCCCCTGCTCCTTCGCGGCCTCGAAGAGCGCGACGCCCGTTCCGACGAAGCCCTCGCTGCGGCGGATCGCGCCCATCGGCGTGAGCGCCTCGTCAAGTCTGCGGAGCCGTTCGCGGAGCGGCTTTCGCGTGAGGTCTTCGCCATCCGCGTAGAGGAGATCGAAGACCTGGTAGATGACCGGCGTGGATCGCCGGAGCTTGCGGACCGTCGAGTCGTCCGTCACGTGCATGCGTGGCTGCAGTCGCTGAAAGCTGGGAACGCCCTTTTCGTCGAGCGCGACGATCTCGCCGTCGACGATCGCCTGGTACGCGCCGGTCATCGCTTCGGCGACCTGCGTGCCCTCGGGATATTGCCGCGTGCAATCGAGGAGGTTGCGCGTCTGGAGGCGCACCTCGCCACCATCGACGAAAGCGATGGTGCGCACGCCGTCCCACTTCGCCTCATACGTGAACTCGGGCGAGTCGAACGGCTCGTCGGCCGCTGCCGCGAGCATCGGCGCGATCTTCCCGAGCAATGGATCGTTCTTCGGCGGCGTGCCGTGCTTGATCATCAGCCAGTCGCGTCCTTCGTTTTGACGCGTTTTCACCAAGACCCATTCGCCTTCCAGGCGTTTTCCGTTGAAACGCAGCTTGAGCTCGTCGTCCTTCTCCTCGAGGAGCACATACGTGCCGGTGTCCCAGATCGTCATCGACCCCGCGCCGTAGCCGTCCGGGATCACGCCATGGAACGTCAGGTACTCGATCGGATGGTCCTCGGTGTGGACCGCCAGCCGCTTTTTTCCGGCCTCGAGCGGCGGGCCATTCGGCACGGCCCACGATGCGAGGATCCCGCGCATCTCGAGGCGCACGTCCCAGTGAAGGCGCGTCGCATGATGGCGATGGACCACGTAGCGACGCGTCTCTTCCTTCTTCGGCTGCCTGCCCTTCGGCTCGGGCGTGCGGCGGAAGTCGCGTTTGCGCTGGTACTCGGTGAGGCTCAATCTGTGACCTTCGCCATTGTCGGGGAGGTCGCCTCGTGACGTCCGCGTCCTTCACGTCGCTGGTCAAGGATTACCTCACCGAGCGGTACGACGAATCGCCCTCCTGGGCGAGCACGCTTGGCCTCACCGAATACGATGGGCGCTCCGACGACCTGTCCGCTGAGGCCTTTCGCCGGCGCGAGGCCCGGGTCCTGGAGTGGACCAAGCGCTTCCGCGCCACGGCCGACGCCGAACTCTCGGCAGACGAGCGGATCGACCGCGACGTCGTCCTCTCCTCGTTGCGCGGACGGGAGCTCACGCAGCCCCGTCTTGACTGGAAGCGACAGCCGAACACATATCTCAATCCCTCGCTCGGCGGGGTGTTCACGCTGTTCCTGCATCGGCTGCGTCCCGAGCGCGATCTCGCCGACGCAGCGCGCGCGCGATTGCTGACGGTCACGCGGCACGTCGCCGACGGAAAGGCGAACCTCGACTTCGCGCTCGTCCCGCGTGTGTACGCCGAACGCGCCGTCAGCCAGGCCAAGGCCGCGGCGCGCTACGCCCGCGAGCTCGTGCCGGCGGAAGTGAAGGATCCGGCGCTCCGGCAAAAGGTCGCCGAGGCCGGGGCCACCGCGGCCGGAGCGTACGAGGACTTCGCCGCCTTCCTCGAGACGAACAAGGAGCGGTCTTCGGGCGATTACGCGATCGGCGAAGAGCTCTACACGGCCCTCCTCAAGGAAAAGGAGCTGCTCCCCTTCGGAGCGCGCGAGCTCCGCGAGCGCGGCCGCGAGCAGTACGACCTCTTGACCAACGAAGCCAACAAGATCGCCGGGCAGATCGACGGGGGCGGCGAGTGGACGAAGGTCTGCGAGCGCCTCAACCGCGTGCACGCGCCGACGCCCGACGCGATGCGCGCCGAATACGAGGAATGGACGGATCGCGCCCGATCCTTCCTCGCGGACACCGGGCTCGTCACACTTCCGCCCGGCGAGCGGTGCACGGTCGAGCCGTCACCGCACTTTCAGCGGCCGATCCAGGCCGTCGCCAGCTACAACCAGCCGCCGGCCTTCAGCGACTCGCTCCACGGTCACTTCTTCGTGCCGTACCCGCCGGACAACACCCCGCCCGATGAAGTCCAAAAGCGGCTCGAGGGAAACTGCAGCGCCGGCATCCCCACGACCGCCGTCCACGAGGCGTATCCCGGACACCACTGGCACCTAGTGATGGCGAAGCAGAATCGGTCGGAGATCCGCCGGACCCACTTCACGTCGTACTTCGCCGAGGGCTGGGGCCTCTACGCGGAGCGCGTGATGCGGGAGCAGGGCTTCTTCACCGATCCGCGTCACCTCCTGTTCCAGTACGAAGCGACCCTCTTCCGCGCGGCACGCATCGTCGTCGACACCTCGCTGCACCTAGGCGAGATGTCTTTCGACGAGGCGGTCGCTTTCATGGTCACGAAGGGCAACCTCACCCCGCCCAACGCGAAGGCTGAGGTGGGACGGTACTGCTCGTGGCCGACGCAGGCCTCCAGCTACCTCACCGGCATGCTCGAGATCGTCGACATCCGCACGCGCTGGCTCGCCAAACGCGGGTCCGCGGATCGGAGCGCCCTCCGCGCCTTCCACGACGCGATCACCTCGAGCGGTTCGATCCCGACGTCGCTGGCGGAGCGCGCGATCGCCCCCTAGCCGATGGATCTGACGGGTTGGGTCCAGGTCGCGGTCGTCCTGATCCTGATCTGGACGCTGCTCGTCATCGTCCTGGTGATCGTCGGCCAGAGGCTTCTCGCGCGCGAACTCGCCCTTCTTCTGCCGAATCTCGTCCGACTCTTTACCGGTCTGCTGCGCGATCCGCGCGTGCCTCTTCCGGCGAAGGTCATCCTCGGGCTCGCGAGCCTCTGGCTCGCTTCGCCGATCGACCTGATCCCCGACTTCATCCCCGTCGTGGGCTCTTTAGACGACGCGATCATCGCGGGCCTCGCCCTCCGCATCATCCTGGGCGCGACGGATGAGCGGATCGTGCGCGAGCACTGGCACGGTGATCCGGCGACGCTCGATCGAATCCTCCGTGTGGTGCGTTTCGGTGGTCGCAGGCCCCCACCGACGCTGCCCTGACCTGATCGTTACACTCGCGCGGCTAGGCCGCGCGGGGAAACCGGTGGACCGAAGTCCGGCCGGGAAGATGCGGCCGCGAGGTGTGGAATGCCACGTTCGATCTGGCGCGGTGTGATGAGTTTTGGCATGGTCGCGATCCCGGTCCGGCTGTACCTCGCGACGGAGAGCACCAGCAAGGTGTCGTTCAACCTGCTCTGCCCAGAGCACAAGAGCCGCATCAAGAACAAGCGCTGGTGCGTCGAGGGCGATCACGAAGTCGCCTGGAGCGAAGTGGTCCGCGGCTACGAGTACGAGAAGGGCAGCTACGTCGAGCTCACGGATGAGGACCTGGAGAAGCTGCCGCTTCGATCGAGCAAAGCCATCGACATCTCAGGCTTCGTGAAGGACGAGGAGCTCCCCGGGGCGCTCTACTACCAGTCGGCCTATTACCTCGAGCCGGAGAAGTCGGCGGAGAAGCCCTACGCCCTTCTCAACCAGACGCTCGCGAAGACCGGACGCATCGCGATCGCCAAATTCGCTCTCCGCGATCGCGAGCGACTCGTGTCGGTCCGCCCGCTGGACGGCGCTCTGCTCATGAACACGCTCCACTGGCCGGATGAGATCCGCTCGACCGAAGACCTCGACGTTCCGGAGAGCGTGAAGGTGTCTCCCGCCGAGCTCAAGATGGCCGAGAACCTCGTGAACATGATGGCCACCGATTTCGAGCCGGAGGAATACAAGGACGAATACAAGCAAGCGGTCATGAAGCTGGTCGAGGCGAAGGTCGAAAAGCGCGAGGTCATCGAAGCCCCGGAGCCCGAGACCGAAACGACGGTGGTCGACCTCATGTCCGCGCTCAAAGCATCCGTCGAGAAGGCCAAGAAGGGCGAAGCGAAGACAAAGCGTGCGACGTCGTCGTCGCGAGCCGCGAGAAAGAAAGCTTCCTAGGACCGCATCTTCGGCGGTCCTCGGCGGTCGCGGAACTATCCTCGGTGAATGTCGCGCGAGGGCGAACGGGACGAGCACACCCAGCACCCGACGCTCATCGACATCCGCGAGGCGGTGGGCGCTCTTCCTCGCGCCCTCGTCCCGATGCGGCCCCGCCTCGCGACTCGCGCGTTCAACTCGCCTGAGTACATCTTCGAGCTGAAGTGGGACGGGATTCGCGCGCTCGCGGGGCGTGACGCGACCGGCCTGAGCGTCACCGATCGCTCGGGCGGCGACCTGCTGAGCCTCCTCCCTGAGCTTCGCGACATGCGCCTTCCCGAGGGCGTCCTGATCGACGGCGAGATCGTCGTCTGCGACTCGCGGGGCCGTCCGAGTTATGACCTTCTCGCGGGCAGGCTCGGCCCGAAGGCCGCGAAACGGGGCCGCGGGCCGATCTTCGTCGCCTTCGACCTGCTCTATGAGGACGGACGCCCTCTGATCGGGCGCCGCCTCGCCGATCGGCGCGCGCGTCTTTTCGGCGCCGGCCTCGGCTCGCGAATCCTCGCGGTGCCCGAGCACCTTGACGATGACGGCGAGCCCTTCCTCGACGTCGTTGCTGAGTACGGCCTCGAGGGCATCGTCGCGAAACGCCGCGATTCCAAGTACGTCCCTGGTGCGCGGACCGGGGAATGGCTCAAGTGCCACGTGACGCCTCGAGCCGACGTCGTCATCGGCGGCCTGATCGTCGACGAGCGACGTGGAGCGCGCACGCTGCTCTGCGGTTTCCGAGCCGACGACGGGGCGCTGGCCTTCGCAGGTGAGGCGTACGTGCCGCCGTACCTAGGCGCATGGCTCGACGGGGCGACGCGCGACTTCGTGAACGAGGGATCGCCTTTCGCCTCGCCTATCGCGCTGCAGCCGGGACTCAGGTTCATGCGGCCGCGCCTTGTGGCGATCGTCGAGCACGCCGGCCTTGAGAACGGAGAGCTTCGCGACGCGCGCTTCCGCGCGCTGCGGTTCGATGGACGGCTCGATGACTGCCGGCAGGACGCGCCCGTCGAGGTCCCGTCCTACCCGCCGCACACCGGCCACGATCGACCGCGACTTGTGGTGTTGAACAGCCTGCCGTTCCCGATTGAATGAACGAGGTTTGATCCTCGTGGACCTTCTTCGGCTCCGACGAGCGGAGTAACATAGAAAAAACCCCGGAGGTCCACGTCGTGCCGAAGTTCGTGTTCGTGACCGGAGGGGTCACCTCCTCGCTCGGCAAGGGCATAACCGCCGCATCCCTCGGACGCATCCTCGCAGCGAGAGGTCTCGCGGTCGCCTCGCTCAAGATGGACC
>Ga0209056_10002398_pt1 | contig 20229 bp, 15 predicted proteins | sample GraSoiAngelo_114_FD_185876 | JGI IMG/M metagenome (GOLD analysis project Ga0209056, IMG submission 185876) | Grasslands soil microbial communities from the Angelo Coastal Reserve, California, USA - 14_0903_13_40cm (SPAdes) (version 2) | ecosystem: Environmental > Terrestrial > Soil > Grasslands...
TTACCGCCCTGTTCTTGCACGCAGGCTTTACCCATCTGCTCTTCAATCTTTTTGCGCTGTACATCCTTGGTCCGCCGCTGGAGCGCTCCATCGGGACCGTGCGATTCGCAGTTTGTTACCTGGTTTCAGGACTCGCCTCCAGCGCTGGCGTTGTACTTCTCACCACCTTCGGCCTGGTGCAGGTCGCGCAGCTTGTTGGCGCGTCGGGATGCATCATGGGCGTCGTCGGCGCGTGGGCCGGCTTCTTGCTGATCCATCGCCACGCGCCGCTGGCGAAACAACGGCTGGCAAACATCTTCTTGATCGTGGTCATTCAAACCGCATTCGATCTATCGACGCCGCAGGTGAGCATGGCCGCACACATCAGCGGATTAATCGGCGGTTTTCTGCTTGGCCTCCTACTTTCGCCGCGAAATGCGGCTGCTGATTTCCGCCGGCACTGAAGACCTGATTGCCGCGCTCAACTGTCGTGACTACAACGAAGCTGGAAAATCAACAGATCTGAAACTACGCGTGGCTACGCGATCCGCGGAGGCAGAGAAGGCAAGGAACGTCTGGATCTCCTGGCTCGAGGGATGTTGCCGACTACTTCGGCGCTTTTGAAAAGGGTTGGACTCAACCAGGGAATGAAATGTCTGGATGCAGGTTGCGGTGGCGGCCACGTCGCACTGTTTATGGCAGGTATTGTCGGACCCGAAGGAAAAGTGATCGGGACCGATACGGACCAGGAAATCCTCGCGCTGGCGCGCGCAGATGCTCAAGCCGCGAACCTTCGCAACATCGAGTTCCATGAGGTGGATGCCTGCGGAGGCGAATGCGATGAGGAGTTTGATCTAGTTTATGCGCGCTTTCTGCTCTCGCACTTGAATGAGCCGGAGAAATGTCTCGCAGCGCTGGTCAAAGCCTGCAAATCCAAAGGCTCAATCGTGATCGAGGATACCGATTTTAGAGGCAGCTTCTGCTATCCATCCTGTGCAGCTTACGAGAGATATGTGGAGCTTTATCAAAAGGTGATCCTCCGGCGAGGCGGCGATCCAAATATTGGACCAAAACTGCCCGGAATGCTTCGCAAGGCAGGCGCGGGGAACATTCAAGTCAGTGTGGTCCAGCCAACTCATATCAAGGGCGAAGGAAAACGAATGGCAGTAATGACCATGGAGCGAATAACGAATGCAGCGGCGTCCGAAGGTCTCGCCACCGACATTGAAATTCGCCAAATTATTTCTGGATTGGACGACGCGGCGGCAGATTCTGAAACCGTGATGAGCTTGCCCAGGGTGTTCAAGGTTTGGGGCAGAAAGGGCAAGGACGACTGACGTCGATCAAGGAGCGGCGGTTTCCAAAACCGCCGTGGGGCGACTCGGTACGCCGCCTCTCTTTGGTAGGTTGACCACAACAGCGTTCGAGATTGATTACCTCTCCGCTGTTCTTCGTCCACCTTTTCGAATGCCGACTTTCCAAACTTACAATGTGACGCCCATCTTGCCGGCGACGCTGGAGCCGCTGCGCGAGATGAGTTTTAACCTTTGGTGGACGTGGGAGCCGTCCGCGCGCCGGCTCTTCCGGCATCTCGATCCCGAGCTGTGGAATCGCACCAATCACAATCCAGTTCGCATGCTTCAGCTTTCGCGGCAGTCACGGCTGGAAGAACTCGCGCAGGACAAAAATTTTCTGCGCGAACTGAAGCAGGTGTTTGAGGAGTTCGAGAAATATCTCGGACGCCACGATACCTATGGAAAAACCGGAGCCGGCGCCGCGATCAAAAATCCCATCGCCTATTTCTCCGCCGAATTCGGTTTTCACGAATCGATCCCGAATTATTCCGGCGGCCTCGGCATTCTCGCCAGCGACCATTGCAAATCGGCGAGCGATCTTGATCTGAATTTCGTGGCGATTGGTTTGCTTTATCGGCACGGTTATTTCCGGCAGCACATCGATAAGGACGGCGTTCAAGAAGCGATCAATCTCAACCAGAATTTTTATCACCTGCCGATTCGCGAAGTTCGCCGGGGCGATACGAAGCTTCTCATCTCAGTGCCTATTCTGGACCGGGAGGTTTACGCCAGGCTGTGGGAACTGCGCGTCGGGCGAGTGAATGTCTATCTGCTCGACACAGACATTCCGGAAAACAGCGCCGAAGACCGATTGATCACCGCCGAGCTTTATGGCGGCGATCTCGAAATGCGGATGCGTCAGGAGATCGTGCTGGGGATTGGCGGCGTTAAAGCGCTCGCCGCGCTCGGTATTCAGCCGGACGTGTTTCACATGAACGAGGGGCACTCGGCGTTCCTCGCACTGGAGCGCATCCGTCTGAACGTAATCGAAAAGAAACTCGATTTTTACTCGGCGCTTCAAGTCGTCGCGGCGGCCAATGTTTTTACCACGCACACCCCTGTCCCTGCCGGTCACGACTCGTTCCCGCGCGAGATGATGCAAAAATATTTCGTGAAGTTCGCCAAGGAAATAGACATTCCATTCGACGAGCTGTTCTCATTCGGCCACACCCGACTCAATCCGGATGATCCGTTCAGCATGACCATCCTGGCGCTGCGCCTCAGCCGGCGCGCGAATGGCGTCAGCAAATTGCACGGCGAAGTGACGCGCTCGCTCTGGAAAGATGTCTGGGCTGGCGTCCCGGTCCACGAAGTGCCGATCACCAACATCACCAACGGCGTTCACACCAAAACGTGGATGGCGCCCGAGTTTGCCGCGCTTTACCGAAAGCATCTCGGCGCCTGGGAAGAACACCTGACCGAGCCCGAGTTTTGGCGCGGTGTCATTGATATTCACGATGCGCAACTTTGGGAGACGCATCAGCAACTCAAACGTCGCCTCATCGATTTTGTCCGCGATCGGGAGCGACAGCGCCGCGAACGAATGGGCGAGTCGCCAGAGTCGATTCGCAGAGTCAATCGCATTCTTGACCCGGAAATTTTGACCATCGGTTTTGCGCGCCGGTTCGCCACTTACAAGCGCGCCACGCTTTTGTTCAGCGACAAGGAACGGCTAAAGCGCTTGGCGAACGATGCCACGCGCCCGGTGCAGTTTATTTTCGCAGGCAAAGCGCACCCGCGCGATGAAGCGGGCAAGGCGCTGATCCAGGAAGTTTACAGATTCAGTCGGGAAGCCGGCTTGGAAAGTCGCGTCGTGTTTCTTGAGGACTACGACAGTTACATCGCGCGTCGCCTCGTGCAGGGAGTCGATCTCTGGTTGAACCATCCGCTGCGACCGCTGGAAGCCAGCGGCACGAGCGGAATGAAATCCGCGCCGAACGGCGGGATCAACCTGAGCGTGCTCGACGGCTGGTGGCGCGAAGGTTACAACGGCAGCAACGGCTGGGCCATCGGCGCTGAGATCAATGATGGCACGACAGAATTTCAAAACGAAGTCGATGCCGGCAGTCTTTATCAATTGCTAGAAAACCAGATCGTGCCGCTGTATTACGCGAAACCGGACGGCAAACTTCCCCTCGCTTGGCTGCAATTGATGCGTGAATCCATTCGCAGCGTGGCGCCCGTGTTCAATACCCAACGAATGGTGAAGGAATACACCGAGCAACTCTACATTCCGGCGGCGCAAGCCCACGAGAATTTTTCTCGCAACGGCTGTGGCGCGGCTGTGCACCTGAGCCAATGGAAAGCGAAGATGCGCAAGGATTGGCCGCAAGTGCAAATTTCTGATGTGCAAGTCGCCAACAAAGATCGCCAAAGCATTTTGGTCGGCGAATCGCTCCAAATCACCGCGCGCGTGCACCTCGGCGCAGTCGATCCGCAACACGTGCGCGTGGAAGCCTACCACGGTGAAATGAACAACGGCGACCTCCGCAATCCTGCCGCTACTGTGCTGAACCAAAGTCCCGACCAGTCGGGAATGGGCGACGGAAATTACATGTACGCGGGAAGCGTTCCCGCGACTGAAAGCGGCACCTACGGCTTCAGCGTGCGCGTCGTGCCCACGCACTCCTGCCTGATGCAAGCGCACGAGTTGCGCCTCATCACCTGGTCATAGGCGCAAAATTCTCTGGGGAGCACCCCGAAAGCTTTCGGGGTCCCTTTTCGACAGCTTGCCGAAAAGATCTTCCGAACGTTCATTGCGCGGGGTTACTGCAATTCGCGGGAAGTCGAAGTTCGCGGAAATTTGACAACCACGGATTTCCCAGCGCGGCTCCGCCGCGACCGAATATGCTTAGCCCGCGAATGACGCGCGAATGAACGCGAATAGGAAAGCAAAGAGTTAGTTGCCCGATTTCGCGGAGCTTTTGGGGTGCGACACGTCCCCGTGTCGCTTTGGATCAAATCCAAGCGTGAGACCAAAAGCGGCGCGAAGACGCCCCGCACTCCAAAAGCGCTCCGTGCGAAACCCTGCCGTGATTCGCGCAAACTAGCGTGATCCGCGGGCAAATCTTCGCACAACGCGACGAATTTTGCCTATGGCACTACGGATAACACGGATTCGAAAAGGGAAGGGAAACCGAGGAAATGCTAACTACAGCACATTTCCACGTACGCCAACCAGCCTTGTTGTGCGGGTAAGTTCTTTTTTGATCCACAGATTTACACAGATTTACACAGATTTTCACGGAATTCGGAACCTGTCATACTGACTTCGCTTCCGTAATCGGCGCAAGTCTGCGTAATCTGTGGATAACCTTCTTTTCGCGCACTTATTTTGCGCTATGGTCGTCAAGATGCGCTCGCCTGAATCGAAGGTTTCTCGCGTCACGAGTAAGAGCCTCGCCTGGGACCTGCGTCTTCCGGTTTTTGATGAGCCGTTGATTGAAGTTTGGCCGCCGAAGATGTCATGGGAGGACGCGATGCGGTCTGCGATACGCTCATAGAGAAGTGCCTGCGCCGGGTCGCGCAGCTCTCGGCTTGCAGCCACTCCGGCAAATCCGAGTGTGTCCGCTCCAGTTCGGCTTTACGGCTGGAGGGATGACGACCTCGCCAAAGAGTTGCCGCAGTAATTCAGCGTGCCCGACCGTCAGTAGCGCAAGTGACCGGCGATCTATCGGAAACAACGCCCAAGGAGACCGCCGCTGCTTGTTGAACTGTCGCTATCTCGCGCTTCGTCATTTGGCATTAGTTCGTCATTCGGCATTCGGCGTTTGATTCATCCGTATCGTGGTTTGAATTCAAGCGTCCGCCGCGGCGGAGGCCTTACAATATCCATGTCGCTCGCGCCCCGCGGGTCTGTTCTATGAAACGCTGGTTCTTGTAGGCTGTTTGACTCGCTCGCTGCCGCTCACTCGGCGTCCGGCCTCCCCGTCTATGTCGCTCGCGTCCCCACGGCTCCATTCTGTAAAACCGCGGGGTTAAGTTAAGGGTCGGCGTGGCGAGCCTGTCGAGTGATCACAGTTAATCAGGAAAACAGGAACCCGGCACTCACGGATTACCGCTACGCCGACGCCGCCGTTTCCCTGAGTACCTCGCCAATCAAAACAATGGCGCTCCGGGCAGCTCATCCGCAAAAAAAACAGAAGTCTCGCTTTTCATCCCGATTTAGGGCACTTCTTTCGCCCGGTACTCCACAACGATGCGTTCCAACTCGCGCCGGACGAAACTTGAACGACTGCGATCCTGCCTGGCCGCCAGCTCATCTATCGCTTCCAAAATATCGCTGGGAAAGTTGCTGATCGTCAGTATCTGCACGGCCGGCGTCTTCGCCCGTGGGTTAACCATTCGGCCGTACCGGCCACCTCTTGCCCTGAAATTCGCCTTGGTCTGCCGTTTCCGGCGTTTAGCGCCGGGAGTGTTGTTATTATTTTGTTCATATTTATTTATTTGGTCCATATAGTTCATCTCTTCCTACGGGAACGGCAGGGCAAGGTTTCGAAAAAAGTTAAAAAAATTCCGGAAACGATTAACGCAGTGGCTCGCGGTCGCGCCTCTTAGCTTGCTACATTCTCGATTTGTGGCCGAAAAATCCGCGTGATCCACTTGGCGGATTCCAAGCAACGCAGCTCTTCATTAACTTCGCGAATCCAAAAACAATGGCGCTCGGGACAACGGATCCGCGAGATAAACAGAAGTCTCGCTTTTTATCCCGATTTAAAGCACTTCTTTCGCCCAGTAATCCACAACGATGCGTTCCAACTCACGCCGGACGAATTTGATCTGCGGAGCACAGGCTGCCAGTCTATAGTTCGCGGCAGCTTGCCACGAACAGCCTTCTCCAGCTCTGTTTGTCAAAGCGAACCTTCGCCACAAGTCTCTTTGCACTTGAGTAAGAATTCTTACCAAACAGATATGACGACGATTGTCTCGGAAAACGGCTAGATCAGTATTCCCAAAAAGTTGCGACTCAGCTCGGTATCGCAGCCCGAACGATGCTGGATTTCATGGGATCGAGATCGAAAAGCACTTGAAGTGTCTGGTTTGCTGCAACGATCGCCCTCTTTAAAATTTTAGACGAATTGCGCATGGACCAGTACCTTGCCCGACCAAATTTTAGCACAGAAACCAGATTTTTCTTTCGTGCAGGTTTTTGGGAACTTTGCCCGCCAGTTTCCGTAGAAAGTCTTGAAAGAATCAGTTCTCCGCTGTGAAACACTCGACTTTACACGTGATCTTCTTGGCCGGCTTGATGTCGCGCCGGCGCTCTTTCCGGGTGGAACTCAGTAGATTTTTGCCAGAGGCATGGTTTCTGAAATTTGAAAGTGGCTTAGCAGTACAAATTTCGGACGTCCAGCCCGAAATCAACGAAACGGCCCTGCCCTCAGCGGAGGCCCCCGGCGAAGCCGCCCAGTCCGCGTTAACGGCAGGGCCGCTTGCTCACGAGGAAGCTACAATCCATGCGGTAGCGGACGCCTCGCAGTCGCGAGGCTCCGCTCCCGCTGGTGATTTGGCAGACCAGATTTCGTGCGGCTCGCCTTGTGATAATGAACAAACGAAGCGCCTTGAAGGACTGGCGCATCGCCGTGATTTGGCCTTGCTCAACAAGGCAAATCTCTCTAAACTCCCCGGTCTTGAGCTCAGCCAGAGCGAACGGAGGAACCCCCAGGCAAGGCGCATTCGTCACCACGCGCTGGAGCCTCATTCTTTCCGGTGCCGGCTCCAAAGGCAAAGAGGAGGAAACCCGTGCGGCACTCGCCGAGCTTTGCCGCATCTATTGGCGGCCGATTTTTGCTTTCATCTGCCGACGCGGTTACTCGAGTCAGGACGCTGAGGACTTCACGCAGGATTTCTTTATGATGATACTGGAAGGTAATTGGCTTCAGAATGCTGACCCCAGCCGCGGCCGTTTCCGTTCGCTGCTGCTCAAGTCGCTCAAGAACTTTCTCAATGACGCCGCCGACAAAATTCATGCCCGCAAACGCGGAGGGGACGTGAGCTTCATTTCGTGGGACGCCTGGATATCTGAGACGCCGTCGCAATTGTCGATGTCAACGCAGACGCTTAATTCCTTGCCCGCGGAGCGACTCTTCGATGTGCGCTGGGCGGCGACGGTCGTGGAACGCGCCCTTCGCCGGCTCCGCGAGGAATGCGAGCGCAAGGGGCGGCGGCGAATTTTCGATGTCTTAAGCGCCTATCTCACCGTAGAGCGGGACGATGTCTCATGCGCGAGTCTGGCCACAACGGTGGGGGTTCCTCAAGGCACGGTGAAAAAGTTACTTTATCACATGCGGCAGCGCTACCGCTGGTTGTTGCGCAATGAAGTGGCCCAGACAGTGGCGAATCCTGCTGACATTGAGGATGAACTCCGCCACCTCTGCGGTGCGCTCGCGGCCAGTTCGGAGCAAGCCAGATAAATGATTTACCTGCGCTCCTACGATTTGCCTTCCTCAATGATCCTCTATGGCTTCACCGATTTGGTCCCAGAGATCACGTATAAGCCGGACGAGTGCCCGCAGTGTGAAACGGCGTTGCGTGTGAACAACGGACTTTGTCTTCTGTGCTTGCTCCGAGTCGGGCTGACCGAACATGAAGACTTCGGGAGCGAGAGTCTGGAGATGCTCCTTTCCGAAATCGAGTAAAGACGCGAGCCGATGCCGAGGCTTCGGCAGGCAGGCCAACTTGCCCCTCGGGCGCCTCAGAAAGTGGCCCCCGACACCCTCGTGACAGAAGTACCCGAACTCTTTGCGCGCACGCCATTGGAGCTTGGCCACCTTTCCTGTAGAAGGCACGGCCCACAACCTCCGGCTAGACCGGCAGGATTGCCCCCGGCTGCCTTAAATTCTCCCTGTAAAATATTTGGGACTTTCGCCCTCCAGTTTCCGTAGAAGTAGGCATGCGGGAGATTAAACGAACTCAACGGCGACCTATCCCGACATATCGTGGCCCTTACGCTCCGGCGGCAGCGGCACAAACCTGGCCTCAGCTTGATTTCCGTTCCCGGTTTTGGCAGCCGGTTTTCGCACTTTTGAGAACAAATTTCCCCAGAATTTACTCCGTTGTGACATTTCCTTGATAGACCAAAGAAGCTAAATGTGGTTTCCCCCTCCCTCTAGTAGCTCACGCCAGTTAGCGGCGTAGCACCAGTTAAAAGAACTCATCAGATGAGGCCAGAAGGTCACCTCCCGGACGCGGGGCGCTCGACCAAGGGCGGCAGCCCGTCCTACAGCGGCTCGAACGGAAACGCTTCTCATGTTGCGATCGAACTCTCGGCAACCTCTCTGCGCAGGGTTCCTGGCTGGAAAGCCGGTCTCGATATTACGTGCATTCTGCTTTTGCTGCCGCTCTGGCTGCCGCTAATGATTTTGCTCATGGTAGTGACGCGAATCGGCTCGCCTGGTCCGATCTTCTACCGTCAGAAACGCGTTGGCTTGTGCGGGAGACATTTTTTCATCTGGAAGTTCCGCACCATGAAGTTGAGCGCGGAGACACAAACGCACGAGCGCTATTTCGAAAATCTGATGCGGATCGATTGCCCGATGACAAAGCTGGATGCTTATGGCGATCCCCGCCTGGCCCCTTTTGGTCGGGTTCTGCGTGCGAGCGGTTTGGATGAATTGCCTCAAATTCTCAACGTGCTCCGCGGTGAGATGAGTCTGGTGGGTCCACGGCCGTGCACCCCAAATGAATTTGCCCACTATGAACCGTGGCAACGGCAACGCGTCAACTGTCTGCCGGGGCTGACCGGATACTGGCAGGTAAACGGGAAAAACAAAACGACGTTCCGCGAGATGATGATGATGGATCTATTTTATCTCAAGAATCTGTCCATCCTACTGGATCTGAAAATCATGCTCAAAACCTGTGCTGTTATCGCCGGGCAACTCTTTGAATCCCAAGCGGCAGCTAAATCTGGTCAGCAGAGTCAAGCTCATCGCGTACCCGCGCCAACTTTACAAAGGGTCGCAGAATCGGCTCGAAAGAGTCATAGCTCACCCCGCCACCCAGATTTTGCAAGCCTAAGGGGGTCAGCTCGAAACATATGAAGAAACAAATCACGGTCGGCGTGATCGGATGCGGTTATTGGGGACCGATGCTGGTCCGCAACTTCAGAAGTCTTCCTGACTGCCACCTCAAGGCTGTCTGCGACGTCAATACGGAACGCTTGAAACATATTCGCACCTTGTATCCGGATACCGAAGGCATGACCCATCCGCAGCAACTTCTCAATGGCTCAGACTTGGACGCTGTCGTCATTGCCACTCCGGTGAAGAATCATTATTCATTGGCCAAGACAAGCCTGCTCGCAGGCAAGCACACGTTCATCGAAAAGCCGATGGCTTCGTCCTCAGCCGAGTGCGAGGAATTAATCCAAATCGCCGAGCGCAACGGGCTGATTTTGATGCTCGATCACACTTTTCTTTTTTCGTCACCGGTGCAAAAGATTGCCCAGATTGTTCAAGCCGGAGACCTTGGCGAGATCCGTTATATTAATTGTCGGCGTCTCAACCTGGGGTTATTCCAAAAGGACATTAATGTCGCCTGGGACCTGGCGCCGCACGACATTTCGATCATTCTCCACATTCTAGACGAATTCCCGACCACGATAAACTGCCAGGGAAACGCTCACATCACGCCAGGCGTAGAGGACGTGACAAACATGTCGCTTTTCTTCTCGCGTAAGCGCTTCGCCACCATCCAGAGCAGCTGGCTCGAGCCACGGAAGATTCGCGAAATGACCATCGTCGGCACGCGGCGCATGGTCGTCTATGACGATTTGCGGACACGGGAGAAAATTCGCATCTATGACGCGCGGGTGGAACGGCCACCGCACTATGACACGTTTGCCGAATTTCAATACTCGTATCATTACGGAGACAGCTACATACCATACCTCCATCAGGAGGAACCATTAAAGCTGGCCTGCCAGCATTTTATTGACTGCATCGAAACGAATTCTCAGCCGCTAACGAATGGCTGTCGGGGACTAGAGATGGTCCGGATCCTCGAAGCGGCTAGTGCTTCCCTCAAGATGAACGGCGCACCCGTGACATTTTCGTCTTCCAATCGCCCGGTGCCGGCTTTCGCTCCGGTCAAAGCGGAAGAGCTTCCCCGGGTTGAAGCATTCGCCGGATGAGTGGCCTACCAGCGTCGCCCGAGCTCACGGTACAGCTGCGAAACTTTGGCTGTCACTATCGGGGGTTTACCACATTAACCAGCCGCGAATGAAAATCCCTTTTCTCGATCTGAAGGCGCATCACGCACCTTTGGTTGAAGAATTCAATTGTGCTATTCTCGACGTAATCGAGAGCAGCGCGTTTGCTGGCGGCCCCTTTGTGGAAAAGTTCGAAGAGGAGTTCGCGGCGTTCTGCGGCTCCTCCTATGCCATCGGCGTCGGCAATGGCACAGACGCGCTTTGGCTCGCTCTCCTGGCGCTTGGGATTGGAGAAGGCGATGAAGTAATCACCGTTCCGAACACATTCATCGCCACGGCCGAGGCCATTATCCGTTGCAAAGCTCGACCAGTGTTTGTCGATGTGGACGAAAACACGTTCACGATGGACCCGGACAAATTGGAGAGGAGCCTCACGGCAAGAACCAAGGCAATCATCCCGGTTCACCTTTTCGGGCAACCGGCGGACATGGATCCGATTTTGGAATTCGCGCGCGCATACGGCCTTTTTGTCATTGAAGATGCAGCTCAAGCTCACGGCGCTGAGTACAAGGGTCGAAAAGCAGGCACTCTGGGCGACGCCGGTTGCTTCAGTTTCTATCCCGGAAAAAATCTCGGCGCTTTTGGCGAGGCTGGCGCGGTCGTGACCAACAACGCGGAGTTACGGAAAAAAATCCAAGTCCTTCGAGACCATGGCCAGGCCCGAAAATATTATCACACCCTGGTTGGTTGGAATTGCCGGATGGACGGCATCCAGGCGGCGATCCTATCCATCAAATTACGCCATCTCGAAGAAGCAAATCTGCTGCGACGCGAACGCGCTTTGCAATACAATCAGGCTTTCGCGGGAATCGATGGCGTTGCTACGCCGTTCGAGGTGGATTATGCGCGGCACGTTTATCACGTCTATGCGATTCGAGTGCAGGAACGCGACGAACTTCGGCGATCCTTGGAGGAGAAAGGAATTGGCTGTGGCGTGCACTATCCCATTCCCATTCACCTTCAGGAGGCTTGTCGCAGCCTCGACTACACGCGGGGCGCCTTCCCAGTCTCGGAGAACCTGGCGGACGAATTTCTTTCCTTGCCGATGTTTCCTGAATTGACCGAAGAGCAAACCGAATATGTCGCTAGCTGCGTCAGCGAAGCGGTTGGTGTGGAGGCACTCGTCTAGGGGGAAAAGCTTTTTTGAAGACTCTAGAACAATTGGAAGCGGTGGAAGCTGCGCAGCTCTCTGGTGACGATTCTTTTGTGGAACCGAAGATCATCAACAAATCGCTGCAAGTGCGGATGGTCGATCCTGTCAACGATCCGGGTTGGGACCATGTTGTTGCTTTGCATCGCGATGCCGGCTGTTTCCACACCAGTGCCTGGGCAAAGGTGCTTCACCAGACTTATCACCATCGTCCTTTTTATCTTCAGTTTTCTAACGGACGCAGGTTAGCGGCGCTGATTCCGCTGATGGAAGTGCGCAGCCCATTTACTGGACGCCGTGGCGTCTCTCTTCCGTTTAGCGATGCGTGCGAGCCGCTCATCTTTGATCGGGAGATGCTGCGGTTGGTAAGAGATCGGCTCCTTCGTTTCGCGCAAGAACGCCGCTGGAAACATCTTGAAATACGGGGAGGCAAATCATTGCAACTCAGCCTGATTTCGGCCGCGAAATTCTACGCGCATACCCTCGATTTGCGCGGCGGCACGGAAGAATTGGCCAGTCGCTTTGCCAGCCCGGTCCGCCGTGCGATTCGCAAAGCGGAACGCAGTGATGTAAGCGCGGTCGTGGTCCGCAATTGCGAGGCCATTGGCGATTTTTACCGGCTTCATGTTCAAACACGCCGGCGTCACGGTCTCCCGCCGCAGCCAGTCTCGTTTTTCTTGAACATCTACGACCACATTATCAAACCCGGTCTCGGTTTCACTGTTCTCGCACGACGCGAATCGCGCCCAATCGCCGCGGCGATCTTTTTCCGCTTCGGAAAGAACGCCCTTTATAAGTACGGCGCTTCTGACAAAAAATTCCAGGAATTCCGCGCGAATAACCTTGTCATGTGGAAGGGCATTCAGTTCTTGGCGCGCAACGGCGCGGAAAAATTGCACTTCGGCCGCACCGAGCAGGAGAACGAAGGTTTGCGACGGTTCAAACTTTCCTGGAACACGCAAGAGGAAACAATTGATTACTTCCGAGTTGATCCATCGGGTCGTCAGTGCTTAGCTCCAGCCCGGTCCCACGACTCCGGGCTCCACAAGAAGGTCTTTGGGAGGTTGCCACTGATGTTCAACCGGCTGGCGGGCTCAATGATCTATCCGCATCTGGACTAAAGGTTAAAACTATGGCTGAAATTCGACGGGAAATACAACAACACCATTCGGGGATTCACTTGAGCGACATTCTGTTTGCGCTTTTCAAGCGCAAGCGGACAATCATACTTTGCGCGGTCGTAGGCATCATCGCAGCGGCGGCATTTTATTTCTTTTATCCGCCTGTTTACGAGTCCCAGGCCAAGCTGCTGGTGCGCTATGTTCTGGAAAGGAGCGCCATAGACCCGGTCGAGGCAGAGAAAGCGGGGACCGCGTCCAGCAACGAAGGGGATAGAGTGATTGGCGCCGAGATGGAGATTCTGACCAGTTGGGATTTAGCAATGCAAGTGGCCCAGGCAATCGGTCCTCAGCGATTGTTGCCGCCAGCCCAGGACCCGCTCTCCAGGATCGCCCGGGCGATTGGCCTCCAACGATTGCTGCCGCCTTCTGGAGCATCGGCAACAGAAAGCGCCGCGGCTGGCAGCATCAGTTCGGGCTTGAAGGTCATTTCGAGCAAAGGAAGCAACGTCATCATTGTATCCTACAAAAATCACGACCCGCAGATGGCGACGCTGGTGTTGCAGGAACTGTTAAGTCGTTATTTCGTTAAGCATCTCGAAGTACACCGCTCCGCTGGCGCTTTCGATTTTGTAACCCAACAAACCGATCAGGTGCGAGCGCGCTTAAACCAAACAGAGGATGCTCTAAAGTCGCTAAGGGACAAGACGGGGATTGTCTCGCTGAAGGAAGGATCAGATGCGCTTACCGCCGAGGCAGCGAAAACCCAGGAAGCGCTTAACGATGCCGAGGCTGATCTTGCCGAAGGAAAAGCCCTTGCTAACCAGATCAGTGAGAGCAAGGCAAAGAAGTGGGGAACAAAAGGCCAGCCATCTGAAAAACGCCCGTTATCTGAAAAAGCTCGCGTTGCCGGCATCGAGGCAAAGGTCGAGACGCTTAAGACCAAGCTTCGCGATATTCAGCAAAAGATGAAGCAACTTTCGGAGCTTAGACCGCAAATGGAAGATCTGGAGCGGAAACGGGAGTTGGACGAAGCGAATTACAAGTATTTCGCGGCATCGCTCGAAAAGGCGCGCGTCGACGAGGCTTTAGACCCTTCCAAAATGCCCAACATTAGCGCGGTTCAGCGGCCCTCTCCTCCGAGCTTGGAGACCAAAAAGCGCGACAAGATTCTCATGGGATTGGTTGGCGGCGGGATAGCCTTGGGTATAGCGCTCGCGCTGTTAAGGGGAGTGGCTTTGAACCGGACCGTTGGGCGGCCACTCCAACTGGAGACGCAGTTGCACATTCCGCTCATGCTCTCGATACCGTACTCCAATGGTCGGAACGGCCATTTGGCCTTGCCTCCGAACGGTTCACCGGCAAATCCCGAAGTGCTGGTGACGACGCGGCACCACCCTAAGTTGGCGCCTTGGGAGCCCGGCCATTTCATGCGGCGCTATTGTGACGCAATCCGGGATCGGCTCGGTCTTTATTTTGAACTGAACCATTTGACCCATAAACCGAAACTCGTTGGTGTTACCAGCTTCTCGGAAGCAGCGGGAACGTCAACGCTCGCCGCGGGGCTTGCTGCCTCGCTTTCGGAAACGGACGATGGCAAAGTGCTTCTTGTCGATGTGAACCTGGGTCCCGAAGAGGTGCACCCGTTTTTTAAGGGCAAGCCTGCATATCCCCTCAATGCGGCTCTTAAACCAGACTGTGCCATCGCCTCGGCTTCGGAGAATCTTTATCTGGCTACCGTGGGATCCTCCAATGCGGGACCGGCGCAGCTCGGTTTGAAAAAATTCTTCGACATGATGCCGAATCTAAAAGCCAGCGACTTCGACTACATTATTTTTGACATGCCCCCGTTGGCCCAGACGAGTCCAACATGGGGGATGGCTGCTTTCATGGACAAGCTTTTACTTGTGGTCGAGGCGGAAAAGAACAACCGCGAGACGATAAAGCGCGGCTACGGGAAGTTGGTCGCGGAGCGAAACAATGTCTCAGTAGTAGTCAACAAGACGCGTTCCTACGTCCCGAAGTGGCTCGACGCTGAATCCTGATCGGCCGCATTCACAACCACCAAACTGCGGTTCTAATTCTTGCAGGCGACCGCTCCCTATTCGCTGGGAATTTTGAGATCCTGCAAATGCTGTCTGTCTGCTTATTGTTACTGATTCTCCTGCTCATGCTCCCACACCCGGTCTGAAAGCGAGAGCAGGACAAGCGCACAAGAGTTTTCAATGCTCAGTTGGATGCTTCCACTGACGTTTAGCGCGATCACCCCAACTCACGATATTTCATGCTACGCAATAGAATTTATTACGGGCTGAAGCCTTTCGTTCCCCAAACCCTTCGAACGGCGATTCGGCGAAAGCTGGCAATGCGCCTGCGCAAGCATATAGGAGGCGTCTGGCCTATTATGCCGGGATCGGAACGTCCACCGGAAAACTGGCCCGGCTGGCCGGATAACAAAAAATTTGCGTTTGTTCTGACACACGATGTCGAGAGCAAAGCAGGCCTGAGCAAGTGCCGATCCTTGATGCAATTGGAACTGGATCTTGGATTCCGCTCTTCCTTCAACTTTATCCCCGAAGGAGATTACCCGGTTCCACCTGACTTAAGGGAGAAACTCACCGCGAACGGATTCGAGGTTGGCATACACGATCTTAAACACGATGGCCGTCTCTTTGCCTCGCGCCGCAAGTTTAAACGCCGCGCTGCAAGAATCAACGGCTATGCGCGCGAGTGGGGCGCGTCGGGGTTCAGGTCGGGATTTATGTTGCGCAATCTCGATTGGTTGCACGATCTCGACGTACAATACGACGCATCCACCTTCGATACGGACCCGTTCGAACCCCAGCCCCAAGGCCGCCATACGATCTTTCCCTTCTGGATCCCGTACCCGAACGGCAGCTCCAGCAACGGTCAGCGCTCAGCCATCGACTCCTCTTCAAAAGGTTATGTCGAGCTGCCTTATACTCTTCCTCAAGACTTCACACTCTTTGTACTATTGCAAGAGAAGACGCCGGAAATCTGGATGCGAAAACTCGACTGGATTGCCCGACATGGCGGGATGGCACTAGTTGACGTTCATCCTGACTATTTGTGTTTTAATAACACAACCCCAACATCAAGAGAATATCCGGTCGCCCATTACAAATCGTTCCTGGAGTACGTGAGTCGGCACTACCACGGCGCCTTTTGGAACACGACGCCCAGAAAAGTTGCCCAGTTTTGTGAGCGTGTCACGAAGACCGCACCGGGTAGAGAAGGCTAGACCTACAAGACAACTATGGATGTCACAGTTTTCGGAATGGGCTACGTAGGCTGCGTGACCGCCGCATGTTTGGCCGAGATGGGACATTCGGTGACCGGCGTGGACTTACAAGAAGTTAAAGTGTCTCTCATTAACTCGGGAAGAAGTCCCGTTATCGAACCGGGCTTGCAAGAGTTGATTCGTCGCAGCGTTCACGGTGGACGCCTGCAAGCCACCCAGCGCGCATGGAGGCTGGGCGACGTTTCCCTGCTATGTGTCGGTACACCTAGCAACGAGAACAGCAGCTTAGATCTTGCTCAGGTGGAAAGAGTTGTGAGCGAGATCGGCAAATTGCTACAAAGCGCAAGCAGCTTCCACGTCGTTGTCGTTCGAAGCACCGTTTTGCCCGGAACGGTGAACGATGTCGTGCGGCCCTTGCTCGAAAAAGAATCTGCTAAACAGGCGGGAAAGGACTTCGGTATCTGCATGAATCCCGAGTTCATGCGCGAAACCACGGCTATTCATGATTTTTATCATCCTCCGTTTACCATCATCGGGGCCTGTGACGATCGTGCTGCCGAACGAGTTGCCGCTTTGTATTCTAGCCTAAAAGCCCCTATGGAGCGGACCTCAATTCCAGTTGCTGAGTTGATCAAGTACGCCTCCAATGCATTTCACGCGCTTAAAGTATGCTTCGCGAACGAGATCGGGAATCTTAGTAAAGCTATGGGCATCGATAGTCACAAAGTGATGGAGATTTTTTGCAAAGATACCAAGCTGAACATCTCGCCGTATTATCTTAGACCCGGATTTGCCTTCGGCGGCTCATGTTTGCCAAAGGATCTTCGTGCTATTCTTTATAAGGCGAAGCAACTGGATTTGGAATTGCCGGTGCTCGGTGCTGTGCTCGAAGCGAATCGCAAGCAGATCGAGCTAGCCTTCAATCTAATCCGTCACACAGGAAAGAATCGCGTCGGCGTCTTGGGACTCAGCTTCAAAGGCGGATCCGACGATCTTCGTGAAAGTCCCATCGTAGTATTGATTGAGAGCTTGATCGGCAAAGGACACAAATTGGCTATCTACGACGAAGAAGTTGCTTTGGCGAGGCTTGTGGGTGCAAACAAGCACTACATCGAACAAGTAATACCCCACATATCATCTTTGATGGTTCCTTCTCCAGAAGAAGTGATCGAAGCTAGTGACGTAGTCGTAATCAGCAAAAATAATCCCAAGATTCGGGAAGCCCTCGCCAATCATAGCGATTCAAAGTTGATTATTGATTTAATTCGCCTGCCCTGCGAAGCCGTTAAGGCGTCTCCGAATTATCAAGGCATCTGCTGGTAGCACGCTTACCCAACGCAGTCTGCACCATGATCCCATCCTCAAACAGAATCCTGATGCTGGTTGAGAACTATTTTCCGCAAGACACTCGTGTGGCGAATGAGGCGGGATTACTCATTGACGCAGGCTATAAGGTCGCGGTGATCGCACTTCGGAAACGGGGACAGGCAGGACGCGAAACCTTAAACGGCATTGAAGTTTACCGCCTGCCAACATTGGAACTGTTTAAGAAAACTTCCCCTGCGAATGGTAATCGAATGAATCTGCTTTTCGTTAAGCTGAAATCCTTTCTTGGCTACTTTGTTGAATATTCTTACTTCACCGCAGCGTGTTTCATCGTTAGCACATACATTTTTCTGAGGCGAGGGTTCGACGTGCTGCACGCACACAATCCTCCCGATACTCTCTTTTTAGTGGCTCTGCCTTTCAAACTACTCGGAAAGAAATTTGTGTTTGATCAGCACGATCTCTGCCCGGAACTTTACCGATCCCGTTATAGCGCCCCGGAAGGATTTTACACCCGGTTCCTAAGAATACTGGAGTGGTGCAGCCTGAAACTCGCCGATATCACGATCGCCACGAACGAGTCGTACAAACAGATACAAATTGAGCGGGCAAATAAGAATCCTAGCGATGTCTTCGTTGTAAGAAATGGGCCGAATCAGATGCGCATGACGAGAACCGCACCCAGCGCTCGTTTAAAAGGGATGAACAAGTCCATCCTATGCTACGTTGGCAGCTTAAATCCACAAGACGGCGTTGATTACCTGCTTCGTTCGTTGCGCCATCTCCTGCACGGTTTGAAGCGTTCGGATTTTTATTGTGTTATCATGGGCACCGGGGATTCGCTGCAAGACTTGCGTGATCTGGCTGAAACCCTGCAACTCAACGGGTGCGTTGAGCTAACGGGTTTCGTCTCCGATGAAGATTTGCAGGCTAACCTTGCGGCTGCCGATATTTGCGTGGACCCCGATCCTTCCAGCCCTTTGAACGATCTATCCACTTGGATCAAGATCATGGAATACATGGCGTCGGCAAAGCCAATTGTCGCTTTCGATCTGAAGGAAACGCGGTTTTCTGCCCGAGACGCTGCTATCTATGTTACCCCGAACAGCGAAACTGAGTTCGCAAAAGCCATCGCCCAACTGATGGACCACCCTGAGCGTCAGAAACAAATGGGGACTTATGGCCGCCGTCGGGTTGACGACGATTTGCAGTGGGCGAAGGTCGGACACAATCTTTTGACCGCATACGGGACGCTTCTAGCCGAGAAGCGAACTCGTTCCATGAAGCTCGTTGCGGAACGAAACCGGTAGCGAGCAATTCCAAAGTAGCGAAGGCGCCATTGGATAAATCGCCAGGCCCGTCCTTGAGCACCCAGCTTTCTTTAACTGAGCCAATAGGCGAGAGCCTTGTGTCAAAGCCAGAAGTGCGTCATTTAGGGATTGTCGATGTAACGTTCGGTAAAAACGTTACGCTGGTCCAGCCGGTCAATCTGTATGGGTGCACGATTGGAGATGGCAGCTTCGTCGGGCCATTTGTGGAGATACAAAAGGGAGTGACTATCGGCAAGCGATGCAGGATTCAATCGCACGCATTCATCTGTGAACTCGTAACGCTCGGCGACCAGTGCTTCGTATCTCATGGCGCGATGTTTGTTAACGACCTGTTCGGCACGGGCGGACCTGCGGAAAACCCGGAGCTCTGGCGGCCGACCAAACTTGGAAACCGTGTAAGTGTCGGAACAAACGCTACCATCCTCCCCGTGACGATTTGCGACCAAGTGGTCATTGGAGCCGGGGCAGTGGTTACCAAAGATATCGTCGAGCCCGGCATTTACGCCGGCAATCCGGCCCGGCTGCTGCGCCGTCTCTAGAGCAGCAGCCTGACGGCTGATGACCGACGACTGACGGCGGAGAAGCTCAAGGATTGGCCAAATGCTTGGAGCTATGATGGCCAAGCCTGAAAAATTCTGCAAACAGTCCGGTTAATCGCTCTTCCGTCCTCTGTCCTCTGTCCTCCGTCCTTGGTCATCCGTCATCCGTCCTCTGATCCCATGAAAGTTCCCTTTGTTGACTTGCATGCGCAATACCTGACGATCAAACAAGAGATCGACAGTGCCATTGCCGAAGTCATCGCAGAGTCGGCTTATGTTCGCGGGCGGCACGTGGATGCCTTCGAGCAGGCATGGGCGCGAACGCTCGGCGTGAAACGTTGCGTTTCCTGCGCGAACGGAACGGACGCAATTTACATTGCCCTGCGGGGACTTCGCGTAAAGCCTGGCGACGAAGTCATTACCTCAGCACATTCCTGGATTTCAACATCGGAGGCAATCACGCAGGCGGGCGGCCGGGTCGTATTCTGCGACACAGATGAGGAAACTTTCACGATTGATCCTAACGATATCCAACGAAAGACCACACCCGCCACGGTCGGAATTATCCCAGTCCATCTTTATGGGCAGCCGGCCGATATGGATGCGATCATGGCCATCGCAAAAAGGCACAATCTTTGGGTCATAGAGGATTGTGGCCAGGCGCATCTTGCCAGATACAAGGGGCGATGCGTTGGAACCTTTGGAGACGCTGCGACGTTTTCGTTTTACCCAGGCAAAAACCTCGGCGCCTACGGCGATGCCGGATGCGTCGTCACAAATGACGACCGATTAGCCGATTGGATGACCACATTCGCCCGACACGGCGGAAAAGGCGATCACGTCATGGAAGGGATCAATAGCCGGCTGGACGGGCTGCAAGCGGCCATCTTGAATGCGAAATTGCCTTATTTGCCTGCATGGACTCAGGCACGACGCAATATTGCCGCATGTTACGATG
>Ga0209056_10002400_pt1 | contig 20219 bp, 14 predicted proteins | sample GraSoiAngelo_114_FD_185876 | JGI IMG/M metagenome (GOLD analysis project Ga0209056, IMG submission 185876) | Grasslands soil microbial communities from the Angelo Coastal Reserve, California, USA - 14_0903_13_40cm (SPAdes) (version 2) | ecosystem: Environmental > Terrestrial > Soil > Grasslands...
CGCGAGCCGGGCTGCCGCAGATCTACGCGATGGCGGCGGACGGGACGGACCAGCAGCTCTTCGCGCCGTTCGACTACGGTGCCACCGGTTCGTCCAACGCGCCGGAGTGGTCGCCCGACGGCCAGACGGTCGCCTTCCACCGCGACGTGGGCGGCACCTTGCAGGTGTTTGTCCTCGATGTGCGGACGCGCGCGGTGCGGCAGCTCACCTCGGTCGGGCGGAACGAAGATCCAACCTGGGCACCCGACAGCCGTCATATGGCTTTTGTGTCGGATCGTTCGGGGTATCGGCAGCTCTGGATCATCGATGTGGAAACCGGCCGCATCCGCCCGCTGCTGCAGAAAAGCGGCGCGCGCCTGCCGGCCTGGTCTCCGCGGTTGCCGGAGACCGCATCGTCGACCCCTTGAAATCGGAGAGGACTTTAACCGATGAAACGCCTACCCTTGCTCCTGCTGAGCGGTCTCGCCGTGGCGGCCATGGCCGCGTGCGGCGGCAAGAAGCCGGAGACGACGCCCGCGCCGCAAACCGCGAACGCGGACTCGGCCGCGGAGGCTCAGCGGTTGGAGGACGAACGCCGGGCCCGTGAGGCGGCCGAGGCCCAGGCGCGCGAGGAAGCCGAGCGGGAGCGCCAGCGGCGGATCGCCGATTCGCTCGCGGCGATCGGCAAGTCGACGGAGGCGGTGCGGACCCTCCTGGCGACGATGATCCACTTCGATTACGACAAGGCGCTCATCCGCGGTGGGGACGCCGGAGTCCTGGACCAGAAGGTGGCGATCCTCCAGGCGAACCCGGCGCTGCGTATTCGCATCAGCGGCCATTGCGACGAGCGTGGGTCCGACGAATACAACCTGGCCCTCGGCAACCGGCGCGCGACGGCGGCCAAGCAGTACGTCGTCAGTCACGGCATCGATGGCGGCCGCATCGAGACCGTGTCGTACGGCGAGGAGCGGCCGCTCGCCTCCGGACACGACGAGGACGCGTGGGCGCAGAATCGCCGGGACGAGTTCGAGATTCTCTCCGGCGGCGAGAGCCTGAAGCAGCCGTGACCCGGATCGACGGTTGAAACACGCCCGGCCGTTCGTGCTCGCCCTGGGGCTCACCGGCGGATGCGCGCTGAAAGGCGACGTCCGGCGCGTCGAGCTCCGGGTCGAAGCGCTGCGCGTCGAGCGCGCCCGCGCCGACAGTCAGCGCGCCGCTGAAATCGACACGGTCCGCGGGTTGCTGCGCGCGGTGCAGGAGAAAGTAGCGGCGCAGCAGGCGTACCTGGTGCAGCTGCGTGGCGACGTCAAGACCGATCTGCTCGCCGTCCAGCAGCAGCTCGTAAGCGTGCAGGAGTTGACCGGACAGAGCCAGCAGCGCCTGACGGAGCTGCGCGGGCGCCTCGAGGAGCAGGCCCGCCAGCCGGTGCCGGTCCTGGATACCAGTCGCGGCGGTCCAGTCGGGCCGTCGGGGAATCCGGCGGGCCCGGGGCCTGACCAGATGTACGACCTGGCGTATCAACAGTACCGGGCGAGCCGGTACGGAACGGCGCGACTGGGCTTTCGGGAATTCCTGCGACTCTTCCCCACCAACGACCGGGCGCCCGACGCGCTCTATTTCATCGGTGAGTCGTTCGCCGGGGAGAACACGGATTCGGCCGCCGCGGTGTATCAACAGGTCGTGAAGACCTATCCGACTTCGCCGCGGGCCCCATCGGCGCTCTACAAGCTGGGCTTCCTCGCCGAGCAGCGGGGCGACAAGGCGGCCGCGCGGACGTACTACGCCCGGGTGATCGCCGTTTACGCCCGCGCTCCAGAGGCCAACCTCGCGCGCGACAAGCTCCAGCGCCTGGGGCGGTAGCCACTCCAGGGCCGGGGGCCGGGGTCGGGGGGGGCCGGCGTGTCGGAGACTCGTGACAACCGGGCCGAGATGCCCTTCCTCGACCACGTCGAGGAGCTGCGCTGGCGCATCCTCTACAGCCTGCTCGCGATCGTCGTCGGGACGCTGGCGGGCTGGATCATCGTCGAGCACGTGGACGTCATCGGTCTGCTCATGCGGCCGATCGCGCCGCTCATTCCGGGCGGCAAGCTCCGTGTCACCGGTCCCACCGAGCCGTTTTTCATCACCCTGAAGTTCGCCTTCGTGCTGGGGCTGGTCATTGCGTCGCCGGTGGTCGGATACCATGTGTGGGCCTTCCTGGTGCCGGCGCTCTACCCTCGGGAGCGGCGACTCATTGTGCCGGCGCTGACGGTCGGCGCCCTCCTGTTCCTGGCGGGAGCCGCCGCGGCCTACCTCTGGGTGCTGCCGCGGGCGTTGGCCGTGCTCTTGAGCTTCCAGCAGGGGGTGTTCGACCCCCTCATCACGGCGGACAAGTACTTCGCGTTCGCGGCGCAGCTGATCATCGCGTTCGGCCTCGTGACCGAGCTGCCGCTGGTGATCGTGATCCTGGCTGCGCTCGGGCTCGTCACGCCACAGTTTCTGGCGCGCAACCGCCGCTACGCGATCGTGATCTCGGCGGTGGCCGCCGCACTGCTGGCGCCGCCCGACGCCGTCTCCATGGTCCTGATGATGGTGCCGTTGTGGCTCCTCTACGAGGTCGGGATCTGGTGCGCGTGGGTGGTCGACAGGCGCCGCGCGCGCCGAGCCCGAGCGGCGCGGGGGGCGGCGAGCGCTGCCGGGCTCGCGGCGCTGCTGTTGCTGGCGGCCGGCGCGCTCGGCGCCCAGACACCGCTCCCCCGCCGACCGGCCCGACCCGACACGACGCCGCGGACCGCCGCGGACTCGGCCGCCCAGGGCCGCCTCGACACCGCGACCGCCCGCCGGCTCGGCTTCCCGACCGGGCCGACCCGGAGCTTCCCAGCGTCCGACGCGGTGATCGACTCCCTCCTCAAGGTGCACGGATACCGCGTCACGCAGTATGTCGCCGACACCCTGATCGTCCAAGGCGGCGATACGCAGACCATTCATCTGCGCGGCGAGGCGTTCGTGGAGCGCGAAGGGACGAAGCTCGAATCGGACTCGATCCGATATCATCAGCGGAGCTGCCGGCTCGATGCGATCGGTGATCCTCGCTTGTTCGACCAGGCGACGGTGATGGTGGGGGAAGCGATGCGGTACGATACGTGCGTCAAGCGTGGGACCGTACACAACGCGCTCACCAACTTCCAGCAGGGCCCCGGCCGGTGGTACGTGCGCGGCGACCTCGCGGTCGACTCGGGCTCCACCCGCCTGTATGGCGCCAAGAGCGAGGTCACCTCCGACGAGAACCCCGTTCCGGATTACCACTTCTCCACCGGCGAGATGAAGTGGTTGAACAAGAACGTGATGGTGGCGCGCCCGGCCGTACTGTATGTCCACGACGTCCCGATCCTGTGGCTGCCGTTCATCTTCCAGGACGTCCGGAAGGGGCGGCGCAGCGGCATCCTGGTGCCGCGCTTCGGCCTGAACGACATCGTCCGCCCCGTCCGCAGCTACCAGCGCCACGTGCTGAACGTCGGGTACTACCTCGCCATCAACGACTACCTCGATTTCCTCGTTTCGGCGGACTGGTACGCCGCGCGGTACCTATCGCTCCGAGCCAAGAGCAGCTATCGGTGGCTCGACCGGTTCATCGACGGCGGTATCTCGTTCGAGCGTTACGGCCTGCTCGACGTCCCCGGCTCCTCCATCCGCCTCGGCTGGCAGCACCAGCAGCGGTTTTCGTCGCGTACGCGGTTCAGCGCGAGCGTCGACTATTCGAGCAACACCCGTGTCATTCAGACCAACACGGTGAACCCGTTCCTCGCGACCGCGGCCCTCGCCTCGCAGATGAGCTTCACCAAGCAGTTCGACTGGGGGACGCTCAGCGTCGGCGGAAACCGGCGGCAAGAGGTCGGGAGCGGTCTCGTGTCGCAGACCATACCGACGGTGAACCTCGCGCCGTCCCCGATCAACATCACGCCGTCCATCACCTGGTCGCCCGGGTTCTCGTTCAACAATCAGCAAGCGTTCCACCAGGTTCAGGCGCCGGTGTTTCTGCCCGGCGGCGCCCTGGACACGCTGTTCGCCGACAACCGGGCCACGACCCTGAGCTTTCAGACACCGCTCCGCGTCGGGCCCTGGAACTGGAGCAATACCTTCGACGTGGCGGACAACATCAGCAACGCGCGGCAGCAGTTCGACATTCCGGATACGACCGTCCCGGGCGGGCGCCGCCGAGTGCTCTTCGACCAGACGTTCAGTACGACCATCAATTGGCAAACCGGGATCAACCTGCCCTCCCTGTTCACGGGAACCTGGAAGCTCCAGCCGGCCATCGCGATCGTGAACCAGACGTCTCAGGGGCCGTTCATGGTCCGAAATCAGTTCACGAACGGGCAATTCCTCAGGCAAGGCAAGCGGCTCCAGTTCAGCGCCGGCATGAGTCCCACCTTCTTCGGGTTCTTCCCGGGGATCGGGCCCATCGCCCGGATCCGCCATGCGATCTCGCCGCAGATCAGCTACGCCTACGCGCCGGGATCCACGGTCGACTCGGCCTTCGCGTACGCGCTCGATCCGACGCGCCGGAACTTCACCACGCGCAGCGATCCCCAGCAGACGATCAGCGTGGGCCTGTCGCAGAACTTCGAGGCCAAGCTCAAGCCGCCGCCGGGTGACACGACCCAGCAGGCGGCGCGCAAGATCCGGCTCCTGAGCATCAACACGAGCTCGTTGTCCTACAATTTCGAGCAAGCGAAGCAGCCGGGTCACACGGGCTGGCAGACATCGTTCATCAACAACGCGTTCGCATCGGATTTGCTCCCGGGCTTCAGGCTGAGCGTGACGCACGACTTGTGGAAAGGTCAGGTGGGCACCGACACGGCGAAGTTCGATCCGTTCCTGACGAACGTCTCGGCTCAGTTCGCCATCACGCCGGCGACGATCCACGGCATCGCCGCCCTGCTCGGTCTGGGGGGGCGCTCCGCCTCGCGCCAGCCCCCGGCCACACCGCCGCCCGCTGGAACCGAAAGCCCGCCGAACCCTGCTGACCGAACCCGCTCTGTGGGGCCGGAGGCGCTGCCGATCGGTGGCGGGGGTAAGGGGTTCAACCTGTCGCTTAACTACACCAGAATCCGGACCCGCCCACAGGCGGACTCGGCATCCATCGGCGGCAGCGCTGGAAGTCAGCAGGTGGGATTCACCCTCTCATTCCAGCCGACGGCGCGCTGGTCGGCGACCTGGGAATCGAACTATAATTTCGACACGCGGCAGTTCGGCGCCCACGCCATTCGCCTCGAGCGCGACCTGAACCGTTGGCACGCGAGCTTCTCGTTTCTGAAGGCGCCGAACGGCAACTTCGCCTTCAGCTTCTACGTCGCCCTGCTGGATCAGCCCGACATCAAGTTCGACTACGAGCAGCAGTCCTTCACGCGCTAGCGTCCCCTCCAGATGACACCGCGGACCTCGCGCCAATTCCCAAATGCGGCCCCTACAGCCGCTTACGTGTCGGCACGGCGCGTGCCTGCTGCTAGGCCGACCCGTCGCCCCGTTGAGGAAGCCATGCGGCTCTCGCTCCGATACCTGCTGGTCCTGCCCGCCCTGGTCGCCGTCGCGTGCCAGGAGAACACCGTTTCGAGCGGCACACTGGCCCCGCCTCAGAACCTCGCGTACGAGCTCGACCCGAGCGGCGATCCCAATCAACCCGCCGGGATCCGGCTCGCCTGGGACGACGTCCTGAGCTCCGATCTGGCCAGCTATCGCATCTATTCGCGCGGCAGCACAACGGCCGCGTTCCAGCTGCGCGGCGAAACCACCTCCAACACCTTCCATGACAACGGTGTGCCGCACCTGCAGTACTACGTGACCGCGGTGGATCTGGGCGGCGGCGAGAGCAATGGCAGCAATGTGGTCACCGTAAACGAATACCTCCAGATCGGCGCACCGCCCTCGCTGACGGGCATCACGCTCGACAGCGCGATCCACCTCGATTGGCAGGACACACCCGACTTCGGGCGCTTCAAGTGGTATCGCGTCTACAGCTCGGACTACAACCTCGGCCAAAGCCAGTGCGTCAATTGGGCGCTCGAGGGGACGACGGTGTCGCACGAGTTTCTAGCGGCTCAGCTGCCAAACGGGGTGACGCGCTGCTTCGGCGTGTCCGCGCTCGATACGCTAGGGTACGAGAGCCTGTGGGCCCCCGTGTGGCTGGACACGCCTCGTCCCGACGCGCGCAACGTGCTGGTGTGGGCGCTGGGCGGCACGCACGACGCACAATCGGGCTTTCGCTTTTGGGACGACCTGAACGGCAATGGCGACGGCGATGCCGGGGAGCTCGGACTGGTGCAGAGCGGCAGTCGCACCGATATCGATTTCGTCATTCACGTCAACTCCGCCGATTCGACGCTCTGGATCGTGCCCGTGTTCACGGGGACGAGCGCTCAGCTCTACAGCGCGAGTCCCATCGCTGATCTCACCTCGATCGACCTCGCGCCAGCGAGCGGGTACAGCCGCGATTCGCTCCTGGCGCGCCCCGGTTTTGGCTACGTCTTCGAAATCGTAGACGGATCCGTGCTGCACTACGGAGCGCTGCGAATGACGCAGGTCAGCCGGCAGTACGTAATCTTCGACTGGAGCGTGCAGACGGATCCGGGGAACCCGGACCTGGTGCCGCCGAAGGGACCGGCGACCAGCGGGCACGCGGTAGCCGCGAGGTAGACGCCGGCGTCACGAAAGACGCCCTTCACGACTTGGCGTCTTCTATCTCAGGGCAGTAGCTTCCGTTCCGCATGCCAGTCATTGTCACTCTGGATGGTCTTTCCCTGTCCATCGCGGACGTCGTCGCCGTCGCCCGGCACGGCGCACCTGTCGCCATCGCCCCGCACGCTCTCGCCGCCGTGACCGCATCGCGCCGCACCATCGAGGCCGCCGCCGCTCGCGGCGACACGATCTACGGTGTCAACACCGGTTTTGGGAAGCTCGCCCACGTGCGTATCAAGCCGGAGCAGACGCGGGAGCTGCAGCGGAATCTGATCCGCAGCCACGCGTCGGGTGTGGGTGACCCGCTGTCCGTGGATGCGGTACGGGCGATGATGCTGCTGCGCGCCAACGTGCTGGTGCGCGGAACGAGCGGAGTGCGGCCGGCGCTGCCCGAGCTCATTGTCGAGATGCTCAATGCCCAGGTACACCCGCGCGTTCCCTCGCAGGGGAGCGTCGGGGCGTCGGGCGATCTCGCGCCGCTCGCGCACCTGGCCCTCGCGATGATCGGCGAAGGCGCGGACGGCGCCGCGCTCCGGGCCGGTCGGCTGCGACCCATCACGCTCGAGGCGAAAGAGGGGCTGGCGTTCGTGAACGGGACGCAGGCGCAGACGGGGATGGCGGCGCTGCTCGTGCACGATGCCTGGGTGCTGTGGCGCACCGCGCATGCGGCGGCGGCGATGAGCCTCGAGGCGGTGCGGGGTACCCCCGAGCCGTTCGATCCGCGGATCCACGACGCGCGCCCCCACCCGCTTCAGCAACGCTCGGCGGCGCTGCTGCGCGAGCTGCTCGCCGGTTCGGAGATCCGCGAGTCGCACCGTGAGAACGACCCGCGCGTGCAGGACGCGTACTCCCTGCGCTGCACGCCCCAGGTGCTGGGCGCCGTGGGAGAAGGGCTGGCGTTCGCGGAGCGGCTGGTCACGACCGAGCTGAACGCGGCGACCGACAACCCGCTCGTGTTCGACGACGACGTGCTCTCCGGCGGAAACTTTCACGGGCAGCCCATCGCCCTGGCGCTGGACGTGATCGGCATCGCGCTCGCCACGCTCGCGGGGCTCGCGGAACGGCGGATCGAGCGCATCGTCAACCCGGACCTGTCCTCCGGGCTGCCGCCCTTCCTCGCCCGGGATCCGGGCGTCGAATCCGGGTTCATGACTCCACAGATCGCGGCCGCGGCGCTGGTCGCGGAGTGCCGGGTGCTCGCCACGCCGGCGAGCGTCCAGTCCGTGCCCACCGAGGGGAACCAGGAGGACATCGTCCCGATGGGCATGACCGCCGCATGGAAGGCGGAGCGGATTCTCGCGAACGCGGCGCGGATCGTCGCGGTAGAGCTGCTCGCGGCGGCTCAGGGGCTCGAATTCCTGAAGCCGCTCAAGCCCGGGCAGGGAGTGGGACGCACGTACGCGACGGTGCGCACGATGGCCGCGGCACTCGACGGCGACCGGCCGTTCACCGCCGACATCGAGCAGATCACGAGCGGCGTGCGGGTGGGTGCGTTCGACCCGGAGGCGGCATGAGCGGCCCCCGGGTCGTCCGCGCCCCCCGCGGGACGGTGAAGTCGTGCCGCGGCTGGATTCAGGAAGCGGCGCTCCGGATGCTGATGAACAACCTCGATCCGGAGGTGGCGGAGCGACCGCAGGACCTGATCGTGTATGGGGGCACCGGGAAGGCGGCCCGGGACTGGCCGGCGTTCGACGCGATCTGCCGCACGCTTCTCACCTTGACCGATGACGAGACCCTGCTGGTACAGTCGGGCAAGCCGGTCGGCGTCTTCACGACCCACCCCGAGGCTCCACGGGTCCTCATCGCGAATGCGAATCTGGTCGGGCGCTGGGCGACCTGGGATGTGTTCCGGGAGCTCGAGCGCCAGGGCCTGATCATGTACGGCCAGATGACCGCCGGGTCGTGGATCTACATCGGTACCCAGGGAATCCTGCAAGGCACCTACGAGACGTTCGGCGCCGTGGCACGGCGGCACTTCGGTGGATCGCTGCGCGGGCGCATCGTCGTGACCGGGGGTTTGGGAGGCATGGGAGGCGCACAACCGCTCGCCGCGACGATGAACGAAGGGGTGTGCCTGGCGGTGGAGGTGGACCCGGCGCGGGTGCAGCGTCGGCTCGAGACCCGCTACCTCGATCGCTCCACTGCCTCCCTGGACGAGGCACTGGGCTGGTGTGAGGAGGCGAAGCGCGCGGCGCGACCGGTCTCGGTCGGCCTGATCGGCAACTGTGCCGAGGTGCTGCCCGAGCTCGCGCGCCGGGGGTTCGTCCCTGACGCGCTGACGGACCAGACGTCGGCCCACGATCCCCTGAACGGGTACATCCCCGCGGGGCTCACGGTGGAGCGGGCGGCGGCGCTGCGACGGAGCGCGCCGGCGGAGTACGTGCAGCGGTCGGTTGCGAGCATCGCGGCGCACGTGGAGGCGATGCTCGCGCTCCAGCGTCGCGGCGCGGTGACATTCGATTACGGCAACAACCTCCGCACCCAGGCGCGGGACGCAGGGGTGACCGACGCGTTCGAGATCCCGGGCTTCGTTCCCGAGTACATCCGGCCCCTGTTCTGCGAGGGCAAGGGGCCGTTCCGGTGGGTGGCGCTTTCGGGCGACGCGAGCGACCTGCATCGCACGGACCGGCTGGTGCTCGAGCTCTTCCCCGAGCACGAGCACTTGCACCGCTGGATCCGGCTCGCGCAGGAGCGGGTGGCGTTCCAGGGGCTTCCCGCGCGCATTTGCTGGCTGGGTCAGGGGGAACGGGCGCAATTCGGCTGCGCGCTGAACGACCTGGTGAAGCGGGGCGAGATCAGCGCCCCCGTTGTGATCGGGCGCGACCACTTGGATACCGGCTCCGTCGCGTCACCGTTCCGCGAGACGGAGGCCATGAAGGACGGCTCTGACGCGATCGCCGACTGGGCGATCCTCAACGCGCTGCTCAATACGGCGTCGGGAGCGGCGTGGGTCTCGTTCCACCACGGCGGCGGCGTCGGCATCGGAAACTCGCTCCACGCAGGACAGGTGAGCGTGGCCGATGGGTCGCCGTCGGCGGGGCGGCGGCTCGAGCGGGTGCTCACGAACGATCCGGGCATCGGCGTGGCCCGCCACGCAGACGCGGGGTACGCCGAGGCGCTCGCCGCGGCCCGCCGTCATGGGATCCGGCTCCCGATGCGGGAGGGGGAGGGGGAGGGGGAGGGGGGGGCGGGCGACTGAGCACGCTGCTCGTTGGCGCGCGGCAAGTCGTCACCTGCCGGGGCCCAGCGCGGGCGCGCCGGGGCCCGGAGCTGGCGTCGTTCGAAGTCCTCGAAGACGCCGCGGTCCTGGTCGACAACGGGCGGATCCAGGCGGTGGGCTCGTATGCCGACCTGCGGGATGCGCATGCAGGGGCGGTGGTGGAAGAAGTGCGCGGCGTCCTGTTCCCCGGCTTTGTCGACTGCCACACGCACGCGGTGTTCGGCGCACCCCGGCTCGACGATCACGAGCGCCGGGCGCTGGGCGAGGACTACAAGACCGTGGCTGCCAAGGGCGGCGGTATCCTCCAGTCGGTGCGGGATGTGCGGGCGCGGAGCGAGAGCGAGCTCGTGGCGCTCTTGGGGGCGCGGGTGCGGGCCCTGCTCGCCCACGGCAGCACGACGATCGAAGTGAAATCGGGCTACGGGCTCGACCCCGCGAATGAGCTCAAGCAGCTGCGCGCCATCCGCGAAACTGCGGCCGCGGAGCGGGCTGCCCTCGTGCCGACGTTCCTTGGCGCGCACGAAGTCCCGCCTGAGTTCCGGGACCGCCGCGCCGAGTACATCCGGCAGGTGTGCGATGAGATGCTTCCCGCCGTGGCCCGGGAGCACCTGGCGGCGGCATGCGATGTGTTCTGCGAGCCCGGCGTGTTTGACGTCGGGGAGACGCGGACCATCCTCACCGCCGCCCGGCGGCACGGGCTGGCACTGAAGCTGCACGCCGACGAGCTGGAGGGGTCGGGGGGCGCCGAGCTGGCCGCCGCCCTCGGCGCCCTCTCGGCGGATCACCTCGCCGCGATCTCCGACGCCGGGATCCGGGCACTCGCGGCGAGCGACACGGTCGCGGTCCTCCTGCCCGCCACCATGGTGTTCCTCGGGGCTCGCGCCCAGGCGCCGGCCCGGCGTCTCGTCGAAGCGGGAGCGGCGGTGGCGCTCGCGACCGATTTCAATCCGGGATCGTCGCCGACGGTCGGGCTATCGCTGGTCATGGCCCTCGGCGTCTCGCAGCTGGGGCTGCGCTATGCGGAAGTCGTGAGCGCGGTCACAGTCAACGCGGCGGCGGCGCTCGGCCTCGCCACGGACCGGGGCCAGATCGCACCGGGGTTTCGCGCGGACCTCGTGTCTTGTGGCGTGTCAGATTGGCGGGAAGTCGCGTACTGGATGGGTGAACAGCTCGTAACCGCCGTCTGGACAGGAGGTTCCGCTTGTCCGCTCCCGGCGGGGCCCGTATCTTTAGGGCTCCATGTCAAAGCTTGAGAAGCTGAAGGAGAAGGCCCGGAGCCTGGAGGGCAAAGACCCGAAGGGGGCCATCGAGGCGTGGCTCGGGATCCTCAAGGGGCAGGACGAGGACGGGGATCCGAACCCCGACCTCGTCATTTTTAATCGCATCGGCGACCTGTATCTGAAACTCCGAGACCCAGCTCAGGCGGCAGACTTTTACGATCAGGCCGTCGACAAGTACGCCGAGCTCGGCTTCCACAACAACGCCATCGCGATGTGCAACAAGGTGCTGCGCAACGCGCCCGGGCGGCAGACGACCTATCTCAAGCTCGCCAAGCTGTACGCGTCCAAAGGCTTCATGGCCGAAGCCAAGCAGAACTTCGTCGAGTACGCCGAGCGGATGCACAAGGTCGGGAAGATCCAGCACGCCTTCGCCGCCCTGAAAGAGTTCGCCGACATCTCGGCGGAGAGTGCACACCTGCGCGCGACGCTGGAAGAGCACCTGCGCATGTACGGCGATCCCGAGCGGCGCCCGGGCGCCGGGACGGTGACGCCGGCGCCGCCGAAGGCCCAGCCGCATGACGACCCGGCGAAGTCGGGCAAGCGGAAGACGTCGAGCCTGGTGTTCCTCGACGTGGACGCCCCGCCGGTGGGCAAGGCGCCTGTGAAGGGGCGCGTCCCGCTCCCACCCAAGCCGGCCCTGGAGCCGGAGGCGGTCGCGGAAAGGCTGATCGAGCCGGTGACGGCCGAGCCCGATACGTCCCTCGAGATCGAGGCCACGAGTCTCGTCGAAGGGCTCGAGCCCGCGACCGGGGGAGGCACGCTCGAAGGGTTCGAGACGACGAGCGCGGAGTTCGGTGACATCCAGCTCGACGCCCAGGAGGTGCCATCGCTGCAGGATGAAGTTTCCCCGGAGGATATCCCCCCTCCGGCCGAGTTCGAGCCGACCATGGCCGAGGAGGAGAGCTCGCCCGAGTCCGCGCTGGAGCCCGAGCCGCTGCTGGAAACGGAGATCGAGATCGAGGCGCCTAAGGCGAAAGCTGCGCCCCCCCCCTCGGTGGCGCCGGTGGTGCCCAAGCGGCCCGCCGTCGGGGCACCGCCCCGGTTTGGGAGGGGGGGGATGGGTCCGAAGGTATCCGAGCCGCCGAAGGTCAAGCCGGTCGTCCCGAAGCGACCGGCGCTGCCATCCCGCAAGCCTATGGTGGAAGTGCCGCCGCTCGAGCTCGAGCCGGATTTCGACACCGGCGCGACCGACCAGGGGCACGAGGTCGACGATCAACCGCTGGCGATCGACGATGCGCGCGCAGGAGGCGGGCGCCGATCGGGGGCGATCGACCTGAGCCTGGACGGCGTGGTGACGCTGGGGGACGAACCCGGATCGCTCGTGTTCGCCAACATCGACGCCACGCCGGCGACGCCGACGATCGAGGAGCTCGAGGGGCGGGTGGCCGATGACCCGGACGATCCCGAAGGGCACCAGGCGCTGGGCGAGGCGCTGATCGAAGGGGGCGAGCGGGAGCGGGGCATCGAGGAGCTCGACCTGGCGACGACCGGCTTCGAGACCCGGGGGAACCTGCCGCGGGCGCAGGATCTGGTGGACGAGCTCCTGCGGCTCGATCCCAACAGCGTGCGGCACCGGCAGAAGCAGGTCGAGTTCGCGTTCAAGTCGGGCGACAAGGCGAAGTTGATCGACGCCTACGTCGAGCTGGCCGACACGCTGCTGCGGAGCGACCTCCCCGACAAGGCGCGGGCCGTCTACAAGCGCGTTGCCGAGCACGATCCCACCAACGAGCGTGCCAAGGCTGCGCTCGCGATGCTCGCGCCGGTGGCCACGCCGCCGCCCGAGCCGCCGGCGAAGCCGAAACCGAAGGCCCGGGACACGGAGGGCAAGACCGCGGCTCGAGACGCGAAGATGAAGGTGCGGGACGAGGCGGTGGAGGCGGGAGACTTTGTGGACCTGAGCGCGATGATTCTCGAGGAGGACCTCACCGTGCGCGACACGCGCATGAAGGTCGCCGACGAGGAGCCGACCGGGGACGAGGAACGGGACTTTCAGGAGATGCTCGCGCGCTTCAAGCAGGGGATCGACGAAAACATCGACGAGGGCGACTTCCAATCGCACTACGACCTGGGCGTGGCCTTCAAGGAGATGGGGTTGCTGGACGAGGCGATTGCGGAGCTGCAGAAAGCGCTGCGGTCGCCCGAAGGGAGGCTGAGGAGCTCGGAGGCGTTGGGCGTGTGCTTCGTCGACAAGGGCGCCTACGTTGTGGCGGAGTCGATCCTGCGGCGCGCGCTCGACTTGCCGGCCTCCGGTGACCAGGAGCGCCTGGGCGTCCTGTATTGGCTGGGCCGCGCGCTCGAGGAGCAGGGCAAGCGGGTCGAGGCGCGCGAGCTGTACGGCCGGGTGTTCGCCGTGGACATCCGATTCCGGGATGTGGGTGAGCGCTCCAAGGCGCTCGCCAAGGCGAAGTGACGTGAGCCAGCAGGTCGTTCCGGTCGCGCTGCGGGACCTCCAACGGCCGGTGGCCGGGGAGCTCGCGCGCGTCGCCGACGAGCTCGGGCGCATCATTGCCGCCGACTTCCCGATCATCGCCGACGTGAATGAGCACTTGGTGCGCATGAAGGGGAAGCTGTTCCGCCCCACGCTGCTGCTGCTTTCGAGCCAGGCGGCGGGCTCCCCGGACCCGCGGGCGGTGACGCTCGCGGCGGTCGTCGAGTTGATTCACCTCGCCACGCTGGTGCACGACGACTCGGTCGACCACTCCGCGCTGCGGCGCGGGATGCCGACGCTCAACGCGCTCTTCTCGCACCAGGTCGCCGTGATCATGGGCGACTACCTGTACTCGCGGGCGATCATCGAGCTGGTCCGCCTCGACGATCGCGAGCCCTTGCGGGTGTTCGCCCGGGTGACGAACGAGATGACGATCGGTGAGATGCGCCAGCTCGAGGCGCACGACAAGCTCGCCTACGGCGAGGAGCAGTACGACCAGCTCATCCGCGCCAAGACGGCCTCGCTCCTGTCCGGGGCCTGCGAGGTCGGGGCGCTCCAGGGACCGGCGGCGTATCGGGAAGCCCTGGCCCGCTTCGGCATGCGGCTCGGCATGGCCTTCCAGATCGCCGACGACCTGCTCGACTACACCGAGGCGGAGGCGGTGACGGGGAAACCGTCGGGGCTGGACCTGCGAGAGCACAAGGTGACCCTGCCGCTCATTGCGGCGCTCGGCGCCATGTCGCCCGCCGACCGCCGGCTCGTCGCCGAGCTGATGGGGGCGCCCGAGCCGGCGGACGCGCTGGTGGGGGAGGTGGTGCGGTGCGTGGCGGCGGCGGGGGGTCTGGATTACGCCCGGCGCCGCGCGCTCGAGCTGGCGCAGCAGGCCGACGCGGAGCTCGACATCCTGCCCCCGTCCCCTGCGCGGGACGCGCTGCGCGACAGCATTGCCTACGCCGTGGAGCGGCGCAGCTAGCCCGTGGCGCAAGGCCCGCGCAGGCCGCTATTTTACTTTGGCGTGCTGGCCACCGGCTTCGTGCTGGGCGGCTTCGTCCACTCGCTCCTCCGGCGCTTCCTGCCGCAGGGGCCGGCGAAAGAGATCTTCACCTGGTCGGTGACCCCTACGCTCGGGCCGGTCCACATGGACCTGCTGGTGGTGTCGATCACTCTCGGGCCGATCGGACTCGACGTGTCCTTGCTCGCGCTCGTGGGAGTGGCGATCGCCTACTACGTCGCCCGATCGATCTTCTGAAGCGAGGCGTGTTATGTTCGGGGACCTGTCGTTCAGCCACATCTTGATTCTGCTGCTCGTGCTGGTGCTGGTCTTCGGCGCGAAGCGGATCCCGGAGATCGGATCCTCGTTGGGGCAGGGGATCAAGGAGTTCAAGCGCAGCTTCAGGGACGTCACGAGCGACGATCCGCCCACTGCGCCCCCGCGCAGCGTCCAGCCCCCGACGTCGAGCCCCCTCTCCTCGGGCGACCCGAAGCGCCTGAGCGACTAGCTCTCGCTGGCGGTCGCCGGTCGGAAGATCTCGCGGCGACGGTCCACGATCTTGGCGTCGGCGCGCAGGGCGGCGACGAATTGCTGTAGCCGCGCCTGCTCGATGGGCCGGAGCAGCGATTCGCGTTGCTGGTCGCGCTGCTTCAGCCACGCGGCGGAGTCGGCGCCGGCGCGGGCGAGGGCCTGCAGCACGAACCAACCGGTTTCGTCCGCGATGACACCGCTGCGCTCCCCCTGTCGCAGCCCGAAGGCCACCCCCAGCACGAGCGGATTGCGCGCGAACTGCACGGGCGCGGTCACGCGAGTGAACGGGCCCAGCTTCTCGACGCGATACCCCCGCGCGCGGCCGGACGCTACGAGATCGCTGGCGTCGCGCAGCGCCGCAGCCGCCTGCCCTCCCCGCTCGCGCGCCACGACCTTCTTCTTCTCGTAGCGCGCCGCGTCGAGCACTCGGGCACGGATGCTCGCCAGCCGCGGCACGCCGGCCGCTTCGAGCGAATCGAGTCGGAAAACGTAGCTCGCCTGCGCTGCGTCGATCACGGGGCTCGTCTCGCCCGGTCGGGCGTCGAACGCCCATACGCTCACGTCCGGTACCGTGGACCTGCCGAGCGTCAGCCGTTCTCCTTGGATGAGCTTCGGCGCGCGGGCGAGCGGGAGGTTGAGCCGCCGGGCGGCGCTGTCCAGCCGGCTGCCGTCCGTCTGGTCCGCGGCCAGCCGGTCCAGCGTGTCCGTGCGCGCATCCACCGCGTCCAGATGCGCACCCTGGAGCAGGATCGGAACGAGGATGTGGCGGACCCGTACCGAATCGCCCTTGGCGGAGTCGATCCGGATGAGGTGAAGCCCGAACTCGGTGAGCACGGGCTCGCTGAGCACACCCGGCGTGAGGCGGCGCACCGCCGCGGCGAACGGGGCGACGAAACCGGCGCCGGTCCGCTTCGCCCACCCCAGATCACCGCCCCGCGAGCCGGTTCCCGAGTCGGCGGACTCTTTTTTTGCTACGTCGTCGAACTTGGCCTTGCCTCCCGCGATCTCGGCCCGCAACGCGCGGGCGTGTGCACGCGCCGTCGCGCTGTCGGCGGCGTTCGGGATGCGCGGCAGCTCGACGTAGCTGAGCCAGGCGGCCGCGGGTCGCTTGAAATCCGCTTCGTGTACGCCGTAATAGCGCTCGAGCTCCGCGTCCGACACCGGCGCGAGCGAGTCCGGCACGTCCTCCGGGTGCACGGCGAGCAGCGCAACCGCCACTGATTCGTGTTGGTCACGCCACAGGCGCCAGAGCTTCGCGTCGGACACGTAGACGTCGGCCGTCAGGTACTCTTCCAGCTTGCGCTGCGGCAGGTAGTCGCGGTACAGCTGCTCGACCTGAGACGCGAACTCCGAGCCGGCGCTCGAGATGTAGCGCTGCCACTTGGTGATGTCGAACTGACCGTTCGTCTGGAAGGTCGGGTCCTGGAGCACCTGCTGCATGATTTGGGGCGGCGGCGAGCTGCGGGCGGCCTGGATGATCTCGTCGTCCGAGACCGTGATGCCGAAGCGGCCGTACGCCCGCTCGAGCAGGATCTTCTGGATGAATTGGTCGGCAACGCGATCCTGCAGCTGCCGCTCGTCCTCGCGCGTCAACCGCCCGCCTCCCTGCTGCCGCCGATACTGCTCGAGGGTCGCCTGATACTGCTGTCGGAACGGCTGGGAGCGCACGACCGTGCCGTCCACCTTGAGGACGACATCCTTGCCGCCGCCTACGATATCGGTGATTTGTCCGTACGCCATCCACCCGATGAAGCTGACCGCCACCACCCAGAAGACAGGCTTCGTGATCTCGCGCATCGCGCGCATCATATCTGGAAAAACTCCTACGAGAGCAGGTGAGAAGGGGCATAAGTCTAAGAACGACAACGCGAAAACTCAAGCGAGCGGGCGCGATTCCGATTGACAGCGCACCTGAGCAAACACTATCTTTGTCCAACTCCCCCAAGCACTTAGGGCGTGGCCTACACTAGCGAAATAGAAAAGCTGGAAAAGCGGTGGGCGGAGAACCCCAAGGGACGTAACTTCGCCCCCCTGGCCGACGCCTATCGTAAGGCAGGAGAACTAGATAGGGCCCTCGAGCTGTGCACCGCCGGTCTCGAGCGGCACCCCGACTACGTCAGCGCGCACATCGTCTTCGGGCGCTGCATGATCGATCAGAAGAACGACGCCGGCGCCGCCGACGTGTTTCGCAGAGTCCTGGCGCTCGACCCCGAGAACGTCCTGGCGCTCAAGATCCTGGCGGAAATCGCCGAGCGCGGGGGTCGGTACGACGAGGCGGCCGACTGGCTCCGCCGCCTGCTCTCGGCCGATCCGATGAATGGCGATGCGGCGGAGGCACTGGCGCGAGCCAAGGGCAAGGCGGCCCAGTCGGCGGCGAAGTGGGCCCCCGAGCCCGTCGCGCGGCTCGTGCCCGAAAGTGCCCGGCATTCTCCCCCTCCCCCTCCCCCTCCCCCGCACGCGAGGCCGGCGGCGGCGCCGCCTCAGCGCCACCGGGATTTCGTGATCGAGCATGCGTCGGAAGAGCCAACCTCCCCCACCCTCGACGCGAAGGGCGCGCCCGCCGACATCGAGACGTTTGACGGGACGCTCGACTTCAACGCGGTGGCGCACAACGCCGCCAAAGCAGACGGGATCGAGGTGCAGGAGGAGGTGGAGCTCAAGCCCCAGGACTTGGTGGTCGAGGGGCTGGCGCACACGCAGTACGAGAGCGGGATCTTCGCTACACCGCCCGGAACGGCGGAGCCGGGAGACGAGCCCAGGATCGATCTGCCGCTGATCATGCCCGACGACCTGCTGGAGTCCCCCGCGCCCCCCGCGCCCCCCGCGACTCCGTCCCCAGCGGCCCCCGCTCCGGCAGCCCCGCGGGCACCCGCCGTCGCGGGGGCCGCTGGGGCCGTCGGCCCTCAGCCGCCTGCTGCGGTCGTGCTCTCCGACGACGATGGCGCTGCGGACATGTCACGCGCCGAGCCGGTGCTCACCGAGACGATGGCCGAGTTGTATCTGCGACAGGGTCATCAGGAGGACGCCCTCCGCGTGTACCAGGCGCTCCTGGCGAAGCGGCCGGCGGACAGGCGACTACGGGGACGTGTTGCATCGCTGGCGGGCGGCGGGACGGGGGCAGAAGGCGCCGGAACGGGTGAGACCGTCCAGGTCTTCCTAAAGCGCATTCTCGCCGCCCGGCCCGGGCCCACGCCATCAGTTCCGGTAGGCACATCTCCGCTCGACGACGCGTTCGCGATCGCGCACTCCGATGCCGAGCTGGGCCCGGGTGCCGGTGTTGTCTCGCCGGGCGAGGCGACCCGGCCGGCGGCGGACAGCATCTCGCTCGACCAGGTGTTCGGGGACGAGGGCCCGCTGAGCTCAGGCGCGGCGCCGGAGGCCACGCCTCCCGCGCCGTCACCGGCTCCGCAGGAGACGGGCGGGTTCTCATTCGACCAGTTCTTCAGCCCTTCCGAACCGGCGGGCGCGGGGGGCGCGGCGGGCGCGGGGGGCGCACCCGCGACGCGCGGCGAGGGTGGCCCAACGGTGCAGCCGCCGGCGCGGAGCTCCGGCGGCAGGCTCCGGCCGCCGGTGGAGGATGAGGGCGACCTCGATCAGTTCCAAGCCTGGCTCAGGGGCCTCAAGTCCTAGTGCCGGTCCCACGGGTCGCGCCTGGGCACGACTTCCCGATGTCCCGTCCCTGCACGTTGGAACGGCACTAGTGCACATCGCCGTGTTGAACGGCCCGAACCTGAATCTGCTGGGGGAGCGAGAGCCGGAGTTGTACGGGCGCATCACGCTCGCGGAAATCGAGGCGCGCACACGCGAACAGGCACGCGCCCTCGGCGTCGAGGTGTCGTGGACGCAGACGAACCACGAGGGCGAGCTGGTCGATGCGATCCAGCGGTTCAAGGGGAAGGCGGACGGTCTGATGATCAATGCCGCCGCGTTCACGCACACGAGTCTCGCGGTGCGCGACGCGCTGCTCGCGGTGCGTGTGCCGTTCGTGGAGGTGCATCTCTCGAACATCTTCGCGCGCGAGCCGGAGCGGCGCCGCTCGGTGCTCGCGGACGCCGCCGTGGGGATGGTGACCGGCTTCGGCGCCGAGAGCTATCGGCTGGGACTCGAGGGTCTGGTCGGCTTTCTCCAGGCCCGCCATGGCGGCTGATCGGCGGCGCGCCCGGCAGGAGGCGCTCGTCCGGGCGCTGGAAGCGGAGGCGCTCGACGGGTTGGTCGTCACGTCGCACGCCAACATCCGCTACCTGACAGGATTCTCGGGATCGGCGGCGGTCGTCGCGGTCACACGAGCCGACGTGCTGCTCGTAACGGACTTCCGCTACGATGAGCAGGCGCGGGCGGAGGCCGGCGGGGTGGCGCGGGTCGAAGTCGACAGCACCAGCGTGTGGGACCGCTTCTTCAAGGAGCTCGCCACCCTGGGGCCGGTCGGCACGATCGGGTATGAGGCCCACGCGCTGTCGGTGCACGACGCGGAGCGGTTCGCCCAGGCGGGGAAGTCGTGGCGCTGGGTGCCCACGACGGAGCTGGTGGAGCGGCTGCGCGCGGCGAAGGACGCAGGCGAGGTGGCGGCCATCCGCAGCGCGGCGTTGCTCGCCGGCGAGGCGTTGCGCCAGACGCTCGCGCAGGTGCGGTCCGGCATGACCGAGCTTGCGATCGCGGGGGCGCTCGAGGGGGCGTTACGCCGGTTGGGCAGCGAGGGCCATCCCTTCGCGACCATCGTGGCGTCCGGACCGCGCAGCGCGCTGCCGCACGCGCGCTCGAGCCGCCGAGCGGTGGCGGCCGGCGAGTGGCTGCTGCTAGACTTCGGGGCTCAGGTGGACGGCTACTGCGCGGACATCACGCGCACCGTGGTGGTGGGGGCGCGGGCGACCGAGCGCCAGCGGGTGTTGTACGGACTGGTCCGCGAGGCGCAGCAGCGCGCCCGTGCCGGCGTGCGCGCCGGCATGAGCGGGCGGGATGCGGACGCGCTCGCGCGCGACGCGATCGCGGCGCGCGGGTTCGGCGAGGCGTTCGGTCACTCGCTCGGTCACGGGCTCGGGCTCGAGGTGCACGAGGCGCCGCGCCTCTCGAAGACGAACC
>Ga0209056_10002403_pt1 | contig 20202 bp, 19 predicted proteins | sample GraSoiAngelo_114_FD_185876 | JGI IMG/M metagenome (GOLD analysis project Ga0209056, IMG submission 185876) | Grasslands soil microbial communities from the Angelo Coastal Reserve, California, USA - 14_0903_13_40cm (SPAdes) (version 2) | ecosystem: Environmental > Terrestrial > Soil > Grasslands...
GGCGATCACGCGCACGTCGACGTGAATCGACGCGCTCCCGCCGACTCGCTCGAACATGCGCTCCTGCAGGACTCGGAGCAGCGCGACCTGGGTCTCCATCGACAGCTCGCCCACTTCGTCGAGGAAGGTCGTCCCGCCGTGCGCGAGCTCGAAACGGCCGAGGCGCCGCTGTGTCGCCCCGGTGAACGCTCCTTTTTCGTGGCCGAACAGCTCCGACGCGATCAGCTCGCGCGGAACGGCGGCGCAGTTGACGCTCACGAACGGCCGCGCACTGCGGGCCGACCGTCGATGAATCGCTCGGGCCACGAGTTCTTTCCCCGTGCCCGTCTCGCCCGTAATGAGCACCGTCGAGTCGCTCCGCGCGACCTTCGATACGCGCGCGAGCACCGGCTGCAGCGCCGGCGAGGTCCCGACGATCTCCTCGAACATCGACGCGGTGTCAATTTCCTCCCGCAGCGTGACGTTTTCCTGCTGCAGTCTCTCCTCGGCCCGCTTGCGATCGTCAATATCGGTCAAAGCCACATACCAACGCATGATCCGTCCGTTGTCGTCGCTCACCGGATTGTAGCGAGACAAAAACCAGCGATAGTTCCCATCAGCGTCGCGCAGCCGCGCCTCCAGTTCATAAGCAGCACCAGTTGACATGGAGTGTTCTGCATACGCTTTGACCCGTTCGGAATCGTCAGGATGAACGTCAGATTGCTTACTTCGCTGCCGCCAGTCCTCGATACTCATGCCGAGGTAAGCCAGCGCCACGCGGTTCGCGTACAAACGCTCATGCGCGGGCCCGAATACGGCGATCAGTTGCGGCGCGAAGTCCAGCATCTGACGGAGCTCCAGTTGGCGTTCCTGAAGCTTCTTCTCGGCCTGCTTGAGTTCATCAATCTCGAGATTCACGCCAACCCAATACAGTAAAGTTCCATCCTTCGCTCGGAGAGGTTCCGCGCGACTGAGAAACCAGCGGTATCCTCCTTCGGCGTTACGAGCTCGAAAACTTTCCTCGCCGGCGCTACCCGTGCTTAGACGGGTGGACCAGTTTCTACGGCTCTGTTCGCGATCATCCGGATGCAAAAGGGGAATATGTGAATCCCACGCTGCGCCCGTTTCGATACCGAACCGAAGAGGATGGTCTTGCGGGAGTCCTAGGTAATCCGCACATCGTTCATTGACGAATGTGAGCGCGCCGGATGGCGCTGCGTACCAGGTGTACGCCGGGATCACGTTGAGAGTGGCTTGGAGTTGTGCCTCGAGGCGCTGTGGCGTGAGGTCCAGAATCTGCCGGATCGCTGATTGTTGTTCGTCGATCTTGAATTCCGCCCGCTTGCGGTCATCGATATCGACGCTGGAGCCGTACCATCTGACGATCTGCCCCTCCGCGTTTCTCAACGGCTGCTTCTGATGCAACATCCAGCGGTAAACACCGTCCGCTCTTCTGACGCGCGTTTCGATCTCCAACGGCCGGCCGCTTTCGAGGCAGGCCCGCCAGTTCGTGACGAGCGCCGTCACATCGTCCGGGTGGATGGCCGCCGTCCATTTCCAGCCCTCGAGATCCTCCAATCGTAGCCCCACAAAGTCGAGCCAGCGGCGATTGAAGAAATCCAGGTACCCGTCGGGACGGCCCGTGTGGATCAGCGCGGGAAGGGAGTCGACGAGCTGCTGCAGGCTCGCGAGGTCTGGGCCGTGCTTACCAATCGTCATGGCGGACCCTCGTCGGACGGAGCCGTTGACGCGGAAGATCGGGATTATCCCACACCAGCGCCCTGGAGGCAGCGGGGACCAGATCGCCGCCTCCCCGCGTCCGGCCGCGAGAGCGGTTTCACCGTACGCGGGCCTCCGTAAGCATGAACCACTAACCTGCTGAAAACGCAGGCATATGACCGGATTGCCCGGGCGGGACGGACGCCGAGAATCGCCGCGATGCGCGTCGCCAGCGTCTCGCCAAGAGGGGACGGGCCGTGGCCCGAGCGTGTGGACCACGGCGGAGGCCCAGCTCCGCTCGGGACGTTCCGCCGATGTTCCGGGATCGAGGGGCCACGAGCCCGTCGTCTCCTCGCAGAGGTCGAAGCGTGGCTCGCATCCGACGCCTCGGACTGGCCATTCGCCTTTGTGAGCGTCTGCGAGACGCTGGGTCTCGACCCGGACTACATCCGTCGCGGCATCCGGCAGTGGGCCGCGCGCCGGAAGGCCGTCGCGGAGCAGATTCCGTCGCGTCGCCAGAGCGAGAGCACGGGGTGTCGTCAGATCGAAGGCCCTACCGTAGAATGCTGCCCTGGAACCTGTCGCGCGACTTCCTGCCGCACATCGTGCAGGACCTCGTGGTCATCCGCGCCGACGGCATCGGATGGAGTGACCTCGGAACGCCGGACTCGGTCGACCGCACTCTCGTTGCACTCGGCCGAGATGTGCCCTGGCGCTCCGACAGGCGGCGGGTCGGCGCCTGAGCCAGCACTCACCGGAACGCGGCCGTGGGCTGCGCCCTTTCGGAATCACGGGATGTTGAAGCAGCTGCACCCAGTGATGTCAAAGGTGCACGACTGGCCGTGATCGCAAAAGCCGTCGCACTCGGGCGCGCTCGCATCGCCGCATGCCGTCGTGCGGCACTCGCAGGCGCCGCCGGAGGTGACCGCCGAGCAGTGTCCTCCGTTGCCGCAGGTGCCCTCGCAGCGCCGTGAATCGGAGTTGAACTCGCAGGGGCCGGGCGCGAGCGTCGTGGTCGTCGTCGAGCCGATCGGCTCGGTGCCTCGCGTCGCCGGCGCGCACAGGAACTGCGCGGCCCTGAACCTGACGACTCTCCTCCCGCCGAACTGATCCGTCATCTCCGCTGCGGGCGGGAAGGGCTTGGGGCAGACGAGCCTGTGGCAGAGGAAGTCGCCGACGTTGCCCGGCTCAGGCCCGGCGCCAGGCGGAGCCGGCACGACATTAGACGCCTGCGTCTCGAGGCAGCCCAGCTGTGCGCGCGACGCGATGGTGCACGACTGCGTGACGCCGGCATTCGTAATGGTCACGGTCGACGTTCCCTTGCGCATCGGATCCTTCACCAGATAACAGGCGAGATGGTCCGAGGCAGGCTGTGCGAACGTAGACGTGGCAAGCATCATGGCTCCCACGCCAAGCGTGAAGCCCGCGATCGTCACCAGGATCACCGATTGGCGCCACCAGGGCGATAGGGATGCCGTCTTGGATCGATCGTCGGTCATGTTGCGGTCCTCCATTGCTCGCCCACCGCTGAGCTACGTCAGCCCGGAACGCACCGCGGCGCAGCGGGCGGCGCCCAAGAGTGCGGTCTTGTCGTTCAGGATCACCTTGACGGGCATCGTTTCGAGGAGCCGTTGCATGCGGCCCTTCGCCACGAACCGTTTCATGAACGTGCCGTCCTTGAGCTTGTCGAGGTTCTTGGGCGCGATGCCCCCGCCGACGTACACGCCTCCAGTCGCCATGATCTTCAGCGCGAGATTCCCCGCCTCGCTGCCGTAGAGTCCCATGAAGAGGTCCAGGGCTTGGAGACATAGGGGGCTCTTGCCGCTCTGCGCCGCGTCGGAGATGACGGCCGCCGGATCCCTCGCCCGCATCTCCTCCGCGAGCCACCCCGGCTCTTCCCCTCGGTGGGTGTCGCGCAGGAAGCGATACACGTTGACCAAGCCCGGACCCGACACGAGCCGCTCCCAGCTCACGTGGCCGAACTGGGTCGACAACCAGTGAAGCAGCTCGCTCTCGACCGCGTCGCTGGCGCCGAAGTTGGCGTGGCCGCCTTCCGTGGCGAACGGGTGATGCGTGCGGCCGTCCCAGTACAAGCCGGCTTCGCCGAGTCCCGTCCCGGCCGCGATGATGGCCGCGTTGCCCGCCCCGTTCGCCGCGCCCTTGTTGATCGTCACGAGGTCCGCAGGCCCCAAGGCAGCGATGCCGTAGGCGTTGGCCTCGAGGTCGTTGATCACCCAGACGTCGCGGATGCCCAGCTCCGCGGCGAGCGTGACGGCGTCCACCACCCACGGAAGATTCGTCGCCTCGCACCGTCCGTTGCGGACCGGTCCGGCGACGCCGAACGCCGCATGTCGCACGCGCAGCGCGTGTTGGCTGATGAACTGCCGGACGATCTCCTCCAGACCCGCGTGCGCGCGGCTGGGGAACGTCTCTTGGGCAACGACGTCCGGTCGCTTCGCATCCTCGAAGAACGCGATGTTGGTCTTCGTGCCACCGATGTCGCCGGCCAGGATCATGGGAGCAGCTCCTCGAAGGCATCGTCGGGCAGGTCGTCGAGCGTGCCGACGGCAATGTCCGCCTCGAGCGTGGGGTGAGAGGTACGTACGCCGATCGCGCGCATCCCGCCCCGGTGTGCCGCGTCGATTCCCGGCGGTGCATCCTCGACGACGACGCACCGTCGGGGCGGGACGCTCAGCCGGTCGGCCGCGAGCAGGAAAACCTGTGGATCGGGCTTCCCGCGCTGCACGTCCTCGGCGGACACGATCGCCTGGAAGCATGCAGCCCCGTCGACGATCGCGAGAATCGTGTCGACGTTCGCGCGCGGCGCTGCCGATGCGATCGCCTGGCGCCAGCCCTCCGCGTGAAGCCGCTTCAGCCAGCGCTCGACGCCCGGCAGGAGCGCGATCCCGCGTTCCCGCACGAGAGCCCGGTAGCGCTCCTCCTTGGTGGCGCTGATGCGGTCGATCTCGGCGAGTGGGATGGCGCGGCCGAAATGGCTCCGCAGGATGGTGTCGTTGCGCTGGCCGAACGACGCGAGGAAGCGGTCGTACGACAGCTGGATTCCCTCGACTCTGAGGGTCGCGCGCCAGGCGAGCCAGTGGTAGTTGGTCGAGTCGAGCAGCGTGCCGTCCATGTCCCAGAGGACGGCGCGCGCGGGGGATCCGGATGATGGCGACGCCATCAGAACGGCCTCCCGAACTGGAGGCCGAGCACGAGGGCATCACCGAACTGGTGCGCGGCGCCCGGGTTGATGATCCCCTGGATGTCGGGCTGCACGTAGAACCACGGCAGCACGGTGATGCGGTAGTTGAGCACCACCCCGATGGTGTCGGCCATCACGACGGCGTCGTCCGTCTGCGGGTGCTGCACCGTACGTCGGATGACCACGACAGCGAGAATTGCGGCGCCCGCGACGATACCGAAGGCGACGTACCTTCCGAGCGCGCGTCGTCGATCGCTCATCTCAGCCGCCGAAGACGAGGAGCCATGTGGCGAAGATCCAGACACCGGCAAGGCACGGGTAGACCAATGCCGCGGGGCCAACGTCGGGCGCGATCTTCATCGCGACGAACACCTGCCGCGTGAGAATGGTGAGCACGACCCCGGCGACGATGCAGATCAACCACGCTGGGAAGAATGAGCCCAGGATGTTGACGGACGGCGCCACGCCGCAGCCGGGGAGCGAGAGGAGGATGGCGACCCCGAGCCGGTCACCTCCTTGCCGGTGACCGCGGTCGAGGCCTGGCCGTCGAAGATGGCTGGTGAACCGCGAGCGACCCGGGGACCAGACGGTCGTGGGCGGCAATGTCGGGCGGGCTTCGAGCATGGGCATCCCGTCGCGCAGGGGACATCACGATCCTCGCAACCGCCGTGCCGAGGCCAGTGTTTGCGCGCGAGCGAAAAGGGGAATCGCTACCAGGGATTGGCTGTCCGCGTGCGCGCTCGCCTGCCGAGGTCTCGGCAGTTCTGACGAAGTTCAGGGGTCTGGCGCGGGTGGGAGGATGTAGTGCCCTGCCGAACAATGGGTAGATGGGTCTCTCCGGGACCGTCCGCCGCGGCACGCCAATTGCGGAGGCACAGGGGCTGACTACCGCTGAACCCTACTCGGCTGATCGCACGTGGTTCAGCCGGTCACCGCGTCGCGTGCGCGACCGCCGGTGGCGGGGTCGGATATCCGGTGAGGAATGCGCAGGAGACCGTGAACGAGGCGCCGTCAACGTCCGATTCGCTCGTCGAGCGATGCGGAGCCACGCCATGAGCTACAATGGCGAGCGACCACGCCTTCCTCCGTTTCCGCCAGACTACCGCGCCTCGGGCGTACTGCTGCATGTCACATCGCTACCATCGCGGTACGGCGTCGGCGATGTGGGGCCCGCCGCGCTCGAGTGGATCGACCGTCTCCGCGACGCGGGTCAGGCCTGGTGGCAGGCGCTGCCCCTCGGCCCCACGGGGTATGGCGATTCCCCGTACCAGCCACAGTCGTCCTTCGCCGGGAATGAGATACTGATCAGCCCGGACTGGCTGATCGAGGACGGCCTGTTGCGGGCGAGAGATGTGGAGAGTCGGGCATTCTCGGCGACGGCCGTCGACTACGATGCCGTGATTCCGTTCAAGCGCCGCGCGCTCGAAGCGGCGTCTGCGAACTTCCGCGCGGGCGTGCGCCCCGACCTACGGGGCAGCTTTGAGGCGTTCTGCGCCGAACACGGGCACTGGCTCGAGGACTATGCTCTCTTCCGAGCGCTCCAGAGGAGATACGAGGGTCGCCACTACCTCGAGTGGCCGGGCGAGCTGGTCGAGCGCGTGCCGGCTGCCCTCGCGCAAGCCGGTCGAGATCTGGCGAGCGAGGTCGAACAGATCCGCTTTGCCCAGTTCCTCCTCTTCCGCCAGGCGGAGCGGCTCAAGGCCCATGCTCATGCCAACGGCGTCCGATTGATCGGCGATCTGCCGTTCTTCGTTTCCCCCGACTCGAGCGACGTGTGGGCGAACCCCGAGCTATTTCTGCTGGACGCGCATCACCGGCCACGCTTCGTAGCCGGAGTGCCCCCCGACTACTTCAGCAGCGACGGACAGCTCTGGGGAAATCCCGTCTACGACTGGGACGCCCTTCGGCGGACCGGCTACCGCTGGTGCATCGACCGACTGCGTGCCCTCCTGGTTCACGTGGATGCGATTCGCCTGGACCATTTCCGGGGGTTCGCAGGTGCCTGGCACGTGCCGGCCGAGGCGTCGACGGCTCGGTCCGGGCGGTGGATTCCGGGCCCGGGTGCCGCGTTCTTCGGCGCAGTGCAGAAAGAGCTGGGCGCCCTACGGTTCATCGCCGAGGACCTCGGGCTGATCACGCCCGACGTCCACGCGCTCCGCGATCAGTTCCACCTGCCCGGGACGCGGGTCCTCCAGTTCGCTTTCGACGGCCATCCCGACAATCCCCATTTGCCGGACAATTACGTCGTCAACGCGGTGGTATACACGGGCACCCATGACAATCCGACGACGCGCGGCTGGTATGAGGACCTGCCGGACGATCAGCGGCGAGAGCTGCGGCGCTACCTGGAACGCCGCGGCACGGAGGGCGGCGAGGCCGCGTCGTCGTTGATACGCCTGGCATGGTCGTCGGTCGCGGCCCTCGCGATCGCTCCGCTGCAGGACGTCCTCAATCTTGGGAAGGAAGCCCGGATGAACGTGCCCGGCCGGGCGGGGGCGAACTGGCGCTGGCGCTGTACCGAGGAGATGTTGTCGGTCTCGGCATTCGAGTGGTTGCAAGAACTGACGACAGCATCGCACCGCGGCGGGGCCCCTTGATAGTTGGGGGCGGGCTGACGGCGTCCGTTCGACTCACGCGTCGGTAGATCGCGCTGATCTTTTTCTCGCGGGCATGGACCGCGGGTATCCAGCTACGCTGCGAGCTCCTCGTTCTCGAACTCGATCTCGTGAGCGAAGAGGATGAGCTTCTGGCCGCTGTCGAAGCTCACGGTGAAGAGCTTGCGACCAAGATTCTCTCGCCGTGAGACGAGAGTCCCCGGCGTCGCCCGTCGAACAGTTCCGCCCGGGAACGGGATCGCACGCGCCGAGCGGCAGCGCATTCCAGGAAGGATCGACATGGCTTTCCCTCTCTCCCGGTTACGGCGTGATGGTGGTGAGGTCGAACCGGGCCCCTTTGAACGTCCCACGGAGGCGTACGTGGCCCTGGTTCACCATCCAGACGACGGTGGCTACCACCTCGGCGTCCGAGCGGGCGTGCTCGGCGACCGCATTCACGAGATCGAGGAGCGTGACGTTGCGTCCCATTGGTGTGCCCTCCACCAGGACCGGGGCGCAAGTTCGATGCCAGATGCGACCGGAGGTTTCAGGAGTGCTGGTGCCGAGACCGTACCGCCGGCTCGAGCACGGTTTGCCAACCGGTCGGCATTCCTGACGACGAACGGGCAGCGCTAGTCTTGCGCGTGCTGCGCCACGCGACCGGGCCACGATAACGGGGATGACGAATCTGGACTCGCTCCGCTTCTCCCGGGCGCGCGATCCCGTGGCGGAATCGCGGCCGTGGTCAGGCAGTCTTCCGCGGCAGGTCGCGCACCGTCGACGCGATCTCTTGGCTCAGCTCGGCGAGCACGCCGCTCAAGGCGGCCACGGCGGCCGGTGTACCGCTACCGGCCGCCGCGCGGGTGAGGTACGAGTCGCGGCTCGCGAGGAGATCGCGAGTGCCGAGGTTCTCGATGGTCCAGTGAGCCGCGAGGGTGGCCTCGCCTCCGCGCGTGGTGTCGAGGCGGCCGATCTCGACGTCGATCTGGTACGCCGGTAGCAAACCCGCGGGCCGTGGGTATGCAAACACGCGGGCGGTCCCGAGCAGCCGCGAGAGGTTCAGGGCCAGGACGTTCGTGACGTTGCGCTCGAGGGGCTCGGCCCAGCGCTCGCCATCGGAGTACCGGATCTCGTCCGCTGACAAACGGATCGCCAGGTCGTTGCGATCCAGGTACGGGGCCAGACGGACCGGTCCCACTGCCAGAGTCAGAGGCCGGACGCGGTCCGACGTCGGCGACGGATCCGCCGTAGGGGGGTCCATCGCGGTGAGCACGAAGAACCGTGACGGGTCGGGCTGCGGCGGGAGCATCCTGCTGCAGGCAGTCGCGAGAACGACTGTCGCGACCGCAATCCAATGCCGACACAACCTCCTCATTGGCTGCTCACCGTCCTGCCCCTGATGACCGCGCTCGGATTGCGCTCGAGGAAATCGGCCAGCAGACGGACCGACCGGGCCGCGCCGGTCAGCTCGTCGAGCGCCGTCGTCAACTGGCTCCTGAGCGCCGAATCGGGGTCGAGCGCGCCATTGAGCCGCGTGGCGGTGCCCTTCCACTCGTGGAGAGTCTCGTCAGCCTGTGTGGCCGCCTGCCTGAGGCCCGCGATCAGCGGACCGGTTTCCCCGTCGAGCCTCGTCGCGAGCTGTCGGAAGCTGGCGACAGCCTGGTCCACGTTCGCCAGCGTGCCGGGAAGCCCAGCCTCGAATCGCCGCAGGTCTGGACTGGTCACCACGTCGCGGATGCCTTCGAGTGCCTCGCGTGCCGTGGTGAGCATGCCTTCGATGTCCGCCTTCTCGAGCTTGGCGAGGACGCGCGTGATCGTCTGCTGCACCTCCGCGAGCGTTGTTGGCACGGTCGGGATCTCGCGGTACGGCGAGTCGGGGGGCAGGACCGTTACGATCGGCGTGTCGGGAAAGAAGTCGAGCTGCACGAAGAGCAGACCGGTCAGGAGGCTCTGCGGCTGCAGCTGGGCTCGGAGCCCCCGGTCGTGAATCAACGGGCGCACGTAGTCCTCGTTGGTCTTGGCGCCCTCCTGCGTCGCCCGGGTGTCGTCGATCTCGACGGACACCGGGATGCGGGCGTCCTCGGTGCGGTACTCACCCAGGTTGATGCGGATCTGCGTCACGGACCCGATCTCCACCCCCTTGAATTTGACCGGCGCGCCGACGTTGAGCCCGTCGACGGATCCCGGGAAGTACATGACGAAGGTCGTGGTCTTCCTGAATAGCCTCCCCGAGCCGAAGATCGTGATCCCGATCACGGCGAGCGCGATGGCGCTCAGGACGAAGGCCCCGATAACGGCCGAGCTCGCTCTCCTACCCACGAGCGGAACTCCTCTCGATCTGGCCGTTCGTACCCCGGGTGAGGAAGCGACGTACCCTGGGGTTGTCGCAGTGATCACGCAGCTCCTGCGGCGGGCCGCTCGCGGCGATGGTCCGCGTCTCTACGTCGAGGAAGACGCTGTTGGTACCGATCGCGAAGATGCTCGCCAGCTCGTGCGTCACGATGACGATGGTCGCGTCGAGGCTCTCGCGGAGCTCCAGGATGAGGTCATCGAGCAGCCGGGAGCTGATCGGATCGAGACCGGCCGACGGCTCATCGAAGAACAAGATCTTCGGGTCCAGCGCCATCGCTCGCGCCAGGCCCGCGCGCTTCACCATGCCGCCGCTCAGCTGCGAGGGGTAGAAGTCCTCGAAGCCCTTGAGCCCGACCAGTGCGAGCTTCAGCGACGCGATCTCGAGGACCTCTGCGGGTGTGAGGCTCGTGTACTCGGCGAGCGGCAGGCCGACGTTCTCCGCCAACGTCATCGAGCTGAAGAGCGCTCCGCCCTGGTAGAGGATGCCGACGCGGCGGAGCAGCCGCTTGCGCTCCACGGGCTCGGCGCGCGTGAAATTCGCACCCCCGTAGAAGACCTCTCCGTGGACCGGCTCGTTCAGGCCGACCATGTGACGGAGCAAGGTGCTCTTCCCGCTTCCGCTCGCCCCCATGATGATGAAGATGTCATTGTGACGCACGGTGAAGTCGAGGTCGTGCATCAGAACGAAGCTCCCGAACGCCATGGTGACGTCCCGTACGGCGATGTGGGCCTCTTTTTCCACCATCATATCCCGAGGATGTAGAACGTGACCGCGAAGATGCCGCACGCCGTGATGATGAGAACGATCGAGGTGACGACCGCGCTGGTCGCCGCGTCACCCACCGCCGAGGCGCTGGCTCCCGACTGGAGCCCACGGAGGCAGCCAGAGAACGCTACCAGCACCCCGTAGACCGCGGCTTTGAATACGCCCCCCGACAGCATCGTGAGGTCCACCGAGGACTCGATCCGTCCGAAGTACGTGACCGGCGGGACGTGGAGCATCCCGACGGCCACCGCCGCCCCGCCCATGATGCCGACGCCGTCGGCGTACAGGCAGAGCAGGGGCATCATCAGGCCGAGCGCGATCATGCGCGGCAGGACGAGGAACTCGAGCGGGGAGAGCCCCATCGTGGTGAGCGCGTCGGTCTCCTGAGTCACCTTCATGGTCCCGAGCTGCGCCGCGTAGGCGGCGCCGGTGCGACCCGCCAGCACGATGCCGGTCATGACGGCGCCCATCTCGCGTACCATCGCGATCCCGACGAGGTCGGCGACGTACACTCCCGCCCCGAACTTCTGGAGCTGCACTGCGCCCACGAAGGCGAAGATCGAACCCACGAGGAAGCTGATAAGGGTGACGATCGGCAGAGCCTCTGCTCCCGCTTGCTGGATCAGCAGCAGCAGGTCGACTGATCGGTAGCGTGCCCTCCCTCGCACGAGCTGACCGAGCGCCCGTGTGACGTCGCCGAGGAACGAGAGGATGGCAGTCAGGGACTCGATACCCCGGATCCAAACGAGGCCGATACGGTCGAGGATGGGCGGGGGAACGGCCTTCGCGCGGGCACCTTTGCGCTCGGGCACCGCTTCGGCGAGCGCGATCAGCCGCCGCACGCCCGAGGGGAGCCCCTCTTGATCCACCGGAACGCCCCGCTCCTGGCACGGCTCGACCACGTGCACGAGGAAGTTGACGAGGCTCGAATCCCAGCCGCGCAGCGCAGTCGCATCGAAGGTAACTCGCGTGGGGGGTTGTCCATGCAGCTCGTGCTGCAACGCCTCCGGCGACGGCAACCCACCCTGCAGGTGCCAGGGTCCGGCCAGGCGAATCATGAGTGTGCCGTCCGCAGATCGCGAGGCAGACGCTTCTCCGCGCTCCACTAGGCTCTCCGAACCGCCGTCCGCCAACATGCGAAGACGTGCGTTGGCGGCCTCGTCACGACGCTGTGCGCGCTCCACCGATTCATCGGCAATCAAGACGCGCATTCGAGTGCGCGCCGGGTTCGATCACATGTTTACTGCAGCGACCGTGCCAGGCATCGCAGCCCTACGTTCGACCCGACCATGCACGGTTCGGTCATCGGTCGGCAGCGCCGCGAGAGCGGCGGTCGATATCGGCCAGGGTCCGGCGCGCAATTCATGGCGCGCGCCGGTCGTGGAACCGGGCACTTTCCGAGGGTCGCGTGCCGATGTCTCGGCAGATGTGACGAGGCGTTGGCAGGACTTCACTTCCCGCCCACACCTGGTCACGGGGCGGCGCGCCTGCGAGTGGTCATCAGAATGGGCGCATGCGACCTGCAATGACGGCGCGGGCGTGGCGCGACGGGTAGGGCGGATTCTCAGGGCCTAGCGCGATCTCGGTGGGCCGCAGGAACTCGCTGTGCGGGCGGGGGGTCACGGCCGACGAAACGGACTCCCAGCAGGCGGCGGCCCCCCTTTGGCACGTCGTCTGCAACTCGCGCCTCGTCAAGGAGGGAAGACCATGAGCATCACACTCGAGATGGTTGCAGGCCTCGTGCTGACAAACGCTGTCGTGACCATCTTCACGGTACTTGCTGCGTTCGAGCTCGGCCGGCTCGTGACTCGTGACGAGGACCAACGCCAGGTCGAGATCACCGTAGACGACACCTCGCGATTCCGGCGTGCGGCCTAGCGAGGCATGGCGGCCGAGGGAGACCATCGGATGCGAGTGAGGCGTTGACCCGTGGAAATCGAGGAACTCATCAAGAAGGCCGGCGCATTCGCGAAGCCGTTCAGGGTCACGCACGGCGACGGGTTCCGGCTGAAGGACCTCGACCCCGCCGACACGCTCGATTTCGGGTCCGAGGACAAGCCACGCTCGAAGGAGGTGCTCGCGCTGGGCATCGAGGCGCTGGGTCATCTCCAGGACATGCTGTATGCGCAGGACTGCTGGGCCGTCCTGCTGGTCTTCCAAGCCATGGACGCGGAGATGACCCAGCGCCTCGATGCCCAGCGCGAGCACCTCCTTAATCCGCAGGGCTGCGATGTCGTCTCTTTCAAGTCGCCGTCTGCGGAGGACCTGAACCACGACTACCTCTGGCGCTGCATGAAGAGCCTTCCGCAACGCGGTCGCATCGGCATTTTCAACCGTAGCTACTACGAGGAGACGCTCGTCGTCCGAGTGCATCCGGAGTTTCTCCCGAAGCAGAAGCTCCCGCCGGAGCTCGTCACCAAGAAGATCTGGAAGGAGCGGTTCCGAGACATCCGGAACTTCGAGAGCTACCTCACGCGAAACGGTATCGTCATCCGCAAGTTCTTCCTCAACGTGTCGAAGAAGGAGCAGAAGCGGCGGTTCCTCGAACGGATTGAGGAGCCGAAGAAGAACTGGAAGTTCTCGGCGAACGACGCGAAGGAGCGCACCTCATGGGACGACTACATGGCTGCCTATGAGGACATGATCCGTCACACCGCCTCGAAGGAGGCGCCCTGCTACGTGGTTCCCGCCGACAACAAGTGGTTCACCCGGGTCGTGGTCGCGGCTGCGATCATCGACACGCCCGCCTCGCTCGGTCTCCGCTATCCGAAGGTCACCAAGGAGAAGCTGCGGGAGCTCGCGGCCGCGAAGCGCGGATTGCTGGGGGGCAAGTAGAGGCCTGGAAGGAAGCGAGACCTTACCCCGCATCTCCGGATGACCCCATCGACCGACGTGATCGCCACTGTCTTCGACGCGAAGACGGGGGCATCTCCGGTCTCGATCGCCGATCTCCCGGAACGCCTGGCGACGGGCCGCTTCTGCTGGCTCGACATCGACGGCGCATCGGCCGAGCAGGTGCGCGCGGTGGCATCCGTGCTCCGCCTCGAGGAACCGACGCGCTCCTGGCTCCCGCGCTTCGGACAGCGGGCCAGATTCGAGATGGGGGCGAAGCAGGTCCGCATATCCACGTTCACCGCGGGAGCGACCGGTGGGCCGGTCGAGGTGCACGTCCTCTTCACGCGGTCCTGGCTCCTGACCGTACGCGCCGGGGTGGGCAGCGCGATGGATCGCGCTCACAGCGTGTACGGCACCTTCGGCGGCGAGATCGCGTCCAACCCCGCGCTGGGCCTTCTGATCGTCCTCGACGACTTCATCGCGAGCTTCCACCCAGTCCTCGATCAGGTCGAGCAGGCGGTGTACGAACTGGAGGATCAGGTCCTCCGGACACCTCGCGAGGCCCAGCTTCAGCAGCTCTCGGCCCTGCGGCAGCAGCTGTCGTCATTGCACCGGCTCTGGGAGCCCCAGCGCGAGGCTGTGGCGACTTTCTCCATCGCCGTCGGGGGTGCTCCCGGGATGAGCGAGAAGGCGGAGTACTTTCGTGACTACGCGGAGCGAATCGCGGATCTCATCGACAAGATCGCCGATCTCCGCCAGCGGATCCGGGATGCCATGGGGAGCTACGCGACGAGCGTCTCGAACAAGCAGGCGGAGATCATCAACCGTCTGACGATCATATCCGCCATCTTCCTGCCGATGACGTTTCTGACCGGGTTCTTCGGTATGAACTTCCAATGGATGATCGACCGCATCGGCTCGTTGCGGGTGTTTCTGATCCTCGGGATCGGCCTGTTCCTCACCACGTTGGTCGTCACGCTGTCGCTTTTCGGGGTTCGGGGATGGCTGGGTGAGCGACGGAGGCTGGCTCCGGGCGAATCGCGGCGAGGCCCTGGTGCAGCGCCGCGAACATCCGCCCCGGGCCGATGACCGAGCGGCTGCTGCCCATCCTCGGCTGGCTCCCTGCTTACCGGCGCGACGGCTTGTTGCCGGATTTCCTGGCCGGCCTCGCGGTCTGGGCGGTCATGGTACCGGAGGGCATGGCCTATGCCGGCATCGTCGGCGTGCCGCCCATCATGGGACTCTACACCATCGTCCCGCCCTTGATTGCCTACGCCCTGCTCGGCACATCACGCCTGCTCGTCGTCGGCCCGGACACTGCGACAGGCCTGATCTCCGCGCTGACCGTGGGCTCCATCGCGGTACCGGGAACTGCGGACTTCAATTCGCTCACCTCCACCCTGGCGATCTTGATCGGGGTTTTCTTCCTGCTCTTCGGCGCGCTCCGCATGGGGTGGGTCGCCGCATTCATCCCCACGCCGGTGATGCGGGGGTTCATCGAAGGCCTCGTATGCGTGACCATCATTGGCCAGGTGCCGCATCTGCTGAGCATCGGCGGCACGTCCGGCAACTTCTTCACCAAACTTTGGTTCGTGCTCCAGCATCTACCGGACGCTTCGCTTGGCCCGGTGCTGACCGGTTTGCTGAGCCTCGCAGCGATGCAGTTCCTCCGCCACGCTGCGCCCCGCATACCCGCGGCCCTCGTGGTCGCGACCGTGGCCACGATCCTCGTCGCCCTGCTGGGCGGTGAAGCCGCTGGCATAAGCGTGGTCGGCGACCTGCCGTCCGGCGTGCCCCATCTCGCGCTGCCCAACGTCGACCCCACAATACTGCAGAAGCTCGCACCCGGTGCGCTCGCCATCGTGCTGGTCGGGTATGCCGAGGCCCTCGGCGGGGCAAAGGCCGCGGCGATGCAGGGCGGCGGCGACATCGATCCGAACCAGGAGTTGATCGCGCACGGGCCCGCCAACATCTTGAGCGGCCTGTTCGGTGGCTTCCTCGTCGTCGGGAGCCTGTCCAAGACGTCCGTGGCCATGGCCGCCGGGGCCCGCACCCAGCTAGCTAACGTCATCGCGGCGGTCTTCTGCTTCCTCACGCTGGTTCTGTTGACCCCGTTGTTCCGCGGCATGCCGCACCCGGCGCTGGCCGCGATCGTGATCGCAGCAATGCTTCACCTCTCCAAGCCCGGCTATTTGTGGGACCTGCTCGCCCGAGACCGCAGGGAATTTGCCGTTGCCGCGATCGTCGTCGCGGGAGAGCTGACGCTGGGCGTCCCCCAGGGCATCGGCCTAGGTGTGGTGCTGGCACTGGTGATGTTGATCTATCGAACCACCCACCCGCACGGCGCGGTGCTTGGCCAGCTGCCGGGCACGGAGGCTTATCGCGACATCCGGCACCACCCCGAGGCGCTCACCTTCCCCGGGTTGTTGATATGGCGCCCCGGCGGCGATCTGTTCTTCGCGAGCATCGGTCACCTCGGCGACGGTTTGAGAGCGGCGCTGGCTGAAAGCCGCCCTCCGGCGAGGCATGTCCTTCTGGATGCAGATTCGGTGAACTTCATCGACACCACCGCGTGCGACGCGCTGCTGAACACCATCAGGGAGACGCAAAGCCGAGGTATCACCGTCGCCTTCGCCCGTGTGCGCGACCCGGTGCGAGAGCGAATGCGGCTCGGAGGCATAGAGGCTGTCGTGGGCTCGACGAACTTCCACGAGCGCGTGACTGACGGCGTGCGCGCCTGGCAGCGTCATGAAAGCCCCGACAGCGCGTCCGCGGGCAAGAGCTCTTAGTGCGCCTCTTCGCGTCGTGACGGCTTCCGCTGACAGGAGGCGTCATGCGGACAGGCCGCGGCCGGGTATCGACTCGCCGACGCCTCGTCACATTTGCCGTCGCGTCGGCATCCAGTGCCCCGCGACGCCGCGGACTGCGTGTACGGACGGCGTTTCCTCTTCGCGGCATCCCGGTTCCGCGACGGCACGGCAGTTGCGAACGCTCGGCGTGATGCAACGCATGGCCGAACGTCGTGGGTGCCTCGGGCCGCGCTCGGCCGCTTCGTGGCGGGGCCAGTGCGCGGGGCTCATGGCGAGAGCGGCCATATGAGCGGCCGGCTTCCCATCACGTATGTGGCGCGCCACGGTGAGACGGCCTGGACGATCACGGGCCAGCACACCGGGCTCACGGATCTTCCGCTGACCGAACGCGGCGAGCGCAACGCGGGCCGGCTCGGGGAACGGCTGAAGGGACTGACGTTCGCGAAGGTGTTCACGAGTCCCCTGCGGCGTGCATCCCGGACGTGTGAGGTCGCCGGCTTCGCCGCGGTCGCGCAGGTCGATCCTGACCTGGTCGAGTGGAACTACGGCCAATACGAGGGCCGTCGCACCGCCGACATCCGCGCGGAACGTCCCGACTGGGAGCTCTTCCGGGACGGCGGTCCTGGAGGCGAGACGCCCCGGCAGATCGGCGCGCGGGCCGACAGGGTGATCGAGCGCGTGCGCGCAGTCCGGGGTGAAGTGCTCCTGTTCACGAGCGGTCACTTCATCCGCGTGTTGGCGTGTCGATGGCTCGGGGTCGAGCCTAGCGTTCACAGCCGATTCTTCATGCTGAGCACGGCGAGCCTGAGCGCGCTCGGCTACGAGCACGACGCGTCGCGCCCGGTGATCCGCCTTTGGAACGAGACCCGTCACGTGGAGAGCGATGGCAGCGAGTAGCGCGGGGAGGCGCGAGCGGATGACTCAGGCGATGCAGATGACCCGGAAAGACGCTGATCCAGCGGGCGCCCTTCGCGAGCAATACGGCTGCGGCCCCGTTCAGCTCGCAGGGAATGCCGATGGGCTCTACGAACGCCATCTCGTCTTCGACGGCGTCATCGATCCCTCCGCTGCCGGACCACGCGAACGCTTCGAGGCCTTCGCGCGCTCCGTACGTGACGTCCTGTCCCAGCGATGGGTACGCACGGAACGAACCTACGAGCGCGAGAACCCGAAGCGCATCTACTACCTCTCGATGGAGTTCCTGATCGGCCGTTCACTCGCCAACAACGTCATGAATCTGCTGCTCGATCCGCTCGCGAAACAGGTCGTCGCCCAGCAGGACCTCGACTGGCTGGGCCTCCTCGAGCAGGAGCCCGACTCCGGCCTCGGCAACGGCGGCCTCGGCCGGCTCGCGGCCTGTTTCCTCGACTCGATGGCCACGATGGAGCTCCCGGCGATGGGCAACGGCCTGCGCTACGAGTATGGCATGTTCCGGCAGTCGATCGAGGACGGTTGGCAGCGGGAGCGCCCGGACCACTGGCTCCGTCGCCCCGACCCGTGGGAGGTAGCCCGCCCCGAGGAGCAGGTCGAGGTCGCATTGAACTGCTCGTTCGAGGTCCGTGGCGGCGCCCTCCATGCCATCCCCGGCCGGCCGTCGACGCTGATCGGCATGCCGTTCGACCGCCCCGTCGTCGGCTACGGGGGGAAGACGATCAACACCCTCCGCCTATGGGCTGCTGCGGCGCACGACTACTTCGACTTCCAGGAGTTCAGCCACGGCGACTTCGTCGGTGCGCTCGCCGAGACGCTCGGGGCGGAATCGTTGACGCGGGTGCTCTATCCCGACGACTCGACGACACAGGGTCAGGGGTTGCGCTTCGTGCAGGAGTACTTCCTGGTCGCCTGCTCGCTCGCCGACCTCGTACGACGCTTCCGGCGGAGCAACGACGACTGGAGCGCGCTGCCGGACCACGTCGCCATCCAGCTGAACGATACCCATCCGACGATGGCCGTCCCCGAGCTGATGCGCATCCTGCTCGACGAGGCGCACCTCCCCTGGGACCGGGCGTGGGACCTCACGCGGCGAACCCTCGCTTATACGAACCACACGCTGCTGCCCGAAGCGCTCGAGAAATGGCCGCTCGCCTGGTTCGCGATGCTCATCCCGCGCCACCTCGAAATCATCCTCGAGATCAACCGACGTCTCCTCGACGACGTGCGGAGCCGCTTCCCGGGCGACGAGGGACGCGTCCAGCGCGTGAGCCTCGTCGAGGAAGGTCGCGAGCGGAAAATCCGGATGGCGAACCTGGCGATCGTCGGCTCGCACAGCACCAACGGCGTCGCTGCGATCCACTCGGAGCTGCTGCCACGACGACGGTGGAGGACCTGGCCGAGATGTTCCCCGAGCGCTTCAGCAACAAGACGAACGGCGTGACGCCGCGCCGCTGGCTGCGGCTCGCGAACCCGCCGCTCGCGCACACGATCACGGACGCCATCGGAGACGGCTGGGTGACCGACCTCGGCGAGCTCCGCAAGCTCACGCCGCTCGCCGACGACGCCAGCTTTCGCCAGGCCTTCCGGAAGGCCAAGCGTGAGGCGAAGGTGCAGTTCGCTGACTGGCTTCGCTCGACGACCGGTCAGTCGGTTGACCCCGACAGCATCTTCGACTGCCAGGTGAAGCGCATCCACGAGTACAAGCGGCAGTTGCTGAACGCGTTGCGCATCATCGTGCTGTACGCCCGCCTGCGGGAGAACCGCCAGACCGAGATGACCCCCCGGACGTTCTTCTTCGCGGGCAAGGCGGCTCCGGCCTACCGGCTCGCGAAGGTAATCATCAAGCTCATCAACAACCTCGCGGAAACGATCGACGGTGACCCGGCGGCGCAGGGCCGGCTGAAGGTAGTGTTCCTTCCCGAGTACTGCGTGTCGCTCGCGGAACGGCTGATCCCGGCAAGTGACGTCTCCAACCAGATCTCGACCGCCGGCTACGAGGCGAGCGGCACCAGCAACATGAAGTTCATGATGAACGGCGCCCTCACGATCGGCACGCGCGACGGCGCGACCATCGAGATGGCGAAAGAGGCGGGCGAGGAGAACTTCTTCCTCTTCGGGCTGACCGCCGAGCAGGTGGCCGGCAGCCGGAGCTGGTACAGCCCGCGCTGGCACTACGAGAAGGAGCCGGAGACCCGCGCGGCGCTCGACCTCATCTTCTCGAACCATCTCAGCGAGAACGAGCCCGGAGTCTTCGAACCCCTGCGAGACGCCCTGCTCACCCACGGCGACTACTTCATGCACCTTGCGGACCTGCGGTCGTACCTCGAAGCGAGTGAGCGCCTGGGCGTGCTGTATGCAGACCCTGAAGGCTGGGCGCGTAAAGCCATCCTCAACGTGGCGGGGTCCGGAAAGTTCTCGAGCGACCGCACCATCAACGAGTATGCGGCCGAGATCTGGAACGCGAGACCCTGCGTCGTGAAGTAGACGGACGCGACATGACCGAGATCAGCCCGCTCGCCGGAAAGCCCGCTCCCCCGTCGATCCTCGTCGACGTCGCGGGCCTCATCGATGCTTACTACAAGCGACAACCGGATCCGTCCGTGGCCGCGCAACGGGTCGTGTTCGGGACCTCCGGGCATCGCGGCTCCTCGCTCGATGCCGCCTTCAACGAGGACCACATCCTCGCAATCACCCAGGCGATCTGCCTCCAGCGCAAGCACGCGGGGATCGACGGCCCCCTGTTCATCGGGTTCGATACGCACGCGCTCTCGAAGCCGGCCTTCGCGACCGCGCTCGAGGTCCTGGCTGCCAATGGGGTCGACGTCATGGTCGATGCCCGGGACGGCTTCACGCCGACCCCGGTCGTGTCGCACGCCGTGCTCGGGTACAACCGCGGCCGGCGCCGCGGGCTCGCCGACGGGATCGTGATCACGCCGTCGCACAACCCGCCGCAGTACGGTGGCTTCAAGTACGACCCCCCGCACGGCGGGCCTGCCGATACCCACGTTACCC
>Ga0209056_10002405_pt1 | contig 20194 bp, 13 predicted proteins | sample GraSoiAngelo_114_FD_185876 | JGI IMG/M metagenome (GOLD analysis project Ga0209056, IMG submission 185876) | Grasslands soil microbial communities from the Angelo Coastal Reserve, California, USA - 14_0903_13_40cm (SPAdes) (version 2) | ecosystem: Environmental > Terrestrial > Soil > Grasslands...
TTCGAACCACCTGGACCAACTCGAGATTCTCTCCGGCAGCCAGGCTTCGAATCTCTGATACCGTCCTGACCGAGTGGGTGAAGGTTCACCGCGACCATCCTCCTCACCCCAGGCGAAGGGCGCATACGATCGCCACGTGCAAACCCACGGCTGGCTCTTCGACGAGCTGGCCCACGCGGGAGATGAGCACCTGGATCCGGCCTACGTCCAGGGATACGACCGCAAGGCCCTGTTTGACCCCACCCCCGACGTGGAGCTCCTGATTGGTCTTGGGTTGGGTAACGAGATCACGTTGGTTGATCTAGGCGCGGGTACTGGCGAATTCGCCCTGGCTGCTGCGCGGAACTGCCGGCGAGTGGTAGCCGCCGACATCTCCGAGCCCATGGTCGAGGCCCTGCAAGCGAAGGCTGCGCGGGCCGGTTGCGAGAACCTCGAAGCAGTGCGGGCTGGCTTCCTCACTTACGAACACGAGGGTGATCGGCCAGACTTCATCTACTCCCGCAACGCCCTGCACCACCTGCCTGACTTCTGGAAGGGACTGGCACTAGAACGTGTAGCGGAGGTGTTGAGGCCGGGCGGCGTCCTGCGCCTCAGATATCTCATCTTCTCCTGTGGTCCCGAAGAGAGCGAGGACGTGATTGAGGCATGGCTTCGTGCTGCACCTGCCGATGCCGAAGAAGGCTGGACGCGATTGGAGCTCGAGACACACCTGCGGCGGGAGTTCAGTACGTTCTCATGGCTGCTGGAACCGATGCTGCAGCGTGCTGGCTTTGAGATTCGGGATGCCGCCTACAGTGAGTCAAAGGTATTCGCCTCCTACGTCTGCGTTCGGAGCTGAATCTACGGGCGGCGAGGCGGTCTGCGCGGAGTCGTGGGCCGGCTGCCCCACACGCCCTCACTGGCCGCCATGCCGTGCGTCGCACGGTCGGCCAGGCATGCCAACTCGTCCAACCAAGCCGCTTCGACCACCAATTCGTCCTATGCCGCCCGTCTGCGATGACTTGTGAAGATGAGAAAAGTGGACCAAGCGGAACGCTATTCGAGCTGGCTAAACGGACTTCAAATGTCGGTACTGGATGACGCCGTCATCCGCCTCAGAGTGGCCTGACGATCACGTCCTTGAGGTACGGATTGGCTAGGGCCGTTTGGTCGCCGATCCTGGCCATCCCGTCAGAGATGAATCGGGCCGACAACGGCTTTCGATGCTTGTTGGAGAGGCCTTGTGCAAGCCTCAGCACGTCGGCGATTCGCTCCGGGTCCTCATCGACGCCGACCGGATAGGCATCTATCCCAAGCCCCGATTGCAGGCTCAAGAAGAGGCACCTCTCGACTGAGAAGTTGCCCTTCTCATACTCGGCTGCTAGCTCGAAGTCCTCCAGGCAAGGGAACATCAAACCGCAGAGTCCGACTCGTCTCGAACCTCCCTTTTTGATGGAATCCGCAATCTTCAAGAAGAAGTCGCTCGTGACTACTCTGCTGAAGTCAAGGCCGAGTCGACTGACGAAGTTGATCAGGCTGCTGCCCCCGTCGAAGAGGGGCGCAATCGACGTATCCACGCCCAGATAGTCTTCTTCCGGCTCCATGATCGTGTCGATTTCATGCCAGGCCTCTCGCATCCGGCCGAGCCATTCCTCAGTGCTTCTCACATCCGTGGAGAGATCAGTGGGCTGCAGTCCGACGGCAAACCCGTTTCTCTCAAAGGTTGCTGAGGGGAAATACGGGCTCGACAAGGCGTTGTTGAACGTGTAGGTGAAGCTGAAGGTCTTGGCGGCGTTCTGCTCGATGATGTCTGTCAGGAAGCTCACATGCGCTGCGCTTATCGCTTCGTTGCTCAGGTCCAGGTTGAATGCCACATTCCGAGCGCTGCAGAAGCGGTCCAGGATTTCCATCGACTGGTCCCAAGCAAGACGTCCGACGCTCAGGAACGTGGTGCCATCCGAGCGCCCATCGATGTCGAAGATGCTGTCGACATCAGGCGAGCAAAGTCTTTGCGTTTGTACGGTGAAACCTCCATCGCCAAGACGCTGGGCCAGCGTCTTCACGCGTGCAATCGACTGCTCTGAGGGTTGGTGGGTAAAGAGGCAGAGGGAACGAATGACCTTTAGCCCGTCCAACTGATCAGTCCCTTATCACTTTGACGGCGCAGCCAGGGCAGAGGGTTGGATCCGTCTCGGAGGATGCTGCTTGTTTCGGTTGTTTGCGGACATGCCGGGCATACGAAGAGGAGCACGACGCTCTCAGCCGATGGCCTTTTCCATCTCCACCGAGTCCATCGTGATGGCATCCGGCAGGCTGACCAGCCTGTGCTGAAGTTCCTGGAACCCATAACGCTCGTAATTGCGCCTCCACAATCCGGGTGCCGAGACCACGCCTTGTCCAGTCGACCCGCGTGAACATCGCACGAACGTGGGCCAGCACCGTCAGCGGGTTCAGCAAGCTGGTGGTTCCCGGCACTGGCGCCGACAAGCGTGGGACCATCGAGGGCACGATATCGGGTCTGGGAAACGTCCGGATCAGGGGCGATGATCTTGCTGGCTATCGGGGGCCGAAACCGCAGTACGAGGGCGCATCGCGCGCCGACGTTGACATCGAAGCGGCTTGGATACGCCAGCAAAGCGGTCAGTACCGCGTGGACTGCACCCGCCTGTCACTGCCCTACGTTGATGTCGGCGATCTTGGCTTCGACGCCGCAATGACCGAGGCTCGCAACCGCCTTCTCGGCGCAAGGCAAGTCCCCGGCGAACTCAATGACATAGGCACACCGCCGGCGAGGTGAGACGGATTTGGTGGACCCGAGGGGATTCGAACCCCTGACCTTCAGACTGCCAGTCTGACGCGCTCCCAACTGCGCCACGGGCCCACGCGAGGGTGATCGCGGGCGATGAATACATAAAGGATACCGCCGCCTCACGACCGCCCTCGAACGACAGCTACCATCTTCGACGGCTGCCAATCGAAAGAATGCAGACGTGGGAAATCTCGACCAGCGAGCTGAAGGGGGGCGGATTCCTCGCGCTGCCCGATCGCGGTGCGCCCCACCCAGGGGTCGTGGTGATCCACGAGGTGCACGGTCTGAATGAGGACATCCGCAAAATCTCGCGGCGCTTTGCCGACGCTGGATACGCGGCGCTCGCGGTGGACATGTTCACCGGGCGCAACCGCGCGATCTGCATGACTCGTTACATGGCCGGGATGCTGATGGGCTCGGTGAACCGCTACGGCATCGACGATCTCAAGGCGGCCCTGACGTTCCTCGCCAAGAACCCCGCTATCGATGCGCAGCGGCTCGGCGCCATCGGTTTCTGCATGGGTGGAGGTTTCGCGGTCGCGTGGGCATGCACCGATTCCCGCCTGAAGGTGATCGCGCCGTTCTACAGCTCCAACCCCCGGCCCTTGGATGTGGTCAAACGCCTCTGCCCCGTTGTCGGCTCCTACCCGGAGGACGACTTCACAGCCCGCGCTGGTCGCGTCCTCGACGAGGCGTTGACGCGCCACGGCATCGAGCACGACATCAAGATCTACCCCGGAACGCGCCACGGTTTCTCCAATGACCTGCCTACCCACGACTCCGTCGCGGCGGAGGACGCCTGGCAGCGCGTGACGCGGTTTTTCGAGCGGACGATCGGGCGATGAACGTCCTCGTCACGGGCGGGACTGGAACCCTGGGGCGCCACGTCGTGATGCTTCTCCGGCAGTCAGGACACCGCGCCCGGATCCTGAGCCGCGAGCCGCGAGGTCATGTTGACGCGGTGCAGGGTGACCTGAAAACCGGCGAGGGCCTGGCGAAAGCCGTGAACGGTATGGACTCGATCATCCACACGGCATCCGCGACCCTCGAGTCGCTCGCAGGCCGAGCCGTCGATGTGCGCGGCACTCGCCGTCTGCTCACGATGGCGAAGGACGCGGGCACCTCGCATGTGGTTTTCATCTCGATCGTCGGCGTGGACCGCGTGAGCTATCCCTACTACAGGACAAAGCTCAGGGCCGAGAAGGTCGTGCGCGAAGACCTGATTCCGTGGTCGATTCTTCGCGCCACGCAATTCCACCCATACATGGAGCTGATCCTCGGGGGCTTCTCGCGCCTACCTGGCGTGGCCGCCATCCCCTTCTCGTGGCAGTTCCAGCCAGTCGACGCCAGGGACGTCGCTCGCCGCGCGGTCGATGCCGTCCTCGAGGGGCCGGCTGGGATGCTGCCCGATTTCGGCGGCCCGGAGGTGCGTGACTTCAAGTCGATCGCACAGTCGTGGCTGGAGGCGCGCAAGTCTCGGCGCCGGCTCGTCAACCTGTGGCTGCCGCTGAAGGGAAGCCGCCAGGTCGCGGCTGGAGGCCTTTTGTGTCCCGATCACCGCGACGGAACGCTGACATTCGATCAATATCTCGCTGAGAGGTACGCGCTGTGATGACAAAGCTCGTCGAACGCTTCGGCCGGACCGGCTTTGCCGCGCTCTCAAGTCTGATCTGGGCGCTGCCGATGGCGGCGTGGGCCGGCTCGGCCGACCTCTCACCCATCGACAAGACCGCGTATCCGTGGGTCGCACTTGGGATCGGCCTGGTGATGCTCGCGGTTTGGATCGTCCTGATGACGCGGCTGGGCGCCGTCTCTGTCACGGCGCGCCAGCGCCGCTTCGATCTGCAGCAGATGTCGCGGTCGGAAAAACGGTGGACGCTCGCGGCCGCCGCCTTCATCACTGGGCTCATTGCGTGGCTGAACGGTGCGGCAACCGTCGACTGGACCCCGCTCGGGACCGCAATCGGGGCGGGCAAGGTCGGACCCATCTTGCTGGCCGCCGCCCTCGCTGCGTTTGTCATCGCCATGGTGGCGGGGACCGCATGGAGCTGGCGACGGGAGTCGGACGCCTACCAGCGGAGGCTCCGCCGGGCCGTCCGAGCCTGAGGTTCGCGTCCTTATATGTGTAAGGGGCCGACCTAGATATGCGTAAGGGGCAGACCTAGGTCGTTTCGGCCTTCCGGGCCAGGTTCGAGAGCAGCGTGCCGAACTCCTTGGAGACCTGCGGACCGAGCATGCCTCCCATGACCGGGCCGAGCGGTCCGCCGACCTCGACCGTCTGGCTTATTTTGGTTTTGACGCCCGCGGGCTCGATGCGGCAGTTGAAGCGAAACCGGGTCCCGGGGACGACGCTCGTGAGCAGCGCGAAGCTGTGTCCGGGTTGGACGTCGACCAGCTCCATCTTGTGATGCTGTCCCGCTTTGGTATTCATGACCCCCGTGGTGCCCGACGCAAATCCGCCCTCCCAGTCCATCGTCGAGACATTCGGATTCCACTCTCCCCACGTCGACATGTCCGACCACACGCGCCAGACCTTTTCCGGCGAAGCGGTCGTCTCAACGGAGGTGCCGTACTCGCGTGCCATCGCGCAGGTCCTCTTCTTCTTCAGGCAGACCGCGCGGCGGCGAACCGCTCATGGGGCAGCTCGATGATGTCGCGCGTCTTCAGGAAGTTCAAGGTCACGACGCTGACCACCAGGAGCACCGCACCGAACAGCTCTATCGGGCGCAATGGCGCGGCCTGTCCGACCGGGGCCGGCAGCGAGAAGATCAGGAACAGCGCCAGCGGATAGCCGAGCTCGGCGATCGTCGCCAGCGAGGCCGGGGTGTTGGAAAGCGCGAGGTAGTAGAGCAGCATGGCGACCAGGCCCGGAACCAGCACGATGCCCAGGAAGCTGGGCAGCTGGCTGACCGAGTAGCCGCTGAAAGCGGCTCCGCCCTTGTCCACGAGCACGATGACCAGGAGCACGGGCAACGCCAGCACGAAGCGCATGCTGGTCGTGACCGGGAAGCTGACGTCCTGCAGGGCATAACGGCCGAGCACCGTCCCGCCCGCCCACATGATCACCGCCCCCAACACGAGGGCGCCTGCGACCAGCTCTGGGTTGCGGATCTGCCACGGCGCTGTCGGATCGTCGGCGAAGACGATGAGGTAGACGCCCAAGAGGGCGATCGCCGCCAGAGGCCAGAAGCTGCGCTTGCGGCGCTCACCCAAAAAGATCCGCGCGAACGCGATCCCAAAGATCGGCTGCAACAGGTAGAGCAGGTAGACCTCGTGCAGGACGTCGAAGTTCGGCGCGGCGGGATTGGCGAACGAGTAGCCGATCGCCTTTGTGAAGAGCACGGTGGCCACGGCCTGGGGTCCGATCGCGATCGCGGCCAGGGCCAGCCAGCGACGGCCGCTCAGACGGCGCAACGAGGCGCCGTTGGCGATGAGCACCGGCACGAGGCAGATGCTGATCAGCAGGTCCTCGACCAGCACGATCTGGCCTGAGCTGAGCTGCTTGGTCAGGCCCGGCCGGAAGTAGGCATCGAACGCCCAGAGCGCTGCTGCCACACCTACCAGCACGACCGAGCCCGCTTCCAGGAACCGCGAACGAGGCGCCGAGAGACTCACGCTATGAGGTTATCCGGTTGCGGTGGCCGGCTATTCCACGCCTATGTCGCCACGACCTCGTCTTCGGCCACATTCGTCTCCAGGGATACCTCGGGATGTTGCACCACGTAGATCTCCTCAATCCGGTCGTGGCCCTCCAGCCGACGTTTCCCCACCGACGCCAGGACGATGTCCGGCCGCAGGATGTCGGCGACGATCGAGTAGGTCGTCTCGGAGACCAGGATCTGGTTCCCCACCGCGCGCCGCCGCAGCTTGGCGCACCGGTTGACCGCCGGGGATCGATAGTCTCGGTCCACGGCGTCCGCCTCCCCGGTCAGAACGGCCATCCGCACGGACACCGACAGGCGGTCGGGCCATGGCTCCGCCTGGATCGCCTGCTGCGCGTCCACCGCCGCGACGACCGCATCCGTCGCCCGCAGGAATACAGCGAAGAACGAGTCACCCTCGCCCCGTTCCTTCAGCACGATTCCACCGTTCGCCTCGATCGCCGCGGTCAAAAGCTCGTCGTGCCGCCGCATCGCCTGGTACATCGACGCTCGGCTCTGCAGCCACATCGAGGTGGACTCGACGACGTCTGTCATCAAGAAGGTGACGATGCCGTCGGGCAGCGACGCGCCCTCCTCGACCTTGAACGCCGTCCCTGGCGATGTGGTGGTCGTGCCCTCGGCCGCCGCACGCGGCACAAGTGAGCTCTGGACGATGAGAAAGTCGTCAATGCCGTGCACCCGCCGGAAGAAGTGCACGTTGTAGGAGGGCAGGAAGGTCCACGTCTCGTAATCGGCGCTGAAAGAGCCCTCGCGGCACACGTCGGGCACTTGCGCGACCAGAAGGCCGAGCTTCGTCAGCGCGAGCGGGTCGAGCCCGAGGCTGGATGCGATCGCGTCGCTTGCGAGAGGACGGTCCTCCTGGTCCGCGGCCACCGCGACGTGAACCAACTGGACAAAGTTGTCGAGGTCGGCCTGCGGTTCGTCGAACCGCTGCAGCTGGTCGATCGTGAGCCGGAGCTCGATGCCCTCGCCCGCGCTGTTTCCGTTAATCACGGCCCCCGCGCCGTTGGCGTGACCATCGCTCGCCGCGCGCGCCACGGCCGCCGCGAGCACGCTCTCGTACGAGTCCGCCACCGCGAATTCTCGCGTCGCGCTTCGGTACACCTCGCCGACTGAAGGCCATCTGCCCGCGGCCACGAAGTGGCTGGCCGACACGTGCTCGTAGAGCCACGTCGATCCGCTCAGGCCAAGGTCCAGGTTGAGGGCGACCTGGAGGAAGTCGACCGCGGTCCGGTACAGCTCGCTCACCACCGTGAGCGGATCCGCATCCGCGACGCGGATCTCGCGATCGAGGCCCGCGGAATGGTTGGCGCGCGAGGCACCCTCGGCGTATGAGAAAAGCTCGACCCCGACCAGCTCCCCGTGGTTGCGGAGCCGGATGCGGGATTGGGAAACCCGTGGCCCGGGGCCACCCAGCTCGGGCGAGTCGACCACGTGGACGTGCCCGCCCGGCCCCGATGAGCGCTGGATCGGCGCACGCAGTTCCGAGATCAACGCGTAGAAGCGCTGAATGAAGACGAGCGACTCGCGGCCGCGCCCGACGTCGAACGTGTCCTGGCGCACCGCGCGCAGGTCCGCCTCCCAGGCGGCGATCAGCGCGCTACGCAAACCGACGACCCCCGGCTGCATGCTTCCTTCCCTCAAGGGCGGCCCGATTTCCCCCGGTGGGTCCCCCTGAGCGTGAAAGGTTAGATCCTTCTGCTCCGCACCAGCACCCCTTACGCGTGCCCAGCCATACTGCATCTGGGGATCGAGTTCAAGCCGGCTCGAAAAGAGAACGGTTCCAAGCACTTCGAGGAGGCGCGATGAGTGATGTGACGCCCGGCGGCCATGCCATCGAGACCCTTCAGGTCGAGGAGCGCCGCTACAAACCTGACCCCGCCTTCAGCAAGCAGGCCAACGCCAAGCCGGGTATCTACAAAAAGGGATTCGATGAGTTCTGGACCGAGGAGTCCAAACGAATCTCGTTTTTCGAGCCCTGGAACCAGCTCTACGAGTGGAAGCCCCCCTACGCCAAGTGGTTCGTCGGGGGCAAGCTGAACATTTGTTACAACTGCGTCGACCGCCACGTCGACTCAGGTCACAAGGACAAGGTCGCCTATTTCTGGGAGGGCGAGCCGGAAGAGGATCGCCGCGAGATCACGTTTGGCCAGCTCCAGAAGGACGTCGTGCGCTTCGCCAACGCCTTGAAGAAGCTCGGCGTCAAGAAAGGTACTCACGTCGGGATCTATATGGGGATGATCCCCGAGCTGCCGGTCGCGATGCTCGCGTGCACGCGCATTGGGGCGCCGTTTACGGTCGTCTTCGGCGGATTCAGCGGCGAGTCGCTGTCCGGCCGCATGAACGATATGCAGTGCGAGCTGCTCATAACGCAGGACGAGGGCTGGCGGCGCGGCAACAGGGTGCCCCTCAAGGCCAACGCCGACGCGGCCCTCGAAGCCTCCCCCACAGTGACGCGATGCGTGGTCGTCAGGCGCACTGGCGGCGACGTCCACATGCTGCAGGGTCGGGACGTGTGGGCGCACGACGTACTCCAAGACGTGAGCGACGACCCTGAGACCTGCGCGTGCGAGCCGATGGATTCGGAGGACCTGCTGTACCTTCTCTATACCAGCGGCACCACGGCCAAGCCGAAGGGCATCATTCACACCACAGCCGGCTACCTCGTCGGCGTGGCTTCGACGCATCACTACATCTTCGATGTGAAGCCGAGCTCGATCTACTGGTGCGCAGCCGACATCGGATGGGTGACGGGTCACAGCTACATCGTCTTCGGCCCGCTCGCCAACGCGACCACCGGCATCATCTACGAGGGCACTCCCGACTTCCCCGACAAGGACCGCTGGTGGAAGATCGTCGAGCGCTACAAGCCGGACATCCTCTACACGGCGCCGACCACGATACGCACACACATGAAGTGGGGCCCCGAGTACGCCCAGAGATACGACCTCAGCTCGCTAAGGGTCCTCGGCACAGTCGGCGAGCCGATCAACCCCGAGGCTTGGGTCTGGTATCGCGAGCACGTCGGCGGGAACCGCACACCGGTGGTCGACACCTGGTGGCAGACCGAGACCGGGATGATTCTCATCACACCACTGCCCGGCATCACGACGCTGAAGCCAGGTTCGGCGACGCAGCCTTTTCCCACGGTCGACGCGGCTGTTTACAACAACGCGGGGGAAACTGTGCCGCCCGGCGGCGGCGGGTACCTCGTCATCCGCAAGCCTTGGCCCGCCATGCTGCGCGGGATCTACGGCGACCCCGAGCGCTACCAGCAGACGTACTGGAGCCGCTGGAAGGACACCTACTTCGTCGGCGACGGCGCACGAGTCGACGAGGACGGCGACTTCTGGCTGCTGGGGCGCGTCGACGACGTGATGAACGTCTCCGGGCATCGCATCTCAACGATCGAGGTCGAGAGCGCGCTCGTCAGCCACCCCGCAGTGGCCGAGGCAGCCGTCGCCGGTCGCAACGACGCGCAGACCGGCCAGGCCATCGTCGCCTTCGTCACTTTGAAGGGCGGCAAGGACGGCTCGCCAAAGATGCTCAAGGAGCTGCGCGACCACGTCGGCAAGGTCATCGGCAAGTTCGCGGCGCCCGCCAACATCGTGTTCACGCCTGAGCTTCCTAAGACGCGCTCCGGGAAGATCATGCGCCGCCTGCTCCGCGACGTGTCAGAGAACCGGCCGCTGGGCGACACGACCACCCTCGCCGATCCGGCGGTCGTGGCAGAGCTTGCGCGGCGCGGCAAAGAGGAAGCTTCGAAAGAAGAGTCGTAAGAGCAGAATTCCGTCCGTGACCGCTGAGAGCGCCATCGCCGAACCACCGGCGGTCATGACAGCAGTTGCGCCTCGCCGCCGTCGGGCGAGGCTCCCCCTCCTCAACCTCGCGGGCGCGGCGATCGTCTCGGCGGCGGTGCTCTATGTCTCGTTCTTCCCGGTCGCTGGGCTGCCCGCGCTTGGAGCCGCGTTCAACCCGACGACTGGCGCGTGGACGATGGCCGCCGACGCCCAGGTGACCGACCGCATGCTTCACCTCGGCGGTCTCCAGCAGCCGGTCCGCGTCGTGCTCGAGAAGGACGGCACCGCACACGTCACCGCCCGGACCGACCACGACCTGTTCGTTGCCACCGGCTATGTGCACGCGAAGTTCCGCCTCTTCCAGATGGACCTCTTGCGCCGGCAGGGCGCGGGGCGGCTGTCTGAAATCGTCGGCAAGGTCGCCCTCGACACCGACCGGTTCGAGCTGCAGCTGGGACTGCTGCGGACCGCGCAGCTCGAGTGGGCGCAGCTGCCCGCCAGCGATCCGTTGCGCGACGCGCTGCTCGCCTACGCGCAGGGGGTGAACGACAGGATCACCGAGGCCGAGTCCACCCATCAGCTCGACGCGATGTTCACCTTGCTCGGATACCACCCGCAACCATGGACGCCAGTGGATTCACTGCTGGTCAAAGGCGACATGACGCAGACGCTCAACTTCACCGACACGCCGCTCGTGATGGCGCTTCTGAACAAGTCGCTGGGCACCGACCTCGCGTCGGAGTGGTTCCCAATCCTGCCGCCCAACCAGCAAGCGCCTTACGACCCTGGTCCCTACGGCAAGGTTGAACCGCCCCAAGGCATCGCCACGATGACGGCGATGACCGACGCACAATCGGCCTCGGCGCAGGCTGTCTACGAAAGACTCGCCGCGCTGCCGGCCGGTCTTGTCTCGAAAGGGGGCGCCAGCAACAACTGGGCGGTCGCGGGCGCGAAGAGCGCGAGCGGCGGCGCGTTGCTCGCGGGCGATCCCCACCTCCACCTCACCCTGCCGGCCATCTGGTTCCAGCTGACCCAGGAGTCGCCTGGCTTTCACACCTCCGGCGTAAGCATCCCGGGCACACCAGGAGTGCTGATCGGCCACAACCAGCACATCGCGTGGAGCCTGACCGACGCCCAGAACCAGCAGACCTTCTTCTATATGGAGAAGGAGGACTCCAAAACGCATCCGGGAATGTACTTCTGGAACGGCGCCTGGAGGAAGTACATCACGGTCTCTTATCAAATTCCAGTCCTGGGTGGTGCGACCGAGCACGTGACCGTGAAGTGGAGCGTCCACGGACCAGTCATCTCGGAACGAGGTCAGACCACGTCAGTGTGGTGGAGCGGCAACCTACCTTCGCAGGACCTCGGCGTGCTGATGAACGCCGGCCGCGCGAGCAACTGGCAGGAGTTTCGCGAGGCCCTTCGCGGCTGGTACTCGCCCACCCACAACTTCGTCTACGCCGACGACAAAGGCAACATCGGTTTGATCTCCGCGGGCTACTACCCGCAGGTGGCCAAAGGCCAACCCTGGATGCCGATGCCAGGCACCGGCGAGTACGACGTGACCGGCACCATCCCGTACGACGACATCCCGCAGGCGTACAACCCGCCCGACGGCATCATCTGGTCCGCCAACCAGCGGCAGGTCACGAGCAGCTACCCGTACTACATCGGCACCGCGTCGAACTTCTTCGATCCCGGCTACCGCGCGAACGAGATCCACCGCGTGCTCAGCCAGCCGGGCAAGCTCAGCGCGAGCGACATGCAGGCGCTGCAGACCGACACGCATGATTTCCTCGCATCGGAGATCGTCCCCGTGCTACTCCAGTCCCTGTCCAAGGAACAGCTCACGCCGCAGGAGTCGACCGTTGTGCAGCTGCTGCGAAATTGGGACTTCAGGATGGAGATCAACTCTTCCGCGGCGACGATATGGAGCTACTTCTACGGGTGGTACGTCTATGAGGTCTTCAATCCGTGGTGGAAATCGAGAGCGGTGCCGGTGGAGATGCAGGAGATCAGTGACACACTCGACCAGGACCTCGAGGCATGGACGCTTCACGACCCGTCTAACCGCGCCTTCAGCGCGCCGGGCGTCGGGTCACGCAGCGCGGCGGACGCGCAGAGGGCTGCCTTTCACAAGATGATTCCGCAGATCGCGAAGGATTTGGGCAAAGATCCGAACTCGTGGACATGGGGCAGGGTCCACCTGCGCGTTCTGGAGAACCTCGCCGAGGTCAAAGGACTCAATTACGGGCCTCGACCCGACCGTGGTGACGGCAGGACGCCCCTAGCGGCGGGCGACTATCCATCAACCCACGGACCTAGCTGGCGCATGGTGGTCGACTGGGGCTCGGGCACTTTCCAGGGCATCTACCCGGGCGGCCAGAGCGAGAATCCTGCCTCGGACTGGTACACGGATCGCGTCGACACGTGGTTCGCCGGCCGGCTCAACCCGATGCTCACCGCGGAGCAGGCCGCGGCCGCGGGCGGAATCCGGACCTGGGACATGCGGCCGTGAGGCGCTACGTCGCGATCCTCCTCGCCGCGCTTCTGGCGCTGGCCGGGGTGTTGCTCGGCCTTTGGTGGGCGCCATTTGTGATCGGGGTCGCGCTCGGCGCGCTCGACCGGCGCGCCCGGATCGTCGTCCCGGCGGGCGCGGCCATCGGCCTCGTCGCCTGGGCGATCCCATTGGCGGCCGTCCACATCCAGTACGGACTGGGCCCGACGACCCAGAGCCTGGCGGCGATCATGGGCTTCGACCACCAGCGCGCCGTGCCGGTCGTCGTTACCCTGCTCGTAGGCACACTGCTCGGCGCAACCGGGGCGTGGCTGGGCGGCGCAGCACATTCCGTGGCACCGAGGAGATCTGGCTAGTCAGATCCCGACCGCAGAGTTTCCTATTTGACGCCGAAGTCGTAGTAGATCGAAGTGCCGTCGATCAAATCGATTCTGTAGAAGTAGTGGACGCCCGCCTTCAGGTTCTTGGTGTTCAGGTTGAAGATGAACTGCTGACCCGAAGCGTCCCACCGAAAGTCGGCATCGGGAGTGGTGGAGACAACGGTCTCATCCACGGGACCGACGTTGCTCACGGTGTTGTAAACGATCGGATCCGCGTGACCGTCAATGCCGACCTTGACCACCGAGACTGCGCCCCCGACCGGGTTGCCATTGGCGTCACACACGCGGAACTTGATTGGCACCGTGCTTCCCGCTTTGAAGACGCTGGATGAGTCCGGATTGACCGGCTGGAGGACGGTGCGACCGACCACACCGCCGCAGCTGGTGGTCGATGAAGCGAAGACCACCGAAAGGGTCCCGGGAGCGTACGTGATGGCGTAGTCGCTATCGACAGCGGCCGATGCGGTGATCGAGTACGTACCGATCGGGCTTGCGGTCGTCGCGTTGGTCGAGATCGACGGTTGCGCGGTCAGCGACGCCGGTGTGTCGCCGTTGACGAACGCGTTGTAGGAGACCGTAAAGACAGGTAATGCTGCCGCGTTGAGGACCATCGTCTTGTTCTGTGCTGTGATTGTCAGCGGCGCCGGCGTCACGGTTAGCGTGCCCGGGACGTAGCTGATCGTGTAGTCGGTGTCGACCGCGGCCGAGACGGTGATCGAGTAAGGATTGCCTGCGACATGGCTGGCCGCGGTCGCGGTCGTGGTCAGCATCGGTGCCGTTGCCAGTGACGCGGGCGTGTCGCCGTTGACCAGTCCTGCGTAGCTAGCCGTGAGCGCGGGCAATGCGGCACCGTACGCCTTGTTCTTGCTGTCGGCGGTGATCGTCAGCCCGACCGGGGTCACGGTCAGCGCGCCCGTCACATAGCTGATCGTGTAGTCGGCGTCGACCGCGCCCGCAGCCGTGATCGCGTACGGGCTACCGGAGACATGGCTGCTCGCGGTCGCCGTCGTGCTCAACGTGGGCAATGTGGTCAGCGATCCGGGGGCCTCACCGTTGACGAATCCTGAGTAGCTCGCGGTCAGCACCGGCGCCGCGCCGTAGGCCTTGGTCTTGTTGTCGGCGGTGATCGTCAATCCGACCGGCGTCACGGTGAGCGTGCCCGCCACGTAACTGATCGTGTAATCGGTGTCGAAGGCTCCCGATACCGTGATCGAGTACGGGCGGTCGGCGACGTGGCTGGCCGACGTAGCGTTTGCGGTCAGCGTTGGTAGCGTCGTAAGTGACGCCGGCGTGTCGCCGTTGACGAAGCCGCTGTAACTCGCAATGAGCGCCGGCAGCGCGGCGCCATATGCCTTGACCTTGCTGTCGGCGGTGATGGTCAGCGTGACCGGCGTCACCGTCAACGTGCCGTCCACGTAGCTGATTGTGTAGTCGTTATCCACCGCGCCAGCGGCGGTGATTGAGAACGGGTTGCCGGCGACGTGGCTGGCCGCCGTTGCCGTCGTGCTCAGCGCAGGCGCCGTGGTGAGGGACGCCGCCGTGTCTCCATTCGTGAAACCGGCGTAGCTCGCCGTCAGGGACGGCAGGGCCGCTCCGTATGCCTTCGTCTGATCATCAGCCGTGATTGTCAACACGACCGGAGTCACCGTCAGAGTGCCGTCCACATAGCTGATCGTGTAGTCGCCGTCCACCGCACCTGAAGCTTTGATGGGGTAGGTCCCCCGGTGACTGGACTGGGAGGCCGTGGTCGAAATCGTCGGCTGATCCGTGAGCGCGTCTGACGTGTCGCCGTTTACGAAACCGGCGTAGCTCGCCGTGAGCTCGGGTAGAACCGCGCCGTATGGCTTCGTTTTATTGCCAGCGGTGATCGTCAACGCAACGGGTGTAACCGTCAGCGCGCCCGCTACGTAGCTGATCGTGTAGTCGGTGTCGAAGGCTCCCGCCGCCGTGATCGGGTACGGGCTGCCGGCGACGTGGCTGGCCGACGTAGCGTTTGCGGTCAGAGTTGGTGGCGTCGTCAGTGACGCCGGCGTGTCGCCGTTGACGAAGCCGCTGTAGCTCGCGGTGAGCGCCGGCAGTTCGGCGCCGTATGCCTTGACCTTGCTCTCGGCGGTGATGGTCAGCGTGACCGGCGTCACCGTCAGGGTGCCGTCCACGTAGCTGATCGTGTAGTCGCTATCCACCGCGCCTGTGGCAGTGATCAAGAACGGGTTGCCGGCGACGTGGCTGGCCGCGGTTGCCGGCGTGCTCAGCGTCGGCGGTGCCGTAAGCGACGCTGCCGCGTCTCCATTGGTGAAACCGGCGTAGCTTGCGGTTAGCGCCGGCAACGCCGCTCCGTATGCCTTCGTCTGATCATCGGCGGTGATGGTCAACCAGACCGGGGTCACCGTCAGCGTGCCGGCCACGTAGCTGATCGTGTAGTCGGAATCGGCCGCGCGCGAGGCGGTGATGGAGTATGGGTTGCCGGCGACGTGGCTGTCCGCGTGGGCTGTGGTCGTGATCGCCGGCGCGGTGTTCGGAGCGCTCGAGAAGGTTGCGGAAGTGTCACCGTTGACCAGGCCGAGGTAGCTCACGGTCAGCGCCGGCAGAGCCGCTCCATATGCCTTCGTCTGGTTATTGGCGGTGATCGTCAGTGTGACCGGCGTCACGGACAGCGTGCCGGCCGCGTAGCTGAACGTGTAGTTGGTGTCTACGGCGCCGGACGCCCCTATCGAGTAGGGACTACCAGCCACGTGGCTCGACACGGTGGCTGACGTCGCGATCGCCGGCTCTGTCGTAAGGGAACCAGCGTCCTCGCCGTTCACGAAGCCCGAATACGTGACCGTCAGCACAGGCAGCTCGGCACCGTACGGCTTGGTCTTGTCGTCGGCGGTGATGACCAAGGGCGCGGGAGTGACCGTCAGCCATCCGTTGATGAAGCTGAACGAGTAGTTGTGGGCTGCGAGGGACCCGGTGACGCAATGGATTGCGTACGGGCCGTCATGAACTGGGCTGGCGGGCGTGGCCGATGTGAAGCAGGCCGGGCTGCCACGCACCCCGGAGCTCGCCAGCTTCTCGCCGTTCTTGAAGCCCGTGATCGTGGCGTCGAAGCCCGGGTTGGCATCGCCGTACTGCCGTGTCTTGTCGTTCGCCGTCACCACCAGCACCGCCTGCGTCACATGCAGCGTGCCCAGCGCGAACGTGAAGCTGTAGTTGTCGGACGAGAGGTCGCCAATCGTGCAGGTGATGCTGTAGTCGGCGACCGGGCTCGTCATCGTGGCCGTGCTCGAGCAGCTCGCAGTCCCCGTAACTCCCGACGTGGTGAGGGTCTGGCCGTTCTTGAAGCCCGTGATCGTGGCGTCGAAGCTCGGGTCGGAGTCGCCGTACTCGCGGTTCTTGTCGTTTGCGGTCACGGTCAGCGTGGCGGGACCCACGGTCAGCGTGCCGCCAACGAAGCTGAAGTTGTAGTTGGTGGCGGACAGGCTGCCCTGGGTGCAGCTGATGGGATAGCCACCCACGCCGCTCGAGAGGGTGGCCGTGGTGGTGCAGATGGCTGTGCCCGAGACCACCGATGCGAGGTCACCGTTGACGAAGCCGGTGATGGTGTAGGTCAGGCTCGGGTTGCCCGCGCCATAGACCTTGCTCTTGGGATCAGCGGTCGCCGTCAGCCCGGCCGGGGTCACAGTCAGCGTGCCGTTGACATAGGTGATGCTGTAGTTGGCAGAGCTCAGACCGGAGCAGCCGCTGATCGTGTAGCCGCCGCCCACAGGGCTGCTCGCGTCGGCGTTGGTCGAGCAGCTCAGGCTGCCAGTGACGACTGAGGAGTTCTGCCCGTTGACGAATCCGGAGTAGACCGCCGTGTAGCTGGGGCTGCCGCCGTAGACCTGGCTGCCGCTCACGGTCGCCGTCAGCCCGGCTGGGGTCACAGTCAACGTGCCGTAGGCATAACCGATGGTGTAGTTGGCGGCGCTCAGGCCGGAGCAACTGCTGGTCGTGTAGCCGCCGCCGACAGGGCTGCTCGCGTTGGCGTTGGTCGAGCAGCTCAGGCTGCCAGTGACGACTGAGGAGTTCTGCCCGTTGACGAATCCGGAGTAGACCGCCGTGTAGCTGGGGCTACCACCGTAAACCTGGCTTCCGCTCACGGTCGCCGTCAGCCCGGCTGGGTTCACTGTCAGCGTGCCGTAGGAGTAGCCGATGGTGTAGTTGGCGGCGCTCAGGCCGGAGCAGTTGCTGATCGTGTAGCCGCCGCCGACAGCGCTGCTCGCGTTGGCGTTGGTCGAGCAGCTCAGGCTGCCAGTGACGACTGAGGAGTTCTGCCCGTTGACGAATCCGGAGTAGACCGCCGTGAAGCTGGGGCTGCCACCGTAGACCTGGCTTCCGCTCACAGTTGCCGTCAGTGGGGCTGTATCGACCGTCAATGTATTCGTGGCGGAGCTCGAGGAATACGAGCTGTCCCCCGCGAAGCTGGCGCCGACACCACTCGAATAAGTTCCGACGTTGATGCTTGCGAGGGTCGCGCCAGACAACGTCGCCACACCTGACCCGTTGGTGGTCGCCGGTCCGACCGAATTGCCGTTCAGCGTGAACGCGATGCTCTTCCCGCCCACTCCCGAACCGCCTGCGGTTAGCGTCGCACTCAAGTTGGCCGTGCCGCCGTAGGGCCCCGAGGCCACAGCGACGGATAGCGACGTTGCGGTGAGCGTCGAGGTGACTGTGAGCGTCGCGCTGCCGTTGCTGCCTGAGTGATCGCCATGGTCCGCATAGGTGGCCGTGATCGTCCTGCTCCCCGTCGGCGACGTTGGTGTGTAATTCACCGCGCAGGTACTGCTCGCGCCACTACCACTGAGCGCGCAGGTGGGCGCGCTGAACGATCCCTGACCGGTCGGCGATGCGGTCCAACTGACGGATCCGGTCGGCGTGGTCTTGCCACCCGATCCGTTGTCCATCACGGTGGCGGTGCAGGTGCTGGCGGCTCCGATCGGCGCAGACGAGGGCGAGCACGCGACTGTCGTTTGCGTAGACCGTGCGTTTGGCGTTGTTGCGCTGACAGTTGCGGTTGGGTTGGGGCCATTGTTGCCAGCTGCGACCGTTATCGTCGCCGACTTGGATCCGAACGTTTGCGGCTTAAAGGTGACGGTAAATGGGACGGATTGACCTTGATCGATATCGCCCAGCGTCGTGGGAGTGATTGAAAAGTCGACGTTATTGGTCGATGTGACAGTGACGTTGTTTGCCTTTTGCGCACCGGAAGCGTTCGTGACCGTGAAGCTGTGCCCAGCACTGGAAATGCCAACGCCGGTTTGGGGGAAGGCGAAGGAGGTCGGCGGATTGACCGAAAGCGACGGGGGGTCGAATTGGGTCGAGGCTGATAGGCCCGACGTCTCGCCCGTGGCGGTCACCGTGTACAGCCCGCCGACGATCGCGTTCAGCGAGAACTGGTAGCTGAACCCGCCCGCGCTGTCGGTGGTCGCCGCCCCATGGTCGACGACAGTCGCCGCAGGGTCGGTCGTGAACAGGTCAACGGTTTCCGTTGCGCCGAAGCCGTCGCCGGTGACCGTCACCGTGTCCCCGTTCTGGTACACGAAGAGGTCGGTCTGGATCGTCGCCGCAATCGCCGCCATCGGGGCCAGCGTCTGGGCCACCAGGAGGAAGCCGACGCCCAAGACCACGAGTGGTTCCCACACCCTCCTCGTGGTCTCGTGCGCAGACGGACGTACAACGCGACGTTGCCGGTACATCGCTGAGGTGGGCAAACTACGGCAACCCCGGCTGGGCAGCCATAGGACATTTGGCCTATGAGTTTCCAGCGGGTCGGCTGGCCAATACGAGCCGTTTTGGCCTCCAGTTAGGGAGTTGCCATCGTGAATTTCCAAGCGCCCGTGCGCACGGGGTCACGCACCCAAGCGCCCCACGCCATGGTGCGTTTGTCCCATGAGATTCCATGCCAAACGGCCTCGGAGAGCCGCGGCTTCGTCCCTCGCAACTCGCGCGTTGACGCCGCCCGCACCGGGTGATAGCTTCCCGGACCACATAGACCGCTCGGTTTAGTCAGGGGAGGGGAAGCACTTGGAAACGGCGCACGACGTTGACGTTCGCGATCTCGAAAAGTTTGGGTACAAGCAGGAGCTCCGCCGCGCGCTGGGGGTCTACTCCAGCTTTGCCGTGGCCTTTTCTTACATCTCGCCGTCGACAGGCATCTTCACTCTTTTCATCCTCGGTATTGCGTTGGCCGGACCATTCTTCTGGTGGAGCTGGCCCATCGTCGTCATCGGCCAGCTCATCATCGCGGTCAACTTCGCCGAGATCAGTTCGCACTTCCCGGTTGCGGGCTCCGTCTACCAGTGGACCAAGTACCTGTCCAACCGCACCTACTCGTGGTTCACAGGTTGGATCTACCTTTTCGCGGGTGTGCTGACCGTCGCAGCTGTCGTGGCCACCGTGCCGCTGGTCCTCATCCCTCTGCTCAACAACATGGGCATGAACCTCGGCACCGACACGGACACCAACCGCAACGTCGCCGCGCTCGTCCTGTTGAGCACGACCTTGCTGAGCATCTTCGGGGTCCGGCTGGTCGCGATCGTCAACAACACCGGCGTCGTGTTCGAGATCCTGGGCATGGTCATCTTCGCCCTGATCCTCATCCTCTTCTATCACCACCAATCGGTTTCGGTCTTCACCGACACGAGCTATCTCGGCACGAGCAACCAGACGGGCACGTTCCTCGCCGCGATGTTCATGTCGCTGTTCGTGATCTACGGCTTCGACACGGCGAGCACGCTGGCCGAGGAGACCAAAAACCCGCGGCGCGAGGCGCCGCGCGCCGTGATCGCCGCGGTCATCGGCGCCGCGATCATCGGGGCCATCTTCCTGTTCGCGGTCGTGATCGCGATCCCCGGCCAGATGAGCCAGTTCGTGGCGGACACGGGGGCAGGCAAGTACCCGTTCCCGCTCGTCACCATCATCGAGGCCAACTTCCCAGGGTGGGCCGCCAACCTCTACCTCTTCGTGGTGTTCGCCGCGATCTATGTCTGCTGCCTCGCCATCCAGACCTCGACCATACGGCT
>Ga0209056_10002406_pt1 | contig 20193 bp, 17 predicted proteins | sample GraSoiAngelo_114_FD_185876 | JGI IMG/M metagenome (GOLD analysis project Ga0209056, IMG submission 185876) | Grasslands soil microbial communities from the Angelo Coastal Reserve, California, USA - 14_0903_13_40cm (SPAdes) (version 2) | ecosystem: Environmental > Terrestrial > Soil > Grasslands...
AAGGTCGGGGGTCAAGCAATCCCCTCTCTGAAGGACTCTTTCGAGTGCCGCCGAGATGCGTTTCGCGGCGGTTTGCTCAGAAATACGATTGAGCATCATGATCGCCGCCGAGATCATCGCCGTCGGGTTGGCTATCCCTTTTCCTTTGATATCCGGCGCGCTGCCGTGGACGGTCTCGAAAAGCGCATAGCCGTCGCCGAGATTTGCCCCGGCCACAACCCCCAAACCTCCAACCAAGCCCGCGGCCAGATCCGAAACAATGTCGCCGTACAAGTTCTCCAACAACAGGACATCGAATGTGGTTGGGTCAAGAACAAGTTGCAGGCAGGCATTATCGATGATGATGTCGCTAAAACCGATTCCCTCATACTTGCCGGCTATTTTTCTCGCGCAGTCAAGAAACAGGCCGTCACCGAGCTTCATGATATTTGCCTTGTGCACCGCGACGACCTGCTTTCGCCCGAAGGATCGAGCGTAATCAAAAGCAAACTTCGCGATCCTTGTTGAAGCCTTTTCGGTCATGATCTTTAAGCTTTCGACCACGCCCGGCACGACTTCGTGCTCTATGCCGGAGTAAAGCCCCTCGGTATTCTCGCGTACAACGATCAGATCCACATTTTGATAGCGCGCTTTTACGCCGGGAAGGTTCTTGATGGGCCGAAGATTCGAGTATAAGTCGAACGTCTGGCGCAACTCCACGTTGACGCTCGGGAAACCTTCGCCCACGGGGGTCGTAACCGGTCCCTTCAGAGCGATTTTATTCTTAGTGAACGAGTCGAGCAGCGCTTTGGGAATAGTCGTCTTGTGCTTCTTTAACGCGCTGGCGCCGGCTAGGTGCGTTTCCCACTCTATGTTCACTCCGGCGGCTTTGATGATTGCCAGCGTTGGTTTCGTCACCTCCGGGCCGATACCGTCTCCGGGTATTAACGTCACGGTGTGTTTCATTTAAACTCCCGACCGCGCATGTTATTTTTATACAACATCCAGAAGGCAATACCAGCCATGCATCTCCGGGCCCGGCTGCGAACGCTCCGATGCATCAAATCCTTGCGCTAAGCCACTAAGATATTGAAGATTGAATCAATCATGGCCGGCACAGCTCGAAGACGCCACTTGCGACATTGGATCAGGAACTGGCTGCCCATCGCCTTATGGGCTGCTTTGATTTTTTACTTCTCAACGGACCAGTTTTCCTCTTCCCGTACATCGCAGCTGTTGGAACCCCTGCTCAACTGGCTTTTTCCAGGAATCTCCGCCGACCGAATCGCGGCCATTCACTTCGCGCTGCGCAAACTTGGGCACCTGAGTGAGTACATCGTATTCGGGGTCTTACTCCTGCGGGCGTTATCCCAAGAACCCGGCCGCCGCTTTAATGCCCGTCACGCAGCGTTGACCGTGGCATTCGTCTTCGTTTATGCGGTCAGCGACGAGCTCCACCAGGCCTTCGTTGCCAGCCGAACGGCGAGTTTTGGTGATGTCCTGATCGACCTCTTCGGCGGAATCTGTGGAACTTTTTGGATGCTTCTGCATCGCAAGGGAAACCGAGAAACATAAATTCATGCAGCACTTCACCACCCCCTTGTCTCGCGTCTGCGCCAAAAGTTGCAAAAAAACTTGACAAGACATCGACAAACCTGGAGGATAGGGAAAAATTTCGCTGGGTTCTGAAGAAAGAATGAAAAAGCTCTTTTGCAATGGCTCGATGTATCGCAAATTGTCGATAGTTTATCTTTTGCTCGTTTTTCCAATTTTTCTCTCCGCTTGCTCGAGTTCCGAGAGCAAGCCAGCCGCGACTTTCTCTCCGTCGCCGTTCGACAGTGCCTCGCGAGACACGGTCACCACGCGGTCGCCCTCGGCTATGGAAGCGCTGAGCCGTGGCCTCGCGGCAATCACCCCCCCAGGAGCGGTGTTGAAGGATATCTACTTTGAATTCGACAGCACGAATTTACTGCCCGATGCCAAGGAAATTCTCACGAAAAACGCGGAATGGATGAAGGCAAATCCATCGGCGCGAGTCGAAGTTGAAGGTCATTGCGACGACATCGGTGCAGCCGAATACAACTTGGCCTTGGGCGCGAAGCGGGCGGAAGCCGCGAAGGACTTCCTGGTAAGCCAAGGCATCTCAGCCGACCGCTTGGTCACTATCAGCTACGGCAAGGAAGCCCCCGCCTGCTTTGAGCTGACGGAAGAATGCCGCGTCAAAAACCGCCGGGGCCGCTTTGTGATGTTTACGGAGGTGCCGACCTCATAGGCCGCATCTGCAATCCTGCTAGCCCCCAATTAACTTCTCTTACTAGCATCCGTCTCGTGTGGACGCTACTTGCTGGCCATAGCGTCATCATACTATTCTTCGCCACCGATTCAGGCCCGATTCAACGCCAAACAATATAAATGGAAATTGCGAAGAGAAAAGCTTGGTTGGCAGCCATACTGACTTCTGCTTCCAGGGTTGGGGCAGGTCTATAATGGTCAAGCGGCCAAAGGGATTTTATTCTATCTGATAGGTCTCACCGGATATGCGGCAAGTTTGCTCATCGCTGTCAGTTCATTACCGCCGCCAAGCAACATATTCCTGCCGCTCGTAACAGGTATAATATTTGGTCTTTATATCCTATTCGACTCCATATTGACCACAAGAAGAATCGGAGATTCCTACCGGCCTAAACCTTACAACCGAGGATACGTCTATCTGTCGGCCATATTCTTGTCGTCTGTTTTAATCCAGCCGAGCTTGAAGGCATTCGGTCTACAAGCATTTAAGATCCCTTCCGCCGGGATGAGTCCGACGCTCAAGATTGGTGATCACATCCTGGTTCGCAAATACTCGTACGGAATCCGAAATCCGTTTACCGCAAAATGCATCGGTTGGTGCAAATGGCCGGATCGTGGGGACTCAATTGTCTTTATCTTCCCCGAAGATCGGTCTAAAGACTTTATTCAGCGGGTAATCGCTGTGGCCGGTGACTCAGTCGAGATACGTACGAAGAAAGTTCTCATTAATGGAAAGGCCATCAACGACCCGCATGCAAGCTTCGAGGAGAGCCAAACTTCGTCACTCGCGCCAGCAAATCAGGACGACTATGGCCCCGAGACTATACCCGCCAATCATCTCTTCGTCTTGGGAGACAACCGAAACCGAAGTTACGACAGCCGGTTTTGGGGATTCATCAATCTGGATGATGTTAGGGGCAAAGCCTTCGTGATCTACTGGTCCTGGGATAGCCACAATTCAAGCGTTCGTTGGGACCGGATCGGTCAACGGATTCAATAAACTCTTCTTACGAATACATCATTCGTACCCAATCGCCGTCACGATCGGTCTAGCCGCCGCCTGCTTGGCCGGTCCATATCCTGCCATCAGGCAAAGCACCACGGACGCAACCAGCGATAAAATCGCTACGCCATACGGATAGTAAAATTGAAACGTCCAGCCGGTAAGAAATTTGGTATTGTAGACGACATGGTGATAGGCCATGATCGTGCCGGCAAAGAGACCGAGAAGACCGCCTAAAAATCCCATCCAGCCCGCCTCCAAGACGACAATTCTTCGCACCTGAGCTTGGGTCGCGCCGATGGCGCGCAGGACGCCGATCTCCCGAATCCGATCCGAGATCGACGCGAGGAGCGTATTGATCACGCTGAAAATCGCGACGACCACCGCGACGATCTCTACGGCATAGTTGACAACGAACGATTGCTCCATAATGCGCACCACGGCGTCTTTCAGCTCCCGATGCGTGCTGATAAAAAGCTGGTATTTTTCACCGTAATCATCTTTGATTCTTTTAATCACGGCCGCCTGATCCGCGCCCGGCTCCAACCATAGATCGAAAGCATCCACGAGCTCGTCTCGCCAGTATTTTTTGTACGAGGCTCGATCGATCAACACGCTGCCCGCGTCCGAGGAATAATCGACGTAAACGCCAAGAATTTTGAAGGCGATCGAGCCGGAAGGAGTGGAAAGCTCGACGACCTCATTGGCGTTTTTGCTGAACCTGCTTTGAAAGCTTTCGCTGATGATAACGCCTTTCCCCTCGCCCATTTCCCGCAAAGCCCTTTTGCCGTCCCCCGCGGCCATCGGCAGATTCCGCACGCTGGCCGATTCTCGGGCGGAAAAGGACTCAATCAAGATCGGCTTGCCCTGATAAGTCGATCGTATCAACCGGTAAAGATCGACGATCTTTACTCCGGGAAGATGTCTGAAATTCGGCGATGGCTCTTCCGTGAGCGGCACATTTCTCGGCCCAGCCGTTCTGGCGCCGGAACTGACGATCAGGTCCGCCGTTACCATTTGATCCACCCACGCCAGCAATGAACCGCGCACGCTGTTGACGAAGGCAGCGATGGTGAAAATCGCCGCTAGACTGATCACGAGGGTGGCGACGGTAATGCCGGAGCGAGCTGGATTTCGACGCAGACTGTCCGACGCGAGTCGAGCTTCGACCCACGAATGACCGGGAAGTTGCACGGCGGATTGCCAAAACCATTTGACCCCGTAATTAATGACGAGCGGACACAAAAAGGCGAGGACGAGCAGAAACACGAGCATTCCAATAACCCCCACGCTGAACTTCTCGACGGGCCCTTGGAGCGACGGTGAGAGAAAAATGAGGGTCGGCGACAAAAGGAAACAAAAAATAGCCAAAGCCGTCGCCCAAGACCTGCGCGCGCGCGATCTTGGCCGCCAGGCCGTTTGCCTGGCGCTTTCAAGTGGACTGACATGGATGGCTTCCCAAGCAGGATGCAGCGCCGCGAACACCGCCACGGCGATGCCGCTGACGAGCGCGAGCCCGAGTTCTTTGAGAGTGAAACTCCCCGCGGCTAAATCAACGACCGTAAAAAGATCGGCGACGGTCTGTCCGACCGCCACGAGCGCCGCTTGCGCCAACAACCAGCCGAACAAACTTCCTGCCAAGGAACCGATCACCGCCAGAATCAATGCCTCCGCAAGAATCAATCGCAACAACTCGCCGCGCCGCATTCCCAAACAGCGAAGCGTGCCGATCTCTCTTCTTCTTTGGATTACCGAAACTGATACGGTGTTGTAGATCAGGAAGAAGCCGACGAAGAGCGCAATCAAGCTGACGAAGAAAAGGCCGACCCGAAACGAAATCAGCAATGACTCGATTTGCTCGCCTCTCTTCTTTGGCCGCTCAACTTCGGCTGCACCTGCTAATCGTGACTTGAGGCGCTGTTGAACCGTCTCGATTTTGGCGCCCTCTTCTACCGTGAGATCGATGATGTCGAGCTTGCCCTCCTTGCCGAAACTCCGCTGGGCCGCCGGCAAATCCATCAGAGCGAAGTTTCCGCCGAACACCCTCGCCGTCCCCTCTTCCTTGAGCAGCGCGCGAACCGTGTAATTCTGCTTGCCTCGAGCGGTCGCCAGGGTAATCTGCGCGCCTATGGGAAGATGGAGCCTGCGCGCGAAGGATTCGGTCAGCGCAACGGAGTCCGGCTGAGCGATGAAATCCAGCGCTTGGTCGAAAGCGAAGCCGGAGCCTGCGAATTGATGGTCCCGAATGGCGAAATCGGTGAGCAGATCCACTCCGTATACGTAGAGTCGCTCACCCCGCTTGCCGCTCACCGGCAAGAATCCCTCGACGGCAGCGGCTGCGTCTTGAACGCCGGGCGTATCGCGAATGACCGAAAAGAGCGATTCGTTGATGCCGCTTTCTCCATTGGCAACCTGCAATACCGCTTTACCGGCGATTTGCTCGATGGTCGATTGAAACGAACTGGTGAGCGATCGATTGACCATCGCGATGGCGACGATAACGGCGACGCCGAGCGCAATGCCAAGGAATGTCAGCGCCGTTCTCAACTGATGGCGCCGCACATGCCGCCAGGACAGGGTCTGCAACAACCGGAACATCAGCAGCCGTCTTTCTCAACGCTACCGTCGCGCAAGAAAATCTTACGGTCCCCGTGGCATGCCGCCTCCCGGCTGTGGGTGACGATCACGACCGTGCAACCATCGTCGCGGTTGATCTGGCGTAGGAGCGCCAAAACGGATTCACCGGTCTTGGAATCGAGGTTACCGGTCGGCTCGTCGGCCAATAAAATAGGCGGATTGAATGCCAGCGCCCGCGCGATGGCGATCCGCTGAATTTCTCCACCGGACAACTCCTCAGGGAGATGATTTTTCCGCTGCTCGAGGCCGACCTTGGCGAGAAGGAACTCGCTCTTTTGGTCCGCTTCCGCTTTGGCCCGGCCGTCGAGAACCAAAGGCAGTGTGACATTTTCCAACGCCGTCAATGTCGGGAGAAGATTGAAAAATTGAAACACGAAGCCGATTTTGGTGCGCCTGAAGAGAGTGACCTGGTCGTCAGCCATTTGCGAAATAAGGCGCTGGTCTACGAGAACGTCCCCGCTGGTCGGCCGGTCCAATCCGCCGATCAGGTGAAGCAGGGTGCTCTTCCCGGAGCCGCTCGGTCCCATGATGACGGTAAACTCCCCTTTCGTTATGTCGAGCGTGATCCCGGCCAGCGCCGTGATTTCGTTTTGCCCCTGGCGATACACTTTGCGAACGTCGATGCAGCGGATCATGAAGCGCGTTGCTTTAACAGATGAGATGAATCGTGGGGATATTCAGCAAGGGCGAATCACCACTTTGCTGGGCGGCTTCGAGTTCCGCCAGGTTCTGCTCTACGGCCGCAACTAAAGACTCCACGTTGACGGCGAAATAAATTGGCCTATAGCGCTCGATTTTTGCCAATCCGGTGCGCCAGAGCTTGATGGCGCCCATCGGCACACCTTGTTGCCATTTGAAGTAGCCGGCGGCGATCTGAATGATCGCCTGGTAAAAAATTCGGTCTTCGCCGTGGTCCTCCAACCAAATTTCCTCGAGCGTCTCGTGACACTCGAAAAAGAGTTTTTGATTGAACTCGTCGATGCCCTTTAGAAAACGCGGATCGTTTTGAGCTTCCATCAACTGAAATGTCCTTGTAGTATTCCCTTTGGAATCAATGAATCAGAGTAACGCGAAAAACGAATTCACGCTAGAGATCGACTCGCTCTCCTACGGTCCCTACGGCATCGGCCGCCACGAGGGGAAGGCCGTGATGATCCCCAATACGGCTCCCGGAGATAAGGTGCTGGCGCGCATCGTTGAATCAAAAGAAAGATATGCCGTCGGTGAGCTCCTTGGTTTAATGGCGTCGTCTCCCATGCGCCAAAATCCTCCTTGCCCCTACGTTGGCGAGTGCGGTGGCTGTTCTTGGCAACATCTCCATTATGAGGCGCAATTGAAAGCCAAACAGCAAAGTGTCGAAGACGCGCTACGGCGTATCGGCAAACTAGATAGATTCGAACTGCGGCCGATCATTCCTTCTGCAAATGAATACCACTATCGCAGACGTATACGCCTGCATGTGGACAGTCATAGGAGACTGGGTTTTTATCATGCATCCTCGCACCGTTTGGTGGAGATCGACTTGTGCCTGATTGCCGTTAACCCCGTGAACGAGTTCATCGTCGCTCTGCGAAACTGGGTCCGACAAATCCGTACCGGGTTGGAATACCTTGAGATCATCAGCGGCGATCGCCCTGAGGAAATGGTCATCGTCGCCAAATCGAATGGGGAGTTTTTTTCCAATGATGAAATCGTTTGTCGCCGACTGCTGGAAGAAAAGCCACGAATACGAGGACTGATTCTCACGGGCCGTGATGGGCGCCGAACTTGGGGCGAAACTCGCATCTCGGTTTTCACCGAAGAAGACGTCTGCCTGCGCGTCGAGGCCAACGTTTTCACCCAGATCAACCCCGAGGGCAACCGGAAAATCTTAAGCGAGCTTTTGGCAGCCGGCAATTTCGCAGCCCGTGATCGCGTGCTCGAACTCTACTGTGGCGCTGGCAATTTCACCGTTTCAATCGCCAAACGGGTTCGGGAAATCGTTGCCGTGGAAGGTTACCGTCCGTCGATCGCGAGCGGAAAACACAGCGCTCAGCTGAACGGCATCGGTAATACCCACTGGATCTGCGGTCGCGTACCCGCGACAGTAGAACGCCTGAAGAATCGAAGAGAAAAATTCTCGAAGATTATCCTCGATCCGCCTCGGGCGGGTGCAAAAGGCATGGAACGCGACCTGGGTTCCTTTGATGCGAAAACAATTCTTTACGTTTCTTGTAATCCAACGACCTTGGCGCGTGATCTTTCCGCGTTGACGAAACACGGTTACAAGCTCACCTTGGTTCAACCCATCGACTTATTTCCGCATACCTTCCACGTCGAGACGCTGGCGGTAATGACGCAATGAGAGCTCGGGCAGGTAACCCGCAGCTCGTCTGGAATCCTACGCTTTGACTAGATACGGTCTTTGGTGTATTCCGGCGAGTAATTAGAGACGTTCCGTCTCATCATAGGAATGAGATTGCCGAACGAATTTCCTTCCGGCCGATAACTCCTACTCCGTGATGTTGCCTATGAACGAAGGAGAAATGATATGAAATACCGGTGCATCTCAGCCGACTCTCATTTAGAGATACGACCCGATAGATATACCAAGCGAGTCCCGGCGAAATATCGCGACCGCGCGCCGAAAGTCATCACTTTAGAAGATGGAACGCTTGCCGTTCTGCAAGAGGGGCAACCTTTGGAGCGGCTTATTTCCAATATCTCCTGCGGCTTAGCTTACGAAGACAGAAGACCCTTCGACCCCTTGCCCGGGGAAAATTACGAAAATTCTCCTGGAACGGGATCACCGGAACAGCGGCTGCGGGAACAGGACAAAGATGGCGTTGATGCAGAGGTGTTGTTTCCCGGCAATATAGGACCCGGGTTTTGGCGCGGCATCGGGAACGACGACGCATATAGAGCCGTCATCCGCGCCTATAACGACTGGTTGGCCGAGGAATACTGCTCCTACTCACCGCAACGGCTCATCGGTGTGGGTGTGGTTCCGATTACCAATATCGATGATGCAGTCGACGAACTCCAACATTGTGCCGATCTGGGGCTCAAAGCCGTCGCCATTGATTCGTTTCCTACGGGACAGAGATATCCGACAACCAACGACGACAGATTTTGGGCTGCGGTGGTCGATCTCGAGATGGCTCTCACCATTCATGTGGAGTTTGGCTTTCCACGGCGCGGCCGGGGCGCGCCGCCCGCCGCCGGACCGTCATTCAAATACACTCGACAGCCCGACCCGGAGCATCATGTTCCGGACGTGATCGAGCGTTTCAATAAATACGGCTTCAGGGGAAGCAAACAAGTCGTACAAATGATCTGGGGTGGCGTTTTCGAGCGGTTCCCCAAGATCAACATTTACGTCGCGGAAGTTCAAATCGGCTGGGTTCCCAATTGGATGGATCAGATGGATAACGAATATGGAAGACAGCAATATTGGGCGGAGCGGGTGTTAGGTCTACCGCGGCTGCGCCGCCTACCCAGCGAGTACGCGCGTGAAAACTGTTACTGGGGTTTTAACCGCAATCCCGCGGGAGTTCGCATCGCGCGCCAGGAAATGGGCGTCGATAGAGTCATGTGGGCCAGTGATTTTCCCCATCTGGAATCGGACTGGCCGAACTCCCAACGGGTGATCAAAGAAAACTTCGCCGGCGTCCCGGAAGATGAAACCTGGAAAATGATCGTCGGCAACGCCGTCGATTATTTCCGGCTCGATCACGATCAAACCAGCCAAACAGCCGCGGGACCTAGAGGGATGAGCGCTAGCCACTAAGAGTGGATTTTCGAGTTAGATTTTTGTTTCGGAACACCGAATGAACGACGAAGAACGTCACTACAACCACGAGGAGTTTGCCGCCGCTGCCCCTACGCCGGTGAATCCCGGCGAGACGATGCCGGCAAAGGTCGGCGTTTTGGCTCCCGACTTCGAAGCGTCGACGCTGGATGGAACAGTGGTTCGGCTGAGCGACTTTCGCGGCAAGCGCCATGTTGTCATCATGACCGGCGCCGTCACGAGCCCCATGTGCGCTTTCGAAGTCCCGGCATTCAATCAACTGCACCAGGAATTTGCGAGCCGTGACGTTTCGTTCTTCCTGCTTTATACGCGAGAATCTCATCCGGCGGAAAATTACCCGTCGCATAGCTCATGGGAGCAGAAACTGGCTCATGCGCGTGACCTGCAGCAATTGGAGAATGTCCGATTTCCGATCCTCGTTGACAGCCTCGACGGCAAAATTCACCGCAGCTACGGCACCTGGCCCAACGCCCTTTTCGTCATTCATAAAGATGGCCGGCTTATCTTTCGCAGCAACATGGCCAACGACCGGGAGTTTAGACAATTTTTGGATGATTTGACGGCCGCCGAACGGGCGGCGGCTGAAGGGCGCGTGCTGCACTTGCAGTATTCGGAGCGGATCGTTCTGCATGAGGCCGACCAAGCCACTCACAGACGGGTGTACGAGCGCGCGGGTCCCAAGGCGTTCGAAGACTACTGGGCAAAACGACCGCAAAATCGTAATCGATGGCCCTAGGTTTTAAGCAGCCCCTGACTCAGTCCGATCGGAAATTTGACGCAGTGCACGCGCTGCTGAAAGCGCAATTTTTGCTCTTTGGAATACTCATTGGCCTGGTTGCGAGCGGAGCGCCGGCATCACTTGCGGCTACCAAAGACATCGAACGGGTTCGCGTCGGTTATTCGGTGGGAGGGCTTATTCCCTTCCCGGTTGTTGTTGCCAGGGAAACCAGGCTCTTTGAGCAGCTAGGGTTGGACGTGGAGCTCATCAACATCCCTCCGACGCTGGCGGTCACCGCCCTGGTTTCCGGGGATTTGCAGTACGTGGTGTTCGCCGGAACCACACTCAATGCGGCGGTCCGAGGGCTCCCAGTTAAATTGATCATGGTTTATAACGATCGCCCGCTGTTTTCTCTGATGTCCCGGCCGGAGATTCGTTCCATGAAGGAAATGAAAGGAAAAATCTTGGGCATTGCCTCTCTCACTTCTGGTGAATCGTTCTTGTCCAGACGTCTTCTTAAAGAAGCGGGAGTCGACCCCGAGCGGGAACTGATTTTGAGAAGCATTGGCAATACTCCCGATCGGCTGGCTGCTTTAAGATCGGGACTGGTGGATGCCACGACCTTGACCGTTCCCGTGGATATTCAGGCCGAGAAATTGGGTCTCCGGCGGCTTGTCTTCATGGGAGAGGCTCTAGAAAGTATCAGCGGCGGGCTAGGGGTTTCCGATCGTTGGATTCAGCAAAGGCCTGATCAGATCAAGAAGTTGATCGCGGGAGTTTTCAAAGGCATGGCTCACGCACGGGCGCACCGGCAGGAATCTGTCGGGCTGGTTATGTCTAAATGGAAATTGGAGCGGGATGTCGCCGAAAAAGCCTTCGACCTCATGCTCAAGACATGGTCGGAAAACGGCCTCGCATCGGACCAGGCCGTGCAGCTTGGGATTGAGGAGAGTTTGAAAATCTCTTCCAGCAAGCAACCGGTGCCTGTGTCCCGAGTCGTCGACTTTAGCTTCGCCCATGAAGTGTTCCGAGAACTGAAAGGAAAATGAAGGCCGATTGCGAGACATTGCTAAACAGCACACCAGTGTTTTCGAAAATATCGCTGACGGAGCTGGAATGAATCCCAAAGAATTTTCTTTGAAGCCGACGCGGATGCGCACGCATCCGCACACGACTCGATCACGTTTGATGATCGAGGTCGCCTCCGAACTCGTCAATAGAAGAGACTGGCCCTATCTCCAGGCTCGTGTGAGCTTGCGTCAACAGGGATCGGACGAATGGCCGGTGACGTTGTTTGCGAGCGACAGTCCCGCAACCATCCAAGAGGTTGCGTCCGGCAAGGTGCAGTTTGCGATTATTAATCCATCCATGATTCTTAAAATGGCGGCGCTGGGAAGCGTTCCCTTCAAAGAGCCTCTTGCACTGAGAGCTATCGCCGTTCTGCCGAGTTCAGATCAGATGGTCTTCGCCGTCGCTCGGGAAACCGGTTTGACGTCCTTCAGAGATATTCGCGAGCGCCGATTCCCGTTGAAGGTTTCTCTCCGCGGCCAGCGAGACCACTCTCTCCATGTGATCACAAAGTACGTGCTCGATGCCGCGGGATTTTCGCTGGACGATATCGTCTCCTGGGGTGGAGAAGTCAGATATGACGCCGGCATGCCCTACGGAGATAAGCGCATCGGTGCCGTGCAAAGGGGTGAAATCCATGCCATCTTCGATGAAGGCGCGAGCACGTGGGGCAATATGGCGTTGGAATTGGGCATGACTTTCTTAGCTCTGGATGAAGTTGTCCTAAAACGCTTAGAAACGGCCGGTCTTCGTAGAGGTCTAATCGAAGGAAACAATTTCCCCAAACTGGCTGACGACGTCTCTTCACTCGACTTCAGCGGTTGGCCCATCTATACGCACAAAGACACTCCTGACGCGCTGGTCACTGATTTTTGCAGGGCGCTGGAAGCTAGCAAAGAACGCATTCCCTGGGCACAGGAAGCTCCGCTACCTCTCGCACAAATGGTGCGTGATACTCCTGAAGGCCATCTCGAAGTGCCGTTGCATCCTGCAGCCGAACGGTTCTGGCGGGAATGCGGGTACCTAGACTAGCTGCCAATTAGCGTGCCGAGTATTATCAACCCGATTGGAGATGCCCGTTTACCGGCGCCTTCTATTTCGCGCGTTGGAGTTATCGAGCGCTTCGCCCCAGCGGGAAAGAAAGGCCATGACAAACCCGCGCTCGTTGGCGGATTCCACCGCCAATGGTGCAAGCGCCATTGCGACGGCTAAAGCGATATGATAGCCGATCGAGCGAGAGGCCAGGGCGCGACGATAGGCCGGATGCGATCGGTTGACCCAGACCGTAGATTCCACCAAGCGTCCGAGCTCCGGATCCTCAGCACGGTCTTCGAACTGAATATCAAGCCCGTAATGTGCCGGCCTTCGCGCGACGCCTTTGCCCGGCAAAAGCACACCGTGATCCTGCGCTGTCTCGGCATGTGTCGGTTCAGCATCGCTCGGTTGCGTTTCGCGTGATTTTCCAGCCGATGGTTCCCTTATCTCTTCCGCATTCCTGTCCGTCTCCGACTGTTCCATGACTGAGGCTGCGACGAATGCGCGGGGATCCGTGACTTTGCCGCTCGATCCTAAAGGCAATCTTTTCTGGCCGCCCGAGCGCCGCTCCACCAGAGAAGCTAACAGCGGAAATTCGCAGGCGAGGTCTTCGAGCACGTGCACCAAATCTCTCTGTAACGGCCGGACTTCCCTGGGAGGCGCTTCTTCGATCGATTCTCGCGCATCTCCCCAGGCGGCAAGCTGCCTTGATACGGCTTCCTGAATTGCCTTGCGGTAGCCAAGATACATCGCGCCACGCCCACCGGTGCGGATGAAATCTCCTTTGGCGAGAGTCAAACAAGCTGCCAGCTCCGGGACTTCGATTAGCCCGCCCACACGCTCGGGAACCGAAGGCGTCAGCCCCAGCCAATCCCACCCTCGTCGAATCACTTTACCATAGGTGCTGATCGCGAGGCCGCGCCCTTCTTCCGGGAGCGAGACGTCTTCACATATCAAATAGCCGAATGCCGAGGGCTTCCGCTTGCGCAATAACCGAATTTCCAAAGGACCCTGGAGCGGCGCCGTCCAACGCGGTTTTTCCAATCGGCGGCCGTTGACGTGGAACGCAACGCCTTCGGGATAATGTGCGGCGAGAAAATTATCGAACGTCGGATCGAGCAAAGGCTGAAAATGGCGGTGTATGGTGACTTCCAGAAAACCGGGATCCAACAATGGGGACAGAGCGTTGTGAACTTTGAGCCGCACGGCCGTGCCGCGTCCGGGCACCAAACCTGGAGGAGACAACCATTTCCAGGGTGCCCGATGGCGCGAAGCCAGACGCCAGGAAGTCGCCACATGGCTTTTCCCCCGGCGCGTTTCCGTCACCACTTCCTCACACACCAACAAGCCAAGCTTGATGCCGACGCCGGCGAAGCCGATACCTTGCCCGCGCGTTTTGCTGCTCGCGGCGATGTCGTGATACCGGGCCAACTCCCGGCGGCGCATCCCGGAGCCATTATCGACCGTGGTCAGGGTACTGGACGACGGATCGCATTCAAAGGTGATCTGCGTGGCACCCGAGTCGAGAGCATTGGCGATGATCTCCGTGAGAATGGTCTCCTCGATCGATCCCGGATAGGCATCGCGCAAGTCCTCCAAAAGGTGCAGCAGATCGACTCGAGTTTCACCCATTTATCACATTCCCTTGACTTGATTTTCGTTGAAACACGACCGAATCGCTATGAAGCATTTCATCAGCCGATGAGTGGTCTGTATGGATTCAGCGGACGGATCTCGGAAGATTAGTCTTTCGGATCTATGCAAATTTTCTAGAGCGAAGGTTTTGCCGCAAGCGCCATCGACATGCTTCTCGTCCGATCTCAATCACGGATGCACGCTCTCAAGAAACCAATCCGTAGGAATCTCGTGTCCCACTCCCCTCTTCTTAGCCTCCGAGTAAACTGCTGCACCGACCGCGGCAAACTGAAGACCGACCCCGATGTTATTCAGGAAGCAGGTGGTTTCTTCAGCGCTGGCTCGGCCCGGAACTTTCCCGGTGATGAGCTCTCGAAGCTCGGGAGCGGCGAGCCAAAAAGGATGCTCGACCAACGAACTCGCAGCTTGCCCAGGCCCCTTTCGAATGATGTCGATGGCGTCGTGAGCTTCTATCCCCTCATCGCCGAAGCCGGCGACGTAGTTCTCCGGGGCGTGCTTGTGAGTGTGGATGATCAGCCGATCCACTTTTCGTATCGTCTCTTCGCCCAGCTCAGGAACCCGCACGCAAGTCAAGTGCACGCCGGGCTTGACCCACTCGGGGCTGACGACGCGCGATAGAGAATTCGTCGTGGTGGCAATAACGTCAGCGCCGCGCGCGGCTTCTTCCGGATCGCCGACCGGCCGTACCTCGGCCGTGACTTTTTGCGCCATCGCTTTAGCGAATGCTTCGCGATTGGCCTTCGTTGGGCTGTACACTCTTACTTTTTTGATGTTTCGCACGGCACACATGGCGGGTAGATGGCTCCCTGCCTGCCAGCCGGAGCCGAAGATCGCCAGCGTGCTGGCATCCTCGCGCGCGAGATAGCGAGCCGCCAAGGCGCTGCTGGAAGCGACGCGCATTCTCTGCACCACGCCGTCGGGAAAAATGGCGAGCGGCTCGCCGTTCTCCGTCGAAAACAACATGACCAACCCGACATATTTATTGCCGGGAGCGGCCGGCACCTTGGTCTTTAACATCCGGCCGCCTTGCTGTCGCCAGCGGATGATGTCGGAATTGACACGCAGGGCCACGATGGGTGGATCGACGAGCCCCGCCTCCATCGATTTGAAGGCATACACGCCGGACTCGTTGGGCGACGGCAACACCAAATCCGTGCGCGGCCGATTGATCGCCGTACCTTTGTCCCAGCTCTTATAGGCCTGTTCTAACGTTTCAATACACGTCTTGATAGACAGAAAAGATTCGATCTCTTCGTTGCTCAGTATCAGCATGATTGCTGGCATATCAACCGGGCGAATCAAGGTCAAGAAAAACCATTGCGACGAAGTTCGGAGTGCCTAAGCTGCTTTTTTCTTGACTCGCTCAGTGGATGCGTTTAAGGTGCGGAAACATTTGCAGGCGCCGATTGCCCCCCCGGTTCTCGCACGTTTGGGCATTCCCTGGCGCATGCAAATATGAGCTGTCGATCACTTTAACGACGCGTTGGGAGAACTGCTTAGAGCGTGACCATCAAGAGATACAATGCGGGTATCCAGAGAGCGAAGGGAGTGTTGGAACGCCGCTTCCCTGTACGAAAGCTCTCTCTCTTCCGAATCGTGGCGCGCGGCGGAGGGCGTGCTGCAAACCGATTCGCGCCTCGGCAATGCGCTGAAGTTGTCGCTCCGCGCCAAATCAAACGATCGAAAAGGTATTTCGCTTTCTTTCGCCACTGGCGGTTTTCGCGAGATCAGAGAGCTGGCCGAAGGCAAGCTCTCCCTCGCCTGGGTCAACCCTTCGGTGTGCTTGACCATGGCTTACCGAGGCAAAGGCCCGTTCCCTAAGCGCCTTCCGCTCCGAACGATCGCGGTATTTCCCTCCTACGACGTGATGGGCTTTGCCGTGCACGACTCCACCGGCGTCACCTCCCTCACGCAAATCAAAAAAGAACGCTTTCCGCTCAAGCTTTCGACCAGACTGGTAACCCAGAATGCTCTGAAGGAAAATTCAACCATGTTTACCGTGGCGGCCGTTATGCGGGCCGCTGGGTTTACGTTTGGTGACATTCGCAAGTGGGGCGGAGAAATTCATTTGGCCCCTAGGCCCAGCGATCCGGCTCGGCGTGCCACCATCGAGAGCGGGACAGTCAACGCGATCTTCGATGAGGGGATCAAGAGTTGGGCGGGAACCGCTCTGGATCATGGTTTTAACTTCTTGCCCGTGGAAGGAGCGGTTCTTAAGCGTCTGGTGGCGATGGGGTATCGCCCGGCCGTCATGCCCAAGTCCCGATTCCACGGAATGGCTGAAGATATTACAACCATCGATTTCAGCGGCTGGCCGATGATCGTTCGCGCCGAGATGCCGGACAATGTCGCCTATGCGATTTGCGAGGCGATTGACAAGCGTAAAGAATTCATTCCCACCGATAATTATAAGCCGCTCGACATAGCGCAACTGTGCGCCAACGACGAAGAGGCGCCTTACGACGTGCCCCTTCACCCGGGAGCATAACGCTTTTACCGCGAGAGAGGCTATCTCAAATAAAAACCCTGGCGAAAATCGCGAATACTGGCTTTTCTTCACCCCGAAAATGATGGTGATGAAGAAAAACGCTCTCTACTCTCTATCGCTCGCGATTCTCTCTTTTTGTGCTAGCGCGTGTGGACAAACCTCAGTGCGGCCCCTAACCTGGTCTCTGGATACGAGCCTTTCGCCGCCATCGCGAATTCTCGTACAAACTTTTGCGCTGAGCGCAGCTCGGGTCACGGAATATCAAGGCATACTTCGCCAGCAACCGTCTAATAATAATCCGCTGGAACGCCAGCGGGAAATCGGTAGCAGAGTGGCTGAAGCGCTGACGATTGACTTGGTCGATGGGCTACGGCATCTCGGTTTTAACGTCGAGCGTATGGGGCGGGAGACGCCGGTCATGGATAACGACCTGGTAATCGACGGGCAGTTCCTTAACGTCGATGAAGGCAGTCCGCTGCGGCGACTCCTGTTTGGATTCGGCTCGGGAAGGTCAACGGTTGAGACGCGGATACAGGCGTACTATGGAACTCAGCGACGCAAACTGCTCGAGTTCACCATGTATGCCGACAGCGGGAAGATGCCTGGAGCGGCGGCCACGGTGCCGGCTGGGGCGGCCGTTCACGGTGGAGTTACTGCCGGGCTGGTCGCCGGCACCGCGCTGACCACAGGAATTAAGGCGTATAGCTCGGAAGTGGCCCGGATAGCCGAATCAAGCGCGGAGCAAACAGTTTATTACCTCTCCGAGTTTTTCGCCAAGCAAGGATGGATCCGTCCCAATCAAGCGAAGAAAGCCCGGATCACTAATTGATCCGCCTTAAGGTTGTGTGATGACGGAGTCGGGTGTGCGGACTAGGCGGTATAATTTTACTGTCTGCCCATGGCATTCAATAACTGAGCCATCGCTAATTTGTAAGAAACCAAAGCGTTAACGTAGTTCGTCTGCGCGGTTGTATAGGTTGTCTGGGCATCCGTGACTTCGACGATGGGCGCATAGCCGACCTGGTACCGCCCTTCGTGTAGCTCTAAATTCTCCTTGGCTGCTTTCACGGCGGCCTCGTTCGCTTTAACAACTTCTCGCGCTGTGGTCAGGTTGAGATAGCTTTGTTCCACCTGTAAGGCGACCTGCTGTCTCTGCACGCGGGCCTGTTCCTTAATTGACTGATACGTATACAGCGCCTGCTGTAGCTGATAAGTGGTTTGGAAGCCGTTAAAAATTGGGACGTTCAGACTCAGTTGCACCTGCCAGTTATTGTGGGGCGACTCACCGGTCACGCCTTGGCGCCCGTAAATCGAAGAAAAAAGAAGATCCGGCAGGTGATTGCGTCGGGCGACAGCGATCAGCTGATCTTCTGCTTTAAGCAAAGCCGCGAATTGAAGAAGCTCTGGGCGCGCCGCAAAGGCTTCCTCCTTTGCCTCGGCGAGCGCCATGGAAAACGGCGTGACCGCAAGCTCCTCTGCCAGCGGCTGTCTCGGATAGTCGTCCACTCCCATCGCGTTCCTAAGGTTAGCCCAAGCAACGTCTACGCCGTTGCGAGCTAAAATAAGGTTCGCTTGGGCGAGATAGAGATTTGCCTGAGCCTGTGTGACATCGCTTCTGGGTTTGGTTCCGACGTCATAAAATCCTTGCGTCTGACGCAGCGTTTCTTCACGGTCCCTGACTGTTTCTTCATTGACTCTTAGCAGAGCGTTGGCTTGAAGAACCCCGTAATAAGCTTGCTTAACCGCCAGAACTATGTTGTTGGCGGTGGTATTGTAGGCGTACTGAGTCGCATCGAGCGTGTCCCGTGCCGATTGTACCGCTCCTTCGCGTTTACCGAAATTATACAAGGTCATGCTCGCGTTGCCTGCACCGGTGAAAGAATCAAAACCTTTTGAAGCATTTGAAGATGAACCACCACTGTTGGCAGTGCGGTAAGTATTGCTGAAGCTGATGGTTGGGTAATACGCTGCCATTTGCTGGTGGAGAACCGCGTCTTGTGCTCCGACCTGATACTGCGCGGATTTGACGCTTGAATGGTTTTCAAGAGCGGTGCGCACGACTTCATCAAGAGTCAGCCCTGTTCCCTGTTGCATCCCCGCTGAAGCGGTGACGGTTCCTTGAGCCGGCGCTAACACGTCAGCCGACTGCCCCGTGACTGGAAACAAGAACCACGTGACCGCTAAAAAGTAAAGCACCTGAAGCCGCAGCCCGTCTCTTTTGAATTCCTTCATATGATTCCTCCCTGCCCGTAAATGAAAAAGCTATAAATCATAACGCCGCCATAACCATGCTTTGTAGCAAACGAAAATAACACAGAAGAACACAGTGCTTAATGGGCGGATCTTTTCGTTACAGATAAACACCGTCGCGTTCTTTCTTGCGCGGGTTCATCCGTTTTTATATATCTAGTTGTGGCTTTCGTTGGGTGTCGGTAGCCCTCAGTTTCAATCGTGAAACACTACGGCTAGGAGCAAATGTTGATGAAAAACAATCATTTTTCAGGAGGAACGGATCGTGAACTTCAAAACTGTTGCACTGCTGCATCCAGGTAATATGGGCGTTACCATTGGCACGGCCGCTGCTACAAGTGGTGTGCGCGTTATCTGGGCCTCGCGTCAACGTAGCAAGGCAACCCAAGAACGTGCCAAGCAGGCCGGGCTCGCCGACGTGGAGAATCTTACCAATGTGGTCCGAACGAGCGATGTCATTCTTTCTGTCTGCCCGCCGCATGCAGCTCTGGAACTCGCCCGCAGCGTGGCGGAGCACAACTTCAAAGGCATTTATGTGGACGCTAATGCGGTTGCTCGAGCCACGGCCGAGCAAATCGGTGAGACCATAAGCCAAGGGGGAGCAAGTTTCGTCGATGGAGGCATTATTGGATCGCCGGTAAAGCGAGCCGGAACCACTCGTCTTTATCTCTCGGGTGTTCGTGCCCCGGAAGTGGCGGAGTTATTCTCCGCGAGCATGCTCGATGCCCGGGCCATCGGCGAAGATCCTGGTGCCGCCTCCGCTCTCAAGATTGTATATGCGGCGTGGACAAAATGCACAGACGCCTTGGTCTTGGCGATTCGTGCGCTCGCGACCCGGGAAGGGGTCGACAAAGCCCTGCTCGATGAATGGACTCTGTCCCAACCTGACCTCGAGCGCAAGAGCATCCGGGCCGCCGCCATGGCAGCGCCCAAGGCATGGCGATACGTAGGAGAGATGAGAGAGATCGCCGCCGCCTTCGAAAGCTCCGGACTACCGGCTGGCTTTCACAATGCTGCTGCTGATTTCTATGAGCAACTTGTCCCCTTCAAGGATCGCACCGATCCGGCTCCTACAGTCGCCGCCGTTATCGATACGCTCCGTGGATCACCGGAGAAACACCGTTAACGACTCGTTTAACGCCCAGAGTAGCTGGGCGACTAGGGTAGATCCGTGCTACCCATAAGATAGCGATCGCACTCCCTTGCCGCGCCGCGACCTTCGTTGATCGCCCAGACCACCAGGCTTTGACCGCGTCGACAGTCACCCGCAGAAAAGA
>Ga0209056_10002407_pt1 | contig 20188 bp, 25 predicted proteins | sample GraSoiAngelo_114_FD_185876 | JGI IMG/M metagenome (GOLD analysis project Ga0209056, IMG submission 185876) | Grasslands soil microbial communities from the Angelo Coastal Reserve, California, USA - 14_0903_13_40cm (SPAdes) (version 2) | ecosystem: Environmental > Terrestrial > Soil > Grasslands...
GCGAGCGGCATCTTCGCCTATATTCCGAAGCCGTTCGAGCTCCAGCAACTCGAGCACTTGGTCTCGCTCGCGATCTCGTCGCGCTCCACCGCCGCGATCCGCTGAGCCGGCCGCGGCGCGCCCGCGCGCGCCGGTGCGTCCCTGTTGACCCGGCCGCGGCGATCGCGTAGATCTGGAAGCCATGAGCGATCCCGTCACGGTTTCGGTGCTGACGCATCGGCTCGAGGCCATCGTCCAGGAGATGGGCGAGGCGATGCTGCGGACGGCGTACTCACAGATCCTGAACTCGAGCCGCGATTTCTCCACGGCGCTCTGCGATGCGCAGGCGCGGCTGATCGCGCAGGCCGAGCACGTGCCGATCCATGTGGGCGCGATCCCGTGGGCGGTCGAATCCGTCCGCGACGCCTTCAAGGGACGGGTCAGACCGGGCGACGTCTACCTGCTGAACGATCCCTACCACGGCAACAACCACCTGCCGGACCTGACCGCGTTCGTGCCGGTGTTCGTGGGCGACGAGGTTGCCTTCTGGTCGGTCAACCGCGCCCATCAGAGCGACATCGGCGGCTCGACCCACGGCGCCTACAACCCGGGCGCGACCGAAATCTGGCAGGAGGGCCTGCGGATCACGCCGCTCAAGCTCTACGACGCGGGCGAGCTGCGGGACGACGTGCTCCGGATGATCACGACCAACGTGCGCCACCCGCACGACTTCATGGGCGACCTCCGGGCGATGATCGGCTCGGCGCGCGTCGGCGAGCGGCGCCTGCTCGCGCTCACCCGTGAGTACGGCGCCGCGACGGTGCTGGCGGCCGTGGACGAGATCCTGGACGGCGCGGAGCTGCAGGCCCGGCGCTGCGTGAAGACCTGGCGCGACGGGGTGTATCGCGGCGAGACGACCCTGGACGATGACGGCCACGGGTTCACCGACATCTGGATCCGTGCGACCGTGACCAAGCGGGGCGACGCGCTCACCGTGGATCTGAGCGACTCCCATCCTCAGGTGTCCGGCTTCGTCAACTCGTCGTTTCCGAACACGATGTCGGCCGTGCACATGGCGTTCGCCTACCTCCTCGAGCCGAGGACGCCGAAGAACTCCGGAACGTTCCGGCCCGTCCGGGTCATCGCGAAGCAGGGCACGATCGTCTGGCCCTACCCGCCGGCGCCGGTCACCCTCGCGACGAACCACTGCGCCCAGGAGATCGCCGAGGCGATCATCCGGGCGCTGGCGCCCGCCTGCCCCGAGCGCGCGATCGCGGGATGGGGGCGGCGCTTCCGCATCGCGATCAAGGGCGTCAATCCACGAACGCGGAAGCCGTTCATCTGGCACATGTTCCACGCCCGCCCCGGCGGCGGCGCGACGGTGGTCGGCGACGGATGGGAGACGGCCGGCGAGGGGCAGGCCGCCGGCGGGATCAAGTTCGGCAGCGTGGAGGTGGCGGAGGCGCGCTTCCCGCTGACCTTCGAGCACCACGAGTTCCGAGCCGATTCCGCGGGCGAGGGGATGCACCGCGGCGGCGTCGGCGCCGTCCTGCGCCTCCGGATGGACATCGAGGAGCCGGCGGTCGCGAACACTGCGGGTGATGGAGTGCGTCACGCCCCGTATGGTCTGCTCGGCGGCAAGGATGGTCTCCCCCACCGCTACCGGCTCCAGTCGCGCGGTCGGCCGGTGCGCGTCTTGAAGACCAAGGAAGTCGGGATCGCCGTGCGGAAAGGCGACGTGTTCCTGGTCGAGTCCTCCGGCGGCGGCGGCTATGGGCTGCCGTCGAAGCGCGCGAAGGCCGCACGGGAGAGCGATCGCCTCAACGGCTTCGTGAGCCGGTAGATGAACCGTGGTTCGTGCGATGGCTTCGCCCGCGCGACCTGGCGTGGGACTCGGCCGCTATCGTGTGACCGGTGAGGGGTGCCGGGGGGAGCGACGCCGCTCCCCCCGGACGACTACGACTGCTACGAATTTCCAGCCCCTAACGGGTCGGCCACGCTCGGCCGCCCGCTCTGGATACGCTGGCCGAGCCTGATCAAGGCCAGGCCGAGCGCGACGCGCATCGGCTGCCGCGGCGGCCGGTGCGCGTCGCGCAGCGCGCTCCGGGCGCCCGCCGCTCGCGCTTCGGCGATGCGCTCTTTGATGAACCATTCGGCGACGTAGACGTTCATGTCCATGACACCGACTCCCCTCTGGCCCTGCGCGCCGAGACCGCGACGCGCTCCCGGCGCGGGACCGGGCGTTCTTGCTGACTCAGGACGATCTCGAACCGGCCCGGCTTCGTTCGTTCGGGCGCGTCGAAAGCGCCGTAGGCGGTTCGGACCACGTGCGTCACGGTGTCGAGGTCGTCGAATGGCACGGGGATCACGAGCTGCCAGCGACCTCCGAGGCGGCGGCGCACCACCGGAGAGACGACCGCGCCCAGCTCGCCGTGGATCGCGTCGGTCACGGCGATCTGTCGCGTGGCTGCGACGAGCCGGATGCGCTCTCGCCAGGTCGAGAGGAGCAGCGCCGCCGTGAGGAGCGCCACCGGGAGCAACACGGCGACCACCGCCACCGCGCTCAGCACGCGAGCCTCCGCCGGAACTGACGATGTCGAGTCGACTGCTGTTCGAGCGTTTCGAGCGATACGAGCATGTCGGCCTCCTTCTGCTCTCTGTGACACCGCGGGGAGGCCGGCGTGAAAAGCGCGGCGAGCGAGGCTAGGCCGACAGCGGGTGCAGATCCGGCCGGCAGGACGTGCAGGGGACGAGCCCGAGGGCTCCGGCCAGCTCGCGAGACGCCAGCAGGGTGACGGGCCCGATCGGGCGGCGCGCGATATCTCCACAGGTCGGCAGGCAGTACTCGTGCAGATCGTTGCGGTCGTAGTGATACAGCGTGTCGCGCGCGACGCGAGAGTCGTCCCGCGTCCCCACCGCTCGAATGCCCTCGACCGCGAGCAGGCGCTGCTTGAGCCCGATCTGATTACCGGCGTAGCCGGTGAGCGCGCCGGAAGTTCCGATGATGCGGTGGCAGGGGACGACGATCGGCAGCGGATTCCAGCGGAGCGCCTGCGCCACCGCGCGCGTGGCCGCGGGCTTGCCGATCTCGGTGGCGATGCCCGCGTACGACGTGACGGCGCCGTAGGGAATGGCGGCGGTCGCCCGCAGCACGGTGCGATGAAAGTCGCTGCGCGCCAGGCGCAGGTCGAGCGTCCAGTCCAGACGGATGCGGTCGCCCCGCAGGTACTCGAGCAGCTCGCGGTAGAGCGCCTCGATCTCGGTGCCGTCCTCCTGGGGCTCGACGCCGGTGACTCGCCTCAAGCGGGACGCTCCGAGGTCGGTGTGCTCGCCCAGGTACTCCACGAGCGACACGCCATGCTCGGAGCGGGCGATGAGAATGTGGCCCAGCGGTGACGGGAACACGCGGTACGAGACCAGCCGCGATCTCAGATCGGCGAGGCGCGACTCGAGGCCCTCGCGGGCCCGCGCGACGCTCTCGGCCGCCGCCGGGGCGCGCCGGAGCACGCCCACGACGCCGTCGATCTCACGATAGCGCCGGAATTCGCCACGGCAGGACGCGCAGGCGTCGATGTGGTGCTCGACACGGCGCACGGCTCCGGGCTCGGCGTCTCCCGTCGCCGCCGCGACGAGATCGCCTTCGATCTCCAGACAGACGCGTGGTTTAAGGTTCATCGCGGTCGCTCCATGTGCGTCAGGCTCGTTTCGGGCGGAAGTTCGTGACCGTTGAGGCTCAGCCGGATCTTGCGGAGCGCCTGGAAGACGTGGGCGCGCGCGCTCTCCGCCGAGCAGTCGAGGCTTCGCCCGATTGCCTCGTAGTCGAGGTCGTGGATCTTTCTCATGATGAACGCCAGCCGTTGCTTGAGGGGGAGCCCCCGGACGGTGCTCTCCAGCAGCATCTTGGCCTCGCCGAACCGCGCTTCGTCCTCCGGCCCCTCGGGGTCGGCCTCGCGGCGCTCGACGGACGCGGCCAGCAGCGCGGCGCGGCGGCGTTTCTCGGCGCGGAAATAGTTCCGGGTGAGGTTGGTCGCGATCGCGAAGAGCCACGCGCGGACGTTCGCCTCGGGACCGAGCGTGCGGTAGGCGCGGTAGGCGCGCAGGAACGTCTCCTGGGAGAGGTCCTCGGCCTCGGTGGCTCGTGACGTGACGCGCCGGATATAGCGATAGATCTCCGCATGGTGTGCGCCGACGACGGTCTCGAACGGTTGAGCACCCATCATAGTTTGAGACACCGCTGCCGCCCGGATGTGAAACGGCCAGCGGGCTCGCCACATGATAAGGTATCCGGCGGAAGGAGTGCCCTCCCAGTGACCGAGACCGCGGACGTCGTCGTCGGTGGCGGCGTCAACGGCGCGAGCATCGCGTATGCCCTGGCCGCACGAGGCGTTGCCCAGCCGCGACCGCCACGCGATCCTCGGTCGAGTCGACGGCATCGACGGCTTGTACCTCGCCACGGCGTTCAGCGGCTCCGGGTTCAAAATCGCGCCCGCCGTGGGGGCGTGCATGGCCGAGCTGATCGTCGACGGGCGCGCGAAGACGGTGGACATCGAGGCCTTCAATCTCCGTCGGTTCGCGGAGGGGAGATCGCCCGAAGGACCGCATCCGTACGCACCGCGGAAGGATCACGCCGGGCGATTGACTTGCCCGCGGGCTCCGTCTACTTTGACTGGACCAACGCACCGAGCAGGGAGGACGCAATGTTCAAGCGGGTGGTGACCTCGGAGAGCGAATTGCGGGCGCTGATGGGCACGCCGAGCGAGCGGGCGATCAAGAAGGAGTCGGCCACGGTGGACGAGCCCGCCCGGGAGTTCATCGGGCACTCGCCCTTCCTGCTGCTGGCGACCTCCAACGCGGACGGCCGCTGCGACGTCTCGCCCAAGGGCGACGCGCCGGGCTTCGTGCGCGTCCTGGACGAGCGGCACCTCGTGATCCCGGACCGTCCCGGCAACAAGCGCCTCGATGGGCTGCGCAACCTCCTGGCGAACCCCCACGTCGGGCTGATCTTCCTGATCCCGGGCCGCGAGGAGACGCTCCGCGTGAACGGCCGCGCGTTGATCGTGCGCGACGAGGACGTCCTGGAATCGCTCGCGGTGCGGGACAAGCGGCCGCAGGTCGCCATCGGCGTCGAGGTCGAGGAGTGCTTCTTCCACTGTCCGAAGGCGTTCCGGCGCTCGCAGCTCTGGGAGCCCGAGGCGTGGCCGGACCGCTCGGTGCTGCCCTCGATGGCGTGCGTGCTGTACGAGAAGCTCAAGCCGGCGGACAAGACCCTCGAGGAGTATCTCCGCGAGAGCGAGGAGAGCATCCAGAGGACGCTCTACTGAGCCGACGCTACCGGATCGGGATCGACGTCGGCGGCACCTTCACCGACCTCGTCGCGGTGGACGAGCGCGGCGCCCTCACCATCGCCAAGTGCGCCTCGACGCCGCCGGACCCCTCCGAGGGGCTGGTCACCGGGCTCGGGCTCCTGGCGGCGGAGCTCGGCACGGACCTCCACGGGCTGCTCGCCCAGACCGACTCGATCGTCCACGGCACCACCGTCGCGACCAACGCCCTCCTCGAGCGCAAAGGAGCGAAGGTCGGGCTTCTCACGACCGAGGGGCACCGCGACGTCATCGAGATGCGCGAGGGGCTGAAGGACGACCGCTACAACTTGAGGATGGCGCCGCCCGTCCCGCTCGTACCGCGTGCCCGCCGCCTGGGCGTCCGCGAGCGACTGCGCTTCGACGGAACGGTCGCGATTCCGCTGAGCGCCCGCTCCCTCGAGGCGGGGATCGCGGCGCTCGCGAAGGCGCGGGTGGAGGCGGTCGCCGTCTGCTATCTCCACTCGTACCGGAACCCGCGCCACGAGAAGCTGACCGGACGCGCGCTCGCCCGGCGCTTGCCGGGCGCCTACGTGTCGCTCTCGGCCGAGGTCCTGCCGCAGATCAAGGAATACGAGCGCGTGTGGACGACCGTCGTGAACGCGTACGTGGGGCCGGCCCTCGCGCGCTACCTGGCGAGCCTCGCCGCCCGTCTCACCAGCCACGGCTACCGCGGTGACGTCCTGATCATGCAGTCGCACGGCGGCGTCGCGCCGGTACGCGAGTCGACGCGGCTGGCGGCGGGCGCCGTGCTGTCGGGGCCGGCCGGCGGCGTCGCCGCCGGCCGCTACAGCGCGCGGCTCCTGCGCGAGGCGAACCTCATCACCTTCGACATGGGCGGGACGTCCACGGACATCGCGCTCCTGCAAGGCGGCGAGCCCCAGCTCACGGGCGAGAAGACCGTCGGCGTCGCGAAGGTCGCGCTCCCGGCGATCGACATCCACACCCTCGGCGCCGGCGGCGGATCGGTCGCATGGGTGGACGCGGGCCGAATCCTCCACCTCGGGCCCGAGAGCGCCGGCGCCGAGCCGGGCCCCGCGTGCTACGGAAAGGGGGGGGCGCGCGCGACGGTGACCGACGCGAACCTGGTGCTGGGTTTCCTCGACCCGGGGAACTTCCTCGGCGGCCGCATCGGACTCGATGCGCGCGCGGCGCGCACGGCCGTCGAGCTCATCGCGACCCAGCTCGGCACGACCCCGCTGCGGGCGGCGGAGGGCATCGCGCGGGTCGTCAACACCAACATGGCGGAGGGGATCAAGATCGTCTCGGTCCGTCGCGGCGTCGACCCCCGCCAGTTCGCGCTCGTCGCCTTCGGCGGCGCCGCCGGCCTGCACGTCACCGAGGTCGCGCGGCTCCTCGAGATCCAGCGCGTCGTCGTGCCGTCGGTGGCCGCGGTCTTCTCGGCGTGGGGCATGCTGGCGACCGACCTCCGCTACGAGCTCGTGCGCTCCCATGTGAGCGAGGTGGGACGGATGACGGCGGCGGGCCTGCGAAGGCTGTTCGCCGCGCTCGAGCGCGACGGCCGCAAGCGCCTCGCCCACTTCGACGGGGCCATCAGCGTGCGCCGGGCCCTCGACATGCGGTATGGCGAGCAGATCTTCGAGATCCAGGTGGATCTCGACGGCGTTGACTTGCAAATGGCCGACCTCATGGATCAGGTGGCCGATCGCTTCCACCGCCGTCACGAGGAGCTCTACGCCTACAGCGCGGCGGGCCAGGAAATCGTCATCGTCAACGCGCGGGTGGCGGTCATCGGCGCGCTTCCGGTGCTGCCGGCCGGCGCTGGCGCGGCCGAGCGAGGCTCGGCCACGGCGGCGGTGCGCCGTCGCATCTGGCTCGGCGACTGGGTGGAAGTGCCCGTGCACCGGATGGACGCGCTCGCCGTCGGGCAGGAGGTCAAGGGCCCGGCGATCTTCGAGTCGGCGACGACCACGGTGCTCGTGCGCGAGGGCGAGCGGGTCACCGTCACACCGCACGGCTGGCTCGACATCCGCCTCGGCTGAGCGCGTGAGCCGAGACCTGCGTCACAACATGGCGGCGCTCGGCGCCGACTACGCGCTCTTCGGCGTGGGCCTCTCGCTCGCCTCGCAGTCCACCATCCTGCCGGCCTTCGCGGCCTCCCTGGGTGCTCCCAACGTCGTCATCGGCGCGATCCCCGCGGTGATGACGCTCGGCTGGTTTCTTCCGTCGCTCTTCGCGGCCGGTCACACGGAGACGCTTGCCCGAAAGCTCCCGTTCGTCCTCCGTTACTCGGTCTGGGAACGCGTGCCGTTCGCGGTGCTGGCCCTCGCCGCGTTCTTCCTGGCCGACCGCGCGCCGGCGATGACGCTCGCCCTGGTGCTGCTGATGCTGCTCGTCATCACCGGCGTCGGCGGCGTGCTCATGCCGGCGTGGATGGATATCATCGGGCGCCTGATTCCCATCACGGCGCGCGGCCGCTTCTTCGCGTTCGCGAACCTTGCGGCGGGCGCGGGCGGCTTCGCCGGGAGCTTCGCGACGGCGAGCATCCTGGCGGCGGTGCCGGCGCCCGCGAGCTACGGCGCGTGCTTCATCGGCGCCGCGGTCTGCATGGCGCTGTCGTACGCCGCGCTCGCCGTCGTCCGCGAGCCGGCGACCACGGGTCGGTCGGAGGCCGTCACGCTCCGAGCCTACCTGGCGCGGATCCCGGCGCTCCTGGGCCGCGACCCGAACCTCGCGTGGTTCCTCGCCGCGCGCGCGTTCGCGGTGATCGGCTCGATGGCCGGCGGGTTCTACACCGTCCATGCGATCCGCGCATGGGACGCCCCCGCCGCGCAGGCCGGCGTGTTCACCACGCTCTTGTTCCTGGGCCAGATGGCGGGGAACGCGGTGTTCGGCTGGCTCGCCGACCGGCGGGGCCACCTCCTGGTCATCATGATGGGCCTCGCCGCGACTCTCGCGGGCAACCTGGTCGCCATCACCGCCCCGACGCTCGGCGCGTTCGGCGTGGTCTTCGTCATGATGGGGGCCCAGATCGCCGCGATGAACGTGTCGACGCTGAACGTGATGCTGGAATTCGCCCCGGTGCTGGAGGAGCGGCCGACCTACATCGGTCTCGGAACCACCTTGATGGCGCCCATCGCCTTCGGCGCGCCGCTCGCCGCCGGGCTGCTGGCGGACGCGTTCGGCTTCACGTCGGTCTTCGCGGCGGCGGCCCTCGCCGCGAGCGTCGCGCTCGGGCTCCTGCTCACGCGCGTGCGCGACCCGCGGGGGGCGGCATCGCCGCGTCCGGCGTGAGCGGTCACTTCGCCCGCTTGACGCGCTCGATGGGCGGATCATCCACGAACGGCTGGTCGGTCGACAGCGCCAGCGCGATCGTGTCGCCCGGCTCGATCAGCAGGTCGGTCTCGGCCACCCGCTTCGTGAACGCCGCGAGAATCACGCCCTGCTCGGTCTGGATCTTCACCAGCACGCGGTTCGGCTCGCGCTGCTTATTCGTGACCTGCCCCTCGACGATGCGGGACCGGATGCGAAGGTCCTTCGGAAGATATGGATCCACCGCCTGGGGCACGTAGACGGTCCCGGCCACGCCGAGCCCCACGCCGACGAGGAGCGTCACGAGCAGGATGATCCACCCTCTCATGTAGGAATCATTTGGGCGCCTCAGGTTTTCCGGGCGGCGGCGCGGCGGGCGGCTGGTCCGTCGGCTCCTCCAGCCCCTTCTTGAACTCGCTGAGCGCGCGGCCGAGCGAGCGGGAGAGCTCGGGGAGCTTCTTCGCTCCGAAGAAAAAGATCCCGATCGTTAGCGCGATGAGCAGGTCCTGCGTGCCGATCATCGTGGTACTCCTCCATCCGCGGACACCGGAAACCGAGGCGTTGCGGATGCTATTGTAGCCCATCATCACACGTCCTTTCGGAGCCACCGGCGTGGCGGTGCCCGTCATCGGGCAGGGCACCTGGCACATGGGCGAGAGCCGGCGAACGAAGCGCGCGGAGGTCGCCGCGCTCCGTGTCGGCCTGGAGCTCGGGCTGACCCACATCGACACCGCCGAGATGTACGGCGACGGCGGCGCCGAGCGCATCGTGGCGCAGGCGATCAAGGGACATGCGCGCGATGCCCTCTTCATCGTCACCAAGGTGTTGCCCTCCAATGCGTCCTACGCGGGGACGGTCAAGGCGTGCGAGCAGTCGCTCGAGCGACTCGGCACCGACCACGTGGACGCGTACCTGCTTCACTGGTGGAGCGGCCAGCATCCGATCGCCGACACGATGCGCGCCATGGAGACCCTGGTGAAGCGCGGGCTGACGCGATTCGCCGGCGTGTCGAACTTCGACGTGGCGCAGATGACGCAGGCCCGGGCCGCCCTGGGGAGTACGCCGCTCGCCTGCAACCAGGTGCTCTACCACCTGCGGGACCGCGCGATCGAGCGCGACCTCTTGCCGTACTGCGAGCGGGAGCAGGTGGCGATCGTCGGCTACACGCCGCTCGCCCGCGGCGGTTTCATGCGCGACGAGGTCGTCAAGATCGCGAAGGCGCGCGGTGGCACGCCGCGGCAGGTGGCCCTGAATTTTTTGACCCGCCGGGCCGCGCTCTTCACGATTCCCAAGGCGAGCCAGCTCGAGCACGTGCGGGAAAACGCCGGGGCTCTCGACTTCACATTGTCGCCGGAAGAGCTCCAGGCGATCGATCGGGCGTTCTAGCGAGTCACCCGCTCTTCCGGGGGGGACGCGACTTCAGCGAGACGCGGCCCTCCTTCCCCCGCGCGATGGTACCATCGCGGCACCGTCACCCGGAGGGATCGCCATGGGCGAGGACGTGCTTGAAGTCATCAAGGATGGGGTTGCCGTGCTCACGCTGAACCGTCCCGACCGGCTCAATGCCATGTCGGGGCCGATGCTGGACGCGATGCTCGAGGCGCTGCCCCGGCTCGCGGAGGATCCGGAGGTGGGGGTGGTGGTTCTCACCGGGGCCGGCCGCGGTTTCTGCGCCGGCGGCGACGTGAAGGCGATGGCCGAGGGGCGAGAGTTCGGCGGCACCACGCTCGAGGAGAAGGCGCAGGCGCTTCGTTCGCGCATGGAGGTATCGCGCTGGCTGCATGAGATGCCGAAGGTGACGATTGCGATGGTCCGCGGGGCGGCGGCGGGCGCCGGTCTCTCCCTGGCCCTCGCGTGCGACCTCCGCGTCGCCGGCGACTCCGCGAGGTTCGCGACGGCGTTCGCCCGCGTCGGCTATTCCGGGGACTTCGGGGGCAGCTGGTACCTCACGCAGCTCATCGGCAGCGCCAAGGCGCGGGAGCTCTACTACACGGCCGACATCGTGGACGCCCAGCAGGCGCTCGCGCTCGGTATCGTCAACCGGGTGGTGCCCGACGCGCGGCTCGAGGAAGAGACGATGGCGCTGGCGGCGCGGCTGAGCCGGGGGCCGCGCATCGCGTTGCGATATATGAAGCGGAACTTCAACGCCGCCGAGAGCGGGACTCTCAAGGACTCTCTCGACCTCGAGGCCTGGCACCACACCCGCTGCGGGATGACCGAGGACCACCGGGAAGCCGCCAAGGCCTTCGTCGAGAAGCGGGAGCCGATCTTCAAAGGACGTTGATGGCGTTCACGCACGAGCTGTGGCGGTCGATCGAGCCGATCTACGCGGCGATCCTGCGCCATCCCTTCGTGCGCGGACTCACCGACGGCTCGCTCCCCCGCGAGAGCTTCAAGTTCTACGCGGTGCAGGACGCCCTCTACCTGCGCGAGTTCGCGCGGGCGCTGTCGCTCGCTGGCGCGCGGGCACCCGAGGACGACTGGATCATCATGTTCAACGAGCACGCCGCCGGGGCGCTCAAGGTGGAGCGCGCGCTGCACGAGAGCTTCTTCCGCGACTTCGGGCTCACGGCCGCCGACGTGGCGGCGACGCCGCTGGCGCCGACGAACCTCGCTTACACCAGCTACCTGCTCGCGGTGGCCTACGGGTCGCCCTTCCACGAGGCGCTCGCGGCGCTGCTGCCCTGCTACTGGATCTACTGGGAGGTCGGCAAGGAGCTCGAGCGCGCCGGCTCTGCCGACCCTCTCTACAAGCGGTGGATCGGCACGTACGCCTCCGAGGAGTTCGGGACCGTCGTCCGGGCGGTGCTCGCGGCGACCGACCGGGTCGCGGAGCGGCTGACCGCGCCGGACCTCGACACGATGCGGGCCCACTTCCTCGCGACGAGCCGGTACGAGTGGATGTTCTGGGACATGGGCTTTCGGCGCGAAGGGTGGCCGAGCTGGTGAGCCGGTGAGCGCCCCGGAAAACTTCCAGAGGGCCACGGAAATCTGGCAGGAGGCCTACCGTCACCAGATGCAGGGGGAGCTCGAGCGCGCGATCGAGCTCTACCGGCGCTCCATCGAGGTGTGTCCGACGGCCGAGGCCCATACCTATCTCGGGTGGACCTATAGCTTCCAGGGGCGCCTGGACGAGGCGACGCAGGAATGCCTGCGGGCGATCGATGTGGACCCCGACTTCGGGAATCCGTATAACGACATCGGGTGCTATCTCATGCAGCAGGGCAAGCTCGACGAGGCGGTCCCCTGGCTCGAGCGCGCCAAGCAGGCCAAGCGATATGAGCCGCGCCAGTTTCCCTACATGAACCTCGCCCGGATCCATGTGAAACAGGGGCGGTGGTGGGACGCGCTGCGCGAGTTCGAAGAGGCGGTACGGCTGGCGCCGGGGGACGCCGAGCTCCGGCGAGCGCTCCACTCGCTGCGCGCCCGGCTGAACTGACGATGCCGTCAGCCCGCTGACTCCCCGTGTCGTGAAGGGGAACACCCCTGAGCCGACGCCCCAGCTGTTTCCCCAAAAACACACGACGCCGCTCCTGGCCACCGGGTTGCAAGCCGTTCACGCCGAGCCCAACCGCTAGAGGTCTGGGCACTAACAGGAGGCCGTTATGCGACAGGTGGTGAAGCTGGGGGTCATCCTACCGGGGGTAATGCTTCTTGCGAGCGGATGCGTCGCCACGAGGGGGTGGGTGACGGAGATGGTCGGCAAGAAGGAAGTGGAGATCGACCAGAAGGTCGCCGGGGTTGACAAGAGGCTCACTGACGAAAATCAGCGGGTCGATCAGAAGGTCGAGGGCGTGGACACTCGGCTGAAGACCGCGGAAGGCACGCTGACCCAGACGAGCGAGACGGCTCGCAGCGCGCGGGAGCGGGCGGACGGTGCCTACACCAAGGCCGACGAGACCAACAGCCGGCTGACGCGGCTCTGGTCGAACCGCAACGTGCGGAAAGAGGCCGAGACCTACCAGATCCTGTTCGGCTTCGACAAGTGGGACCTCAACGACGCTGGCCAGACGACGTTAGCGTTGCTGGTCAAGGAGATGCGTGAGAACCAGAAGCTCACGGTCGATCTCCAGGGTTACGCCGACCCGGTGGGGACCTACGCCTACAACGTGGCGCTGAGCCAGCGTCGCGTCGAGTCGGTTCGCCGGTTCCTGGTCGAGAAGGGAATCGAGTTGCCCCGGATCCACCTGGTGGGCCTGGGCCCGATCGCCGAGAAGGGAACAGCCAACAAGGACAAGCGCCGGGTGACCGTGAAGATGATGGTCCCTCAGGAAGACTGAGCTCTCGGATCCGCTCACCCGCGCGTTCGGGCCACCCGAGCGCGCGGGCTCACCCCAAGCGCCGGACGAAGGCTGCGATCGCGCGGCCGATTTCGTCGGGGGAGTCCTCCTGCACGAAGTGCGTACCGCTGACCGTGACCTCCTGCTGGTTCGGCCAGGTACGGCAGAACTCGCGCTGCGGCCCGACGAGAATCGATCCGGGATCCGCGTTGACGAAGAGCTTGGGCATCGGGTTGGTCGCCAGCCACTCGCCGTAGGCCCTGACGATCTGGACCACGTCGGCCGGCTCGCCGTCCACCGGGATCTCCCGCGGCCAGCTGAGGGTCGGTCGCCGTGACTCGCCGGGCTGACGATATGGAGCCCGGTAGCGCTCCATCGCCTCCGGCGTCAGACCGCGGACGACGCTCGCCGGGAGGATCCGCTCGACGAACACGTTCTTCTGGAGGACCATTTCCTCGCCCCCTGCTCCCCGCATCGCCTGGAAGACCTTGCGTGCTACCTCCGGCCACTCCTGCCACGTGACCGGTCGAACGATCGCCTCCATGTAAGCCACGCCCCGCACTCGCTCGGGGTGGCGGCGCGCCCAGTGGAAGCCGAGCGCCGAACCCCAGTCGTGAACGACGAGGACCACGTTCCGGAGGAGCCCAAGGGCGTCGAACCAGGCGTCGAGGTACAGCGCATGGTCGACGAACCGGTAGGCGCCGCCCGGCGCCTTCCCCGAGTCGCCCATCCCGACCAGATCCGGAGCGAGCCGGCGACCCACTCCGTCGAGGTGCGGGATGACGTTGCGCCAGAGGTAAGAGGACGTCGGGTTGCCGTGCAGGAAGACGATCGGGTTGCCCCCGCCCTCGTCGATGTAAGCGATTTCCGTGTCGAGGACCCTGACGCGCCTTCGCGGATACGGATCCGTGGCCGACAGCGGCGCCATGGGGATGATTGTAGCCGACACGAGATGGTAGTGGTGACGCAGGTTTAGGAAGCGTCGCCTGGAAGCGTCGTCGGGCGGGCGAGATGCGACATAATTATGGTAGTGCGAGCCGCAGCACGTCGCGGGGCGGGGGCCCCGCCGTGCGAGGCGAGCCTGAAGAAGGATGGTAGTGCAAACCGCGGAACATCACGGGGCTGTGGGCCCCGCCGTTCGAAGTGGGCATGTTCGAGGCGAGCATGAACGACGAACTATGATCGGGTCGCGATTCAGCCCCGAGATCCGGCGCGCGCTCAGGATCGACATCTCGGCAACGCTCCTGTTCACCGTCTTCGCGAGCCTGACCGGCCCCTTCCTCGGCCTGGTTCTGCGGCGTGAGCTCGGCGCCACGCCCCTGCAGCTCGCAGTCATGTCCTCGGCGGGCGGCGCGTGCTTGCTGCTGTCGCTCCCGTGGGCGCGGGCGTTCCACGGGCGCCACCCGCTCCCGTATCTCGTGTGGCCCGGCTTCGTCGCCCGCAGCGTGTTCCTGTTGGTCCCGTTCGTCAGCTCGGCGTGGTCGTTCGTCGGCCTCGTGATCGCCCGGGACTTCTTCGCCGCCGCCGCCGCGCCCGCGCAGGCGGCCGTCGTCGAGCGCGTGTATCCGCGAGCCCAGCGCGGCCGTGCCCTGGGCGTGGTCCGGATGGCCGGCGCGATCTTGGGCATCGGGCTGGCCCTCGCCGCCGGCCAGCTCTTCGAGCGTGTGGGCTACCGCTGGATTTTCGTCGCCGCCGCGCTGCTCGGGATGGCCGCGAGCCTGCGTCAGCGGCGGCTCACCGTCCCGGAGCCCGAGTCCCTCGGCGGGGAGGCCCCGGCCTGGCTTCACGGGGCCTGGCTCGCGGTACGTGACGATCACGCCTTCCGTCGCCTCCTGGTCGCGTCGTTCCTCTTCGGCTTCGGCTGCTGGATTCAAACGCCGGCCCATCCCCTCTTGCTCGTCGACGTACTGCAGGTGAGCGCGTCGCAGGTCGGGGTGATCGCGGCGGTCGCCGCGGTGGCGACGCTCGTCGGCAGCGCCTACTGGGGGGGGCTCGTCGACCGGCGCTCGAGCCTCGAGGCCCTGCGCGTGATGTACCTCGTCGGCGCCGCCACGCCCCTGATCTATTTCATCGCCTGGAGCCCGTGGGTGCTGGTGGCGAGCGCGGTCACCGACTCGATCGTGGGCATCGGGCTCGAGCTCGTGTGGATGATAGCGGTCATCGACGTCGCGGGACCCACGCGGACGGCCCAGTACGTCGCGATCGGTGCAACCCTCGCCGGAGTCCGCGGCGTCGTGGGACCGCTCGTCGGGGGGCTGCTGATCTACTCCTCCGGCGTCCACACCGTGTATCTCGTCGCGGCGATCCTGACGTTCTCCGGGGCGTGGCTCGTGGGGCGGGAGCTGCGCATTCGCGTCCCCGCGCCCGCCCTCACGCGATGAGCCGCGCGACCCGCGGAACCGCGCGCAAGATAGCGACGCAGCGCGGGTGGAGTCGTATACTTCGATGCATGAAGGCCACGCTGACGACGGCCGCCGCCGTGCTCCTGCTGCTCGCCGCCGCCCCCGCGTCGGCCGGCCCCACGGACCAACTTCGCGAGTACACCGAGCAGGTGATCAAGGTCCTCGACGACCCGGCCCTCGCGCGGCAGGATCGTCGCGCCGCCGTGCGGAAGATCGCCCATGAGGCGTTCGACGTCACGGAAACGGCCAAGCGCGTGCTCGCCCGTCACTGGCAGGCTCGCACGCCCGCCGAGCGCGAGGAGTTCACGCAGCTCTTCGCCGACCTCCTCGAGCGGACCTACATCGCGCGGATGGACGAGTACGGCGGGGAGCGGATCCGGTACGTCGGCGAGTCGTTGGACCGTGACCTGGCCGCAGTCCGGGCCCGCATCGTGACGCGGGCGGGCACCGAGGTGCCGGTCGAGTCGCGGATGGTCCTTCGGGGCGAGCGATGGCTGATCTACGACGTCCTCATCGAGAACGTGAGCCTGGTCGCCAACTACCGCTCGCAGTTCGACCGGATCGTCCGCACGAACTCGTATGAAGAGCTGGTCCGGCGGCTGAAGCTCAAGCGGGACGAGTTCATCAACGAATCGGCGCCGCGCGCCCGCCGCTCCGCGGGGTAGCGATCGCCCGGCGCCGGTAGCAACGGTCGTCGTAGTTTGATAGATTTGGAAACGTGAAGACGCTGCCGCTCGCCCGCCTGCAGGCCCGCGAGGAACACGTCGAGGCGTTCAAGGCCCTCGCCCACCTGACGCGCCTGCAGATCTTCTTCTTCCTGGTCCGGCAGGGGCGCGACGTGCCCGCGGGGGAGATCCAGGCCGAGCTGGAGATCCCGGGCCCGACGCTCTCCCACCATCTCGACCTTCTCCGCCGGGCCGGGCTGGTCCAGAGTCGCAAGGAGGAACGCTTCGTCTACTACTCGGCCCGCCCAGACACGGCCTCAGAGCTGGTCCGCCTGCTGACCGCCTGCTGCTGATGAGCCACGAGGCGACGACGGCCGCAACGATCCCGGTGGAGGTCGCCTCCTGGGTCACGAAGTTCGTCGGCGGCGACGGATCCGGCCGGCGCGTCCTGGACGAGCCCCTGCCGCCCGGCGCGACGGTCAGGAGCGTGCTTCAAGGCCTCTCGGCGAGGTTCCCGGAGCTCCAGCGGGCCCTCTGGCACGGCCACGAGCTGGGCGAGCACATCGAGGTCCTCGTCAACGACGCGGTGCTCGGCGTCGAGCACACGCTCGACTCCCCCCTCCGACCAGGAGACCAGATCACCCTCCTCGCCCAGTTCATGGGCGGGGAATGACCTGCCGCACGCCGAACGGGCGTGTCGGCGCCACCCGCGAGCCCGGGGTGTCGGATGACACAGGCCTTCGGATGAAGCGGGCGTGTCGGCGCCACCTGCATCTCTCTCAGCCCACCCTCGGCTGAAGCCGTTCTAAACGCTCCGATACCATGGCCACGTACCAGATCATCGCCTGGAAGGACGTCCCGGCGATGGTCGAGGCGCGTGACGAGACGGAGACGATCACCCGCCCGTTGAGCGACCGGTTCCAGCAGCTCATCGACTCTGTTGCGGTGCAGCTGGGTCTTCAGGACGAGGACGCGTATCTCGACCTGTGGGCCCGCGGCGCCGCGCAGGAGCGGCCCGGAAGCGCGGCGGAGGTCGCCGACGCCATCGTGGCGGAGCTCGAGGCTCGATTCCCGGAGTTCATCTCCCACGCATTCCGGCGTCCGTGAGGCTCGACGGCTGGCTCTTCGCCGTCTGCGCCGCGCGGACCTGCATGACCTCCGTGTTCATGACCTACGCGGCGGCGCTGCCGGTGCTCCGGACCGAGTGGGGCATGTCGGCGACCGCCGCCGGCTCGATCTCCACGGGATTTCAAGCCGGCTACGCCGTCTCGCTGGTCGTCTTCTCGTCGCTGGCCGATCGCGTCGGCGCGCGCCGGGTGTTTCTCGGGTCGGCGTGGCTCAGCGCCGTCTCGGCGCTCGCGTTCGCCTTCTGGGCGCGCTCGTACACGACGGGGCTCCTGCTCTCCACCCTCATGGCGCTCACTCAAGGGGGTACCTACACGACCGCGATCATGCTCATCGCCGACCGCTACCCGCCGGAGCGCCGCGGGGCCGCGGTCGGCTGGCTGATCGCCAGCTCGTCGGCGGGATACGCGCTCTCGCTGCTGCTCTCGGGCTGGTCGCTCGCGTGGGGTGGATACGCGGCCTCGTTCTCCGTGAGCGCGTGCGGTCCGGTCGCCGGCGTCGTCCTTCTGTGGTTCGCTCTTCGCACCACCGTGAACGTCGTTCACCCGCCGCGCGCCGGGGTCCGCTTCGGCACGGCCGTCCTGAGGAACCGTCCGGCGATGCGGCTGATTCTCGGCTACACGTTCCATTCGTGGGAGCTCCTCGGCATGTGGGCCTGGACGCCCGCGTTCGTCGCCGCTGCCTTCGCCGTCTCGGGCGCGGGATCGATCCACGCCGTGGAGCTGGCCTCCTACGTCTCAGCGTCCTTCCACGTCATGGGACTCATCGCGTCGTCCTCGATGGGCCGGCTCTCCGACAACCTCGGACGTCGCCGGGTTCTGTTCGCGCTCGCGGCCGCGAGCGCCGCGTGCTCGCTCGTGTTCGGATGGCTGGTCGGCGGACCGCTCGCCCTCGTCTTCATCGTCGGGGCGCTCTATGGCTTCACCGCCCTCGGCGATTCGCCCGTGCTCTCCACGGCGCTCACCGAGTCCGTGAGCGCGCCCTACCTCGGTGCCGCGCTGGCGCTCCGGTCGTTCCTCGGCTTCGGCGCCGGCGCCGTCGCGCCCATCGTGTTCGGCCGGATCCTGGACCTGACCAACGTCGCCGGCCCATCGCCGACGACCTGGGGATGGGCGTTCGCGGCGCTCGGGGCCGGCGGCCTGGCGGCGGCCTACTGCGCCTGGGGGCTCGCCCCGGATCGTGTCAGGGCCCTGTGCGCGAAGCCATCGCCGATGTAATAAGCTAGAACGCGAGCGCGACATGCCGACCCCGATTCCGGGCAAGCGCATCGAGGACACCGCCCGGGAGCTGATGAGCGGGCTCTTCGGCAGCGGCGAGCGGACGATGCGCAACGTGGCCAGGAGCGTCGGTGTGCTCCTGTGCGGGTTCCTGATGTCGGCCGGTCTCGGCGTGGGCGCCGTCGAGGCCCAGGCCGTGCGAATCGGCCAGGCGGCGCCGGACGTCGCGGGAGAGCGCTGGATCAACAGCGAGCCCCTGACCATGCCCGGGCTGCGGGGTCGCGTGGTCCTGGTGGAGTTCTGGACCTTCGGGTGAATCAACTGCAAGAACGTGATCCCGCAGGTGCGGGGCTGGTATGACCGGCACGGCAAGGACGGCTTCATCGTCATCGGCGTGCACAGTCCCGAGTTCTTCTGGGAGAAGCCCTACGACAAGGTGGTCGACGCGACGAAGCGGCTCGGCGTCGGCTATCCCGTCGTGCAGGACAACGATTTCGCGATCTGGCGACGATGGGGGGTACGGGCGTGGCCAACCACGCTCCTCGTGGATCGCAAGGGGATCGTCCGCTACCGCCACATCGGGGAAGGCGAATACGAGGAGACCGCGGCGATGATCCGGCGGCTCCTGGCTGAGCGGGAGTAGGGAGGACGGCCAATGCTGATTCGACACGCGCCGCGGTTCACCGCGAGCGAGATCACGGATCCGAAGCTCTACCTGAGCCGGCGCGAGCTGATTTCAGGCGCCGTGGCCGCCCTCGCCTTGAGCCCGGGCCCCTGCGAGAGCGCGACTCCTCAGGGGCCATCGCTCAGCGCGACCCGGAACGCCGCCTTCAGCCTGAGCGAGCCGGCCACGAAGGCCGAGCACGCGACGACCTACAACAACTTCTACGAGTTCGGCGTCAACAAGGACGACCCCTCGCGGCTCGGCGGGACGCTGCGGCCGCGGCCATGGACGGTGCAGGTCGACGGATTGGCGCACAAGCCGAAGACCTTCGACATCGATGAGCTGATCCGGCTGTTTCCGCTGGAGGAGCGCGTGTACTCGCTGCGCTGCGTGGAGGCGTGGTCGATGGTGATCCCGTGGATCGGGTTCCCGCTCGCCCCGCTCCTCAAGCGCGTCGAGCCGACCGGGCAGGCGAAGTACGTCGAGTTCACCACGCTGCTCGACCCGGCCCAGTTCCCGGCCCAGAAGCCGGGGTTCTTCGGGTATTCGTCGCTGGACTGGCCGTACGTCGAGGGGCTCCGGCTGGACGAGGCCTTGCACCCGCTGACACTGCTGACGGTCGGCATGTACGGGCGGGTGCTGCCGAACCAGAACGGCGCGCCCGTGCGCGTCGTGGTGCCGTGGAAGTACGGCTTCAAGAGCGCCAAGTCCATCGTCCGCATCCGTCTGGTGACTGAGCAGCCGAAGACCTCCTGGGAGAAGGCGTCGCCGCAGGAGTACGGCTTCTACTCGAACGTCAATCCCGCCGTCAGCCACCCGCGCTGGAGCCAGGCGGACGAGCGGCGCATCGGCGAGTTTCGCCGGCGCGAGACACGCCCGTTCAACGGCTACGCCGACCAGGTCGCATCCCTCTACGCCGGAATGGACCTAAAGAAGAACTACTAGTGGCGCGCCCTCAGGATCGGACCGACGATCTACCGCGCGTGGGAGAAGGGGCCGGCGGGCGTGTGCGGTAGGGGTCGACGGGACCCGTTCCCGCCAACGCGACAACGGTCGTCCGCGTGCCCGGATGGAGCCCAGCCGCCGCGGGGCAGCGAGCGCGTGCCGCGTGGTCCAGTCGACCCCTACCGCACGCGCCCGCCGGCCCCGTCGCCACGGGCGGCGGATCGTCAGCCCGATCTCGCGCACCGGATACGGGGCTGCGAGTGACGCGTCGGGCGCGC
>Ga0209056_10002409_pt1 | contig 20183 bp, 16 predicted proteins | sample GraSoiAngelo_114_FD_185876 | JGI IMG/M metagenome (GOLD analysis project Ga0209056, IMG submission 185876) | Grasslands soil microbial communities from the Angelo Coastal Reserve, California, USA - 14_0903_13_40cm (SPAdes) (version 2) | ecosystem: Environmental > Terrestrial > Soil > Grasslands...
CGTTTGTTCCATGCTTCCTTCGGACCTCGCCTCGCGGCGATAGCCCTTGCATCATCACTAGGCCTTCACCTCCATCAGGTCGGCCAGAGGACTTTCACCTCCTAGTTACTGAGCATGCCCAGCACACAACGAAGCCGCTGGCGCGGCGGACGCTGCCGCGTAGGTAGGGTCGAGGTTCGTTGTTCTGATCCTCAGACGTAGGGCGTGGGCAGCAGTTCGTTGCGACGCGCCTCGATCCAACGTGAGGCGACCTGACCGCGGAGCAGAAGTCAGCATCGGGCATAGTATCCGGCAACGGAGAAGGCCCGAACGAGCTCGCAACCCCAGACATCTCGGGGGCGAGATCGGCTTCTTCAGCGTGCTGCACACCTGGAACCAAAAGCTCCAGCTTCATCCTCACGTGCACTGCGTCGTTCCCGCCGGCGGACTCGCGCTCGATCACACCCGCTGGATTCGATCTCGCCCACGCTTCTTTCTCCCCATCCAGGTGCTCCGGCGTGTGTTTCGCGGCAAGTTCGTCGCCGCTCTCAAATCCGCCTATCAGCACGGCCAGCTTCATCTTTCCGGCGATCTGACTCTACTCGCACAACCCAAGATCTTCGCTTCCTGGCTGAGATCTCTATTCCGCAAAGACTGGATCATCTACTCCAAACCACCCTTCGGCGGCCCCGAGTATGTGCTCCAGTACCTGGGCCGCTACACCCATCGCGTCGCCATCTCCAACCATCGACTGGTCTCGTTGGCCGATGGCCAAGTTAGCTTTCGTTGGCGCGACTCGGCTCACCACAACGAACAGAAAGTGATGACCCTATCGCTGGATGAGTTCTTGCGCCGCTTCCTGCTGCATCTGCTCCCCAAGGGCTTCGTTCGCATCCGCCACTTCGGCTTCCTCGCCAATCGTCGGCGCTCTACTCTACTGCCGCTATGCCTCGCTGCACTGGGCACAGTTTCATCGGAGACCCAGCCAGAAACTTCCACCGCTCAGGAATCACAACCTCTTTGGCGCTGCCCCAACTGTGGCGGACCGATGGCGGTCATCGAACGACTGACCGCGGCTCAAATCCAACTCCGTTCTCCACCACTGTCGGTCGCTCCTGCCGCATGAAACCGCTCGCCCACAACTCGAAGACTCTGCACGGTTCACCGCGCTGCGCCCGCGTCCGCCCGGCTCATGACCCGATCCCTACTTCGCACCCTCAGTCACACCCTCTTCGACCATCGATTCTCGCTCTCACACTCTCGTGTACCTCCTCCTCAGCTTCCGTAGCGACCCCATCCAACTTCAACACCTCTCCGTCGATCCATCCAATTTGCATAAGTCCCGCGTCCGCCGCGCCAGCGGCTTCCTTCTGACGGCTTTTTCGAACGCGACGCCTCACACCTTCTTTCAACCTTGAGCACTCATCCCGGGGTCGCCTCCGAAAAAGCACTAGCGTGATCCGAGCCCTACCGATCAATTCCGGTTCTGCAAACTTTTCTGCACCTCATCGAGAGCTCTTTGTCGCTCCTCAATAAATGGATAATCGGGCTGTTCCTTGACAAGTTTCTGTAACGCAGTTAATTCTGCGGTCTCCAAAGCTTGCTGTTTCAAGGTCGGTATGTCTGGAACTACACCTGTGCCCTCCCAGTCAGTCTCTGTAACTGCGTTCACGTATCGAGAGGTTGGAATCGTCAGTGTGAAATGCTCGCCCACACGATAATCAAACGCTGGGTGCGCTGCTCCGGCCGTACGTTCACCGATCACGACGGCCCGACGGATGCTCTTTAGATCGTAGGCGAACCCTTCTGCAGCGGAAATCGTATCTCCACTGACAAGCACGTAAACGTCGCCAGAGTATTTTGTTCCAGAATTGTGTGGTGAAATCCGGTTCTCAGTTCTTGATCCATCCGGCCTGGACAGAAAGTCACCAAGGTGCACCGGCTTGTCGAAGAGGTAGCCCATGAGCACAAGACCGATCTCGGGATCTCCGCCGCGATTTGCACGAAGGTCGATGATTAGTGCGCTTGTGTGTCCCAGGAACGTCATGGCAGAATCCGCAGTCTCGCGCCCGCCGTCCTTGAGGGGGAAGAATCCGTCGAACCTCAGATAGCCGAGATTTCCGGGGAGAATGTCAGCATTCTTGAACCAGTAATTGACTAGGCCGCCCTTATACCGAATTCGTGCCTGGCGTTCCGGATCAATCTTCTCCTGTTGATTAGCGTCTTGGATCGGTATCGGCTCATGACTGTACTCGACCTCAAGATGTTGATCTCTACTGACGGTCCGCAAATCTGATTGCAGCCTTTCCGCGAACTGCCGAGCGCTTGTGATTGTTGCGTAGTCGCCGTCGGCAACGTAGTTCCGAATAGCTCTTTCCATTTGCGCTGCGACATCAGGAAATATGTATTTGCTTCTTAGCTGCTGGAGGACCTCAGAAATTACTTGGAATTTTGTTTCTGGGCTGACCTTCATGTCCTGCTGATCTTGCGCCTGTCCGATGCAGATAGAAGACAGCAGCATATAGGGAACGATGAACCATAATCGTGGTTCAACCAAACGCGGAGTACAAGCCGTAAGGCAGTGTTTTATCATGCATATTTCTCCGATTGTAGTATTATTCTCCGGGATATGCCAAGATGACAGCGGAAAGCTCGGTGGCGCTCGTAATTCCACGATTTATGCGGTAAACGGCTTCTGACGAGAATGGGAACAGAGAAAAATCTTGAAATCGATGAGATTGACCGCAGAATCATCTGCATTTTGAGTTCTCAGGGACGCGTAAGCTTTCGGGATTTGGGCGTGCAGGTCCATTTGAGCGCAAATGCAGCTGCGGAGCGTGTTCGCCGGCTGCAGTCAGCGAATATCATCCGGGGCTTTCATGCGGATATTGATTACCCGAAGCTCGGCTTATCTCTGCAAGCGTATATCGACGTGCGGCTCCGGCCTGGAACCAGTGCACAGAGCTTCGAAGCAGTTGCAATGAAACTTTCGGGCGTTATCAGCGCAGCAATCCTGACTGGCGCATTGGATTTTCGTTTGCGTGTTGCCTGCAATGGCCAGTCTGATCTAGTACAGCTCATCGAGACTCTGCGATCCCGAGCAGGCGTCCAAGAAACCAACACGACGGTGATCTTGCGGGAGCTAGCTGGAAGTGTGAGGCTGCCAGACCGGTAGACGCGAGGGCCATTAGAGTTTCCTGTTTTGAGAGATTCTGGGCGGATTGTCGCTAGCCTTCCCTTGGGATTGCTTCCCGCTTGCTCGTCATCCTGGCGGAATTCGCCAAGATGACCAGGCGGAACCAATCTTCGGTTAGCGAGCCGTTGACCGATTCGGTCCTAAACTGGGACGAAAGTCGTTGGACATTGGAAGAACTTCATCACAATCACAGACGGTGCCGCTGGGGGCGCTGTCGGCGACCTCGTTTTAGGCTCGGCAGGAAATATTCGCCAAGCCCATCCGTAATTGTGAGATAACAACTTTGAGAAAGAATTCGGAGAACGATGCCATGAAACGAAACAGGGGAAAGAAAACCCCGGAAGCCCGTAATCTAAGCCGACGGGAAGTACTCGGTCTCATTGGGGCAACAGCAGCCGCCTCGCTGGCCGGAGGCCCAGGTGAACAGCCCGCCTCAGCACAGGAGGCAAGTGCGCCGGCTCAGAACATGAAAAGCCGTATTGTCAGACTCGATGCGAAGCTCCAACCCATCGCGATCGATACCGCAAGGACTGCGGTGATCGTCTGCGATATGCAGAATGACTTTGGCACCGCAGGTGGCATGTTCAACCGTGCAGGACTTGATATTTCCATGATTCGAGGGGCGGTCGGCCCCACCGCGGAAGTCCTGAGTGCGGCCCGCCATGCGGGCGTCAAGATTATTTATCTCAAGATGGGCTTTCAGCCTGATCTCTCGGACCTCGGTTCTGAAGGCTCTCCGAACCGGGTGCGGCACCTGCGCTTTCGCGTCGGAGAAACCGTTCGTGCCCCTAACGGTGTCGAAAGTCGCATTCTGGTCCGAGACACCTGGAACACAGATATCCTCCCAGAAGTGAAGCCACAGGCCGGCGATATTGTCTTGTACAAGCACCGATTCAGCGGCTTCTATCAAACCAACTTGGATGCGATCCTCAAACAGTTGGGGATCAAGTTCCTTATCGTCACTGGATGTACCACAAGTGTGTGCGTGGAGTCGACAGTCAGAGATGCCATGTTCAGAGACTATTCGTGTGTGCTACTCGCGGATTGTATGGGCGAGCCAATCGGCTACGGTTTGCCCAGAAGTAATCACGAAGCATCCCTGTTGGTTATCCAAACGCTGTTCGGCTGGGTTTCAGACTCGGAAGAGTTCATAAAAGGCCTCGAAGTGCGACCGATTGCCGCCGCGCGAGATCAGCGGTAGAGAACCGCATAGTCCTGATTCTGGACCTGGTTCCCCACTCAGCCCTCACTACGGCATCCAGCCGACGATTCTGGACGAGTCGTCGGCAAACCTTACGTTGGGATTACTTCAAATTTGCCCGAGACACGTCCACTACCACCCGAACAATACGCTGCCGGCCACTAAAGCTCCTCGCTATAAACTGGGGAATCCCACGCGCGACAGGAGATTCTGAAATTGCGGAGTCGGCCTGATTCCATCCCACTTGTGATCCAGGAGAAAGGGCATATGCACGTCACGATCCGCGAACGCTTGCTCTAGCCATTGCAGGGCAGCTGCCGTTTCCCGAAGTCCAGCGAACACCAAGGCGATATTGTACGGGGGGACGTAGCGTTCCCTTTTTAATTCCAGCATCCGATGAAAGGTCGTTTCCGCTTTGGCCTTGTTTCCCGAAACCGCATGCACATATCCAGCCAGTGATAGTGCCTCGGTATTGCCTCCGGAGAACTCCCACGCACGGTCACATGCAGCGAGGGCCTCTGAGTACATGCCCACCTTCTCATACACCTTGGCCGCACAAATCTGCCCCACCCAGAACCGCGGCTCCATTCCCAAAGTCATTTTGAATTGCTCGATAGACTCGGAGTTCCGTCCGGCATGATACAGAAATTGCCCGTAGATTGCGCCAAGAATCAATGAGAGTGGATCGAGCACGAGTGCTTGTTGCATGATTGCAAGGGCCTCGTCGTGCCGTCCCGTATTTGAAAGCACGTGCGCGAGAAACAAATAGGCCAACGAATAATTTCCGTTCAGGCTGATGGCACGTCTCGCAGTTGCCTCTACTCCCTTAAAGTCCCAATCGAACCAAAACTTCGCCTGTGCATCAGAGGTATGTGCCTCCGGTGAATTAGGATCCGATTTAAGCGCCAATGCGATAGCCTGCTTAACCGCGCGGAACACTTTCCTTGAAGACGCATCACCCGAAATCGGAAACACCATGAGGGCATCGGCCAGCGCCGAGTGCGCCAGCGCGTTGGCGGGATCGCGTTCGGTTGCGCTCTGAAAATATCCAACGGCTTTTTGCGCGTCGGCGAGATTGTATCTTGCAAGGTGGTAGAGCCCGCGCAGATATGAATCGTAAGCTTCCGGATCCCGGGCAGGGTTCCTCGTAAGCTGCTGCTCCTCCTTCGCCATCAACTTCAGCTTCACCTGAGCCGCAACCGCGGTGCCGATTTCGCCATGAATATCCAGGAGGCCTGGAAGCCTGCGGTCGTAGTTCTCGGCCCACAAGTGGATCTGGTCTCTCACGCGAATCAGTTGGGCCGTTATCCGGACACGGTCGCCTTCGCGTCTGACGCTACCCTCAACAACGTAGTCCACGCCTAGTTCCTGACCGATCTGCACGACAGACTTAGAGGTCTGCTTGTATGCCATGGAGGAAGTACGCGCGATCACCCCTAGCGCGTGCGGAGACATCTGCCCCAAACGCATGATCGTCTCCTCGGTGAGACCGTCGCTCAAATATTCCTGCGTTGGGTCGCCGCTCAAGTTTTCGAACGGCAGTACTGCGAGCATGATCCGAGACTGTTCTGGCTGCCCCCGGCTGGATGCGAGAGCTGTGCTGCCTTTGAAGCGGTACCCCTTACCGAGGACTGTTTCGATATATTGTGGCTTTCCAGAATCATCACCGAGGGCTTGTCGGATTTTTCGGATGGCGGTGTTAATGCTGTTATCGGTGTCGAAATGAAGGCCTGTTCCCCAGAGCTGCGCGATGATTTCGTCGCGGCCGATCAGCCTTCCTTTTCCGCGGACCAGCAGAATAAGTAGATCCATGGGAATGCGTTCCAGATGGATCGCCTGCCCAGAGCAAGTCAGCTCATACCGACTCAAGTCCAAAACGAATTTTCCGAATCGAACCCTTTCTGTGGCCATGCAGGCTAGCGCAGCTAGTGGGCCATTTTACAGCCTCACCGCTTAATGCTGCTCCGCCTTCTACAGACAATCTACAGAAGCTCTCCATTGCGTCCTGCCGGATCAAGTCGCAAGATACGCACGTACTTGGTTGAGCCGATGGGCTCCCAAAAAAAAACTCTGGAGGCATCAAATGAGACTGCGCATTTCGCTGCTACTGCTAACTTTCGCTCTGGCTGTGTCTTCAACCTTAACCGCCCATGCCAGTGCTTGCAATAATTCCACTATCCGAGGCAGCTACGCCTTTACCATCCATGGAACGATATTCCTTCCGAACGGTTCGACCCTGCTGATTGATGGCATAGCGAAGGAAACCTTTGACGGAGAAGGGGGCGAGACGCAAGTTGATGCGGTCGCGACGAACGGCAACCTCACTCCCGGTTGGCGGCCCGGGACCGGCATCTACTTCGTGAATGCGGACTGCACCGGAACGCAAACCATTTCCGTGCCGGGCATGCCCGATTTGCACCTGCAGATCGTCGTCGCACAATCGGGAAACAAAATTCATCAAGTGGTAATCGATCCGGGGTTCGCAACCACAGCCGAAGGCGAGCGAGTTAAAGCTTCCAAGGATTAGGTCTTCCGGAGCATGGCCACTCTAGAGCATGGTCACTCTAGAGCAGGGCATGTTTCTCTGTCTGGTTCGCAATCTTTCGCTTCGAATAATAGAGGCTGTATGGCGGCAGCTTAGGGATTGTAGAACAATTATGAACCAATCTCGAGAGCGTAATCGGCGGTTCTGGGTGGATTGTTTGAATGCTAAGTCCAGGAGGAGCGCGTGGTGTAGAAAAGGCTGAACTCAACGGGAACGTTGATTCAGACTACAACCACGGAGGCTCCTCAAGGACATATGTATTACATCGGACTAGATGTTCACAAGAAGACGATCAGCTATTGCGTCAAGGATGCGAGCGGTCAGGTTCACCAGGAAGGCAAGGTTGGAGCAACACGCTGGGAACTGGACGACTGGATGAAGACGCTTCCGCAACCTTGGACAGTGGCGATGGAAGCCACGATTTTCACCGGCTGGATTTACGATCATCTACTTCCACATGCGCAGCAGGTGAAGGTGGCGCATCCGCTGATGCTACGCGCTATCGCAGCGGCCAAGAAGAAGAACGATCGAATCGATGCCGGCAAGATCGCCGATTGCCTGCGCTGTGACTTCCTGCCGGAATGCCACATGGCATCCACGGCCATTCGCGATCGACGCCGAACTCTGCGCTACCGCCACCTGCTGGTGCGCCAGATGGTGCAGATGAAGAATCGCATCTCCGGTCTGCTGATGGAAACCGGAGTCAGCCATAACAAGCAACGGCTGCACAAAGTGGGCTATTTCCGCGAGCTACTTGCAAGCAACGAAGAGGTGAATGAGAGCATCCGGCCTCTGCTGCGAGTGAGCCGAGACAGCATTGTGCGATTGCAGAAAACGGAATACGCCCTGGTCAGTTCCCTTCAGCGAGATCCTCTGCTGGCAGAGCGAATCAAACGGCTCAGGACCATTCCTGGAGTGGGTCCGATCACAGCGCTGACCTGGGCACTGGAAATGGGAGAGGTTTCGCGTTTCCCCTCCATCCGGCAAGCCATCAGTTACTGCGGGCTCTGCGGGGATGAAAAGAGCTCCGCTGACAACGTGACGCGCACCCCGCTTTCCAAACAGCGCAACAAACATATCCAGCGTGTGCTGGTGGAAGCCGCGAAGCTGGCACCCAGACAGGATCATAATCTGGCCTTGGTCTATGAAAGAGAGAAACAGAAGGGAAATGCCAATCGAGCAACGCTAGCCGTAGCTCGAAAAATGGTGGCGTATCTGCTCGCCGTGGATCGCGGGCAACGCGACTTCGTACCCTTCGCAGATTCCCAGAGCGCAGCGGCTTAGAAACCGCGGCCCTCCGGGCGAAAAACAACAGGATCACACAGCGCGCAGACTGCCAGGTCCTGCGGTTGCCGACTGAGCGACGGAGATCAAACTCCCGAGGCTCTCTCCGGATTGTTTCAGGACTGGCAGTGAACACACACTCAATCTTCTGTGACGGTCCGCAAGGATCCGAGACAGTGAATGGATGTCCGGTTCTGCGAAGGCAGGAACCATCGCCGAGAGGCACGCGTGCGAGCTGCGGGTTCTGCCAGAGTTCGCCGTGCGCGCTCCTCCGAAGCGCGCCTCAGGAGAATCTTTTTTCTCCTTGACGAAGACTTACATGGATGTCGGCAAACCTTCCATCATCAGGTTAGAGAAAGGTTGCCCCGTAATCCAGCAGGAGAATTGAATTCCGTCACACCAGCCATAAACAGTCAATGGGGCTGTGTACTGAAGCAAAGTCCGCTAGTTTATATGGGCAGCAACAGACCCAGCCTCACAAGCGCGAGCGAGTCTTCCATGAAGGCAATATCTAGTTGCAGAACGCACTCCACCTCCGCTGGACGGAGTGCGTTGTGTAAAGCGCCAAGGGCAAGCATCACATCGTTTCTGGATATGTCTGTGAGAGAATGTTGGGAGCAGTGAGACACGACTTTGTCCAATTGCTCAGGCCAACTCGTCTTCCCGTCCAACCATCAGGTCAGGTTTGCGCGTATAGGAGCTACGGATAAAGTTGTCGTTAACAGCGTAAAGAGGAGTAGACATTGATGTCAGACGTAGCCAATGTTCCCAATATCAGCACGGCTTCTAATGGAGCTGCAAAATATTTCAAAATACAAGTCCGAGGTTGGATAGATTTCGACCCACTGGACAAGAAACTTCCTGCGATCGCAGACGCAATTGAACGTGGCGGGGGATTCCTGACCGCTATTGAGGTCCTGGATATAAAAGACGATCTTTCTGCCATCGGCGACAACGTGGTGAGGGAAGGTTTCGAAAATATTCTGGCTGCGCGCAGAGTTTTGCGGAGTATCGGTGAACTTCCAACTTCATTAGTCGAAGATCTCCGGGCAGCGCTGAATGCGCCTGCGGAAACGGCGAAGAAGCCGGCGGGATCACAAAATTCCGAGCTTGCCGCTAAACGGGCCAGCTAAATCGGGTTCGAGGCGATATCTTTTTTTGAGAAACATGCCCGAGGCGTTCGGTGCGTCTCATAAGCCCCATTAATTTAGGTCGGGAGGTAAGCTCGCTGTTTTGGCGGCTTGGTGGTGTTTTCTAAGCCACTCGGAGGCGCGCGCCTGGGCTTCGGATTTCTGATCGGCAGTCATGCTGCGCGCAAGTCGCTCTCTTGCAACCCGGCTGCGCGTTTCACCTGAGAGCTCTGCAAGCAGATGCCACATATACGCGGTCACGTTATCTTGTGGGACCCCAATTCCGTCAGCGTACATCTCGCCTAACTTCCACCGGATTCGTGCAATTTCAGCCGAGTCGACTCTGCGGGTCAGTTCGCTAATGAGACTCTCAGCCTGTTTGTTCCCGTTTACAAATGCCAACGTCAGCCACGTGTATGCAGTGACGGAGTCCTCTGGAACGCCGCGTCCTGCCGCATAAGCAGTGCCGAGTTCAAGCTGAGCGTTTGCATCGCCTGAACGTGCCGCTTGCAAGACTTGAGAACTAGGTTCGGGGGGCGGCTTCGTGATAGGGGTCACATTGCCCGTGCCCTTGGCGATCACCCTCGTTCGAACATCCCTTGCTACAACTCCGCGTTGTTCGCCCGCAGTGGGCTGGGTAGCCGTCGGCGGAATATGCGCGGAGAGCCCGCGTCGGCTCAGCAGTGCATACGCGATTGCAAGTGCGAGGCCCAGAGCAACTATGGACAGCAATACGGGCATGACTGCCAGACGCAGCCGCGAGCTGCGACGCTCGTGAATCGAGTCAGGCTGACTGGAGAGCAACGCTTCGAAAGTTTTTTCGAAAGCAGAAACCGGTAAAGCATTGGTTTCGACACCTTCGCTTATTTCACCGGCCGGTTCCTGCTGGCTTGCTTCGGACTCAGGGACATCATTCTTAATCAAAGGCGCAGCCGATTCCCCATCTCCGGGTAATTCTCCTTCTCGCGTTTTGAACATTGCTTCCGCAGCAGTCTCGGCCTTACGCTTCTTTCGTGATTCGAGAGCACGAAGACGAACTGAGCGGCTGTGCCCATACGATTCGACTAAATCCAGATGAATGCCGAGGTCGCGCAGCGCATCAGAGCTGGAAGTTAAACTTTCCATCAGTTCAGGCTCGGCTTGCTGCAGGGAACTTGCAAGTTCCCCCGTAGTCCCGGCCCACGCGAGGCGCTCGTCCCCAAACCAGTTGCTAATGCAAGTTGACAACGCGTCGCTCAAGCCACTGCAGACTGCGGCCGGATGCAAGACAAGTTGTGAGCCGTGGCGCGGTTCCAATTGTTCGAACTCGTCCCGGCGTCCCGGCCAGGCAAATCCAACAGTCTGCGGCTCTGAGCCCTGAAGCGGGATCCCGGTCTCGGTCGATGAGACTTCTTTCCTGTCAGTCCGTGCACTGGTGCTGCCTTCTTCGGCCGCGACCTCCAAAACCAGACCCTCATCGATCTGCCTGTAGCCGCGCTGTTCCGCCCGATACACGACTTCGAAGCAGAGATTGTTAATGTCTCTGGGTATGCCAGTCAGCTTCGCAATGAGGACGATTGCGTCATTGGTGAAACGTTGATGGTCGCGGACTCCGGAAAGCTCCATTTTCTGCCTGATGTATGAACAACTCTCTTGGAATGTCAGCGGCCCCAGCGAAGCGATGACCGAGATTCGCTTACTGAACTCTGCCAAAGGCGCCGACGCGGTTCTCACTTTCAGTACTGGTAGTCCCGCCAAAATGATCCGCAGCTGCTTGCTTTGCCCTAGGGGACAATCCAGCAGTTCAGCCACCGCACGCAGGGTTGAGATCTTCAATTTATGGGCTTCATCTATGACAACCATCACTTTTCGCCCGCGCGAGAAGTTTTGTTCGAGCACGCTGGTCAATTGCTTTTGTGCTTCTGCGAGATTGGGCGATGGCCGGGGTACGCCAAGTTCATGAAGGAAGTAGTGCAGAAATTCACTACGCCGCAGCTGAGTCCAAAACAAGCGAGTAGTCATAACGGTGGACTGGAGTCGCTGCAGCAGCCGTAGCAACAGTGCGGTTTTGCCTACCCCCGGTTCTCCCACCAGCATGCGAACGTTGAGGGCGTGTTCGACGGGGTCAGACAAGAGTTGCACAATGCGCGCGCGTGTCTGGAATTCGAGAAAGTGACCAGGATCCGAAGTATTGCCGAATACGTCTTTGAGTCCGATTACCCGGGAGGACGACATAACACCACTTTTTGCACCCTGCGAATGCAGGAAGCAGGATCGAGCAGCGGTAGCACGAGCCGATGCCTTGTTGGTGGCTCCAACCCTGCTAGGAATACCGCATAATACTTCTCAAAATTATACAGCTCGGGTTCGGGCTCTGGGCAAGTTTAGAGGCATCGAAGTGTCGGAGATGCCCCGGCAGCCACGCTCCCGAACGGCGATTGAATCGAATATTGGAGGAATGCGGACACTTCTGCGACGGTACGCTGTTGCGACTTCGTTGTGCGTGATAAGCATGGTCGCAAGGGCACAGTTCACCAGAGCCCAAAAGCCTGAGGCGGCCGCGTTCAGCCGCACAACCCAGCTGCTCAAGGACCTTTCGCGAAGCTCTCCTGGCACTGTTCCCGATGCGGTGCTGAACCGCACACAATGTGTTGTGCTGATTCCGTCTGGAACACGTCGGTTGCGCCCCGGCACCACCTCCTGCCGCGAGACTTCAGATCGATGGAACACTCCAAGGCCTGTCACGTTTGAGGGAAGAGCCGGCTCAAAGCGAAGCGCCAACATTTTGATTTTCGTTGTGACCGATGCAGCAGTGAAGTCGCTGCGCTCAGGGTCACTGCAGGTTGCAGGCTCCACAAAAACGTTTGCGCCTCTGGCGCCGAAACGGGCCATTCCTACCGAGCACGAGTTGAATAGGAACGTTTTCATGTACGAATACGCCGGCGACAAGCTCTCCAGTAGCCGGATTCAGGGCGTGGTTCGGCAAGAAAAGGACGCCCAGCGGGCTGGGTCAGATAAAATGCTAAGCGATGGCAGCAAGAAAATCACCAGACAGTATTTGTCAGCTCTCACTTCGTTCTTTAACACAATACTCCCAACCGGCATTGTGATTCACCACACGGCGGTTCTTCCGGATGAGGGTGTGCCGCCACGAAATGAGAAAGAAATTGACAAATACCACGCCACAAAGGGTTTCGAAATCACCTGTTCCGGTCATGTTTATCACGTCGCTTATCATTACTTGATCCTCACGAGTGGACGAATTCAAAAAGGACGACCGGAGCGATGCGAGGGAGCACACGCGAAGAACTACAACTCCTACCTGGGGATATCCGTTGTAGGTGATTTCGACAGCCGCGACAATCCTAATGGTGAAAAAGGTCCAAAGCAGCCGAATCCAAAGCAGATAGCTGCGCTCGCTCACCTCTCCCATCGACTAATGCTGCGCTACCACATTCCCGTGAGCCACGTCGTTCGACACCGTGATATAGATGTGACCCGCTGTCCGGGTGACCGATTTCCATTTGGCGCATTGTTACGGGAACTCAAAACAACAGGACTGAAAAGCAATTCCCGAGGACAGTAGACCACTCATGGAGGCCAGCAAACTTTGTCCCAAAAACAGGAGCAGCGACTGCGACTGGTTGCCAAACGCTTTGCGGCTTCGCTTGCCGATCTCCCGTTGGACTCGGGTGATGTCGCTCGTCCCACGGGATGTCGCAATCGTTCCTGCGATTTCTTCCGGGGAGGCGTGCGGGGATCGAATTGCGATCCTTTGCACGCGTTCCGAACGGAGTGAGGTAGAAGGAACGGGCAGATACCGTGTTGCGTCGCACAGTCGGCAAGAAACTCAATTATCTTCCCTTTCTAAGGGTTGTGTTGTTGGCGTGCACGCACGCAGCCAGGGCTAGCGCCGATCCGGTACGGCCTCCCCTGCGCGAATTGCAAGCTGTACTACCCGGCGGAGCTCGCGGCGTGCCCGATTTGCAATTGCAGCGAACGTATTTCTACGGTGACCGCGTTTGTCAGTCCCGTGGCGGTGCTGTAGGAGTTCCACAGATTAGCGACCTCGGGAGAATCTGCTTTTTGGCCGACGAGTTCACCGCTTTCGTTTGCTAGGTGAGGGTCGGCCGAGCAGGCGTCGTCTATTAATTATGGTGCAGTTATGTACATATATCGTCCAGCCTTTGACAGCACAAGCGTGTTCAGGATCATCGGAAAGAGACAGTTGCCTTCAGAACAAGCCTCGTCGTGGGCTCTCCGCATTTGTCGAGACACGGTGCGATAACTCCTGGATTGTTTGAATGCTAAGTCCGGAGGAGCGCGTGGTGTAGAAAAGGCTGAACTCAACGGGAACGTTGATTCAGACTACAACCACGGAGGCTCCTCCGGACTTAGCATTCAAACAAACCGCCAAGTGACCCCCAAATTCCAAGATTGTGAGTGAACGAGTTTAAACCTCACCTTCTTTAGAGCCCGGCACCCGGTAAAGGATCGTCGTAAGCGTGACGCAAACCATCCCTTCCCCAATCTCCTGCCCGCGCATACAATTGCTGCATTCGCGTGGGGGAGCCGTGTCACTTTCCTCAGGAACAAAACTAGGGCCGTACGAGATTGTCAGTCCGGTAGGTGCGGGCGGCATGGGCGAAGTGTATCGCGCCCGCGACTCCCGCCTCGACCGCACCGTCGCAATCAAGGTATTGCCTTCGCACCATTCGTCGGATTCTGCACTGCGGCAGCGATTCGAGCGCGAAGCCCGCACCATTTCAAAGTTCTCCCATCCCAACATCTGCACGTTGCATGACATTGGCACTCACGACGGTCTCGATTACCTCGTAATGGAATACATCGAGGGCGAAACTCTGGAGCAGAGACTGTCTAAAGGACCGATTGCTCCGTCGCAGGCTCTGGTGTATGGAATTCAAATCGCGGATGCGTTGGACAAAGCCCATCGTGCGGGCATCATTCACCGCGATCTGAAGCCCGGCAACGTAATGCTGACCAAGTCCGGCGCCAAACTTCTGGATTTCGGCCTGGCGAAGTTACAGGAGGAAGTTTCGGTTATGGCCGCCGCGCTCACCGAAATGACGGTTGAAACCAAGCGGCTCACAACGGAAGGGATGCTCGTCGGAACCTTCCAGTACATGGCGCCAGAACAGTTGGAAGGAAAACAGCCGGACGCGCGCAGCGACATCTTTGCTTTTGGCGCGGTCTTGTACGAGATGGTGAGCGGGAAGCCGGCATTTGGCGGAAAGACTAAAGCCAGCATGATTGCGGCGATCCTTTCCTCGGAACCGCCACCTCTATCTACCGTCCAACCGCTCGCGCCTCCTTCGCTGGAGCGTGTTATCAAGCAGTGCCTGGCGAAAGATCCGGATGAGCGCTGGCAGAGCGCAGGAGACATTGCCCGTGAATTGAAGTGGATTGCGGACGGTGGGTCACAAGCATCAGCTCCAGCTGAGATTGTTCCGCACCGACGCAAATCGCAGTATTTGCCATGGGCAACGGCTGCGCTTGGAGTCGCACTCGCAATACTCGCAGTGCTGTTGGCGAATCGAACGCCCAAACCCCAACCCGTGATTCGCTCGCTGATCCTACCCGAAGAGGGTACAACACCGTTGATTGTGCAAGATAATGCGGGCCCGGTGATGCTGGCGCCGGATGGAAGCGCGGTGGCTTATGTTGCTACAGACGCGCATGGACAAATATTGCTGTGGGTCAGAAAACTGAACGAAGCTCATGCTCAGCCGGTCGCGGGAACGGATGGCGGCAATTTTCCCTTTTGGTCAGCTGATAGCCGAGCAATCGGTTTCTTTGCCGGTGGCAAGCTAAAGACGACACCCGTGGAGGGCGGTTCACCCTCGGTTGTATGCGACGCCCCATTAGGTCGCGGCGGAACTTGGAATGCGGACGGAAAAATTCTTTTTGCCCCGACCTTCGAAAGCGGCCTCTTCCAAGTGGCGAGTTCCGGAGGAACGCCCCAGCCTGTCACGAAACTGGACAAGTCAAAGCACGACAGCCATCGCTGGCCGCACTTTCTGCCGGATGGCCGGCATTTTCTTTACCTCGCTATCACACATAACAGTCCGCGCGACCCGAATAATGGCATCTACTTCGCTTCGCTGGATGGCAAAGAAAATCGGTTGTTAATGCAGAGCGATAGTCAGGCGGATTATTCATCAGGCTACTTGCTTTTCTTGCGAGACACCGCATTAATGGCACAGCCGTTCAATCCCAAAACTGGTTCTCTGGAAGGAGCACCGGCACCTATAGCTGAACAGATCCTCCTTGACGCTGGAACGTGGAGAGCCGCTTTGACTTCAACCGAGGGAGGCCTACTCGCGTACCTCTCCGGAGGTGCTGCCGCGAACCAGCTCACCTGGTACGACCGTTCAGGCAAGAACATCGGTCTCGCTGGGGACAAGACGCTCAATCTCAATCACGTCCGTATTTCCCCGGATGGACTCAAAATAGCTGCCGAGCTCGGTGAATCGCTGACGGATATCTGGATCTATGATGCACAGCGCGGAGTCAGTACTCGATTTACATTTGGGCCAAGCTCGTCAATTTCCCCAGTGTGGTCGCGGGATGGGAAGTGGATCGTGTACGGAAGCCTATACGCGCACATTAACATTTATCGCAAGTCCGCCAGCGGCGTGGGGCAAGCTGAACTGCTCCTTGAAGGAAGCGAAAAGAGTGTGCAGAACTGGCCAAGCGACCTGTCCCCCGATGGCAGGTTCCTGCTCTATGCCGCAGGCGATTTAGTAGGAGCCGCGCAACTGTGGGAGTTGCCGCTTAGCGGGGATGATCGCAAACCCAAGCCCCTGATGCCAAGCGGATTCATAACGATGGAAGCCAGATACTCGCCAGACGGGCATTGGATCGCCTATACGTCCAATGAGTCGGGCAAGTTCGAGGTCTATGTGATGCCGTCCGGGGGAAGCGCTGGGAAGTGGCAAATCTCTAGCGGCGGTGGCCAGCAACCCCTTTGGCGGCGTGACGCTAAGGAGCTCTTCTATCTGAGTTCAGATGGCAAGCTGATATCTGTTCCAATAAAGCTGAATGCAGATTCTGTGCAAGCAGACGCCGTCCGCCCGCTGTTTTCTCTGGCCAATTCCATCCTGTCAGTCAACGGACTCGTGGCACCATACGACGTCACTGCAGATGGCAAACGGTTCGTGGTAGTTACCATAGAGCAAGGAAGAGCTTTCCAATTAACTTAGTTACGAATTGGACCGCAGCGCTGCAGAAATAATCCACACTCGCGCCGACACGGCGGACTTTTAGTTAGCGTCTGGTTTGCTTTGACTACGCCGTCGCCCGAGCGACCAGGGCCTCTCACCGCCACGCACCCGGGACGAGTGACGGGCAAGCCTGAAGTAATCCCTGGGTGAGGGTGGCCGACGAACCTGGAGTAAAGTGACAAGAAGATCGTTTGGTGGCACCAACCACGCTGTTGGCTCGCTCTTCGGCCATCAGCCTCACACATCCAGCCGATTGGAAGCAGCAACTCGCCCGTACCAGAGGCCCGAATCCTTTATCGTGCGCTTCTGGTTGCGAAAGTCCGTATAGATCAACCCATAGCGCTCGGTATAACCCTCCGCCCATTGGAAGTTGTCGAGAAGTGTCCAGGCGTGAAAGGCGCGGACCCGAGCTCCATCAGCGATCGCGCGAGCCAGCTCTGCGAGAACTTCGCGGTACCACTGGATTCGACGCCCGTCGGGTATGCGGCCGTTTTCTTCTTCATCTGGCCCATCGAGATATCCGCATCCGCTCTCAGTAATTTCGATGATTGGGTGGTTGTATTCCCGTGAAATCTGAGTGACCAGGTCGTACATGCCACGGGGCCAAACTTCGAGGCCGGCGTCGGTAAGCGGACCCTCTGTGGGCATCGCGGCGCGAAAGCGCGTGTAAGGATCGCGCCCGCCCGGTGCATTGTTCTCAATCTCAGTACCGCTAAACTTGCCTGCGCTGAGAAACTGCTCCTTGCTCGCATCCGAGACGATGCGGCGGGTGTAGTAGTGAAAGCCTACCCAGTCGAGCGGCGCATAGAGGAGCTTTTCATCGCCCCCCTTGAAGCCCATCGGCTCATAGGGTGGTTCTCCAACGAATGCCTTCGGGTAGCGGCCATGCATGGCTGCCTCAAGAAAGAAGACATTGTTCATTGCATGATAGCGAGCCGCGGCTGCGCGATCATCGTCTGAGTCCGTCTTCGGGTATGCCGGAGCCATTTCATACGCACTCCCGAAGCTTGCTTTGGGAGATGCTGCTTTCACTGCACGGTGCGCCTCCGCTTGAGCGAGAGCGAGGGTGTGCGCTGCTTTCAAGAAATCGCTGAAGCTAGTCCGGCAAGGCGGAAAGGCACCCGCAGCATAGCCCATGAATGCTATTGCCCATGGCATGTTAAACGGCGCCCAGACCTTGATTCGATCACCAAGATGCTTGGCGAGAATGCCGGCATAGTCTGCAAAGTAATTGGCTAGATCCCGGTTTGGCCAGCCGCCCCGATCCTCGAGTGCCTGTGGAAGATCCCAGTGATGCATGGTGCACCAGGGCCGGATGCCGGCTTCAAGAAGAGCATCGACGAAACGGCTGTAGTGATCGATCCCCTTCATGTTCGGAGCGCCGGTCCCGGCAGGCTGAATGCGCGGCCATGAGATGGAAAAACGTTGGCTCTTCTGGTTGAGGCGTTTGGCCAATGCGATGTCCTGCGGGTAGAGGTGGTATTGATCGCAGGCAACGTCACCTGTCACGCCACCCCTTACCTTGCCGGGTGTATGAGTGAATCTGTCCCATATGGATTCGCCCTTGCCGTCCTCATTCCATGCGCCTTCTACCTGGTAGGAGGCTGTGGCAGTGCCCCAAAGAAAGCCTTCGGGAAAACGCGCCTTCTGTATTAACGAATCGGGTATCGACCCGGGCCCTTGTTCTGAGGAGTTTGGCGTAGCGGCGTAACTATAGTTGCGATACAGCACTGTGCCTGCTGCGGCAGCCAGGGAACGAGTTACAAATTGGCGGCGGTCCATAATGAGCCCTTCTCCGTTAGAGGTTATCGCAGAACCTGTGCTTTATCCTCGCCAATTCAGTTTCAGCTGCGCGATTCGCCAGATCGGTAGCGCGAAGGCGGCGCAGCGGAAGCGATCTGCGATTCCGCGCCAACCAGTCCCCTCCCGAATTACGAGCTACTCTTCCATAACTGCACCTGTGCATTCTCGTTTTGGGGTCGGGAACACCAGCGCGCACGGATTATGGCGCCAACCTCCTAGCGATATTCATCCATAGCAGACTGCCCCATTCTGGTCTGGGATCGGCGGCGGCGCGGGCAAAGGTCCAAAGCTGCAGTCGCTCCGTATCCACGTCCGCAAGTTCGCTAAGACGCTTGACCATACCTCTGGGGTCCGCGTGAAGGCGCGTTTCGCAATTATGGAGGTGCTGAACCACATCATAGGGTGGATCACCGACGAATGGCTTTGGGTCGATCACAAGCCAAGGCTCTCGCTGGGACCGCAAAACGTTTCCCGCGTGAAGATCGGTGGCAAGAAGTGTGTCTGTAGGTGCTGGCTTCCCGAGCGCCTCGAAGATTTGCAATCCTTCGCGCACCAACCCAGCGTCCGGCCAGTGCTGAGCCTGGTCGAGCGTCTCCTGGCGCCAGACGTTTAACAGCTCTGATAAGTGCCGGAACGCATGGATGCCATTCAACGAAGTGGATCTTCGCCAAAGGCGCTTCAGTAGCGCGGCGATTACCAGATCCTGTTTCTCCTCCGGCTCAGAACGAAGCATGTACCCGGGTAGGCAGCGTTCAAGCAGCATAGCTCGCTGCTCGTCGTCTGCCTCAAGCAGTTGCACAGTGGGGTCGCCGTTCCAGAATCGGAGCCCATGAATTTCATCTGCACCTTCCATGTGAGGCATTCCTATTTTCAGGATGGCCGGCGTCCCATCCGCGCGAAGAACCGCCGCGACCCAGGAGCTTTCGCGGAGATCGTGCAGCAGCTACAGAGCTCATACACGTTCAGCGACGCCGAGCTCATTAAACGGGAGGCGGGCGATTTTCTCGAGCAACTACACGGGAAACGCATCGTAGATTTCTGATGTCCTCTGCTCCATTGGCTTTGATTGCGGAACTCACGCATCGTTGTCTTCTGCACTGCATCTATTGTTCGAATCTACTGGAGCTGCAAAAGGCCTCGACGGAACTGAAAACGGAAGAATGGGTCCGCGTTTTCGGAGAGGCAGCACGGTTGGGCTGCCTGCACGTTCACCTAAGCGGAGGCGAACCGCTCGTCCGTGCCGATCTGGCAGATCTGGTTCGTGCCGCACGCGATGCGGGACTGTACACAAACCTGATCACGTCCGGCATCGGGTTGTCAGAAAGCAAGCTTCAAGTCCTGGTCGCTGCCGGAGTGGAGCACATCAAACTCAGCTTCCAGGACTCGCGAGAGGAGATGGGCAATGCAATTGCGGGCGCGCGTAGTCACTCCTACAAACAAGCAGTTGCGAAGCAGATACGCCGGGAGCGGGTTGCGTTCACGGTCAATGTGGTTATCCACCGACAGAATATAGATCATTTGGACGAGATCATCCGGTTCGCGGAAGCACTTCACCCTGGTCGCTTAGAGATTGCAAACGCGCAATACTATGGTTGGGCGCTGCGAAATCGCGACCTTCTGCTGCCGACCCGGGCCCAGGTCGAAGCCTCACTCAAGACCATTGCGGCTGCCGAGGAAAGGCAGCTCGGCCGCATGCGCATAGACTACGTTGCCCCCGATTACTATCCCAAACCATGCATGGGCGGGTGGGGCCGTCGATTGATATTGATTGACCCCGCCGGCGTCGCCTTGCCTTGCCACGCCGCCGGGGTCATTCCTGGAA
>Ga0209056_10002410_pt1 | contig 20183 bp, 19 predicted proteins | sample GraSoiAngelo_114_FD_185876 | JGI IMG/M metagenome (GOLD analysis project Ga0209056, IMG submission 185876) | Grasslands soil microbial communities from the Angelo Coastal Reserve, California, USA - 14_0903_13_40cm (SPAdes) (version 2) | ecosystem: Environmental > Terrestrial > Soil > Grasslands...
GGTCCACGAGCACCTCGTTCATCCCGCCGAACTCGGTGTTCATCATGTGCTGGAGCTGCTCGTCGCTGAGCCGCGAGAGAATTCCCTCGGCCCACGCCGCGAACTTCGTTTCCACGTCCAGTGCCAGGCGGTTGCCGGTGTGGCGGTGGGCGTCTCGCAGGCCCGCGTACGTTTTGTGCAGCGTATACCAGGGCGACCACAAGCCGTTGAGGTCGAACGCCGCCGAGCGGATCTCGCCCTTCGCGAGGCGCGCGAACGCCTCGCGCCCGCCCTCGAGCGCGCTCAGGTAGCCGTCGCCGTGTTTGTCCTGGACCTCCTTCAGCTCCCGCACGATGTAATCGGCTCGGGTCTTGAAGCGCGCGTCGCCCGTCGCCGCGAACATGAGACTCACTGCCGAGAGGTGATGGCCCGCGATGTGTCCGGTGAGATTGCGGCCGCCGCCATCCCAGCCGTCGTACGGTTCCGCTTTGCGCGGCAGGCCCGCGCGTTCGCGGTAGTAGGCGAGCATCCGGTCGGGATCGAGTCGCAGGAGGTAGTTAGACATCAGCTCCTGCGCGTGCTTCAGCGGCCCGCCCGTAAGCCGCACCGCCGACAGGGGGAGCGGCCGGGCGCGGACCGTGCCCGCTTCGCCAGCCGCGGACGCAGCGCGGTGCACCGCTTCGGTCAGCGCGGGCGTAGGGAGGAGCGCGAACGCCCCGGCGCCGAGACCGAGCTTCAGGGCGTTACGGCGAGAAAGGGTCACAGGGCACCTCCGTTTGGCCTTTCTTGACATAGAATCGGTGACGTGTAGTGTCGCTGCGCAATGGCCGGCCTCGATTGGGTCATCATCGGATTGTATTTCGCCCTGCTGCTCGGCGTCGCCTGGTGGGTTGCAAGGCGCAACCGAGACACGGCCGATGACTACTTCCTGGCCGGCCGCAATCTCGGCTGGTTCCTCGTCGGGGCCTCCATCTTCGCGTCCAACATCGGTTCAGAGCATGTTGTCGGTCTGGCGGGCGCCGGCGCGACGAGCGGCGTCGCGCTCGCGCATTACGAGCTGCATGCCTGGTGCCTGCTCGTTCTCGGCTGGCTCTTCGTCCCATTCTATTCCCGCGCGCTGGTCTACACCATGCCGGAGTTTCTCGGCCGGCGCTTTTCACCAACCGCGCGCTGGGTGCTGTCCGTCATCACCCTGGTCGCGCACGTATTTACGAAATTCGCGGTGTCGATCTTCGCCGGCGGGATCGTCTTCGCGACCCTGCTGCCGGAAGTGTCGCTGCAGGTGGCTGGCGCCACGTTCAACAGCTTCTGGATCGGCTCAGTCGCCGTGGTGCTGCTCACCGGCCTCTATACCGTGCTGGGCGGAATGCGGGCGGTGGCGTACACGGATGCAGTGCAGACGTTCATCCTGGTGGCGGGATCGGGATTGCTCACCGTGTTCGGGCTCGCCAAGCTGGGCGGCTGGCACGAGCTGCGCCGCGTGTTGGACCCCGATCTCTTCAATCTGTGGAAACCGCTGGTGCCTGCGGGCATGCAGGGCACGTGGGCGCCGGTGAAGGAGACCGGCCGCATCGCGTGGTATTTCAACGGCAACTATCCCTGGCTGGGCATGCTGTTCTGTGCACCCATCATCGGCCTGTGGTATTGGTGCACCGATCAGTACATCGTGCAGCGCGCGCTCGGGGCAAAGGATGAGCGCACCGCGCGGCAAGGAAGCATCTTCGCCTCGTACCTCAAACTCTCGCCCGTCTTCCTGTTCATCATTCCGGGACTGATCGCGCTCGCGCTCGCGAAAACCGGCAAGGTGCCGGGCCTGGCCGCCATCGTGGACGCCCAGGGGCACGCGATCCCGCAGGCGGCGCAGGCCGCGTTCCCGCTGATGGTGAAAGACCTGCTTCCCGCGGGGCTCCGAGGAATTGTCGTGGCGGGCTTGCTCGCCGCGCTGATGAGCTCCATGGCCGGTGCCTTCAACGCGTCTTCGACCCTGTTCACGATGGATCTCTACACGAAGTTCAGGCCCAACGCGTCACAACACCAGCTCGTGTGGGTGGGTCGAGCCGCCACCGTGGCGATGGTCGTGATCAGTCTGTTGTGGATTCCGGTGATTCAGGGTGCGCGCGGGCTCTATGATTATCTCCAGGGCGTGCAAGGGTATCTCGCGCCGCCGATTTTCACGGTATTCGTGTTCGGTATTTTCAACCGGCGCCTGAACGCCAGGGGCTGTCTCGCCGCGCTGCTCGTGGGCTTCGTGCTGGGCGTCTTCCGGTTGGCCGTGGACACGCCCGTGAGCCTGCACCTCGCGGGATTCGCCGACGGCTACACGCCCGGCTCGTTCTTGTGGATCGTCAACAATCTCTACTTCCAGTATTACAGCCTGCTCATCTTCATCGTCTCGGTCGTGGTCATGGTCGTGGTGAGTTATGCGACGGCGCCGCCGACGCCGGAACAAGTGGCGGGGCTGACCTACGGGACCGTGACGACGGAAGATCGTGCCCAGTCCCGCGCCAGTTGGAGCGGCCGCGAGGTGATCGCGTCCGCCGTGGTGCTGGTTCTGATCCTCGCCGCCTACCTCTACTTCCGAGGCTGAGGCAGTGCTCGCGCTCCTCCTGGTGCTGCTGGCGCAACGCGAAACCCAGAGTTTCGATCGTGGGTGGCGCTTTCATCTCGGCGACGTGCCGCGCGCGCAGGAGCCGGGGTTCGCCGACACCGCCTGGCGCAGGCTGGATTTGCCCCACGACTGGAGCATCGAGGGACCGTTCAGCGAGCAGAACCCGGCGGGCGTGGCCGGTGGCGCACTCCCCGGCGGCATCGCCTGGTATCGGAAGGCGTTCACACTTCCCGCCGGCGACACCGGTAAGGTCGTGTTCATCGAGTTCGATGGCGTGTATCGCAACAGCGAGGTCTGGATCAACGGCCAGTACCTCGGCAAGCGGCCGTATGGCTATAGCTCGTTCCGCTACGAGCTGACGCCGCATATTCGCTATGGGAAGCAACGCAACGTGATCGCGGTGCGGGTGGACAACTCCCAGCAGCCGAACTCGCGCTGGTACTCGGGTTCCGGGATCTACCGGCACGTGCGTCTCGTCAAGACGAATCCCGTTCACGTCGATCAGTGGGGCACGTACGTCGCGACACCGGCGGTGAGCGCGGAATCGAGCCAAGTCTCGATTCGGACGACGGTGCGCAACGAGCGACAAGCGGCGCAACCCATCGCGCTGCGCACGACCGTTTACGACTCCGCGGGGAAGGAAGTCGCGGCTGTATCGGCCGACGGCAGGGTTGCAGGCGATTCGGTCGTCGAGATGACGCAAGCGGTGACGATCCCCAATCCAGTGTTGTGGTCGCTCGAGCGCCCGTATCTGTATCGCGTCGCGTCGCGGCTGATGTGCGGCGCGACGGCGTGCGACAATTACGCCACGCCGTTCGGCGTTCGCTCGTTCATCTTCAGAGCCGATTCAGGTTTCTATCTCAACGGCAAGGCGGTAAAGATCCGCGGCGTGTGCTTGCACCACGATCTGGGCGCGCTGGGCGCCGCGGTGAACACCCGCGCGATCGAGCGACAGCTCCAGATCATGCGGGCGATGGGCGCCAACGCGATCCGCACGTCGCACAACCCCCCCGCGCCCGAGCTACTCGATCTGACCGACCGGATGGGCTTCATTGTCATGGACGAAGCGTTCGACATGTGGAAGAAGGAAAAGACCAAGTACGACTACCATCTCGATTGGGACGCGTGGCATGTGCGCGACCTGTCGGATATGGTGTTGCGCGACCGCAATCATCCCAGCGTCTTCATTTGGAGTATCGGCAACGAAGTGATGGAGCAGTGGACCGACAGCGACAAGACGGCCGCCCCGGTCGCGCGTGAGCTGGCCGGCATCGTGCACGCCCTCGACCCCACGCGCCCGGTCACCCAGGCGGCCAACAACGGCAGTCCCGCCAATCCGGTCTTTCACGCCGGGGCTCTCGACCTACTCGGCCACAACTATCACCACGAAGTGTGGAAGGATTTCCCGACGCAGTACCCGGGTGAGAAGTTCATCATTACCGAAGCGATGTCGGCGTTGAACAGTCGCGGCGTCTACGAACAGCCCTCAGACAGCGTAGCGAGTTACGAGACGCCCTACGTAAAAAATCACGGACCTCAGCCCAACAGGGACTACCGTCTCTCGTCGTACGACAACCGCAAAGCGTTCTGGGGCTCACTGCATGAGGAGTCGCTCAGCCTCTTCGAACGCTATCCGTTCCTGTCAGGGATGTTCATCTGGCAGGGAATCGACTATCTGGGCGAGCCGACGCCGTACGAATGGCCGGCGCGCAGCTCCTATTTCGGGGTCGTCGATCTCGCCGGATTCCCCAAAGACCCGTTCTACCTGTACCAGAGCGTGTGGGCCCTCGCCGATCCGCCGATGCTGCATCTCTTCCCGCATTGGAACTGGGCGCGAGGCGATACAGTCGACGTGTGGGTCTACACGAACGCCGAGCAGGTGGAGCTCTACCTGAATGGCGCTTTTCAAGGCGTGAGGCGCAAGGAGGGGAAAGTCGGCCACCTGATGTGGCGCGTCGCCTACAAGCCTGGGACGCTGCGAGCCGTGACGCGCACCGCCGGGCTCGTGACGACGAGCGCCGTGGTCAGGACCACCGGCAAGCCCACGCGCATCGCGCTCACCCCCGACCGCGTCGGCATTCGTGCGGATGGGGAGGATCTTTCGTTCGTGACGGTCACGGTCCGCGATCGACAGGGCCGCGCGGTGCCCACGGCGGAGCCACTGATCCGGTTCCGAGTCACCGGTGACGCGCGGATCGTTGGCGTGGACAACGGTGATCAGATCAGCCACACGTCATTCCAGGCGAAACAGGTGCGGCTGTTCAACGGCAAGGCGCTCGTCATTGTGCGCGCCGGCAGGACGCCGGGGACGGCCACGCTGACGGCAGAAGGGAAGGGGCTCGCCCCCGCCACCGTACGCATCGCCATCAAATAGGAACGCAACGATGAAACAAAGATCACTCGGCAACACCGGCTATCGCGTGAGCGAAATCGGCTTTGGCGCCTGGGGCATCGGCGGCGCCATGTGGCGCGGCGTCGATGACAACGAGGGGCGCAAGGCGCTGCGCGAGGCGGTCGATCAGGGCATCACCTTCTTCGACACGGCACTCGCCTACGGCGACGGCCACAGCGAGCGCGTGATTGGCGAAACGCTCAAGGATGACATCCGCGCCAATCGGGTGGTCGTCGCGACGAAAATCCCGCCGCTGAATCGCCAGTGGCCTGGCAAGTCCAGCTACAAGCTCGGCGACGTGTTTCCCGCGACATACATCGCCTCCAGCACGGAGCAATCACTCAAGAATCTCCGCATGGAGGCGTTGCACGTGCAACAGCTGCACGTGTGGAACGATGCATGGCTCTCGGATCCCGAATGGGAAGCATCCTACCGCCAGATCACGCGCCTCAAAGAAGAAGGCAAGGTCCTGCACTGGGGCATCTCGATCAACGATCACGCGCCGGAGACTGCGCTGCGCGTCCTCGCCGAACCGATCTTCGAGACGGCACAGGTGATTTACAACATCTACGATCGCTCACCGGAACGGGCGTTGTTCGCGGTCGCCAAGAAGAAGCCGCTCGGCATCATCGTGCGCGTCCCGTTCGACGAAGGCGCGCTCACCGGGCAGATCAAAGCGAACACCGTCTTTCCAGCCGGTGACTGGCGCGCCGAGTATTTTGCCGGCGATCGCAAGGCGGAGGCGGAGCGGAGAGGGAACGCACTCACGCAGGTGCTGGATGACCAGGTCGCGACGCTGCCGGAGCTGGCGCTACGATTCTGCCTGTCGGCGCCCGAGGTCTCGACGGTGATTCCGGGAATGCGCCGCCCGGCGCACGTGCGTCAGAACGCGATGGCGTCTACGAAGGGGGCGCTACCGGCGGGAATGCTCTCGAAGCTCAAGCCCCACGCGTGGGACAAGAACTGGTACGGGGACTAGATGCCCTTTCCCAGCCGAAAGCTCGCCACGATGGCGTAGGACGTCCGTCCCACGTCGCCCAGCGGCCAGCTGACCGCTGGTATCAGTGTTATTTCGTCGCTGAATCCCAAGCCGACGCCGAGACTGAGCAACGTGAACGACTGCGATCCGCAGCAGAAATCCTGATACGACGACAGGCTGCCTCCGTACCCCGTCGTGAGCCTGGGATTGCCGGTTAGGAAGGTAAGGGTGGACGTGGGAGTGAGGTCCCAAAGTTTCGCCCGTACCGCCAGAAATCCCGCGCTCAGGCCCGCCGAGAACGATTTCTCGTCGAATCGCCAGAGCGAACCGTTGATCGCCTCTGGCCCGGCGAGCGATCGGTAGGATAGGAACGGGCACAGATCGAACTTCGATTTGCCGTGCTGAGTGCTGAGACCCACCGTCACCGCGAACGCGCGGGAACTGCCGTTGAGGCTTGTGAGTTCCCACGACTTGAGTCCGTACTCTAAGCCGGCGAATAAATGCTGATACCGATACCTGAACTCGGCGGTGTAGAGATGCGCGAGGTTGTCGATATCGACATCAACTGACGAGTGGAAGTGAGAGAGCGAGAAGTTGCTGTTGCCCACGCACATCTGCGCCGCGGCGCGCTCCGCGCCGACTAGCAGCAGCAATGCGGTCAGAACCCTACGCATGTCCCAAACCTACTACCGGGGTGCCTGGAGGCCAGTCACCCCGCCCCAAACGTCATAGTCATGGTCTGGGATGCAGCTTTTACAGCTCGCGAAGCCGTCGCTCGAGCAGCCGCCGCTCCGGATCCTCGACAGCCAGCGCCAATGCGCGCTCGTAGGCGGAGCGCGCTTCGGCTTTACGGCCCAGCCGCCGGAACAGATCCGCTCGGGCGGCGTGCGCGAGGTGATACTCCCGCAGCTCGCCACGCGCGAGGATCGCATCGATGAGCGTCAGGCCGTGCTCCGGTCCATCCCGCATCGCGAGCGCGGCGGCGCGGTTCAGCTCGATCACCGCTGAGGGGTTCGCTCTCAGCAGGACATCGTACAGCCCCACGATCTGCGCCCAGTCGGTCGCCTGGGAGCTCGGCGCTTCGGCGTGCAGCGCGGCGATGGCCGCCTGGAGCGTGTACGGCCCGAAGCCGCGGGACGTCAAGGCGCGTTCGACCAGCCGCACCCCTTCCTTTATCTGCGGCTCATTCCACTGCGAGCGGTCCTGTTCCTCGAGCGGGATGAGCTCGCCGCCAGGGGTCGTGCGCGTGGTGCGACGCGCGTCGTGCAGCAGCATCAGGGCGAGCAAGCCGACCGCCTCGGGCTCGGGCAACAGGTTGACGAGCAGCCCTCCCAGCCGGATCGCCTCGGTTGCGAGATCGGCGCGGCTGAAATAGCCCTGGTTGAAGACGAGATAGATGACGTGCAGCACGCTCGCGAGACGCTCGGGAAGGTCGCCGCGTTCGGGGATTTCGTAGGGGATCTTCGCGTCGCGGATCTTCGTCTTGGCGCGGACGATCCGCTGCGCCAAGGTCGGCGCGGTCGTCAGGAACGCCGCCGCGACCTGCTCGGTGGTGAGGCCGCAGATTTCGCGCAGCGTCATGGCGACTTGGGCGTCGGGATTCAATGCCGGGTGACAGCATGTGAAGATCAGACGCAGACGGTCATCCACGACGTCGTAGTTCTCGATATCGGTCGTCTCCTGCGCGATGTCGTGCTCTCCAGGCACTTCGCGGCGACGCTTGCGCAGCCGATCGATCGCGCGGAAGCGGCCCGTGGAAATCAGCCACGACCGCGGGCTGGCCGGCACGCCCTCGACCGGCCAACGCTCGACCGCCGCCGCGAATGCATCCTGAAGCGCCTCCTCGGCGAGATCGAAGTCGCCGAGGAGACGGATCAGGGTGGCGAGAACGCGGCGGGATTCGGCGCGGTAGACTGCCTCGATCGTGTCTACGGCTGGTCGAACTCCATGATCGGCCGCACTTCGATGGTGCCATGCTTCGCGCCGGGAATCCGCGACGCCACCTGCACGGCGTCATTCAGGTCCTTCGCCGTGATCAGGTAGTAGCCGCCGAGCTGTTCCTTCGTCTCGACGTAGGGGCCGTCGGTCGCGGAGAGCTTGCCGTTCCGGACGCGCACGGCCTTCGCGGTCTTCGTGGGCTGCAGCGCCTCACCGCCCACGTAGTTGCCGTTCTTCTTGATGCTCTCCGTGAACGCGTTGTACTCGGCCATGCCCTTCTGCATGTCGGCCTCCGACATGGTCTGCCAGGCCTTCTCGTCCTCGTAGATCAAGCACAGGTATTTCATGGCTTCCTCCACTGCGGTGAACAGTTATCCCCAGATGGGGCGGACTTCGATGGATCCCCACTTGGCGGATGGAATGCGCGCCGCCACCTGGATGGCGTCGTTCAGATCCTTGGCCTCTATGAGGAAGTAGCCGCCGAGCTGCTCCTTGGTCTCGGCGAACGGCCCGTCCGTCGTGGACAGCTTCCCGTTCCGAACCCGAACGGTGGTGGCGGCGTCGGTGTGCTTCAGCCCATTACTGCCGACGTAATGGCCGCTCTTCTTGATGTCTTCGGTAAAGGCCCAATAGTCGCGTTTCGCCTGCTCGATTTGGCCGGGAGGGACATTCCCCTCCTGCTTTTCTTCCTGGTAAACCAGGCACAAGTATTTCATGGCGTCCTCCGATCTGGTGAAATATGCTTAGGCACCATGTAGTCGTCTGGGGATTCTCGAAATCGACAATCGACCACCAGGAGGCGGGATCCGATGATTCGGAAGGTACTGCTCGGACTCGGTGCGGCCGTCCTGCTCATTGTCGCGATTCTCGTCATTGCGATCAGCGTGCGCTGGGACAGGCGCTTCGAGGCGCCCTATCCCAAACTGGCGGCGTCGCGCGATCCCGCCGTCCTGGCCCGCGGCCGTTATCTGGCCTATGGCCCGGCGCACTGCTCGGATTGCCACACCGCCCCCGCCGACTATGCGTCCCTGCAGACAGGCAGCTCGCCGAGCTTGAGTGGGGGAGTGGAGTTCCCGATTCCACTTGGAACGATCCGCGTGCCGAATCTGACGCCCGACAGCGCGACCGGAATTGGGCGCCGCAGCGATGGCGACATCACGCGGCTGCTGCGCTACGGCGTGCGAGCTGACGGCCGCGCCGCGATTCCGTTCATGGAGTATCACGAGCTGAGCGATGCCGACATCGTGGCGGTGATTTCGTTCCTGCGCTCCCAGCCGCCGGTGCGCAATGCGGTGCCGGATCATGCTCTCAACCTCCTGGGCAAGGCGGTGATGGCGTTCGCGATCAAGCCTATTGGGCCGAGCGGGACACCGCCTGCGGAGAGCCCGCCCTCAGGTCCGACGCTCGAGCGCGGTGCGTATCTGGTTACGGCCGTCGCGGCCTGCGCGGGATGCCATACGCAGCGAAGCATGGTCACCGGGCAGTACACGGGACCGCGGCTCGCCGGCGGCAGTCCGATGGAGGCCGCCGACAACGCGCACACGAAGCTCGTACCTCCTGACATCACCGGGAATCCGGGAACCGGCCGCGCCGCCATGTGGACGGAGGACGAATTCGTCGCGCGGTTTCGCGCGGGAGTGCGGATCCCGGGTAGTCCGATGCCGTGGCAGGCATTCCAGCGCATCACGGACGACGACTTGCGCGCGATCTACCGGTACGTGCGGTCGGTCCGTGGGTATTGATCGCGATGCCTCGCTATGCGGCGTTTCTGCGCGGCGTCATGCCGATGAACTGCAAGATGCCGGCGCTGAAGGCGGCGTTCGAAGCAGCGGGATTCACCGATGTGAAAACGGTGCTTGGCAGCGGTAATGTGGTGTTCGACGCTCGCAGCACATCGGAGGAAGCGCTGCAGCTGAAAGCTGAAGCCGCGATGCAGGAGCACCTCGGCCGAGTGTTTCCCGCCATCGTGCGGCCGGTCGAGCAGCTCAGGAAACTCTTGGAGACCGATCCCTACCGCGCGTTCAAGGTGAGTCCCAAAGCGAAACGCATCGTCACGTTCTTGCGAGGGCGTCCCAAGGCGAAGATCAAGCTGCCCGTCGAGATGCACGGCGCCCGCATCCTGGCGATGAAGGACGGCGAAATCTTCAGCGACTATCTGCCGACCCCGAAGGGTCCCGTGTTCATGACGCTAATCGAGAAGACGTTTGGCAAGGAGCAGACGACCCGGACATGGGATACGATCGTCAAGGTCGCCCGGTGAGTCCGCTAAGCTTCCTGCAGCCGCTTGATCAGCTGCACCTGACCGGCGTGATAGATCGCATGACACGTGATCCCGAGTATGAGACCGAAGCGCTCGGGCGCGGCCGTGGCAGGCGTGACCGTGCCCGCCTCGATGGCAGCGACCAGCTCAGCCAGGCGTTGCTGTTCGGACTCGAGCGTGGATTGAATCTTGGACCATGAGATCGGCATTTGGTCGGTGACGACAAACCAATCCTCGCCCGGCAGAACGAAAGGTTCTGCGGGCCGACCGGAGATCTGCGACCGGACGGCGCGAACGAAAAAGGCGTGATGCAGCACGAGCTCGGCAATGTTGTGGCGTCCGGTCGCCGGTCTCCAGAACGCGAGCGCGGGTTTCACGTCAGCCAGCGCCGCCTTCATGTCCGGGCCGTGCCATGCGCCGGGGCCGTAGCCTTCGTTCAGGATGCGTGATTCGGGAGGAACGGCGGTCGTGGTGGTCATAGTGGCTCCATTTTTGGGTCTGGGGAGTGTAGAACGGAGCCGGAGGTAAGTCTTGGGAAAAATTGCGGTGGCGTTGCAGGAGGCGCTGAAGCGCCGCAGAGAGCGGGGCGAGGCGGGCCGTGCGGTCGGCCGGAGCATCGCCGCCGGCCAGGGTTGGTCGGTGGGGGATGTCACCTGCACGTCCGGTCCGCAGGACCGTTCCTTTGAGGAGCGCCACACGCGGCCTACCATCGCGATCGTGCTCGCGGGCAGCTTTCAGTACCGCTCACCGCTCGGCAGCGGATTCATGGCGCCGGGCTCGCTGCTGCTGGGGAATGCCGGGCACTGCTACGAGTGCGGTCACCGGCATGGCGAAGGCGACCGCTGCGTCGCGTTCTATTTTCAGCTCGATTACTTCGAACGACTTGCGGCCGATGCCGGCGCCCGCGGTGCGAACCTGCGGTTTCCCGTTCCCCGGCTCCCTGCCGTGCGTCCACTCGCCCCGTTGGTTGCACGCACTGGCGCGGGTGCGATTGGGGCGCCTGGCGTGCCATGGGAGGAGGTTGGCGTGCGGCTGGCCGTCGGGGCGGTGAGGCTCGCCGCGGGACTATCGTGGGACGATGGCGCTTTGCCGTTGAACGCCGAGGCACGCGTGACGCGGTCCGTGCGCGCCATTGATGACCGGCTGGATGGAGATCTGAGCCTCGGTACGCTCGCGCGCGAGAGCGGTCTCAGCCCGTATCACTTTCTGCGCACGTTCGAACGGCTGACGGGCGTTACACCGCACCAGTATGTGTTGCGGGCTCGGCTGCGTGCCGCGGCGACGCGGCTCGCGACCGAAGCGGGCAGAGTCATCGATGTCGCCCTCGACTCTGGCTTCGGAGACATCTCCAACTTCAATCGGGCGTTCCGAACGGAGTTCGGCGTCAGCCCGCGGGCCTACCGGCAACGCTATGCCGCATGCGCCGCCTCCTACGGGAGTGCTCCCCCCAGCGCGCGATAGACTTGCGCCAACCCCCTGGTCGCCGCCGTGCGCCCGGTGGCCAGCCGATCCTGTGCCTCGAGCATCGTGCGCTCGGCGTCCAACACCTGCAGGAAATCGGTCGCGCCTTCGTCGAACCGCAGGCGCGCCAGCGCCGCAGCTCGCTCGCTCGCACGGGCGGCGGCCGCGAGATACTCGAGAGCTTTACGCGACTTGTTGTATGCGACAACCGTCGTCTGGATTTCCTCGGACGCCTGGAGCTGCGCCTTGCGGTAATACGCTTCGGCTTCCGCTTCCTGGGCTCGCGCGATGTCGACGCCGGCCTTCACCCGGCCCAGGTTGAGTGCGGGCCACGAGATCACCGGACCGATCGCGTAGCGCGGCCGGTTGGAATTGCCCAGCGCATCAAACGTATTGCCCACGTACCCCATCCCCCCGCCGATCGTGAGTCGAGGCAGGTATGCCGCCTTCGCGGCACCGACAAATGCCCCGCCCGCGGCCAACTGACGCTCGGCGCTCCGCACGTCCGGCCGCAGCCGGACTATGACGTCGGCGTTGGGAACCAGGATCGAGTCGGGAAGCGCCACGACTGACGGGCTTTCGACACTGTCTTGCTCGAGCCCGCTCACCGGCCGGCCCACCAATACAGCGATGCGATGCTCGACGGCGATTATCGACGCCTCGAGCTCCGGGATTCCCGCGAGGGTCGAGTTCAACTGGGCACGGGCGCGTTCGGAGTCGAACTCGTTGCCGCGACCTGCCTCGAGGCGTTGCAGCGTGACGTCGAGCGTGTGCTGCTGATTCTCCGCATTACGGCGCGCGACCTGGAGTCGATCCTGCGCACCGCGCAGATCGAAGTAGGCGACGGCCAGCTCCGCGGTCAGCAGCACCTGGAGATCCTGCACGTCCTCCTCGGCAGCGCCGATCAGCGCGGCACGTCCCTGGGTCGATTTGCGGATCCGGCCGAAGACATCGAGCTCCCAGGAGAGCTGCAGGCCGGCGTCCCACACATTCTGGTCGGGGAACGCGCTCCCGACAGTGCCGGGAAACCCGACGCTGGACAGCCGTTGCCGGGTGTAGCTCGCGGTTGCTGTGACGGCCGGTGCGAAGTCGAGGGCCGCATCGAGCCGCGCCGCGCGCGCCCCGCGCAGCCGGGCGCGAGCGGCGACGACGTCGTGATTGGACTTCACGACTTCGGCCGCGAGCCGCTCGAGCGTCGTATCGCCCAGCGTCTTCCAGAAGGCCACCGGGGGCGCGAGCTCCCGGTCCTGACCGCGAGCCTGCGCGGCGCCTCCCACGAGGAGGAGGGCGAGGAGCGTGCTCGCCCCAATTCCCGATTTCGGATTCATGCTAGTACCTCCTGGCCGACCGGCTCATAGGCCGGCGCCGGCTTATGCTCTGCGGCGATGAGTGAGTAGAAGACCGGCACGATGAACAGCGTGAACACCGTGCCCAGTGTCATTCCGGTGACGAGGACCATGCCGATGCTGTTGCGTGCCGCCGATCCAGGACCGGAGGCGAGGACGAGCGGGAAGTGGCCGAACACCGTCGCGGCGGACGTCATCAGGACCGGACGCAAACGCGTCAGCGTCGCTTCACGCAGCGCCGCCATCTTGGCGAGGCCGCGCTCCTGCAGCGTGTTCGCGAATTGGACGATCAGAATTCCGTTTTTTGCTATCAGTCCGACGAGCGTGATCAACCCGACCTGCGAGTAGATGTTGAGCGTCGTCAGATTGAGAAAGCTGAAGATCAGCGCGCCCGAAATCGCGAGCGGGACCGAGCCCAAGAGCACGATCAACGGATCGCGGAAGCTCCGGAACTGTGCCGCGAGCACGAGATAGATGAGAATCACGGCGAACCCCAGCGTTACGGTCAGGGCGCCGCCTTCGCGGCGGATCTGCCGCGACTCACCGGCGTGGTCGATCGTCAGACCCGGCGCGTTGAGGCTCGTGGCCGCGGTTTCCAGCACCCGCAACCCTTCTTCCTTGGTCACGCCAGCATTCACCGCACCGAACACGCGGACCGAGTTGCGTTGCTGGAACCGCGTCAGGGTGCGTGGGGCGGTCGTCGCCTCGATCCGCGTGAACGTGGACACCGGCACGAGCTGACCCGTCGGCGTCTTGATCTTGAGGTCGAGCAGCGGTCCGACGGTCCTCCGGTCGTCCTCCCCGATCTGCGGGATGACCTTGTAACTGCGATCGAAGTAGTTGAACCGGTTCACGTAACCACCACCGAGAGCCGTTCCCAGCTCGCGGCCAACGGTGGCCAGATCGAGCCCCAGGTCGGCGACCTGATCACGGTCGATCACGACGCGCGCCTCGGGCAAATCGATCTTCAGATCGGTATCGACGTACAGGAACTTGCCGCTCTGCCACCCGGCGCCGACCACGGCACCGGCCCTTTGCAGCATCTGCTCCGGCGGCTCATCGCTCTGCAGCACGAGCTCGACGTCGTAGGAGCCGGGAGTCGGCAACGGCGGGTCGAGCCGCGGGAACACGCGCACGCCCGGGATCTGCGACACGGCGCCGTAGAGGGCCGGGAATATCTGGGCGGTGGAGCGCTCCCGTTCCTTCCAGTCTTTCGCCACCATGCCGCCGAAGGCGCCCCATGAGGCCGTCAACGACCACATGAACTTCGCCTCGGGGAATGACGTGACCGCTTTGACGACATCGAGCGACGCACGATTGTTCGCGGCGAGTGTCGCGTCGGGCGGCACGTCCATGAACAGGCTGATGTGACTCTGGTCCTCGACGGGCGCGAGCTCCCGCTTGGAATAGTTGTACAGCGGCCACGCCGCGAGCATCACGAGAATCGCGGCCGCGACGATCGCAGGACGCATCTGCAACGCGCCGTCGAGCAGCCGCGCGTAGGTGCTGCGCACGACCTCGAACCCCCGATTGACCAGCTGGGTGAGCTTTCCTTCCTTGCCCTGCGGGTGCACGAACTTCGAGCTCATTACCGGCGACAAGGTCACCGCGACGATGCCGGAGACGACGACCGCGGCCGCCAGAGTGATAGCGAACTCGAGGAACAACGAACCGGTGAGGCCGCCTTGGAATCCGATCGGCGCGTACACCGCGGCGAGCGTGATGGTCATCGCGATGATGGGGCCAACGAGCTCGCGCGCGCCGACAAGGGCCGCCTGCAGGCGTGTCTTTCCAAGGTGGACGTGCCGTTCCACGTTCTCGACGACGACGATCGCGTCATCGACCACCAGTCCGACCGAGAGCACGATCGCCAGAATGGTCAACAGGTTGAGACTGAATCCGAACGCCATCATGGCGGCGCCCGCGCCGATCAGCGACACGGGCATCGCGACTAGCGGGACGAGCGCCGTGCGGATCGAGCCAAGGAACAGGAACACCACGATGCCGACGATGAGGATCGTCTCCATCAGGGTCTTGGTGATCTCTTTGAGCGCGTCCTGCATGAAGACGGTGCCGTCATACGCGACCCGGAGCTGGATGTCGGGCGGCAACGTCGGCGTGATGCGAGCAATCTCGGCGTGCAGGCGATGCGAGACCTCGATCTCGTTGCTGCCGATCGTCGGCCAGACACCCACGTACACGGCTTCGTCGCCGTTGAACTTCGCGATCATGTCGGGTTCTTCGGCGCCCAGCTCCACAGTGGCGACATCCGACAGGCGCACGACCGCACCGTCACGATCGGTGACGATCAGGTTTTCGAACTCGGTCGTCGAGCGGAGATCGGTGTTCGCGAGCAGGCTGACCTGTACCAGGTTGCCCTTGGTCTGCCCGACGGCGGCGAGATAGTTGTTCCGCCGCAGCGCCGCGAACACGTCGCCCGGCGACAGGTTGTGTGCCGCGAGCCGGTCTGGATCGATCCAGACGCGCATCGCGATCGGCCGGCCGCCGACGATGTCGGTCCGCTGCACGCCGGCGATCGTCGCAAGCTGCGGCTGCAGGGTGCGCGACAGCCAGTCGGTGATCGCCGGGATGTCACGCTGCTTGGACGAGAAACTCAGGTAGAAGGACGCGTAGGGCCGATCCGCGCGCTGCACCTCCACTTGCGGTGGCTCGGCCTCCGCCGGAAGCTCGGATCGCACCTGCTGCAGGCGCGCCGTCACCTCCGCCAGGGCCGCGGTGCTGTTCTGATTCAACTTGAGATGGATCGTGACGGTACTGATACCCGCGCGGCTCGTCGACTCGAGATAGTCGATACCGCTGATCGCCGAGACGGCGCGCTCGATCGGCGTCGTGAGAAACCCCCGCACCGCCTCGGCGCTCGCGCCGTAGTAGACGGTATTGATCACGACGGACGAGCTCTGGACGTTGGGGTACTGCTGCACCGGCAGCGAGGCGAGCGCTCGCCAACCAACGAGGACGATCGCGAGATTCACGACCACCGCGAGCACCGGGTGCCGGATGAATAGATCGGTGAACGACTTCATTGCTGCGCCCCTCCTGTCTTCGGTGCATCAACCACTACCAGAACCCCTTCGCGGAGCTTGAAGGAGCCGGACGCCGCCACCTGCTCACCGGCTGTGAGACCGTCGAGAATCACGATCTCATCGCCCAGCATCGGGCCGCTGCGGACCGGCCGCTCGTGCGCGCGGGTCCTACCGCTCTCATCGGCGGCGATGACGAACACGTGATCGCCGGAGGGGCCGCGGCGCAGCGCGTTTACGGGGACGACGATCGCCGTGACCATCGGCCCGGCCGGGACGAACACGCGGACCGATGACCCCGGCGCCGGAGCGCCGCCGATGATGGTCGCACGCACCGTCGTGGTGCGGGTGACCGGATCGACGCGCGCGTCAACCGCCACGATCCGCGCGTCGATGGGCGTCGAGTCCGCCGTCGTCACCACCTGGACTGGTGTGCCCGCACGCAGGCCCACGGCGACTTGCTGTGACACCGCGAAGTCCACGTGCACGGCGCCATCGATGCCCTGGAGCGTGGTGAGCTGCACGCCTTCGTTCAGGTATTGGCCGGGATGTACATCCGAGATGCCGACCCGCGCGCGGAAGGGCGCGCGAATCGTCTTCTTGGCGATGATTGCCTGCGTGCGGGCGATTTGCGCCTGCGCGACGTCACGCTCGGCGCGCGCCCGATCCACTTCCTCCTCGGACACCGCGCCGTGTTGACGCAGCCGCTCCATGCGCGCGAGGCTGGTGACTGCGAGTTGCGACTGTGCTTGCAGCGCCTCGAGTTCGGCCTGCTCGACGGAAACGTCCAGCGCGACCAGGACCGTGCCGGAGTCCACTACGCGCCCGGGCACCAGCGCCACCGCGTGTACGGTGCCGGACAGCTCGGTCCGCAGCGTGATCGACCGCAGCGCGAGCACGGTGCCGATGGACGTCGTCGTGGCGCGGTGCTGCTCCGTACGCGCCACGGCGCTCGTAACCATCTCGATTGGTTCGGGCTGATGCGCGGCGGCGGCGGCGGTTGCACGCGCGGAAGCGGTCTTCCATGCAGCCAGCGCGATACCAAGGGCGAGGACGACGGCAAGGAGAATTGCCGACCCACGACCCGTCTCTCCGAGAATGCGACTACGCATACGCGACGACCTCCTGAAGGACCTGAAAGGGATGATTGTGACTCACAGAGATCGTCGGATGACAGCGGTCGATTTCGACAACCCATTGCGATGTCACGGCAGTGTCAACAACGATACGACACCGCAGCCGGTCGATTGCCGGATCGTCGAACAACGTGTTCACAACACGGATTGTTCCGCCGAGTTTGGCCTGTAAACGCGCCTTGACATTGTGTGTTGGGAACAGATTTTGCAGCATGGCCGTTCGGCAGCGTGTGAAACCGCAGAAAGCCGTGAGTCCGGCCGAACAGGCCGCCGTCGGGGTGCTGATCGCTGCCGATCATCTGCAGCAGTCGTTTGCGGAGATCTGCGAGCGCCACGGTATCACGACGGATCAGTACCGGGTGCTGCGTATCCTGCGCGACGCCCCCCCGACCGGCTACGCGCGCGGCGAAGTCACCTCACGCTGCAGCATGCACCGCTCTCCCGACATGACGCGCATGCTCGACCGCCTCGTGCGGCTGGGATTCGCGAAGCGGCGCCTGGACCCTGACGACCGGCGTTGCTCGGTCGCAACAGTCACGCGGGCAGGGCTCGCGATGCTGGCTCGCATCGATCCCGAGATCGCCGCCGCGGCGCGCCGGCTCACCAGGCCGCTGAGCAGTTCGCAGCTCCACCAGCTCGCTCGCCTCACCGAGACGCTCGCCGGCCCAGACGACTAAGGTCTCCGGAACAATGTGTGTTGTGCACACGTTCTCGGCTCGTCCCGAGACGGAGTTCTGGTCGTGTCCACCAACAGTCACAGCTTCGATAGCACTGAGCGCAGCGCCAGCGAACAGATCACCGACGTCGTCGCGTCCTGGCCCGGTGTAACCACCGGCCACGGAAATCGCGGCGAGCGCTGGTTCCGGATGGGCCGGCGCGAGATCGGCCACCTCCATGGTGATGCGGCGGCGCATTTCGGCTTCCCGCGTCACGTGTGGGTCGCGCTCTACAAGCAGGGGCGCATCGAGCCGCACCCGATCTTTGTCGATCTGGTGGGACCGGCGGCGCGCCGCATTGAAGCAGCGAGCGACATACAGGCGGTCATCGATCTGCTCCGGCTCAACTACGAGCGCCTCACGACGCTCGCCGGCGGACGGTCCATCGTAGCTCCAACCTCATCACCATCTTTCGGAGGGTAACATGTCGAGACGCGCGCTGTCCCTTTCACTCACGCTCGCCGCCATCGCGATTGCACCGGCGGCGTTGCATGCGCAGAACCGCAGTCCCCTGGCCGATCGGGTCACCGTGTCGGCCGCATTCGGCGGGTTGTCCGGCGCCGCCAACCTGAACGATGCGGGCACGGCGGACTGGCGTCTCGGCTGGGCAGGCTCGCTCGACGCCAGCTATTGGATCCTGCCCCGCGTCGCGCTCCGCGTCGGTGGCACGTGGGCACAGGACAGCCTGCGGTCCGGCGCGATCGCAGGTCGTGGCAAGTTCAACAAGTTCGCCTATGATGCCGACATCGTCCTGCGCTATCCGCTGACGACGGGCGCGAGTACCGTCACGCCGTACATTCTGGGCGGAGCAGGGGCGATCAGCGTCCATCAGCTCGCTTCGGACAGCACGTGGACGAAGTTCGCCGGTAATTTCGGCGGCGGCATCGAATATCGGTTCGGCCGCTTGGGCGTACGGGCGGAAGGCCGTGACTACGTCTACAAGTTCGACCGGTACGGCTTCGACAAGACCCAGCACGACATCGCCTGGCAGGGCGGCGTCACGGTTTCGTTCTGAGAGGCAATTGAGACGCCGGATGGAAATCAGGGCCTTGTCACTCGATCAATACTTCCGGCAGCTGCGCGCTCTGGGTGCCTGGTGGCGGGTGGGCTCCAGCGCACTCGAGCCGCAGCGGCTGATCGAAGCGGTCGCCACGCATGCCCTCGCGGGCCACGGCGGCGTCGACGTGGAAGTGATTGAACATCGCTGACGCTGAAGCTCTGCTCACGAACGCGGTCCCGCGGCAGGCAGGCGACTGGGCCGATCTGGGAGCCGGCGACGGTACGTTCTCTCGAGCGCTCGCGCGGCGCCTCGAAAGCGGGAGCCGCATCTACGCGGTAGACCGGGATCGTGCGGCGATCGCGTTGCTCGAAGGATTGGCATCGGATAGCGTCGCGGTGATTCCCGTGAGCGGCGATTTCACTCGCGATCTCGAGCTGCCAGGGGTTGGCGCTGGGGAGCTCAGCGGGATGCTGTTTGCAAACGCGCTGCATTTCGTCCCGAATCCCGATGTCGTACTCGCGCGTCTGCTGCGCTGGCTGCGCCCCGGCGGACGCGTCGTGATCGTCGAGTACGAAGGTCGTCGCCCGAGCCGGTGGGTGCCGTATCCGATCTCCGCCAAGCAGCTGCCGGCAATTGTGGCAACCCTTGGGCTCTCCAGACCAGCGATCACGGCGACACGTCCCTCTGCGTATGGAGGATCTCTGTACGTTGCCGTCACGGATCGACCAGTCGAGTCGTGACACACCGTTTACCCATGTGGAGAACACGATCTGGATGGAGTCCACTACCACTGGGCTGTACCGAGCCCCAGCTTTGAGGTCATCCGTTGCTTCCTAGCGATTCCCTAAGCTCTCCGGAGATCCGTCATGGCTCGAACCACCACCACTCGCCGCAAAGACGGCCGCGGCGGCAAGAATGGCGGGCGTACCGCTCGTGCGGCGACCTCGCGCCTCGCTGAGCAGCCCACCGTGCCGGCCAGCCGCGAGCGCGAACCGGCGCGGCTCTTCTCGACAAAAAACGATCTGCCCGAATCGATCCGCGTCGAGGTGATTCCGCTCCTCAACCAGCGCCTCGCCGAGTGCATCGATCTGCAGACGCAGTGCAAGCAGGCGCATTGGAACGTGAAGGGCCCGTCGTTCATCGGGCTTCACAAGCTGTTCGACGAGATCAATGAATCGGTTGAGGGCTATGTCGATCTGATCGCGGAGCGGATCGTGCAGCTCGGCGGCATCGCGGAGGGAACGATCGGTGCGGTCGAAGGCCGCTCGACCCTCGTGGACTATCCGCTCACGATTTCGACCGGGGCGGAGCACGTCGCCGCGTTGTC
>Ga0209056_10002417_pt1 | contig 20154 bp, 20 predicted proteins | sample GraSoiAngelo_114_FD_185876 | JGI IMG/M metagenome (GOLD analysis project Ga0209056, IMG submission 185876) | Grasslands soil microbial communities from the Angelo Coastal Reserve, California, USA - 14_0903_13_40cm (SPAdes) (version 2) | ecosystem: Environmental > Terrestrial > Soil > Grasslands...
AGTAGCAGCAGAGGTGGGAACAGCATGGGAGGCGGCGGCTACAGCCGTGGTGGTGGCGGTGGCCGTGGCGGTGGAAGCATGAGCCGTGGTGGTGGTGGTGGCGGTGGCCGTGGCGGTGGAGGCGGCGGACGCGGCGGCGGCGGACGCGGTGGCGGTGGAGGCGGACGCCGGAGATAAAAGGAAGGAACTGTGAATGAGGGAAACTAAAATGAAATCAACACTAAGAATTATGACTTCCTCGAAATTTACGCTGATCGCTTCCGCGATTGCTAGCTTTTGGTTGTTAGGCTTCGGTTTGCACGCCGCAACACCGTCGAAATCCGACGCAGCTTCGGCGGCGCAACCAGCTCAAAAACAATTCGACACACCGAAACAGGCGGCCGACGCCCTTATTCAGGTCGCGGCGAATTTTGACGTTGCCGCCGCCAAGGAAATTCTGGGGCCCGATAGCGAGGATATCGTCGCTTCCGAAGACCCGGTTCAGGACAAGAACCGTGCAGTGGAATTTGCAGCCAAGGCAAAAGAAAAAATGTCCGTCCAGACAGACAAGAAAAATCCGAATCAGGCCATTATTTTGGTAGGTAACGATGATTTTCCGCTTCCGATTCCGATCGTGAAGCAAAAAGGGAAATGGTTTTTTGATACAAAGGTAGGCCGTGAGGAAATCTTAAATCGACGTATCGGCGCCAACGAGCTGAACGCCATTGAGATTTGTCGTGCCTTCCACGAGGCACAACACGAGTATGCGGCGGAAAAACATGATGATAAGGTGAACCAATACGCACAGCGCGTCATCAGCACGCCCGGGAAACATGACGGTCTGGCGTGGCAAAACCCAGATGGGACATGGGCAGGTCCAGTTGGCGAAGAAGTGGCCAAAGCGCTTCAGGAAGGTTATTCCGCGCAGGGAGGCAAACCTTATCACGGTTACTACTTCAAGGTACTTAAGGGGCAGGGACCCGCGGCGTCACTGGGAGAGATGGACTTCATGGTTGGCGGCGCAATGATCGGCGGATTCGCCTTGGCCGCCGCACCTGCTGAATATCGAGTGACTGGAGTAATGACATTTATTGTCGGCCCCGACGGAGTGGTTTATGAAAAGGATCTTGGACCCGATACGCTGAAGACGTTTCAGAGCATGGACAAGTACAACCCGGACAAGACCTGGAAAGTAACTGAGGATGACGTGGAAGACGACTCATTAGATCAAGGGTGAGATTTTCGGGAAATGCATGAGTGACCATGGGTAAACTTGGGACCTCGCCAGCTACATAAGCTTGGACAACATCCAAATCACTCGCTAGGAATCGCGCCATTAAACTGGTGCCTTTACGTTCGCACCGAAATATGGTCTAGAGGCCCGATACCCGAGCGGAAGGTAATTGGACAAGTGAGCCGGCCCGCGAACGGAACGAATCGTAAAAACCGGCTGCCATGAATTCGCCGAGTTCTCGATCCACATTTCCTTACCAACCATTGCGCATCCTCGTAGCTTCTGTTTGCGTAGCCTCGTTATCACTAACCATGCCGCCGCTTCCCGGGCAGCTCACGGCTGACGAAGAAGCACCGAGGATTCCCAATGAAAAGCTGGACTCGTTGGTAGCGCCAATTGCTCTTTATCCGGATCCGCTCCTTGCCCAGACCCTGGCCGCTTCCACTTATCCGTTGGAAGTAATCCAGCTTCAACAGTGGTTGGCGAACAATAAACATCTAAAGGGGCAAGCGCTTGTGGATTCAGTGGAAAAGCAGCCTTGGGATCCAAGTGTGCAAGCGACGGCCGCGTTCCCCGACGTGGTCAAACTGTTAGGTGATAACGTCGCGTGGACAATGGATTTGGGAAACGCTTTCCTGGCACAACAAGCCGACGTAATGGATGCAGTTCAGCGCATGCGCGCGAAGGCTCAGGGCAAAGGGATTCTAAAAACGAGTCCACAACAGACCGTCGAGACTGAAATAGTGGATGGCGGCGACCAAGTTATCGTAATTGAACCAGCCGATCCCGAGATGGTTTATGTTCCCTCATACAATCCGACGGTGGTTTATGGGGATATCGGCTACGCTTATCCCGCAATGTACTATCCGCCCACCGGATATTACGCTGCCGGAGCGGCCTTGGCCTTCGGGGTTGGTGTTGCGCTCGGAGTGGCGTGGAGTGGTGGCTGGGGTTACAACTGCGGATGGGCACGCGGCGACATTAACATCAACAACAACAATAAATACGTAAAGAATTCGAATAGAACTACCAACATCAGCAGTGGCAACCGGGCTTCTCAGCAGCCCGGCGGCGGCAAATGGCAGCATGATCCACAACATCGCGGCGGCGCTCCTTACGGGGATAAAGGAACCGCGAACAAGTACGGTGGCCGGTCACGCGTCCAGCCTATCGGCGCTACTGGAGCTAATCGGTCTAGTGGCAGCGGAATTGCTGGCGGCAACGCTGCACTAAATCGTTCCGCCGGCAACGCGGGGTTGAATCGTGGCGATGGTGCAAGCCAGCTCGGCGGCAGCAACGCGGCAGCGAATCGCCCTGGCGGCGTCGGCGGACTCGGCGCGGGGGCGGGCACGGGCATTCGCCCAAGTGCCGTGGGTTCCGGATTTAGCGGCGGAGATCGAATAGGTAACCGCAACGTCTCGCCAGGTTCTGGCTACGGTTCAAGCCGTGACGCCTTTGGCGGCGGTGGATTTAGTGGGAGCTCCGCGCGTGCTAGTAGCAGTCGAGGACACAACAGCTTCAGTGGCGGAGCAAGTTTCAGTGGTGGGCGCGGCGGCGGTGGTGGCCGAGGCGGTGGTGGGCGTCGTAGATAACCGAACAAATGAATCGAGCGAAGCTATGAACATACGACCGAGCTTTACGAGTTCTTTAACAATTTGGCTGTTCGCTTCCGTAACCGTCGCCTTCGCACTGGTCCTCGGAGTCTCACACGCGGGGTCCCCCGAAACAGCTGCGAAGACAGACTCCAACAACCAGAAAGAATTCACTTCCGCAAGAGAGGCGGCTGACACCCTTCTTCGAGCGGCGGAAGTATTCGACATTGCCGTCTTGCAAGAAATTCTCGGATCGGACGCAACCGATCTGATCAAGTCGGCAGATCCAGTCGCGGATAAGAAACGCGCAACGGATTTTGCCGCCAAGTCAAAAGAGAAGATATCGCTCGATGTAGATCCGAAGAACTCGAAGCGAACCATTCTTTCAGTTGGAAATGACACCTTCCCGTTGGCCATCCCGATTGTGCGGCGGAAGGGAAAGTGGATTTTCGATACCAAGGCCGGTCGTCAAGAAATTCTGAATCGACGCATCGGTGCCAACGAACTGGACGCGATAGCCATTTGCCGTGGTTTCGTCGAAGCGCAAAAAGAATATGCCGAGGAAAAGCACGATGATTCCAAGGTGAACCAGTACGCTCAGCGAGTCATTAGCACGCCTGGCAAACATGACGGTTTGGCGTGGCAAAACTCTGACGGAACCTGGGGAGGTCCGGTGGGAGAGCAGATCGCCAAAGCGCTGGAGCAAGGCTACAGCGAGCGGAGTCAGCCGTATCACGGCTACTATTTCAAGGTTTTGAAAGGGCAAGGTCCGGCAGCGCCTTTGGGCCAAATGGACTTTGTCGTGGAAGGAGCAATGATTGGCGGGTTCGCCCTGGCGGCCGCACCGGCTCAATACCGCGTGACCGGAGTGCAGACGTTCATCGTTGGGCCCAGCGGGGCCGTTTACGAAAAAAATCTTGGGCCGGATACGTTGAAGATTTTCAAAAGCATGGATCGTTTCAATCCCGACAAGACCTGGCATCCAACTGCCGATGAGTGGCCAGGCGAAGAGGCAACGACAGAATAAGAGGCGCAGCGAAGCAGACTGTAGCAGTTCAGCCCAAGGCTCCTCCAGCATGCACAGCGATGTGCCCCGAAAGCACTTCGGGGTTTACGTGGCTACCCCGCTTGGATTCGAACCAAGAATAACGCCTCCAAAGGGCGCTGTGTTACCGTTACACCACGGGGTAGGCTCGATTTGCGATTTTAGATCGGCGATTTTCGATTCAAGCGCAATGCCCAAAATTCAGAGGCTTTGGAGTTACGCGGAGCAACTCGCTGGCACAATCGAGGTTGAATCAACGGCGAACGGGGCGAGTGTGATTCTCGCGCAGCAGAAAAAAGGCACACGGTTATGGAGCGCACAATTTTCCTTCAGCATTACCGCATCTGCCTTAGATCGGACGGCACTCCGCGTGAACTTAGCCGGGACGGTGCAGCGATTACTTACGAAGCGGTGGATGAAAGGTCTCGTGAACCAGTTGATCTCAAGCTGATTCCGCTCCAAAACATCGGTCCGGATATATCCGGGCAATTGGAGACGCAGGCGCGCGCTGCGCAGAACCTGCGTCACGTCAATATCGCCAAGGTCTTCGATTTTGGACGCGAAGGCGGAGATCTTGTTTGCATCTCAGAGCATCTTCCAGGTGAAACGCTGGCGGCGTGGGTGGCTGCTCACGGTCCGATGCCGGCAGATGCCGCTTTGCGAGTGGCCGAGCAAATCGTCAGCGTCTTGTCATCTGCGAGTTTTCACAAACTCATATTCCCACCCATTCGGCCCTCCGACATCATTGTCGTCCCAGGACAAACTCCTGAAGGCACTTGGCCGCTGGTAAAATTGATCAACTTCGGCTTGCCCGCAATCACATCGAGTGCCCGGCTCCAGGTGGAGGATTCAGAGATGCACGAAGAAGCGCCCCCTGCCGAACAGTTCGCCAGCTCGGAACAACCAGCGCAGGGAACGACGGATGTCCGTTCAGAGATTTATTCGCTAGGTGCAACAGTTTACTTTCTTCTGACAGGCGTTGCACTTTCGGCTGACGCGCTCCAGCCGCCTCCAAAATTTTCGGGGTTTCCAAAAGCGTTACGAACCTTGCTTGCCAGGATGTTGCATCGCGATCCCGATCGGCGCCCAAAGGATTTGGTCGTGCTGGCTGAGATGATCCGTGAATGCCTGCTGAAAATCGAACGGCGGCGGGCGTTCGCCGACAAGTATGGCATCCCGTACAGGACTACAATTCCGCGGCGATCTGAGGCTCGGCCGGCGCGATTGTTGCGAATAGCATTGCCGGTTGCTGCCCTGTTGCTAGCCATGGCAGTGATCGTAGCGGTATTGCTAGCGAAGCCGATTGGCAAAATCGTGCGCGGAGATCGCGAGACAAAGAAAATCGGGGTTCTCGTTGGCGTGCCCGAATCTTCGCCACCGCCAGCGACCCAAAATGCTTCGACTACGATGGCGCCCGCAACTGTGGCATCGCAAGACGCAAACGTCGCGGTGCCGTATTCGAGCCAACCGCCGGAGAATGCGGCAGTCGCTTCAAATTCGCCTCAGGTTGCATCGCCGGATATTCAGCAGACTCAAACAATGAATGCTCAATCTTCAGCAGCTGCTCCGAACGCTCCGGAAGCAACTTCGCCGCCGGCGGTCGCGGAAAGTTCTCCCTCTTCTGCGGGCGAGACGCAGGCATCCGCGAAACCGGACGAAGCAACGCAGCCCTCCACTGCCAGCCAATCGAGTTCGCGTGGCAAAAAGAAATCCGTTGCCTCGACATCAAGGCGCGCGCGCGGCGCTCAAGGTTTGTCGGAGGACTGGCCACAACGCCGAGGAGGTTCGGTGCGCGCTCGCGTCGTTGGCATCACCTCGGATGGGAGATTAATTCTCCGTTTACCCTCAGGCCGCACCGCCATCGTGTCCCCGGACTCTGACCACGACGAGCTCATGCCGCGGCGTCACCGCCGTACTGTCATTGAGCGAGATGAGATGTTCGGCAGACCGCCTCGATTTGAGCCGGATTATTTTCCTGGCGATTAGCAGCCGATCAGGCCCGCGCGATTAAACCAACGGCCCACGCGGGTAAGGGTGCGTTTTTCCCGGCGCATTTTTTTTGAAAAAAAAGCTTGCCTAACGTTTTAATTCCCGTCATACCTCGCCTTCATGCACGGACGAGGAGTCTGTTTAGCATCCTTAACCACTTCGCTCTTGCTGATTTCCAGCGGAGCTGCTCGCGCGCAAGCGCTGGCGCCTTCAGCGCTGAATCTTGCGAGCCACGATCAGAAGACTTCTGACGACATGGTTCAAGTGATTACGGAGAAATCTGCCGGAAAAACCCCGGATAAACCGATCACAGCTATCACGAAAGAGCGAACGCCAGTGATCGCGCGAAAACCGCCAAAGGAAGTTAAGGAAGAGACGGCGCAAGACATCGTGAAAGAGCCGACGCGAGCAATCGTCAAGGATTCGCCGCGAACGTTTGCGTTAGAGCCAGTGCGGCCAATGAATCAACCGACGGTAAGCACGACGGCAAAGCCGGTTAGCCATTTCAGTTTTAAATCTGCGGAGGGCAAAAAAGAATCGGTGCCCGTAATCTCGCAGTATTACCCAAAGCAGATCGTTTATCCTTTCGGCAGAGTTGATCGACACATCGATGGCAGGCTGATGCAAGCAGCGAGCATCGCGGAGGAACGCGCGCACGCGCACTCGCGCTCCCGGTGCTGGCATTACGTCAAGGAAGCGTTGCTCGCCTCCGGCGCGATCGAGTCCCGCCCGAAGACCGAACTCGCAAGAGACGCCGCTCAAGAGCTCGTCAGCAATTACGGATTCAAAAGGTTACCTGTGACGGATCCATTCTCGGCGCCAGTCGGTTCGGTGCTCGTGTACGGAACTTCGCGCAGCGTCGGTCATGTCGAGATCCGCACCAGGGAGGGGTTCGTCAGCGATTTCCGTTCGCCGACGCCGTCGCGCCGCCCTCTGCTCGGCGTTTACGCGAAGCTGTAATTTCTCGCTAACGTCGATCGGAAGTTAGGCTTCCAGCCTGACCCGGCAGGCGGGCATCTTGCCTGGCTTCTTAAATGGTCTTTTTCCGCTCCTAGTAATTCCTGATCAAGCGAATCACTGCGATTAGCATCGACACAACCGGCCAGGCGGCGATGCCCGTGATCAAAACGAAATACAAAAGCTCGGCGACATAGTCGCGGCTTGCTTCTGTGCCGAAGAATTCACTGCTTAATTTGTGAAACGCGGGCAACTTCGCGGCCGGCCGGCCGGCGGAGGAACTCAACTGCGTTTCGGCCGTTGGACGATAATAGTAATCTGTTGGCAGAACCGTTCCGTTACCGCGTCGTGCGCGGTTGTCGCGACGCGAGCTACGCTGGTTCTGACTAATTTGAGGTATTGGTTTCATAGTGTGTAGTTGTTCTCGATTGCGGTTCGGGTTACCGGCGCAAAAAAACTGCGCGTGGTTGAGCTTCGACCACTGGGGTGCCGCGAATTGCGGGCTCCAACTTGGCGAAATCTAACGAGCCTCTATGCCGCCCGCCCGCCCCAGCGGGCAGCGCGAATCGGCGCGTTGATCAATTTCATGGCTCTTCATGTACAAGGCATTTCCGGTTCTGTCCAGTGCCGCTGAGCGATCCCAGTTGTAAGTCATTCTCCGACTGAGCGAAGCGATTTATAATTTATTTTGCAAATCGATGACTGCGACCGTGGCCAGGCGAGAAAAGCCGTCTCCGAGCTCACTATTTTCGGCAAAGTTGTATCACCCTTGCCGCTGCAGATGATTGCGCCCGCCACCAAGGGCGTGACAGCGGATTTCTCGATGATACTGTGCGCGAGGTGGACGTAGTCGATTGGGCATCACTCAGCGACCAGGATCTTCTCGAGCGCCGGATCTCAACGCTTGGTTTACAGCTTGAGGTCACTGCACTTGAACCGCTGATCAAACAGCTCTATGACGAGCTGTCGGCGAAAGGACTCGTGTTTCATCCGCCGTGTCACATCGGCGATGAATGGTTTGTCCCCATCGGCATTCCCGCCATCTTTATTCCGTTTTTTCTTGTGCACGACCGGCTGCGCGCGCTGGAGCGCGCGATGATGCTCGAGGTGGAAGGGGGAACACCGGAGTGGTTCATGAAATTAATGCGACACGAAGCGGCACACGCTTACAGCTATGCGTATCAGCTTCAGCGCAAGAAGAAGTGGCAGCAGATTTTCGGACGCACGTCCCGCGAGGGGACGCCGACTACTTACCGGCCGCGTCCATTCAGTCGCAGTTACGTCATGCATCTTGAGGACTGGTACGCACAGAGCCATCCGGACGAAGATTTCGCCGAAACGTTCGCCGTCTGGCTTACCCCTGGGGTTGACTGGCGCAAAGACTATGCCGGGTGGAGGGCACTGAGAAAGCTCGAATACGTCGAAGAACTGATGCGCTCGCTGGCTGGGAGCCCACCCGTGCATCAGCCGCCCCATCGCGTGGCGGAGTACAATTGTTTGAACGTCAAGCTCAAGACTTATTACGCGCGTAAACGAAAGCTCTACGAAGATGCGTATCCGGATTTCTATGATGCTGATCTGCGACAGCTCTTCGTGGCACCGACTGGAATCAAAGCAAGCGCATATCTGCAACGGCGGAGAAGGCGACTATTGAACGCCGTTTGCCAGTGGACCAATGAAAAGAAATTCCGGGTGAACCAGCTTCTCGCACGGCTCACTCGCCGCTGTGATGAACTTGGGCTGCATGTGCTCAATGACGATCCGCAACAGGATTTTCGCGTATCGGCTTTCATCACCACGCTCGTGATGAATTATCTTTTCACCGGCAAATTCAAACGCACGAAATGACCAGCCGTTCTGTCATGTTGAGCGAAGCGAAACATCTCTCACCGCTGCCTCACAGTGAATAACAGAGATTCCTCCCACCACGGCGGGCAAGCTGTTTCGCTCGACATGACAAAGACGACAAAAACAACGTGAAGAAAAAACTCAAAGTCCTCGTGCTCTTTGACGGCACAAGTCCTACCACGCTCGATCAGGACTTTTCGAAAGAGCTGAAGACCAAGGACTGGAAAACCGAAGCGGACGTGATGGCCGCGCTCGGCAAGCTCGGTCATTCCGCCGAGCATCTCGCCATCTACGACGATGTCGATCTGGTGAGGCAAAAAATGGAGAGCTGCGCGCCCGACGTTCTTTTCAATCTCGTCGAACAATTCAAAAACAGGACCGGTTTCGATCAGAACATTGTTTCGTTTTTCGAAATGCAGGACCTGCCGTTCACGGGCTGCGGCTCAACTGGACTGACCCTTTGCAAGCACAAGGGCATCTCAAAAAAGATTCTGCATTACCATCGCATCCACGTGCCTAATTTCCTGGTGATCCCGCGCGGCCAGCGCATCACGCGACCAAAGCAGCTCAAATTCCCGATTTTGGTCAAGCCCGTGAAGGAAGAAGCCTCCTATGGCATTTCTCAGGCCTCGTTCGTCCAAAATGAGGAGCAATTTCGAGAACGCGTGGCTTTTATTCACGAAAAATACAACAGCGACGCGATTGCCGAGGAATACATCGAGGGTCGCGAGCTTTACGTTAGTTTGATGGGGAATGTGCGATTAACGGTTTTTCCGATTCGCGAGCTGGTCTTCCGCGAAGTGCCGCCTGACGAGCCAAAGATCGCTACCTACAAGGCAAAATGGGACGAAGAATACCGCAAACGTTGGGGCTTGGAGAATCACTTCGCTGAAGATCTCGATTCAGCGCTCGTTAGCAAAATTCAAGACACGTGCAAAGACATCTACCGTTTGCTGACAATCGATGGCTACGCGCGTATCGATCTTCGACTGACGCCAGAGAACAAGCTTTATTTTATTGAGGCGAATCCAAATCCGATCCTCGCAGACGATGAAGATTTCGCACTCGCGGCGGCAAAGGCAGGCCTGCCGTATCCGGACTTGATTGAACGGATCGTTCGGCTCGGCATTAGGACCATTCGAGACTGAGTCGAAACCGATCGGCTTTTAAAGCCATTTCTTTATCCGCGGCCAAAACTCTCGAACGCTGACCTTTAAGTCGCGGCAGAGGAAAATGTGGTTTCGGCGCTCGAAAGGCATCGCCCACGGGCTGCTCACGATTTGGCCCCAAATCTTGGACGGAGGCGAATAGCTTACGCTCATCCTCGTCGTCTGTGTCGAGAACCGAAACCACTTCGCCAGTCCAATCACGCGGTCCCCACAGAAAATAATTCTGGTGGCCGGAAATCGCTGATGGCAGCCCGAGCTTTGGGCCAAAAAAATCGATCGCGCCAGCCTCGCCGTAGTTTTGGCAGAAAATGGCGGCGCGTTTCTCATCCTCGGGATGCAAGTCATGATAAACGTGTGCCACCGAGCCAACCATTTGTTCCCAGCCAAACTGGTCGGCAAAAACCTGCGGCAGCGCCGCCGTATGCGATGTCTCGGTGCATGGCGGTTGGAAGCGAATGGCTCGCATGTATGCGACAAGTTTGTCGGGCGGCAAAATCGGTACCACGAATGGCGCAAATAAGGCGCCCATTACGAGCATCGCGCTGAGCAAAACCGGCTTCAGCCATTTGAGATGAGAAGCGAAAATGCGTTCGATGGCCACGCCTCCCACGGCAAAGAGCATCGGATACGCCGGCGCGAGATAATAGCTTTTGCCATGTAAGATAATGAACTCGGCGAGCGTGATTAGATAAATGATTCCGATCGCGCGGTAGCGACGGCACTCGCGCGAACCAAGCAACCAAAAAGGCCGGCGAGCCATAGCAGCAGCGTTCCCGGATTCATGAAAACGACCTGCTGCACGATGAATTGTACCGGGCTGAGTGCGACGTTTTTGTTGCTGTGGGAGATGTTGTTCAGCAGTTCGTAAGTGGGCCAATGATGCCGTGCTTGCCAAAGAATGTTCGGCAGCGCGATTGCAAAGGCGACCAGGCCTCCGAACCAGATCCACTTTCCTGCGAAATGACGGCGCTCAGGCGTGAGCAGAAGCGCAACGAAAATACCAACGGCGAAAAACGCCGTGGAATGTTTGTTTTCGAGACTGAGTCCCAGCAGCGCGCCGAACCAAAGCCAAAGCGTTGGCGAGCCGCCGTTGATAATGCGGACAAATAGATAAACGCATCCCATCCAGAACAGCGGCTCAAACGCGTTCATCGAAAAGAAATTGCCAACTGCCAGATTGAACAGCGCGCAGAGTGAGCCCGCGCAGGCGAGCGCGATCGCCCATCCGCGACCGCCCAGCTCGCGCTATCAAACCACTAAGAGCAACCGTCGCTGCGCCAAACAGCGCCGGTAACAAGCGAATGGCAAACAATGAGTCGCCAAGGAGGATTTGGCTCAATCGTAGCAGCAGAATCGAAAGCGGCGGGTGATCGACGTAGCCGAAAGCGAGATGTTGTCCGCAAGCGATGTAATAGAGTTCGTCGCGAAAATACCCGCAGCGCCCGTTAGTCAGCAGGTGGACGAGCAGCGCTATTGCTCCGAAGAAAACGATTAACGCCGATTCGGCGGAGTAATTTCGGTTGGCTGCCGGGTTTGGGTTGTACATCGCGTGAAAAAGTGCCGCGCAGAGCTTCGTTTTCGGTTAAACTGAGATATGAGCGTGCAAGTCTTTGGATGCAATCATATCGCCATCGAGGTGGACGACATCGAGAAGGCGATAGCGTTTTACAGGGACGTTTTCAATCTTGAACAAATGAGCGGCGGCGAGGGCGATGCATTTTTCAAATTGGGTGAGCATCAGTTCCTCGCGGTCTTCGAAGTAGAAAAGGTGCAACCGGCAAATATGCGCCACTTCGGGATCATGGTCCGCGACGAAGCGCAGCTGGAGGAAGTCCGGAAGAAACTGAAAGAGGAATATAAACTGAAGATGGAGCCACCGTTCCGCTGCGATTTTCGCGATCCGTGGGGAAATCGCATCCAAGTCGTCGATCTTCACGACGAATCGCTGGTATGGCTTTTGCCTTATCGCGAAGTCCAGAAGGTCGGCATCAAATTCGCCACGAAATAATCGGTCGGAACAATGATTTCATTCGTCATTCCAGCGCACAACGAGGAGGTGGAGCTTTCTTCCACACTCATTGCGATTCACGCTGCGGCTTCGCCAGTAATGCAGCCTTACGAAGTCATCGTAGTTGATGATGCCTCAACCGACGCAACGTCGGAGATTGCCATGCGTGCTGGCGCGAAAGTGGTGCGAATTGATCGCCGTCAAATTGCGGCCGCCCGGAATGCAGGCGGGCACGCTGCGCAAGGCGACTACCTTTTTTTCGTTGACGCCGATACGCGAATCAATCGGACGCACATTACTGAAGCCATTGCCGCGCTGAACGCCGGTTACGCTGGGGGCAGCGCGCGCGTGGCGGTGGGCGGCTTCGTTCCGCTCTGGGGACGGATTTTTTTGCGTGCGTTTTGCGCGCTTTATTTCGGGTTCAATCTCGGAGCCGGCGCGTTTCTTTTCACAACACGCCGCAATTTCGAGGCGATTGGCGGTTTTGATGAGCAGTACTTTGTCGGGGAAGAAGTCTATTTTAGCCTCGCCTTGAAGAAACTTGGACGCTTCAAGGTGCTGCGGGAAACCATTCTCACATCCGGCCGGAAATTGCGCATGTACCCTGCTAAACAAATTCTTGGCAACTTCTTCGGAGTCATCGTCGGCGGACGCCGGGTGGCGCGCTCGCGTGCGAAACTGCGCATCTGGTATGATGGCAAACGCGAAAAGCATCTGGCGGAAAGCCTGACAGATGCCTAAGGCTGGCCATGATGCGGTTGCTAAAACGGGTTCTTCGTCTAATATAGCGCCTTCGTTATGGCAGAAAGCAACGAGACGCTGAGTCTCCAGGAGTTCCAGTTGCATGACAAAGATACCGGCAGCGCGGATGTGCAGGTCGCACTTCTAACTCGCCGGATTGAGCATTTGACTGAACACCTCAAGACCAACCGGAAAGATCATTCTTCGCGCCGCGGCCTACTTAAGATGGTCGCGCAACGCCGGAGTCTGCTCGATTATTTAAGCAAAACCAAAGCCGATCGTTATAAAAAACTGATCGACAAGCTGAACCTGCGCAAATAACCGAAATCACTGGTCTTGCGTCGAATGGTTTGAATTGCTCGAAGCCATAACTAAATTAAACAGAGTTAATTAGCAGTCTCAGGTCGCAGCAATCACCTTGGATTTTAGGTTTTAGTTTCGCGCTCCGCGCGACGGAGCAACGGGTTTAAAACCTACAGTCAGGGTGACCGGCCTGGAACTTGCGCATCCAGGAAAGTAAAATGCAACAAAAGGTCACAGCCCAAATTGGGGCTAATCAAATCTCAATCGAAACTGGCAAAATCGCCAGGCTCGCCGACGGGGCGGTCGTCGTAACGTGCGGCGACACGACCGTCTTGGTCAGTGCGGTCTCGGCCACGGCGGTCAAAGAAGGGCAGGATTATTTCCCGCTCACCGTCGATTATCGCGAAAAAGCGGCAGCGGTGGGAAAATTCCCGGGCGGTTATTTCAAACGCGAAGGCCGTCCGACGGAAAAGGAAACGCTCACGTCGCGCATGATCGATCGGCCGCTGCGGCCGCTTTTTCCACAAGGCTATTTTTACGACACGCAAATCATCTCGATCCTGCTTAGCGCCGACGGGCAAAACGATCCGGACATTCTGGCGATCAACGGAGCGTCCGCTGCGCTGTGCGTTTCGGATATTCAATTCGCCGGTCCAGTTGGTGCCGTCCGGGTCGGTCGGGTGAAAGGCGAGTTTATTGCCAACCCGACACACACCGAACGCGCCGATAGCGACCTGGATCTGGTTTACGTGGGTACAGAAAACGATGTGATCATGATCGAAGGTTCCGCCAGGGAACTGCCGGAAACTGAGTTCATAAAAGCGCTCGAGTTCGCGCACGGGCATGCGCGGGAGATGATTCGCGTGCAAAAAGAACTGGCCGCGATGGTGAACAAACCAAAACGGAATGCCGAGTTGCTCAAGGTGAATCAGGAACTGCTCGATATCGCTTACCGCGGTGCGGGCGACCGCATTGAAGAGGCGCTTTACACCGAAGGAAAGGTTGCGCGTGCTAAAGCGGTCGATGCCCTTCGCGAGGAAGTAAAGACCGCGATCCTGGAAAAACATCCGGAGGTTGATCCCTTCACGATCTTCCAGGCATTCGATTACGTCCAGAAAAAGGCGTTTCGCGTCAGCATTCTGGAAAAACAGAAGCGCGTTGATGGGCGCGGCTATGGGGATTTACGACCGATCAGTTGCGAAGTGAGTGTCCTGCCGCGTGCGCACGGTGCGGCGATTTTCCAGCGCGGCGAAACCCAGGCGGTCGCGCTCGCCACGCTCGCACCGATCGAGGAGGCGCAGATGCTTGATGCTTACGGCGGCGGCGACCAATCGAAGCGGTTCATCCTGCATTACAATTTTCCTCCGTTTAGCGTAGGCGAAACGGGCCGGACGGGCGGACCTGGACGGCGCGAGATTGGCCACGGCGCGCTCGCTGAGCGCTCGCTCGAGCCGGTTGTGCCGAGTGAACAGGATTTTCGTTATGCCATCCGTATTTCAAGCGAGATCATGGAATCAAACGGATCGACCTCGATGGCGAGTGTCTGCGCGGGCACACTCGCGCTCATGGATGCCGGCGTTCCGATAAAGACGCCGGTTGGCGGAATCTCGATCGGGCTGGTGACTGAGCGCGGCGACGATCAGGAAATAAAACGCTACGAGTTGCTCACCGACATCATTGGCTCGGAAGACCACTTTGGTGACATGGACTTCAAACTTTGCGGAACAGACGCAGGCGTCACCGGCTTTCAGCTCGACCTGAAGCTACCGGGTATTAGTCACAAAATCATGGCGGAAGCGATTCAGCGTGCGAAGGACGCGCGCACGAAGATTCTCGAGATAATGCGGAGCACACTGGATAAGCCTCGGCCGGAACTCTCGAAATACGCGCCGCGAATCGAGACGCTCAAAATTAATCCCGAGAAGATCGGCGCGCTGATCGGCCCCGGCGGCAAGACCATCAAGGGCATCGTCGCGGAGACCGGCGCTGAGATCAACATTGAAGATGACGGCTCGGTGCACATCTACGCGACCAGCGGCGAAAGCATGGCGCGCGCGAAGGAAATCATCGGTGGTATGACGCGGGAAATTGAGATCGGGCAGACGTATCAAGGTCGCGTCGTTTCAACGAAGGAATTTGGCGCGTTTGTCGAAGTTTTCCCGGGTAGAGATGGGCTCGTGCATATTTCCGAGCTCGCGGATTTTCGCGTGAAACGGACCGAAGACGTCGCCAAGGTGGGCGACATCATTTGGGTCAAGTGCATCGGCATCGATGACAAAGGCCGGGTAAAACTTTCGCGCAAAGCAGCGCTGAAAGAGCGCGCGGAGAAAGAGACTGGACAGGCAGCAGAGCCAGCGCCCGAGCGCATAGAAACTTCCAGCTAGGTCATCGCGCGTGCGTGGGAGCCTGCGTGAGAAATCGTAGCTCAAACGATCTTTGACAAATAATAGGGCAGCATGTCTCGCCAGTAATTCCAGTCGTGGCCACGCCATTTTCCGTCGTCGAGCCAATGCTTGATACCCTTCGAATTTAAGATTTCAGACAAGCGATAGGATTCGTGGCGTGTGTTGTCCCATTCGCCAGTTCCGAGAACGATGCCCATGTGATTGTACTTCCACGGGTCAGTCGTGTTCGGGAGATATTCAAATGGACTGTTGAAGTAGATGTTGTCGTCGTGATAGCCGTCGAAAAACGAGGTGATGTCGAATGAGCCACTCAAGCTAATGAGATGGCCTGGCGGCGTCTGGGTGACGAAACGCAATATTCGCGGCGTGGTAAGCACCCAGGCTACCGCCACAAACCGCGACGCCATGACAACCGCATTCGCGGCGCGCGAGATCGAACACGTCGCGAACGATCACATTTTCGTACGCGTTGTGCGTCCGCATTCTGTCGGCCGGGTGAATCGATTTATTGTAAAAACTTTCGAGATCTATCGCATCCGGGCAGTAGACCGTGATTTTACCCTCATCGACATAGTCGCTCACCGAACCAGTCACGCCAAAATCCTTGTTTTGATAGTAACGGCCGAAAGAAGTCGGGAAGATGATCAGCGGCAGGCCGCCGCCGTTCCCGAAAACGAGCATTTCAACTTCACGGCTCAGCCAGGGTGTGTACCATTTGATGTAACGTTCGTTCATGTTCTCCATGTCATTTCGAGCGAAGCCGAAGGCGAGAAATCTCTTTTACAAATCGCCGGGGATATCCTCTCACCTCAATCCTCTCCCCGAACGGGGAGAGGCGGAACACGAGAATTTGTCATGCTGAAGCTTCGCCGCGACGCTGCTTGCTCAATCGCCTCTCCCGTTGGCAAAGGGAGAGGATTAAGGTGAGGCTTCGTTTTCGTGTCCACAGCGAACGCCAAGCATTGGACATGATCGACATCTCATCGAAGCGTCTGGTCTCGCATGCCTAAACATACGTTAACCGGAAACATTAAACGGCATCGCGCGTTTCCATCGAAGATTCTCGGGAATCGTCGCGACATTTTGGTTTATCTGCCCCGCGGCTACCGACGTTTCTTGGGCCGGCGTTATCCAGTGCTTTATTTGCACGACGGTCAAAATGTCTTCGATGCCGCAACTTCCTTTGCAGGCGCGGAATGGGGCGTGGATGAAACGGCCGAACGCCTCATTCGCGCAAAGCTGATTGAGCCGCTTATCATCGTCGCAGTCGCAAACATGGGCGAGGAGCGGGTGCATGAATACGCGCCGACGCGGGGAATCATCGACGCGAAAGCGAGACGCAAAAAACGGAGCAAAGGCCTGGCGGGACACTATGCGGAGTTTCTTGCCGAGGAACTTAAGCCTTACATCGATCGAAAATATCGGACTAAGACGGATCCAGAATTCACGGGATTAGGCGGCTCATCCTTTGGTGGCCTCGTTACGCTTGCGATTGGCATTTTATATCCGCACATCTTCCGCCGCCTCATGGTGATGTCGCCGTCAATTTGGTGGGACAATTTCGTGATTTACCGGCTCGTCGATTCTATCGAGCAGAAACCACCGTCAAAAATCTGGCTCGACACCGGCACAGCGGAGCCCGGCTGGGAACAAACGCGCGAGTTGTGTAATCGTCTGATCGAAAAAGGGTGGAAACTAAACAAGGACATTCAATACATCGAAGCTGAACGCGCCGACCACAGCGAAGGTGCGTGGGCAGCGCGTGTGGAACCGGCCCTACGATTTTTGTTTGCAGCCAACTAATTATCACCTTCCCACCGGTGGCACCGGTGGAGGGTTAGGCGGCAACGGTTCGGGAGGCGGCACGGGTGTCGGCGGAGCCGGTTTGGGCGGTGACGGTTGATCTGGCATTGGCGCGGTCTCGTGTCATGTCGAATAGAGTCGACTAGTCTATTACTGCTATTTTGGTCAGCATACCGAAGAAAACAATTAAGAGATTCCTCGACTTCGCTCGGAATGACAAACTACTGGAGCCACTTGCCGTAAATTTGATAAACGCAAACGAAGCCGCCGATGAAATCCCAATCTTTTTGGTATGCGAAAGCATGATCGTGGGAGGACCAGGTGAGCTCACGCGGCAATTCCGGGTGATTGGGGTCGTAAACGAGATAACGGTCAATTCCATCATTCTGAGATGCAGGTTTTCGTTTGTAGACCAACACCGCGTGATTGATGCTGAGACGCGGGTAAGTTGTGAGAAAACCAACAAACAACTCGCCGCGCGCCAAAGCTGCATCGAGGTTGGCGTGGGTCTCTTTGTGGTAATTAGAGTCGTGCACGATAAGCATGCGAAAATTCCCGGGCCGAAAATAAGTCGGCCAGCCAAGGCCAATATTTGCTCGCACAACTTCGCGGCGCGCCTTGCTCATTGCTCGCAAGTTGGGGTATCCCGGGAAGACGACGCGTTGATCCAGCGGCAACGGCTTTCCCCAAGCCGCTCGACGGGTGACATTTCGAATGCGAGCGGCCAATGCCTTGTCGTCTAATGCAGGGGTATGCAGATCGAAGCGAGCAAACTTCTGAAACTGCATCGTCGTACGGCACAGGACAAAACAGCGGCGGGTGTACCTTTTCGGCTCTCCTTTCTCTCTTTGCCGCCGCAAATGAGGATGGCCTTGGCGATACTCGAAGACGGTTGAGTTGGCGAAGCTGACCGTGTCGCTGTCGATACAGAAATCCGACGCTACCGCGCTGCTTCGTAGAAGGACGAGAGCTACGAAAGCGCCGAGCTGCCAAAAACCTGCCGCTGTGCGCGAATTGCTGGGAATCACGTTAAGGACGCGTCGAATCGTTTTCACTGCAACGGCTTGCCGTAGGATTGGTAAACGCGGACGAATCCCCCGATGAAGTCTATGTCTTTCTCATACGCAAAGGCGCGCTCACAAGGCGACCAGGTTAGCTCGCGCGGTGCTTCGGCATGGTTTGGATCATAAGCCAGGTAATGCTCAAGCTCGTCTCCAGGGACACTTTTGTTCCGGGCATAAACCAGCACTGCATGATTAATACTGAGTTTCGGATAAGTCGAAAGATAGCCGACGAACAGATCACCATGCGAGAGGGCGGCATCGAGACTGGCGTGAGTTCTCTCCTGATATTTGCGGCTGTGCTCGAAAAACATTCGGCCGTTGCCTGGCCGAAAATAAGTTATAAACCCGCTGCCGATATTCTCTTGAAACACGTGCGTGCGAGCTTTGCTCATTTCCCGCAAACTTGCATAACCTGGAAAAACGATTCGCTGATTTTCCGGCAACGGAGCAGCCCAAGCGTGTCGTCGCGTAACCGAGCGAATGCGGGCGGCCAAAGCTTTGTCATCCAACGGGGCGCCTCGCGGATCGAAATGGGCGAACTTGCGGAATTGCATCGCCGTGCGCGTCATGACAAAACAGCGGCGGGTATATTTGTTGGCGGGATCATCGCTTGTCGATTTTGCACGCAGAAAGGGAACCCCATCCTTATACTTGAGCACGGTGGCGTTTTGAAACGCCAGGGTGTCGCGATCAAAGCGAAAATCCGAACCTCCTATGCTCGCTTGCATCGTGGTGACAGCAGCGAGGGCACTGAGCCAGCAAACACCCGCTGATTTACCCCAAATCCCAAACATCACATTAAAGACTGAGCCGAGGCGCTGACGGTTTTGCCTTCGGAAAACACACCCAGCCGGCGAAATTTTTGATATCGTTTTTCCAGCAGTTCGGCAACTGGAAGCTGAGAAACCTGTTGGACAGCCCCGCGCAACGCCTTGCTAAGGTTCGCGGCAATAGAATCATAGTCCCGGTGTGCACCGCCCTCCGGTTCGGCGATAATTTCGTCCACAATTTCGAGTTTAAACAAATCCTGCGCGGTCAGCTTGAGCGCTTCGGCCGCTTCGGCCGCATGTCGCCGGTCTCTCCACAAGATCGCGGAACACGCTTCAGGGCTGATCACTGAGTAATAAGCGTTCTCGAGGATCAACACACGATCTGCAACGCCGATGCCTAGCGCTCCGCCGGAGCCGCCCTCGCCGATAACTGCGGCGACGATCGGCACGCGCAGCGTCATCATTTCACGAAGATTGACAGCTATAGCCTCTGAAATATGACGTTCTTCCGATCCGATCCCGGGAAAAGCGCCCGGCGTATCGATCAACGAGATCACTGGCATGCCAAATTTTTCGCCCAACCGCATTAATCGCAGCGCTTTGCGGTAGCCTTCAGGATGGGCGCAGCCAAAATTCCGCATCACGTTCTCTTTGGTATTACGTCCTTTCTGGTGAGTGATCACGACGCAACGCCGGCCGCCGAATATGGCCAGACCGCAGGGCATCGCTTTGTCATCCGCAAAGCGGCGGTCGCCATGCAATTCGACCCAATTCGCGAAACACCGGTCGATGTAATCAAGTGCGAACGGCCGTTGCGTATGTCGCGCGATTTGGACACGTTGCCAGGCCGTAAGATTGCCATAGATCCGGCGCCGTGTTTCGCGAAGCTTTGCCTCCAGTTCTCTTATCGCCGGATCGAGATCGACGTCGTGCTTATCGGAGTGATTCTTCAAATCCTCTAATCGCCGTTCCAAGTCAAAGATCGGTCTTTCAAAATCCAGCGGTTGCCATTCCATGAGCAGTAAAGCCTTAAAGCGTTGAAGCGTCAGAGCGTCAAGTAATCCCGTCGTTTTCCCTGCTTCAATGCATCACTCTTTCACTGATTCTAGTCGATAATCGTGACGGGGGTACGGTTGTTTATAAGGCTGCTTAGCTCCTCGAGATCGGTGGCGACCAGGCCGAGGCCGACCGGCGGGGGCGGCTGGTCGAGATTGGGATGGGCACTATCCGGCACCGAATACAGAGTA
>Ga0209056_10002418_pt1 | contig 20153 bp, 17 predicted proteins | sample GraSoiAngelo_114_FD_185876 | JGI IMG/M metagenome (GOLD analysis project Ga0209056, IMG submission 185876) | Grasslands soil microbial communities from the Angelo Coastal Reserve, California, USA - 14_0903_13_40cm (SPAdes) (version 2) | ecosystem: Environmental > Terrestrial > Soil > Grasslands...
GAGTCAGCTCACGATAATTCGGCAGGCGGACATACTGGCTGCGCGCAACGAGATTAAAAAGATCCTCCTCCAGATTCGCTCCGGTGCAGGTGATGGCATGGACTTTGTCCTGGCGAATCATTTCCCCCAGAGAGACGCCCAGTTCCGCCGTGCTCATCGCTCCCGCGAGTGTGATCATCATTTTTCCACCTCGATCGAGGTGAGCGATGTAGGCATCGGCAGCGTCTTTCAAGACAGCGGCGTTAAAATGCCGGTAGTGGCGATCAATGAACTGGCTAATGCTGCCCATCTTCACTTCCAACTTTTCCATTCAGGCCCACTCGCTTTTGATGCAAAACTTTTACCGAGGCAGTCAAGCGCTAATCGCGCCTTTCCCGAAAATTTCTTTACGGTACGGCGGCAAGGATCGGCGCTGCCAGGATCTCCGGTATTATGCCCAGCAAAAGAACTGTTGTCGCAAGCACAGCTACCGTGGCTCGCGTTAGCAGAGCTGGCGGGAGGACACCGACGTGTCGCTGGGAGGCGAGCACAGGTTCATCAACGAAAATCGCCTTCAGTACCATCAGGTAATAGTAAAGCGAGATAAAGCTGCCGAGAAGCGCGACTGCCACGAGCCAGAGCAAGCCGTGGCTTGCACCGGCGCGAAGCGCAACACTGAAAAGATAAAATTTTCCAAAAAAACCGGCGAGCGGCGGTATCCCTGCCAGTGACAACATGAAGACAGACATGCATGCCGCAAGCAGAGGCGATCTGGAAGCCAATCCGGCAAAGTTTGAGAAATCGTCGCCGCCAGTTTCGCGCCGCACCATGGCGACGACGCCGAACGCGCCGACGAGTGTGATGGCATAGATGGTGGCGTAAAATAATGCCGCGGAAAATCCGGTGCGATCGCCAGAGACCAGTCCAATGAGTGTATATCCAGCATGCGCCACCGCGGAGTAGGCAAGCAGTCTGCGCACATTTGATTGCGCAAGCGCGACGAGATTTCCAAGCAATATCGATAATGCTGCCAGCGCGGCGAGCACGGGCGACCAACCTGCAACCATCGCATGCCATGCGGCGCTGCCGTGAAAAGGAGCAAACCCGACCAGCACAATCTTTCCCAGTACCACAAATGACGCGACCTTAGAGGCTGACGCAATAAACGCTGAGCTCGGGACGGGCGCGCCCTGATACGCATCGGGCGCCCAGAGGTGAAACGGTGCCGCGGCAATTTTGAAGGCGAAGCCGATAAGCGTCATCACAATCCCAACGGCTAGCAACGGTTGGATCGATACGGTCGCCAGTTTCTCCGAAATCGCCGCAAGACTTGTCGTGCCCGACATTCCGTAGATCAAGCTGATTCCGAAAAGTGTGAAAGCGCTGGAGGTACTGCCGAACAGAAAATATTTCACTCCAGCTTCCGCCGAACGCACATCTGTCTTGTCGAATGCCGTCATCACATAGAGCGACAAGCCGAGCAGTTCGAGTCCGATGAAAATGATGAGTAACTCCTCGCTGCCGACGAGCAGCATCAGGCCAACTGTTGCAAATAGAACGAGCGCCAGATATTCACCCGGATGACGCAGCGACTTTTCTGACGTCGTCAGGAGGACTGTGAAGAAAGCCAGGGCGATACAGATAATTTTGAACAGCGACGTGAGGGGCGTGATTACAATCATCCCGCCAAAAGGGGTGGCGTAGCGTGGCAACATCAGCACTGTGCCGATCGCGAAAGCGAGCCCGAGCGCGGCAACCGCAGAACAAATCCCCGTGGCGGTGGACGTGTCGTTCGCGCTTTGAGCAGACTTCGCCGTGGAGACTGTTGCGGTCGATTTCACGCGTCCGGTCGCAAGCCCAATCGAAAGAACCGCAAGCGCAGTTATGACTACGATCGTCTCCGGCGAGGCGAGCTTCAGCAGTTCGAGATAAGACATTGTTAAGCCAGCGGCTTTCATTTGAGAAACCTCATTGCCTCCACTGCCGGCATAATGCGATCGAGCAACAATTTTGGATAAACTCCCACTGCGAACGTCGTGAACATGAGCAGGCAAGCGCCGCATTTTTCCGCGGTTGTGATGGGCTGTTGCTCATTCCAATCCGGATCGAGCGCCACGCGAGCTTGCTGCAAGTGGACGTCTGGCTTTGTCTCGCCGAAGAACGATTGCTTTAACGCGCGCAACGTGAACGCGGCGACGAGCACCATGCCGGCACCTGTGATCCAAACTGCCAGCGGATAAGTTTTCGATGCGCCAATAAGAATTGTGATCTCGGCCGCGAATCCACTGAAACCGGGTATGCCCATGGATGCGGCTGACGCGATGACAAAAGTGAACGCGGCAAATGGTAAAGCACGCCCCAGATTCAGACCGGCGAGCGCATCGAGGTCGCGCGTATGTGTGCGGCGATAAATCATGCGTCCAGCGACGGCAAACAAAAGGGCCGCGATAACGCCGTGTGAAAACATTTGCAGTACTGCCCCCGAAACGCTCAGCGCTGTTGCCGCGCCCAGACCGAGCAAGACGAAGCCCATGTGGCTGACACTCGAATAACCGATGACGAATTTCAGGTCACGCTGGCGGAGCGCCACCGCCGCGGCGTAAACGATTCCAACGACCGCCAGAACGACAATCCATTTGCTCCACATTTGGAAGCCCTGTGGAAAGAGATTCATCGCCACGCGCAGTCCTGCATACGAGCCAAGTTTCATAACGATCCCGGCTAGGAGCATGGAGCCGGCTGTAGGCGCCGCGACGTGACCAGTCGGCGCCCACGTATGCAGCGGCCAGATTCCGGCGAGCACGGCGAAGCCAAGAAACAACACGGGAAACGCCCACGATTGCAGTTGCGGGGAAAATTGGACTTGCGACAACTGATTCAGATCCAGCGATCCTGCAGTGACGTACCCGGTAAGGATCCCGATGAATACGAGCATGCCGCCAAAAAACGAGTAGAGCGTCAGCTTCATCGCCCCGTATTCCTTGTTGGTGGATCCGAAGACGGCGATAAGAAAATACTTCGGTACGATCACCAGCTCGTAGAACGCGAAGAACAGAAACAAATCCGCGCTCAGAAAAACTCCGTAGCAGCCAGCCACAACGAGCAGTAACCAGAAGAAAAATTCGTTCTGCCGATGTTCGACCTCCCATGAAAACAACACGGTGCTTACGGCGGAAATACCCGTGACAAGAACCATGGTGAGGCTGATGCCGTCGATCGCCAGATGGTAATTCATTCCCAGGGCAGGCACCCATGGCACCTGGACGATCGTTCTGAAGTGTGCAAGATCGGCAATTGGCGTGCGAACCAACGCGATGAGACCAAGGGCAAGACCTGCGATTGTTGTAAGCAGCGCGATCCATCGCGCAAACGCGCGCGGCAAGAGCAGCAGCAGCACTGCGCCTGTGAAGGTGATGTAAATCGTCCAGGCGATCATGCGCGTTTACGCGCCGGATAGCGGGGCGCCTTCTCGCGCACATGAAATCCGATTTCGCGGCGTGGTCTATCCGGCGGAGCCATTAACTGCCGGATCGCTTCGAGGATCGCATCGATTTCTTCATCATGTTTTCCAACACGTTGTTCGAGCTCCGAAAATTTCTGTGCTAACTCACGGTTTGTTTCGAGCGTCTGGCGCAGTTTCACGAACGCGCGCATGATGGCGATGTTTACTCTTATCGCGCGTTCACTGTTTAGGACGCTGGAGAGCATCGCGACGCCTTGCTCTGTGAAAGCGTAAGGAAGCGCTCGGCGGCCGCCCCATCTTGATATTCCAAATTGGAATCTCAAGTTTTGCACCTCCTTTTCGCTGAGCCGGAATGTGAAATCAGACGGAAAGCGCTGTGCATTGCGTTTCACCGCTTTGTTTAGATTTCCAGTGGTCACGCCGTATAACGCGGCCAAATCAGAATCGAGCAGCACTTTCTGGCCGCGAATCCAGCGAATCGACTGCGGAAGCCGCTCGACAGGGATGATCTCTTTGATCATCGAGTCATGCGAAAAGCCGCGCCATTTGGGTGACGGTTGTGTTGAAAATGTTGAACAGGAACTGCGGCGCGATGCCGATGGCAAACATGAGCAACGTCATAGGAACAATCACGAGCTTTTCGCGTCGCACAAGATCGGGAAAAGCGCTGCAACTTTCTGGAAGCGGTCCGCTAAAGAGTGATTGCATCGCTCGCGCAAAGACGATGGCTGTGACGAGAAGCCCGATCACAGCAATGGCCGTAAACGCGGCTGCGAGCGCGAAGGAGCCCTTGAAAATCAAAAACTCGCCGATGAATCCGTTCAATCCCGGCAGACCTAAAGACGAAAACATCGCCACGCTCATCCACCCGCAGAGGAGCGGCGTCCGCTGCATCAGACCCCCGAAGTCATCGATGCCGCGCACCCCGCGCCGTTGTTCCAGCAAGCCAACAAAGTAGAAAAGCGTAGCCGCGGTGACGCCGTGGTTGAAAATTTGCATGAACACACCGCTCAGCGCGGCATGCGTATCGATCCCGGCGGCAACGACGGGTGAGGCGGCTATGGCAAACAGAGCAAGCATGCAATAACCGAGGTGATTGATCGACAGATATGCGATCATTCGCTTCAAATCCCGCTGCGCCCATGCAGCCAACGGCGGAAACACAATCGAGCAGATCGCCACCGCAAGAAGCCACGGACCGAGGATCTTGATCTGATTGGGAAAAAGCGGAAGCAGCAGCCGCACGAAACCGTAAACGCCCATTTTCGAAAGGACGCCCGTCAGCACCATCGAGACGCCGGTTGGCGCGCTTTGATACGCGTCGGGTAGCCAGGTATGAAATGGAAACAGCGGCACTTTTACTGCGAGCCCAACGAAGATTCCGGCAAACGCAAGCCACGCCAGTTTGCCTGTGAGCAGGCCGTTTTTGCCCAAGCCAGCAAGAGCAGCAAAATCAAAAGTGCCTTTTGCGAAATAAATTCCGAGAAACGAGAGCAGCATCGCCACGCTGCCGAGAAATGTATAAAGGAAGAACTTGGTCGCGGCGCGATCCCGGTTCTCGCCGCCCCATATTTTGATCAGCAGAAACGCAGGGATCAGACTCATTTCGTAGAACAGGAACCACAGAACAAAATTCTGCGCTGTAAACGTGCCGTAGAGGGCTGACTGCATTACCAGCATGGTCGCGTAGAACGCGCGACTGCTGCCTGCAACCGGTTGCGCCAGAAGTGCAAACGGAATGATCAACGACGTAAGCAATACCAGCAGCAGACTCAAGCCGTCGATGCCCACCAAATATTCAGCGCCGACGGCGGGAATCCAAGGATGGCGTTCGACGAACTGGAGTCCCGCAGCCGTTGCATCGAAATTCCGCCATAAAGCTAAAGCGCATACCGCGGAGATGACGTTGAACATCAAAGCGATTGGGCGACCACCGCCCTGCGGCCAGGCGCAGACCGCGAGCGCTCCTACGAGCGGCACAAAGATAATCGCAGTAATCAAGCCAACCATGCGTAGAGAAGGAGCAGCGCCAGCATTCCGATGGCTACCGCGCCGAGATAAGTTTGGATTTGTCCCGAGTGCGCGCCGGACATCAGGCGGCCCAAACCGCGCGCACCGGCGGTCGTTTCGTCGACTCCGGCATTGATCCCCCGCTCGTCAACGCTGGCTGTCAAAATTCCAAAGAGCTGACCGACACCGCCGAATCCGCGCACCAAGCCGTCCCAGAAATAGCGATCCATCCAATCGGACAAACGTGCGGCCATCCAACTGAAAGCGATGACTGTGTGGTCATAAAGGTCGTCGATCCACATTTTGTTCGCGAGAAATTCAAACACCCCTGGCTGCGCGTATTCCAGAGGGTCGATCTCCGCTGGACGGTCTCGATCTTGCACACCAGCCTTGCGATACATCCAGACCCCGATGACGACACCTGCACTAACGAGGGCGAGCGAAACAAACAGCATTGGCTGAACCAGACGCGTGATCTCAATGTGCACAGGTTCGCCCGTCAGATATCCATGCAGCCAGGGCCACGCAGAAGTAAGCACCACGCTGAAGAAAATCGTGCAGAGCGCGAGGACGATGAGAGGCATCGTCATGACACGCGGGCTCTCGTGCGCGCGCTCCGAAGCACTGCGCCCGTTCCCGAAAAAAACATAAATCATTTGCCGCGTCATGTAGAGCGCGGTGAGAACAACTCCGGCCAGAAGCAGGTAATACGGCGCTTGGGACTTCGGCCACTGGGCCGTGGCATGCAGAATTTCCTCTTTTGTCCAGCCGCCGGAGAAAGAGAACGGAACGCCGCTCAGCGCCAACATCCCGATGGCGTACGTCATGAACGTTACCGGCATGAGCCGCCGCAGGCCGCCCATCTTGCGAATATCTTGTTCGCCGTGGCATCCGTGAATCACGGAGCCTGCGCCGAGAAACAGGAGTGCTTTAAAAAAACCGTGCGCGAGGAGATGCATGATTCCAGCCGCCACACCACCGACGCCCAGTGAGACCATCATCAAACCAAGTTGCGACACGGTCGAGTACGCCAGGATGCGTTTGATGTCTTCCTGGGCGATGGCGATGAGCGCGGCCATCAGCGCTGTGGTTACTCCGATCCACACTACGACGGTAAGGGAGGGGGTTACGCCGTTAATGGCGTCGACCGAGAAAAGCGGATAGACGCGTGCCACAAGGAACACTCCGGCGGCAACCATCGTTGCCGCGTGGATGAGCGCACTGACTGGAGTGGGACCTTCCATCGCGTCCGGTAACCAGACATGCAGCGGGAATTGTCCCGATTTCCCAACTGCACCGCAGAAGATCAGCAGCGCAATGAACGTGGCGCTTGCGCCGAGCATGGCGAGACCGGCACTTTCGAGGCAACCGTTTCCGCTATCGTAAAAAAGAAGTGTGCCGCTGCAGTCATAGAGCCACAGCATCCCAAGGAAAAATCCCATGTCGCCGATACGCGTTGTGATGAATGCCTTCTTTGCAGCAGCCGCAGCGCTCGGTTTCTCGATCCAGAACCCGATGAGTAAATACGATGCGAGCCCAACTAGTTCCCAAAAAATGAAAAGCAAAAGCAAACTATTTGCGATGACCAGGCCCAGCATCGCACCGGAGAAGAACGAGAGGTACGCGAAGAAGCGGGTGAAATTTTTGTCGTCGGCCATGTAGCCGACGCTAAAGACAAAAATGCAAAGCCCGACCAGCGCAATCATCACGAGCATCGCGGCAGCCAGCGGATCGAGAAGAAATCCGAGCCGCAACGTGTGTTCGCCGAACGTGAACCAATTGAAATTCTGAACGGCACGAAAGCCCGTGGCTTGCAGCGTTGGCATGAACGCCAGGATCGACAGGGCGAGCGCGAGTACCTCGCCAATTATTGCGAGCGCGACTGCGCTTTTCCGCCGCGCCTTCGACAAACTCAAGATAATCAAGGAAGCCGCAAACGGCGCTGCGGGGATCAACCAGAGACAGGTTAGGACCCAGGAATTCATCCCCTGAGTTGGTCAAGCTGATCGACGTTGGTCGTGTGATAGTGGCGATAGACGGCGATTACCATGGCAAGGCCAACAGCGGCTTCGGCAGCGGCAATGGCAATAGAAAAAAGTGCGATCATCACGCCGGTTGGGGGCTGAGGCTGCGGACCAAAACGCCAGAACGCGATAAAATTCAGGTTTGCGGCTGCCAGCATGATTTCGATTCCAATGAGGATGAAGATAGCGTGGCGGCGACTCAACACCGCGAGCAGCCCAATCGAAAACAGTGTGGCAGAAATGATGAGAAAAACTTGGAGGGTAGGTGTCATCGCCTCTCCTCCATCACGAGGATAAGTGCGCCGATCAAGGCGGCAGTCAGCAGAATCCCGACGCATTGCAATGGCCAGACATAAGTAGTCATCAATGCTGCGCCAATTCGTTTGACCGTAAGCGTCGCTATGTGGGGGGCTCCGATGGCAAGCGATTGCGTCTTCAAAATCGACCAGGTCAGACAAGCAAACACAGCGACAGCGACAGTAGCCCCGCCCCAATTGAATCCGCGATCTTTCCCAACATCGCGACGCGTCAGGAGAATCGTAAAAACGACCAAGACCGCGACGGCGCCAATGTAGATGAACACCAGCGCCAGACCGACAAATTCAGCGCCCAGCAGAAAGAACAGCGCCGCGATACCGACAAATGCGGCAGCGAAGCTGAGAGCCGCGTGCATCAAGTTTCGCAGCGTCGCAGCCGCCAGCGCCGCGGCGACCGTGAATATGGCAGTGACGATAAACGCGGCGCTGTTCATTCAGCGAAGCGATAAACCCGCGGCGCGAATTTTCTTCTCGTATCGAGCAACATCGACAGGGCAGCGTAAACGATTGCGATCACGAAAAGCGACCACAACCATCCGCGCAAACCGCGTCCGGCATAATGCCAGACCGCAGCTGCGATGATACACGTGAACGCCATCGGCAACATGAATTTCCATGCGAAATTCATGATCTGATCGATGCGCGTGCGTGGGAGCGTCCCGCGAATCCAGATGTAAACGAATAGCAGCACACTCAGCTTTGCGAAAAACCAGGCGTAGGACGGAACAAACTCAAGCGCGCGCAGAGGCGCATGCCAACCACCCAGGAAAAGAGTTATGCCGAGACCGCTGATGGCGAACATGCCAATGTATTCGGCCATAAAAAACGTCGCGTACTTGAATCCGGAATATTCGGTCATATGACCGGCGACAATTTCCGATTCGCCTTCCGGCACATCGAACGGAGTGCGATTTGACTCCACAAGACCGGACACAAAAAAGAGCATGAACGCGGCTGCGCCCCATGGCGTAAAGACAAACCAGCGCGGCACCAGGCCAAAAGTGTATTCAGCCTGCGCAGCGACAATTCGGTCAGGGGCGAGCGAGCCGACCACCATCACGACCGGAAGAACGCTAATAATGAGCGGCAGCTCGTAGCTGATCATTTGCGCGATGGCTCGCATGGCGCCTAGCATCGAATATTTGTTGTTGCTGCCCCAGCCGGCCATGAAGACGGCAAGTTCCGTAGTCGAGCCAACTGCAAAGAAAAAAAGAATGCCGCCATCGATTGTAAACGGCGTCATGTTCCGGCCATACGGAATCACGCCCAAGGTGAGGATCGCCACAGCGGCTATCAGGATCGGGGCAAGGAAATGCACGATCTTGTCGGCCCGCATCGGGACGATGTCTTCCTTGATCAGCATTTTGATACCGTCGGCGATTGGCTGAAAAAGACCGAACGGCCCCACACGATTTGGGCCGTATCGGTTCTGCATCCGTGCAAGAATTTTTCGTTCCAACACCGAGATGAGTGCGAAAAGTGTGAGGAAGACAGCGAGCAGCGCGAAAATATTGATCAAACTCGATACCACTTGAACCATCCAAGTGGGCAACCCCGTCAGCCACGAAAGCAGCCATTGCTTTGCGTTGAGGAAGACCTGGTCGATAGACTTGCTCATCCCGGATGAAGAAAACCGTTGATTGCAGCCTTAATCAAGGCATAACGCGGGCGACTTTCGGCTTGAGGAGGAGTCGAAATGCCTCGGCCAGCATATTTTGTCTCTCCGCAGGCCGTTTTGGCTTTGCAGGAAGCTTTTGCCGCAGTACGTTCGGCGTGCGCCATGCGAACACTGGTCTTGTTGCTCGCCGCTGTATTTGCGAGCGCCGGTTTGGTCAGTGGAGAAATAAAAACTCCACAGAATGTGCCGATTGAAATCACGTCCACCGGCGAGACGACCTATGAGAACGGGCTGGCAACAGCGCGCGATAACGTGGCGATTCACCTTGGCAACACGGACATTTATGCCGATTACGCACAATACAACTCCGCCACGCACGACGTGGAATTGAGAGGGCATGTGCGAATCTACCGCGATACGAGCCTCTACACTGCGGAAAGCGGCGTGTACAACACCGAAACAAAAAGGATCCGGACAGTGAATGGGCGGACCGAGTCACAGCCTTATTTTCTGAGCGGCGCGAACGTGAACTCAATCTCGGAAAATGGTTATCTTGTACGGGAGGGCACTTTTACGACGCAGGACTCAGCGAAACCCGATTTCCATCTTCACGCACGGAAAATTCGCATTTATGAGAAGGACCGCGTCATTTTCCAATATGTGACGGCGTACGTCGGAAAGGTGCCTATTTTCTGGTGGCCCTACCTGTATCAGTCGCTCAGTGACACGTTCAGTTTCACAATCTCACCCGCATACACGAGCAACTGGGGACCATCGCTCCTGACTCAAGTAACCTTTCCGATCACAGACAACATCAAGGGGCGCGTTCGCCTCGATTACTTTGGCCGTCGCGGGCCTGCCATCGGCTTCGATCCCATTATTGATTATGGCAAGGACGAGAACAGTCAGGCGAGGATAAAATCCTTTTACATTCAGGATCAAGACCCGAACCTGAATCAAACGTCGATCCCTCGACAGGGTGTTCCTACCGGGCGATACCGGTTTAGCTTGGAAGATCGGACGAATTTTACCGATAGCATCTACGGCATCGCCAATCTCACCAAGCTTAGTGATCCATATGTGATGGAGGACTTCTATCCAGGCGACTTTCGCGTTGACCCTGTTCCAGACAACGTGGTCGCATTGACGAAGACAGACCCTTTTTTCACAATCACCGGCATCACGCGTTTTCAGGCTAACGAGTTTTTCACCACAACAGAACGTTTGCCAGAAGTAGTCCTGGACATTAAACGGCACGCGCTTTTCGGTGGACCGATTTTTTACGAAGGCGAGAGCGGCTTTGCGAATTTGCGACTGCAATTCCCCGACGGTTCAGGGTTCGAGAACTACAATTCGAATCGTTTCGACACTTTTCATCAACTAACGTATCCAAACACATATTTTGGATGGCTTTCCATCGTGCCGCGGGTTGGCTTTCGCGGAACGTATTATGGCAAGACATGGGACTTGGGATCGACAACCTTTGTGCCACCATCAAATCCGCTGGTTCCTGACTTTATTCTGCCGCCCCCTACAACGGCTGACCCGGTCAAATTCGACGGAGACGCATTTCGCACAGTTTTTAACGCGGGCGCAGAAGCTTCGTTCAAGATCTCGCGCACGTGGGAGAACGTGCAAAGCCGCGCTTTTGGTTTGGACGGACTCATGCATGTGATTCAACCATTCACAAACTTTTCGTACGTCGATGAGAACGGAGCTAACCCAACCTCAATTTTGCAGTTCGACCGCTTTGAGCCCTCGACGCAGTTGCGTGCAATTGACTTCCCGCAGTTTACAACCATCGACTCGATCGATAATTGGACAGTGTGGCGGGTTGGGGTCCGCAATCGCCTGGAAACGCGACGCGACGATCAAACGATCACCTGGCTCGAACTCGACACCTTCTTTGACGTGAATTTCGACAATCCGTACGACCGCACGGACTACTCAAACTTCTTTAATAATCTCCGGTTTTCACCGCTGCCCTGGATGTCGTTTACGGTAAACTCGCAAGTGCCCGCTTTCGCGAAGGGTTTTACGGAAGTCAATACGTTGGCGAACGTTCAGCCGCTATCCAATGTGCAATTGACCGTCGGACATCGCTACTTAAATAACAATCCGTTCTTTCAGAACAGCAGCTTGTTTGTTGTCGGTGGATATTGTCGACTCAATGATAACTGGGGAGTTGGAGTTCAGGAACAGTATGAAGCTACGACCGGCATCCTGGAGGAGCAGCGCTATTCTATTTACCGCGATCTGTCGGCCTGGGTGGCTTCGTTCGGTGGGGTAATACGCGATAACTCCGGAGTGAATGAATACGGCGTTCTATTTACCATAACGCTCAAAGCATTCCCGAAATTTGGTTTTGACTTAAACTTCGACCCAACGTCCCAGGGCGAATGACCGAAAGTGCACGAACAACGCTGACGCCCCTGTCCTGCGGCCACTTGTGCTGCCGTTGATTCGCTCGCACCGTTCTTCGATCATGGATCTGTCAATAATCGGTTCCGGTTACGTTGGCTTGGTGACGGGCGCCTGTTTCGCCGACGTCGGCCATAATGTCATTTGCGTCGATAACGACATGCAAAAGATCAAACAACTGCAAGCCGGCGAGGTGCCAATTTATGAGCCAGGCCTAGAAGAGATTATTCACCGCAACGTCTCGGCACGTCGGCTGCGCTTCACTGGCAGCATCGAGGAGGGGGTAAACAATTCACAAATCGTCTTCATCGCTGTTCCTACTCCCCAGCAACCGGATGGCGATGTCGATCTCAGTTTTCTGGAAAAGGTTGCGCGAGAAATCGCCGGAGTCTTGACTGATTATCGCGTGATTGTTGACAAGAGCACAGTACCCGTGAAAACGGGCGAGAAAGTGGCCGAATCAATCAAAAGATACAACCGCCACGGCGCGAACTTCGATGTGGTCAGCAACCCTGAATTTTTGCGTGAAGGCTGTGCAGTAGCGGATCTGATGCATCCCGATCGCATTGTTATCGGAGCGCAAAGCGAGCATGCCATCGATCTGATGAAGAAGGTTTATGAGCCATTTATGGCGCCTATCCTGGTGACTGATATTAACAGCGCCGAGCTCATCAAGCATTGCGCGAACTCATTCCTGGCGCTGAAGATTTCGTATATTAACGCGGTGTCGGCCATTTGTGAGGCGAGCGGCGCCGACGTCGAAAAAGTCGCCGACGGAATTGGAATGGACCATCGCATTGGCCGTGATTTCCTCAACGCTGGGATCGGCTACGGCGGTTCCTGTTTTCCCAAAGATATTGCCGCATTCATTACGATCAGCGAGCGGCTTGGCACTCCGTTCAATCTGCTCAAGGAAGTCCAACGCATAAACACTGCTCAAAAAGAGCTTTTTCTGAAGGTAATCCGGGAAACCCTCTGGGTGTTGCGCGAGAAGCGGATTGCAGTTTGGGGCCTGACATTCAAGCCAGACACAGACGACGTCCGTTCTTCTGTGGCAATAGAACTGGTGACAAAACTCTTGCGCGAAGGAGCGCATGTGGTTGCCTACGATCCGAAGGGAATGCAAAAAGCGCGCGCGATAAAAGCGATTGCCGACGCAGAATTTGCCTCATCGGCTCTGGAAGCTGTAACTGACGCGGAAGCGCTGATCATCGCCACAGAATGGAATGAATTTGCCAATGTGGACCTTGCAGTCGTGAAAGAGAAGATGAGAACACCGATCGTGTTCGATGGACGAAACCTCCTCGATCCTAAAACGATGCGGCGACTAGGGTTTCATTATCATTCTATCGGACGCGCAAACGTGAAGCCGCAGTAGCGCGCGGAAAATATGGCGCAGCTCTCTGCTCGCCAAATCGCGCTGGTGGCCTTGCGGTTGTGGCGAAAAGAAAAACGCTTCGCCGACTCCATCGTATCTGAGCTTTTTGCGAAAGCGGGGCTTACTCCTTCCGATCGCGCGTTTGCCTTGGAACTGTTCTACGGCGTGCTCCGCAATTTAACGTTGCTGGATTTCTGGATCGCTTGCCTGCGTGTTTCGCGAGTTGACGCTGATCTTCGCGATATTCTGCGACTCGGCTTATATCAACTCTTCTTTCTCGAAACCGCTGAACATGCAGCAGTCCATGAGACGGTGGAGGTTTGCGCGAAAGGACAGCGACCAATCATCAATGCCATGTTGCGGGCCGCAACGCGGCGACGGAGCGAGCTGCGCGCATCCGCGAATGCGCAGCCCCTGTTTGTTCGTATGTCGCACCCGCCATTTCTTGTTGAACGCTGGCAGCAGCACTTCGGCGTAGAACACGTACAAGCATTGTGCAAATGGAACAACCTTCCAGCGCCAGTCTACGGCCGGATTAACCGGCTTGGGATCGACCGTGAAAAGTTTCTTCGGCTCTATTCAGGCGCGCGGCCATTGACACGTGATTTTGAATTTGTGGAATTTGATTCTCTGCCAACAAACGCTCTGACGCGGGGGCACTGCTACATTCAAGATCCGAGTACTCTGCTCGGGTGCCAGATTTTGGATCCAAAGCCTGGAGAAAAGGTCCTCGATGCGTGCGCGGCGCCCGGCGGAAAGACCGGCTACATCGCGCAACTCATGGAAAACCTTGGAATGATTGTGGCTTGCGATCGCGACCTTGAGCGGCTGGAAAAACTCAAGGAGAACATGGCGCGGCTCAGTGTGGTAATTGCGCACATTCTGCGTCACGATTGGACAAGCAGTCATGTCCCGCCAGAGATTGTAACATTGGCGCCATTCGATCGCATTCTGGTTGATTCTCCGTGCAGCAACACCGGAGTAATGCGCAGGCGCGCAGACTTGAGGTGGCGATTACGACGAACCGATTTCGACCGAATGCAACAGTTGCAGATCGAGATCGTTCGTGCTCTCATTCCGCTCCTAAAACCGAACGGCGTGCTTGTTTACAGCACATGCAGTCTTGAGCCGGAAGAAAACAACGAGGTCGTTCGTCGCATCCTCGAGCAAACGTCCACTTTGAGCTTAGAAACGGAAAGATCTTCGCTGCCCTTTCGCGATGGTTTTGATGGCGCTTACGCAGCCAGACTCGTTCGCAACACAACGACGGACTAATTTGCATACAGCGCGGCTGGTGGAATGATAACCGGCTATGCACGACGACCGATTCGACAAACTCGCAAAACTTCTGGTGGAATATTCCGTTCGTCTGAAGCGCAATGAAACGGTCCTGATCGAAGCATTCGATATTCCCGACGAAATGACCATCGCGCTGATACGCGCGGTGCGGAAAGCAGGCGGTGTGCCCTTCGCGCAAACCTACTACACCCGAGTGAACCGCGCGCTCGCGCTCGAAGCTTCAGATCGACAGCTAAATCTGATGGCGAGCCACGAGCTGACACGAATGAAAAAAATGAATGCATATATCGCAGTGCGCGGCAGCAACAACATCACCGAATTGTCCGATGTGCCGCCGCAGAAGATGAAGTTGATCGGCCGAAAAATGCGGCGGGTGCAGGACCAGCGGGTCAAAAAAACCAAGTGGGTAGTCTTACGCTGGCCGACTCCTTCCATGGCACAGCTTGCTGGAATGAGCACGGAAGCATTTGAAGATTTCTATTTCGATGTGTGCACACTGGACTACCGCAAACTGCTGCCCGGAATGAAGGCCCTCAAGCGGTTGACGGAAAAGACAGGCCGTGTCCAAATCAAAGGGCCCGGCACCGATCTGCGTTTCAGCATAAAGGGAATTCCAGCCGTCATCTGCGGCGGCGACCGCAACATTCCCGACGGCGAAGTTTTCACTTCACCAGTGAAAGATTCCGTTGAGGGCCATGTCACCTTTAATGCGCCAAGCATTTATCAGGGAATCGCTTTCGATGGCATCCGTTTGGAATTCAAAAGCGGAAAGATTGTAGATGCGACGAGCAATGAGACCCAAAAGCTAAACAAGATCCTCGACTCAGATCCTGGCGCGCGTTACATCGGCGAGTTCTCACTTGGCTTTAATCCGCGGGTATTCCAACCGATGCGCGACATATTGTTTGACGAGAAAATCGCTGGCTCTTTTCATTTCACTCCGGGACAAGCTTACGAGGAAGCGGACAATGGGAACCGGAGCCAGGTTCACTGGGACATGGTAAGCATCCAGCGTTCGGATTACGGCGGCGGAGAAATCTACTTCGATGGCAAACTGCTTCGCAAAAATGGGAAGTTTCTGCCGAACCAACTGCACTCGCTAAACTGGAAGTGATTGTAGGTACGTCCCATAGGTCACGTTAAACCTATGGAAAATAGCGCGCAGATGTCGTGCCCGTCAGGCTCGCTTCTGCCCGGCAAGAAGGTTCAATTGCATCATGGCGATCTCGCCGCCTTCGTTAAGCTCGAGATTCGCGATCTCAAACATTGGCGCTCCTTCACCCGGCCCCGGTCCGGCCCCCAGGCAACTGAACAACGACCTGCTTGGAGTTCGAATTGAGGATGACAGATGCAATTTCAAGTGAGGGCGAAAACTCCAGAGTGCTGATCTGAAAGGGCACCGTGATGAACACACACGCACGCCCTGCTGTGATGGGGTGAGTTGAACCGGTGCGGTTTCAGAATTCGGCACGACTTGCAATCCTGCGACTGCGAATGACGGCATGCCAGCCATCGTAGGCCTCTGCTGCTGTGAGGGAATCACGCGAATAGTGCCCAGTGCACCAGCGACAGGCTCAATCTTTAAGACTTCAAAGCCCACCTGCAAATTCAACGCCGTTTGGGCGCGTTGAGGCGAGGGCAAACGCATCGTGACGAGCTTCGATATCGGACGCACTTTCAAGACACCCATCTTAAAGCTTGGTGTCAATTGCATGGCCGCGATCTCAAAAGAGACTGTCATCTGGACAGAAGTCTGTATTTAAGCTGCAGATGGCGGTTTGGCCGCGGTCGCCGTCTCCATCGGCACCGTTTGGGCTGGCCCCGTCAATTATTTATCGCGCCCTTTGTCGAACAATTTCCCGCTGAACTGTGCGAGTGCAGACATTAGGAATTTTTGCAGTACGCGAATGACTCACACACGCTCCCCTGCGTCAGCCCTTTCGTTCATTTCTTCTCACCTCTAGGATTTCGCGCCATTTCTTCCTGAATTCTGCGCGCCGCCTCTCGTTCGCCGCTTCGCGTTGTTTCTTAAAATACGATGCTGCATACTCGCGAACCGGCGCTTGCGCAGCTCCTTTCGACTGCCCAGGCAAACGCTGCCCCATCCGGCGCGGTCGACGACCCGCCTTCAGATCTTGCTTGTTTCGATCCCAGACCTCCCGCATCGACACATATTTACGGCCGAGAAAAGTAAAATTGGTCAACTTCCCAAGCCTAACGAGTTCTCCCACCCGCTTCGTGCTCAGATCGAGAAGTAGCGCCGCCTGGGCGTGATTGAGCAAGCCCTTCTGCTCTATCATCGCCTCGCTCATTTTTTCCGCCTGTTGCCGAGCCTCCTCGCGAGCACGAGCCCGATCCCCCGGTGCCGCTTGCAAGGCAAATGTTGATGAAACAATCCTGCTCATTCCAACACCGGGAATTGACGTAATCGTAATTCTATTGCGTATTTGTCGAGCAATGTCGAGACCGAAATTACGGTTAGTGGCATCACCACAATAGCATCGTCAACAAGGAAATTGAAGACCTCAGGCAAATCTGAAGATGTCGCAAATCCAGAAAGTGAGCGCGCAGCTTGAACTGAGCAAACCCGCACCGCGACCAGTCGTCCAGAATCGCTAAAACTGCGCAGACCAAATTAGCGGCGATCAGCCGTCATGCCTCCGTTGATTCGTGCGGGAGAACAATTTTCGTTACCGATGCGCATCGCGAGGAGATCGAGCGCTTTATTGTGGTGATGAAAACTATCCGCTTTTGTGAGACTCGAATCTGCTATACGCACTCGCCGCGGAACCGCGCACGGCATGGTCGGCCCCATCCACTTGGCCAGACATCAACGAGGCTATTGCGAATTGCCTCTGCCAGCCTAATTTCGAAGTCACCGTATGTTGCGCCCGAAATCCACAGTTTCTGCCGTTACACCGAAAATCATCTTGCTGCTGCTTTCCTATCTATTCTTGGTGAGCGCGGCGATTTTCGGACTGGTCGGCAGTTACAGAGTGGATGCACTCCGTACAGATTTGGCGAAGGCGAATGCCGCCCGCGATGCGGCTGAACATCGGGAAACAGAACTCAAGACCCGCGAAACTGCTGTGGCGGGCGCGGAAGCGAAAATCGCGGAGGCAGAAAACAAGGCGAAAAAGGCTCAAACAGAACTCTTGACACTGCAGAGCGAGAAGGCGGAACTGGAACGCGAATTAGACGCCAGCCGAAACGAGATTGCCGCCCTGCGGAAGCCGACTGGAGAAGCACGCCCAGCAGCCAGCCCTTCGCAAAATCCCGACGGCGCGTCAAACCCGGGGCAGCAACCGACAACTTCATCAGGACCGACGGTAGAAATCACACAAGAGCCTGTCGAAGAAGGAACACCTTCCCCGCGACCACAACCGAAGCGAAGCAAAATTGCGCCACGCAAGGCACCACAGGCGGCAAGCACGTCAGAAATCACGTCGTATGCTTCGGCAAAAGCCTTTGCGACGTTCACGCCTCTCCCCAAGTATCCGGCCAGGGAACGTTCGGGCAGCGTTACGGGAATTGGAGTTTGCATTGTGTCGGTCGATCCGGCGAACGGCCGCGTAACCGCAGCTTCAATGGAGCAAAGCACTGGAGACTCAACCTTAGATAAATCCGCGGTCAACGCGTTCCAAAAGTGGCGATTTGAACCTGGGAAGGTCTCGAAGGTTAGAATTCCTATCGAATTTAGCATGCCCAGTGCCTCGCATTAGCTGAGGCGCAGGATTTCCCTAATCGGACACGACCGCGAGTGAAACTGTTTCTGGAGTGCGCGCCACAATCGGCCGCCAGCATAAACCTACCTGCCACCCCGACGATCAAACCGGTCCCGAAATGGCAACGTTTCCGCAACGTGTTCCTTGCTCTCTAACGGGATTCGGATTTCTGACCTAACGTTCTGCTCCGAGAGCCTAACGACTATGTCGACACAACGCGAACAACTGGGAATCAAAAACGAACAGAAAAGACGATGCAATCGAGAGCGACGCACTACGTTCCACAAACTAGCTAGTGCAACCGCTTCAGAAAGGGGGGTGGCAGCTTGAAACGAACAAACGACACCGCAAATGGTCGTTAACAAATAGTAAGCTGCGTAGTCCACAAAAAGAGCATCCGGCATTTGACAATCAGCCGTCGCGCTTCACCGCGTGGCGGCCTTTTGTTTTTCTTGAAATCCGAAGCTGTTATCCCCCCCTACCACTCTCCGAACTCGTCCGCGCGCTCGTGCGTCTTAATCACATTGCCGCTCGATCAGATCGGCTGCGAAGCTCGAAGGGTTGTGGCAACCGCCGAAGGTTCACGCCGCAACAGGGCCATCCTTACCTGATAACCGCCCCTAATCTTCTGCTGTAGCCTCGCCTTCTCCGGAGCAACGCCTTTACTGAGCGAAAATTATTGTCACCGTGGCCATCAACGGGCAAGACAAACTCCAACTTTTTTCGTGCCTTTCCAAACGCCAAGTTATTTATCGGGGCCACTGTCGACCTTTCTCGTTTAGCGGCCCAAGGCGTTTCCAAGTGCTTCTCGTAAACCATGTAATGCTTCCATCTCAGCATACATTTCCGTTCAATTGCCTTCTCGTCACGTCTGCTTCGATCCCTGGCCGAGCAGGTTTAGCTGCATCATGCTGATGTCGCCGCGTTCATCGAGCTGCAGGTTCGTTATCTCGAACACCGGCGCTCCTTCGCCAGAGCTTGAACTCAAGCCCGGCAGCTGTACGCGAACTCGCTTGGAACTTGGATTCAATATAACAGAGGCAACCTCAAACGACGGCGAAAACTGCATCGCGCTGATTTGGAAGGGAGCTCTGACCTTGACACATGCCCGTCCCTGCTCCGAAGGAGTAAGCCAGATAGGCGCGGCCTTGTTAGGTACGAATTGCAAACCTGCGATCGCAAATGACGCCGAACCGCCATCCAAAGGTTTTTGCTGTTGAGAACGAACCACTTGTATTTTGCCAAGCGCGTCCCCTGCGAGTCCAACCTTTGCAATCTCAAAAGCGACTTCCGAATTGCTGGCTAGCTGCGAGTCTTGGAAAGGAAACAGACGCATAGTCACCACCTTAGACGCCGGCCGGACTTGCAAGGCACCGACTTTGAAGGCCGGCGTTAGTTGCACAGAGGCAACCTCGAAGGAGAAAGTCAGTTCAACGGTAGTATGCATGGTGCCGGGAGGAGGTTGTGGCTTCGGCACGGGCGGGGCCGGGGCTTTGGTTATTGGAGCGAGCGGAGTTTGGATTGTTTCAGGCATATTTGCGGGTGTGGCTATTTGCGATGATACGGATTCTGGAACGTATGAGGAGACGTCGTGGACTGCTTCAGTTGTGGAGGGTTCCATCCCGTTAGCGCGCACTTGCGGAATTGCTTGCTCTTGCGCTAACGGTTCGGTCATAGCGGTTGCTGCTGCCGGCTCCATAGAGGGCGTTGCGGCTACCTCAGCGACCACCGCTGACGCACTGGGCTCTTCCGTCGGCGGTGGCACTTGCGGAATTGCTTGCTCTTGCGCTAGCGGTTCGGTCATAGCGGTTGCTGCTGCCGGCTCCATAGAGGGCGTTGCGGCTACCTCAGCGACCACCGCTGACGCACTGGGCTCTTCCGTCGGCGGTGGCACTTGCGGAATTGCTTGCTCTTGCGCT
>Ga0209056_10002419_pt1 | contig 20140 bp, 11 predicted proteins | sample GraSoiAngelo_114_FD_185876 | JGI IMG/M metagenome (GOLD analysis project Ga0209056, IMG submission 185876) | Grasslands soil microbial communities from the Angelo Coastal Reserve, California, USA - 14_0903_13_40cm (SPAdes) (version 2) | ecosystem: Environmental > Terrestrial > Soil > Grasslands...
ACAAAGCACTTTCTGCAAGCTCCCCTCGATAAACGGTTGTCGAATCAAGAACGCGATGATACCGCCATTGAACCGCGCCCATGAACAGCCGCCAAATAAGTTGCGTCGCTAAGGCGGCAGCCGCCATGAGAACACCACTCAAAAAGGTGCTTAACTTTTCCATTGCCTTTCTTCCTTTCACTGTAGTTGGTCGCAGTGTGCCAACGGAAGATTTACTCCCTGTGTTCGCAAAGCTGGATTGACATCAATCGGGCCTAGTATGGCACAATTCCACGGGGCACTCGTAGGAATCCGAATACATGTCGCGTGGGCCTCCCAATAAAGTGGTGCCGTTAAGCCTTGAATGTCTTTAATAAAACCCCGTTAAGGTTAAACGTTGGTGGAGTAGTTGCTGCGGTACACCAGTTTTGCACGCTATACTCGCAGCGTGTTTGTAACCCTAGGGGACTGGATTTACAGTTATACACAGAACCTGTGAATTTGGCCCGAGTATAAGCCTCTCGAATGTACTGATTGATAAAAGCCACGATATTATCAATCCCATAGATAGACCCCATAACTAAGCATAGAACCTTTCCAGAATACTGAAAGCGACATTCAGGGCTGGTAGGGTTACCAAAAATTGGATCACAACTATATGTTGTGTCCAAAATGGATGTTGTGAGATTAGCGCTTGGCGCGCCGCCGATGCTTGCGGTGCGGCCACGTATGCCGCTTGGAAAATTGGCGGTGAAAGAAGCAGTGTGGTAGGAACCATCCTCGTAAAATCTGGTTGACGCGACGTTTCCAGGCTCATCGCCAATCGCCTGTCCTTCTCTTCTTCAAAAGCACGTCCAAAGTAAGGGCCCTTCCCTCCACCGGCGTTACCCGGCTTCCTTGGTACATCTGACCCTCTCCGACTCCCAAACGGGCCATCGCTCTTTCTGCCGATGTTGGAGGCGCGACCTCCGCCCGGGACGGGTCTCCCCCAATTACCCAGATCGCCTTCTCTGCATGCTGCGCTCAATACCCCGGTGGACTTGGATCAGGTGCACATGTTGCTTACTTCCTGTCCATACAGCCTTCCCCATCTCATAGGCGGGTCGGCGTCCACGACTTTACTTTCGAGGCCTGCTCAAGTTTCACTCGCGTTACGGCCTGCAAAGTTGCTCGCCCACCATGTGTGGGCTTAGTCACGAGGCTCCATCGCAGCCGGTTTCCCAGCTCCAATGCCCGTTAGCTACCAGACCTTACTAACGTCTGTCTGGGCGGGTCCTTCCCCCCTGGTGATCTGCGCCGTTAGGGCGCATTATGAGACCCGTTCTAGTGTGCTGTCGTCGTTAATCCCGTAGGCGGGGCGGGCGGAGCGGACTGATAGGCTCCCAAGTTCCAATTCGCTGCCGTCCTCGCCACGCCATCTATGTCACTATAAATGTAGTGCTTCAAATCAACTATGATTTGTGCAGGCAGTCCGGAGACAGTCGAAGGATCAATACCCGCATTGATGGCTGGGCTGGAGGCTTGTAATGTCAGGGCGGTGCCTATCAATGCAGGATCAGTCGCGCTGGCGTATTGGTGGCCTAAATTAGGATTTATCGAGGGCGGGCTGACGAATTGAGGATCCAGATTGAAAAATTGCGAAGGATCGGAGGAAGTGAAGTTTAGCCCGCCGCCGCCGTCATCAAACGACATATTTTTATAATAGTAAAGGCTGCTGTTCGCTCCCACCTGCTGATAGGAGGACACTGACGCCCCTGCCCAAGAAGTAGTCATGTTCCTCCAGTCGCGAGAGATGTTGTTGACGAAGTATCCGTTCATCGACTCGTTTGATACGAACGAGCTGGGCGGGTTCTTCATGGTTAGGTCGGCGCCATTTTTGTAACAGGTATTGTTGATAACGTAGAAGTTGCTCACGTTGAATGCTGCGATGCAGCGCCCTCCATTATCGTACACTAAATTGTTCATAATCAGGACCGGGGGCGTGTTTGCTGTCGCCAAGGTACCGCACCCCGACCGGCAGCTCAGGTCCAAGATGATGCCATCTCCATCGGTATGGTTCGTTGAGCCATCCACCTCACCTGAGATCATATTGTTTGTGATGAGATTATGTAGTCCAGAGTAAGTATCGAAGAACTGCATGCTGTTATAAGAAATGCCGCTTGTCCAACCGCAACAAGGCGCGTAGCTGGGATCGCTGTTCGCCGCCATGCCATTATGCCAGACGAGATTATGGTCCGCCGTCAGGTAGTCACAGTTGATGGCCGCGATCCCCGCCCCGCCTGTATTTTTCATGGTGTTACCGACGAAGGTAACATGATGCGAACCGTGACAGCTGAACGCGTTAGTCGCTAACTCATTCCCGTCCATGACCAAGTTACGAAATTCCAGGTAATTTGTCCCTGAGCTCCACTGCACTGGCGTTGTCGGGTAAGTAGAGTTGTTGATCAGAAACATGGTGTTACCCGCTCCAGACGGTCCAACATACTTTATGATCGCTGGGCTATCTCCATACGCCTTATAAACGATGTACGCAGCCGACGTACCAGTATGAGGAACCACGAATGTGCTAGGGAGGCTATAGGTTCCCCCCTCCAGGCAAACCGTCGAGCCAGCCACGGTTGCTTTAGCTGCCCCAGAGAAGGTCTTTGGAGTTAAAGAAGTAGCGCCGTTATTGGCATCATTACCCGTGGGGGGGACTGCGGCGTAAAGAGTGCAGTCACTTGCGAGTTGGGCATTCGCCAACGTCAACGAAAGGTGGCAAACGAAAAGAACTGTCAAATGAAGATGACAGCGTTTCATTCTGTCCTCCGATTATTCGTTCGCCATGGCATCCGAATCTCCAAGCCACTCGCCGTCCGCAATTGCGGTTAAACGGAATTTAGTGTGGTGACGATCATCCTTCCCAATAAGCTGACGAATCCAATGTCTAGTCCACGCGCCTTCCCACCTTTCTGCAGCCCAAGTGTCGGCCTAAGGGCTCGGGATCACTGTCGCGGATTCGTTTGAGTATTTACTCTCCGTTCCACTCGAATCGACGGCGGTAGCGACGTAATAGTAGGTCTGTCCCTCCTGAACAGTATTGTCCGTGTAGGTGGTGGCTCCATTAAGTGCCAGGTTGATCTTCGTGTATGGTCCACCCGAAGTGATGCTCCGGTAAACGTTGTAGCCGATCACCACGGAGGCGCTGGGTCTCCAGGACACATCGACGCCGTGCTGCGGTGGAGCAGTGCCGCTGCCGGTCAGGCTCTCAGCTAAGCTGGAGTTCATCGCGTTGCTGACGAAAGTAAGATTGTCGGACGCCGTGCCGCTGCTCTGAGGTCTAAATATGACTGTGAACGGCGCACTCTGGCCAGTTGCAAGGACAAAAGGAAACGAAAGTCCACTTAAAGTGAATTCCGAAGTGCCCACAGTGGCGGAGGAGACGGTTACGCTCGAGCCCGTGGCGCTGAGTGTGCCTGTCAAGCTCGCACTCGCCCCGACCACCACGCTGCCGAAGTTCAGGGTTGTGGGAGTAAGATTCAACTGCCCGGCGGCTATTCCGGTACCTGATAAAAAGATTGTGATGGGCGAATTGGAGGCATCGGAGATCACCGAAATGCTTGCACTGCTGGTCCCTGTGAAAGTCGGCGCAAAGACGATATCAAAGGTGAAGCTTTGCCCCGGCGTCAAGGTTAGGGACGGGTTCAATCCGCTCACGGCGAACCCCGAACCGCTGACGGTGACTTGCGTTACCATGACGTCGGAGTCGCCGGAGTTGGTCAGGGTTTCCGACTGAATCGCGCTGTTGCCAACCTGCACGCTGCCAAAGCTGTTGCTCGCCGGGCTCACGCTCAGCTGCGATGCAGTCCCGCCGCCACTGCCCGCCATCCGAAAGGCAACCATCTGCATGATCCATTGTCCGGACGGCGATACCGGTGCCGTCGCACTATAACTCCCTATTGCAGTTACCAGTTGGTCTTCCAGAATGTCTGCGTCTGGGCTGGTGATCACCAGTGTCGTATATCCCGTCCCCGCTCCAGAACTTCCAGTTTGCACTTGATTCGCGGCCACCAGCAAGTCGTTCCCATTGGTCGTGGTTACTGATCCACTGTCACTCAGAGTACCGTTCCCCTGTGCCGCCGAAGACGCGTCCAGCGGGTTCGCCGTGTCCAGCCCACTATATTCAGCGATGCGGATGTCCGCAGAAGTGGCAGGTACGGTGAATGTCACCGTCACAGTATTCCCATTTGCTGCAGCTGGCGCGATGTTTTTGGCATAGTAAATCGCTTGGGTTGCTACACCCGATTGCACTGTTGGCCCAATTGCAAGCGAGTACGCGTTGCCCACGGTATCCGTCACTGATTGCACTCGCGCCGTTGAGTCGTTCCACCCCACCACGACAATATTCAGGTCCCCTGCTACCTGAGGCGCTGTATACGTCACGGTCGCAGTCGTCTGCGGAGTCTCTCCGGTTGCGTTGTTTCCTTGAACAAAGTTGCCGTCCGGTACTGTGGCAGTAAAGTTGAAGCCCGCGCTCGCCACCCCGCTGACCGTGACCACCACATTGCCCGTCGTCGCCCCCGCCGGCACTGGCGCCACGATCGAGGTCGCACTCCAGCTCGCAGGCGTCGCCACCGTTCCGTTAAACGTCAACGCGCTGGTCCCTTGGGTAGAACCGAAGTTGCCGCCGGCGATGGTCACTGATGCGCCCACTGCACCTGCGGCTGCGGACAAATTGCTGATGCTTGGTACCGCAAGCACCGTGAACGATGCTCCTGCGCTGGCCACTCCGCTGGCCGTGACCACCACATTGCCCGTCGTCGCCCCCGCCGGCACCGGCGCCACGATCGAGGTCGCGCTCCAGCTCGCAGGCGTCGCCACCGTTCCGTTAAACGTCACCGCGCTGGTCCCTTGGGTAGAACCGAAGTTGCCGCCGGCGATGGTCACTGATGCGCCCACTGCACCCGAACTCGGCGACAAACTGCTGATGCTCGGAACCGCAAGCACCGTGAACGACACGCCCGCGCTCGCCACCCCGCTGACCGTGACCACCACATTGCCCGTCGTCGCCCCCGCCGGCACCGGCGCCACGATCGAGGTCGCGCTCCAGCTCGTCGGACTCGCCTTGGTGGCGTTGAAGAAGACAGCGCTAGCGCCTTGGGTCGAACCAAAATTAGTCCCGGTGATCGTGACTGACGCGCCCACTACTCCTGAGATCGGAGTCAAACTCGTGATGCTCGGCGTTTGGACAACCGTGAAGGACACGCCATTGCTGGGCTTCCCGCCCACGGTAACCACGACTTTTCCGCTGGTCGCCCCCGCCGGCACCGGCGCCACTATCGAGGTCGCACTCCAGTTCGTTGGACTCGCCTTGGTGGTGTTGAAGGAGACCGTACTAGCGCCTTGGGTCGAACCAAAATTACTCCCGGTGATCTTGACCGATGCCCCAACCGCTCCTGAGGTAGGTGACAACGCAGTTATTCGCGGAGGAGATGCGTTTAGCTGGACCGGAGAACAAAAAATTACTAGGAGCGGCAGACCGCCTGAAACTACGAAGCTGCGCGCTGAACGGAACATCAAAGCGGACCTCTCCTGCCGCTTTGCCACGCCAAAGTCTGGAGGAAATTTTCCCCAGGCAGATTGGTTCTGAGCCTTTAGAGTCCCCGCTTTCTACCGCGGGCCGATCTGGGTCAGGGGCCGCACCGCTTCCGCGTAGACGAAGGGAAGATTGAGGTCTTCTCAGTACTGCGGCAGCAATCTCATTTCGGTTGCTACAGCCTACACGGTCTTTCTGAATTTAGAGGTGGTCGGATTTGACACCAGAACATTCTTTATGTCAAGAAAGTTTTTTTCGTGATTATGCACTTGGCTTTAAGGTCTCCAAGACAAAAAGAGGTTTCTCAAGGATTCCCGGGGCAGAAGCTTTAGCTTAGCAGCCCGTGTCTAAAGCGTACTTTTTTCGCCAGCGGGGTTCCTGTTGAGCGCACCGGTGTCGATGCGGCATCCGGCGCGAAATGACAGCCGGAAGTGAGCGTGTCGGCTTATTCACGGCGTCCATGGCCCTTCGCTGCTGATTTCCGTAGACTGCCGCCTGTTCTGCTCGCTTGCCTTGTAGCCCACCTTCGACTCGCGGACGACAAAAGAGTCGGGCGGGCGGAGCATGGTGAGGTCTTCGCCGTTTTTTGTAGCAATTGTTGTTGATGACGTAGAAGTTACTCACCGCGTTAGCCGAAATGCACCGGCCCCCGTTTTCGTACCAGATTTTTTTCATTTTTTATTTGTTTTTTTTGGCGTCCTGCTTTTGCGAGGCGTCACTTCCAATGAGTGTAAATACCATACCGTAACCCTCCGCTGAAACGCTCGACTAATCCTCCAATCGCGGCTTGTCTACGGCTTTGACAACGAAGGACTTCAGCGGAGGCGAATATTCCGCTAACTGCCGTGTTTTTTTTCATCCGCAGGGGACCAGCGCGAACTAAACTAATATGATTTAGGAAATTTATTGGGGGAAGCTACCCAGTTGGGTCGCCACCGTTGGACATCTTGGCTCACAGGTTGAGGACTGCCCACACGTTCTCGATGTTGAGGCAATGCATCGGGATGGTGTGCGTGTGGACGGCGGGTCGGCAAGCTCTATCTCCCCCCAGGCCAGCGAACTTTCAGGTGTCGGCACTGCTACGGCCTGACCTATCAAAGCGCGCAGGACCACCGTGTGTACCGCCTGGCGCGGAATCCTGCCGCCCTGAAAGCTGCGTTTTGCAGCAAGACCTTCCGGCAAAAACTGCACGCGTCGAGGCTTACACGTTGCTTTTGAGAAGGTATCGCCGATCCTCCTATTGACTAAACATGCAGACGCGCTCAAATAACGCGACTCCGGCCCCTGCTCATCCCTCCGTCGCCACCGCTCACCCGGTGTTGATTCTCTTCGAGGCCACGTAATGCGCGGAAAACATGTACTTCCTATTCTTGACAGCGCAGATCGAACGGTCGACGATGATTGCTTATTAAGTTGTGACACAACTGGTGAGCGGCGGCGAAGGGAAAAAAACTCTGTGCCGGAAGCCCCTATGCTGGATCATCCGGCAACCGATTTGCCCAACGCGCCTTCGACAAACTTCTGAAGCGCCGCCCCAACTGAAACCACCTCTGGCCCAAGACGTACGTTAACGCCACCTCGTCAATTCCTGAGAGGAGCATGCTTCGTGAAAAACTCTTACGTTCTCCTTTTGCTTATTTTGCTGACCATAGTCCAACCAGCCCAACCAGCCACTTCGAGTGTGCTTCATTATGAGTACGTGTTTGATGACGGGCATTTCTATGTCTATGACCTCGATCGTAACTTCGCGCTGGTGAAAAGCGTTAGCCTCCCTACCTCCGGCACCCGGGGTTCAGTGGCCTGCGCTTCGACCCACACGCTTTTTGTTAGCTGGGGATCATATGGCACAGGCACCGGGCATCTCCTGGCTTACGATTTGGTCCATGCGAAGATCCTGTGGAGCCGGTCGTATGCCCACGCTGTCGATTCGCATTCTGTAGCTCCTGACTGTTCTATCATCTACATGCCCGGCGGTGAACTTTCCGGTGGCAATATCTGGTACTTGGAAACCGCAGCAACCGGGGCAGATGTGGGCAAGATATTCGGCCCTGTGGGCCCGCACAACACGGTCGTGAACCGGCCAGGGACACACATCTATCTGGGCGGTCGTATGGATAGATACCTCGGGGTGGCCTCGGCAGCGAGTACTGCCGTCTATATGAAAGCCGGTCCACTCCAAAACACAATGCGGCCTTTCACTATCAACGGCAAAGAGACGCTACTCTATACCAGTGTGACGGGCCTTCTCGGCTTCCAGGTAGTTGACTTAGCCAAGAAGGCGGTGCTTTACACCGTGCCCGTGAGTGGATTTGCAAGCTGCAATTCCAGCCAAAGCTGTCCCTCGGACCCCAGCCACGGCATCTCACTTTCGCCCAATGAAAAAGAGCTGTACTTGATCGATTTTCCTAACAACTACGTTCACGTCTTCGATGTCTCTAAAATGCCCACTGGCAAGCCTCAAAAGGTGGCCGATATCAAGCTCAAGCACAGCCTGCACCATCAGGAATCGCCCTGCGCTGCTGACTGCCTGGGAGAGAGCTGGCTTCATCACTCTCGCGATGGCCGTTACGTTTTTGTCGGGGACTCAGGAGACGTAATTTCGACTACAACCCGCACCGTCGTTGGTTACCTGCCTGCGATGTATAACTCTCGCAAGATGATTGAAATCGACTGGCAGAATGGAATACCTATTTGGGCGATGAACAACCGTTCATCGACCGGCCAGGTGTTTTAGAGGCAAACGGATTGCCGTTGCGCGAGATCAGTTCACAGCGTCCGGATTTGATGCGGGCCAGTGCCCTGAAGCCATCGAGCTTCAACTCGATATCCAGTCCGATTGATTAAAAGGTTTCCGCCTAGATTGGAGCTGCATTGGCTAGAAAGTGAAGGAACATCGTTCTTATCAGAATATAGTACGGAACTGAAGCCGTGGGAACGCGGCATCTAGAATAGACGAATGGTTGTCATCATCAGCGTGGCTCACCTGAGCGGCGGCAGTCTCGAAGTCTGGGTCCAGCGATTGCTTCAATCCCTGTATCTCGCCCGATTTCGGTGCAATCGCGCGGTGGGGCTTAGGCTTTGCCGTTTGCTGTCACGTGGTCAGAAGCTGCCGCAAAGCTCCTACTCGAAGCAGGCCACGGCACGCTTTTTTACTTGATTGTTGCAAGCAAACCCGCTGACAATACGGGCCTCGCCTGGCAAATGCTTGCACTTGCCAGCGCATGGCCGAGGACAAATGAACTTCTCGAGGCGTGTCAGTCCGTCCCGAGTTTTTGGAGCTCCCTAGTCGGAGCGCAGTGATGGATCCAGAGAACCGGGGAAGAAAACAAATTGCGATTGCGACAAAGGAGATCACGCTGATGAAGAGTTCACGCAGACCGCAGCCACGAACAAGCTTGTTTCTTCGGATGGTGGCAACCCTAACAATAGTGCCTCTACTCATATCCGTGCCGCAAATGCGCGCAGCCGAGCGGCAAGCCCTAGTTGCTCCCTGAAGGGCTCCCCTTGGCCCGCATTGGCGCATGGGACGAAATACTGAAAGCAGTCGCCATTCGTCCGGTTCTCCTCAGTTGGTCGATCCCGCGGATCATTGATAGGCTCCCAAATCCCATCTGCCCGCCGCCCGCGAGTTGCCATTGATGTCGGTATAAACGTGTTTCCTGAGATCGGTCACGATGGCCGAGGGCAGGCCGGGTATAGTGCTCGGATCAATGCCCTTACGCAGGGCCGGGCTGGTTGTCTGTAACATCAGATCGATTCCTAGAAATGAAGGGTCAAGCGCCATGGCTGCCTGGTGCCCAAGATCGGGATTTACAGGCGGTGCTCTCACAAACAAAGGGTCTTGATTGAAAAATTGTGATGGGTCCGATGGCGTAAAGTTCAGGCCACCAATAAACCACATGTTTTTGTAATAAGAGATGGCGCTATTCGATCCCGTCTGCTGAAAAGACAGAACGGATGCCCCTCCCCACGCGGAGGCTGAATTGCGCCAATCATACGAGATGTTGTTGACAAAATATCCAGTCTTGGAATTGTTCGTGACGAACGACCCAGGTGGTCTTTTCATAGTAAGGTCTTCGCCGTTCTTGTAGCAGGTGTTGTTGATGACGTAGAAGTTACTCACGGCGTAAGCCGAAATGCAGCGGCCCCCATTTTCGTACACTACGTTATTCATGATCAGCACCGGAGGCGTATGTGCGGTAGCCAGGGTGCCGCAACCTGACGGGCAGCTAAGATCGAGAATGATGCCGTTGCCGTCAGTGTGGTTCGTGGAGCTGTCGAGCTCACCAGCCAGCATGTTGTTTGAGATGATGTTGTGGAGACCGGCGTTATTGTCAAAAAACTGGTTGCTATTGTATGAGATGGCGCTGGTCCACCCACAACAGGGAGCAAAGCCATTATGGAAGATGAGATTGTGGTCGGTCGTGAGGTAATCGCATTCTACGGTCTGAATCCCTGCCCCGCCGGTATTTTTTATCGTATTGTTAAGGAATCGGAGATGATGCCCACCGCCACAGGAAAACCCGCTGGTCGCTAGATTCTTGCCATCGAGGTTCAAGCCATTAAACTCAAGATAGTGTGGACCATTGGGAAAGCTCCCTGGCTGTTGCCCTATACGAAACATCGCATTACCAGGACCTGAAGGTCCGGTCCAGTCAATATTAACGGCACCGTCGCCATACGCCTTGTAGACGATCCAAGCCGAGGAAGTGCCGCTACGCGTCAGGTTAAAAGTAGAACCAAGACTGTAAGTCCCACCTATCATGCAGATAACATCGCCAGGCGCAGACACTTTCTGGGCTCCAGTTAAGGTTGTGGGCGCGGAAGGACTACCGCCGTTGCCCCTTCCCGATGGAGAAACGTAGAGCGTACAGTCGGTGGCTACCTGGGCGCCGGCATTTCCAATCGCCATCAATAAAACGAATAAACACCAAGAACTTCTCGTAATCATGGAATCACCGCCGGTGCTTCATTGGAGTTTTCTGGACCCTGAAGGTGAGCGCGCTCACGGCCGCAAGCGTTATCCGGCGCGTGCGGCGTTATCTTCATGCTGATTATTCTGCTCGGGGAAGGCTTAGCTGAACAGGTGTCGGAAGTACATTGATGGACTGGATCGCTAAACGCTCAAAAGTTTGCAAACCTCTCATTCAGGAGTGTTCAAAGCGCGCGGAAAAAGGGGGTTGACACCGCCGACATTGTTAGAGATGGCGATTTAACAAGAGGGCGCAATACTTTTCAGCCTGCGCCGGCGTATGATTCCCAGTTTCGCGGAAGATGTCTTGGGTAGCGGCGGTGGAAGGTAGAACATCAATAGGATTGCTCTGGGAATGGCCTGAAAGTGCAGACCATCCAAAATGCTCTGCTTTCCTGCGCCGGCCAAACGCCTCAACTCTGGTGCAAGATAGAATCCTGACGCACCTAGCTTTCATGCCTGGCGGATCTTTTTTACCAGGCCCAGCAATGCGACCGTTCGTTTGCGATGCAGGACTACTAGTGTGGCGATGTAGAGAACGGCTCCTGTTAGGATTTCCAGAACTAACCGCACGATTAGCGGCTTGCTGGCGGGAATGGTCAATTTCAGGAATCCGACGCCAAGCAGCATAACGCCTGTGCTGTCGAGCGCTGGGCGCAACGCGCGAAGATACTCGCCGGCTTTCATACCAATCGTTTGAAATGTCCGCCGGTAAAGCGGAATTGCCACAATTGGATATGCCAATACCCATCCCCAGGCAATCCCTTCGGTCCCCCAATGGCTGCCAAGCCAGAAGGCTACCGGTAATACGGCAAGTGCCAACAACTCATTCCACATCACAAACCCCGGACTGCCCACCGCAGTAAGCACCTTCGAAAGCAAGGCCATAATGGATCGAAAGGCGGCATAGACGGAAAGCACCTCCAGCGGCGGAATCACACCTATCCATCTTTGGCCAAGCGCGAGTGGAATGAGTTCTCGCGCAACTAGCCCCAAGCCTATGGCTGCGGGAAAAGTGACGAGGGCTACAGTCTCCGTGAACACACGCAGATAGCGGCGTAATGCAGCAGGCTGCTTCTGCACAGCAGCAAGATAGGTAGGTAGAACGTTCGTGACAAGCGAAGTAAATTTCTCTAATGGGACGTTCGCCAGAGTCCACGCCATACCGTAGAAGCCGAGTGCCGTCTGGCCAAGCACACGCCCGGCGGTGACGTTATCCAGACGCTGGTACGAGTTTAGGGCAACCGCTGAAACCAAAACTTGCCAGCCAAACCGCAGCGGTTCGCGTATCGTGTCCAGCCGTGGCAGCGCGAATCTGTGCGGACGGGCGTAGAGAACCATTCCGGTGCGCACGACGGTTGCGCTCAGATTTCCGATCGCCAATGCCCAGTATCGCATCCCCAACCAAGCCAGTAACAGGGTCACAAGCGCTGCTGCCGTGGCAGAAATAACGTCATACCAGGAAAGCAGCCGAAACCGCATCTCTTTCAAAAGAACGCCCTCCGACGCTGCTTTTGTGCCCATCGGAATCAGAGCCAAACAAGTTACCATTACAACGGGAGTTAGCGCTGGCGTTCTAAAGAACAGGGCAAGCGGACGGGCTAAAGCAATAGATATTCCAAATGTTCCTAGGCCGAGCGACAGAGCAATCGTGTTCAACTGCGCAATCTGATCCTCCGTAAGATTGGGCAGCGTGATGATAGCTCGGGGAATCCCAAACTCGCTTATGTAGCGCAGATAGGGAAACAAAATGACCGCCATTCCTATGATGCCGAAATCCGCCGGGGTAAGCAGTCGTACGATGATCAGTAGCGAGGCCCAGCTGAAGATCTGGCTTATCCAGTCGCCGGCGGCGCGCCACGCCAGGCTATTAATAAGGGATCGGTCCATTTCACTGGCGGGCATCGGCACATTTCGTGAAAGGAGCTTGCTCAAAGTCTTTCGTGGTTCAGGCGCTATGGTTTCATGCGGGTCCAAGTTACATTCCTGCCATTACAGCTCATCAATTGAGTATTGATCGAGTACAGCGATTGTTTAGATCATTGACGCCGCTACCGGTCATTGATGGTCCATACTTCGGGATTCGGGGATTTTGCTCGATTCCTAGAAGGCGTAATCTCTGCTCGCGGTGATATGCCGAGATTCAGAACGCAATTAGTTCGCTGAACCGCAAGCCGCGGTGCGCGTCCAATTACTCGGCCCGTTCCCGTCGTCGTGGTCAAATATGACTTTCATCACCCGCCGTATCGCAGGAAATCTGTTTATCCAGCCAGTCACTTGCGCTTCCTCATCGGGCGATAGAAAGCGTGCCCTGTCCTGTCGTTCACGAACCAAGACATACGAACCGGGCTCGATTCTTTGATGCAAGTTCAATTAGGCGACAGTATTGATTCGCGAGCTTCGATTTCCGCGCAAAGAAATCGTTCGCACGGATTACTAACGACAGTAAGAACTGTTTCCAGATGTCGAGATTTGTATGTTCCATGCGAGCGCGGGCGGTGTGCAAGATTTTAGCGTTTGCTTTTGCCCAGGCTCCAGCACCAAAGAAGGCGGCGAGGAATTGTTGCTCAGAGCGCACGTCGTGATTATTCGCTTCGCGGTGCTCCAGTGCTAACGCCGGAACGGCAGACAGAAGTAGAGTTATAACGTCATAAAGGGGCGGAACCCCTTCGATTACGTGTGCCCAATCGATGATCCAGATGCGTCTGCCCGAAGCTTCCCAGAAGATATTCTCGATGCTAAAATCACCGTGTGCTCGAACACCCTGCGCCTTCCATCTGCTTGCTTCCATATTAATGTACGAAGCAATTTGCCGATCCAAGAGAGTTTGATCGGGAATCGTCAGCCAGGTCGAATCGATTCCCGGGACCGCGACTGTTGCGCTCAGCACGCGAGATACGCCCATCGCAGCACGCGCACACATTGGGAGTTGGACTTCAAGAAATCGCAGTCGTTTCCGAGGAGGACTGTTGAGGATGAGCGCCGCAATGGACTGGCCTTCAGCAGGAGTTTCCACTGCATACGACCGGCTGTTCAAAGTGAAAGAACCGAGGGGAGCAGGTACCATGAAGCGATCAGTCTCAGCCTCGGCTTCTGAGACACGCGAATGGACCTGAACCAGCGTTCCTGGCTCTGTAGAGCCCCGAGCCCAAGTTTTGATCACCAACCTTGTCCGGAACTCATTATGTTCCGAAAGCAGAATTACAGACTTGCCTGCTTCAGTTATGGAACAGAGATATCCCACCGGATTGGTAATACGAGATTCCTTTGGCAACAAGGAATTCGCGCTCTGAATGACCTTGCTGTTTTGCGAAGGATCGCCGTTGCCGTCCTTAGCAGCAATGATCAGAAATTCGGCAATAAAGAACCGTAGAAGTCCTAAGCGGGCGAGCTTGAACTTTAGCAGACGGCCCCACCGACCTGCCCGGGAGTCCAGCGAAGGATCGCTAATAGTGCGAAGCACATGTGCAGCTAAAGGCTGACGTTCCGTGGAGACCAAGGCGGATGGCCGATTGTATCGCGGATACGCCCAATAAAAGGTGGCAAACGGAAAACCGCTTTCAAGTAGAAGTTTTTTGTACCCATACTCGCAGTAAGTGTGCCGGTGCTGGATTATTGGGTTGAGCTCGGTTCGGTAATGCGTGCTCTGGTGGGGTGAGACCAAACTGGCGATTGAGGGAGATCGCAGGTTTGTGAGGGGAACGCCGGAGTGGTCAGTTCCGCGAAGCCTCTGGTGACCAAAACGATTCTTGCCTCCGATAATCAGAACACCGCCTGGTTTCAATGAGCGCTGCAGGCGTCGGAGGAATCGTACGTGTATTTCTCGAGGATCTTCTTTTGTGCGTCCCTCCCCAACCAATTCGAGCTTAGTGTTCACGACCACAAGATCGAACACATTTTCGGCAAGCGGGAGTTCGGTGGCTTCCCCTCGAACAAAATAAACATTCGCCAAATCTTCCTGTTGCATGCGCAAGCGAGTAAATTCCAGGAGCGCCGGCACGGCCTCAACAGAGTAGACCTTGTGCACCGTCGTCGCGAGAGCATGTGTGATTGTGCCGTAACCGGAACCGATATCCAGCGCTATGGCATCGTCTCTTAGCCCTATCAGAGGGAGCCAGGCAGCGCGCTGCTGCCGTATAGCCATCGAATGCCTCATTTGGCCATTGCGGGCCAGGTGGTCTTCGATCGCTGCTTGCCAGCCATACCGGGCAGTGTCCAGCAAAAGCGACTCAGCGTCCGTTTGCGACAGGTCACCGTCTCCATTGGAAAAGCAGGGGATTCCGTCAATGACAGGCCAACGCGCACCACATTGAATGCATTCTAGCTCATCGTTGCCGAGGTGCAGCCCGACAGAGCATTGAGGACACTCTAACGCGTCAAGGAATGACTGAGAGACTAGAGGCTGGGTCAACATGGGCTTCCGATCGTGGAATGCGACACGAGTTTGTATTCAAATGCGCTCACCTCAGTCCGAAGAAAAACGGATTCGGCACAGATGTATCTCATAAACGTATTACAACAGAATTCCTGCCCGCAAGTTACGTTCGTTTTGGCACGTTTAACGCACTCCCTCGAACTTTGGACGTAGTGCCTTCCGATCTGGTGACGTACTTCAGTCAAAATCCGAGCGCCGCGAACGAACCAGAATCAGCCCACTGGACTGTTCGGCGTGTTGGTCACGCTTTAAAATATCTGGCCGGCGATGAACGCAGCTTGCAGGTCCTCGGGAATTTCCACAGCTCGTGTCGGCAAACAAATGCATTGACTTATGGATCCGTTTGCGTTCAGCTCAAAGCAAAGAAGATGCACGTGTTTAAAATTCGCATGACGCCACACTAGGGATACTTGTAAACGCTCTGCAGTCCCCGAATCTTTGCGGCTAAGTGCGAGCGTTTTCCAGTTTGAAGTGCTCAACCAACTGGAGGTAGCCAATGAACTGGCCATTTCAACGAAGACCATTTTTGGTCATTGACAATGATGGCCGCGAGCCCATCCTGACTGTTCGGGATTTGCTAAACACGATTCTTGAGCGTGCGATATCAGCTACTCAAGCGACAGGTGGAGCGATCGCCTTGACCGTAGGCGCGGAAATAGTTTGCTGCGCCTCGCAGGGAACCGCTCCCGATGTCGGGACACACTTTGTCATGTCGTCGTGGGGTTTCTCTGCCAGATGCGTGCGGAAAAGCCGGATTCTATTGTGTGATGACTCGGAAATAGATCCACGAGTTGATCGCGGGGCCTGCCGTCAGCTTGGCGCTCGATCCATTATCGCCGCGCCACTATGTGATCGCGGAAGGACTGTCGGTATCTTAGAGCTGCTATCAAGTAGCACCGACGCTTTCGACGACAATGACATTCGCGAACTAAATCGTGTCGCGGAAAGCATCGCCAAGGTGCTGGGCGAGGCGCGACCTACGCGCAAGAAAGAGCGAATCGTGGCTGTTTGATTTTATGTATCACTCAACGCGACTCGAGGCAAGAGGGGAAGGAGTCTACAAGTACTGCGCTCCTTCGCACCTGGGATTGGCGTCTCAGTGACGCGCAGAAGAGGCTTCTGTAATCATCGACGCAGGCGGAGATTGGTGGCAGCGGCATTCGCTTGGGGCGCGCCTGCGCCGCTGCCGCCGCTGAACCACAAGCCGCGGTCACAGCTTGCGGCAAGGTACTCATTTGAAGGTTGCTGCCACGGCGGACCAGTTTGTTCCTGCACTGAGGCTGAACGTGCCTGCATACTGCCCGCTGACAGCCGTGATTTGCCCCTCGGTTGCTGCTCTGGAAGTGTTTGGCGGCGCATCCTGCAATAACAGTTGGAATCCCGTGCCCGCAGTAGCAGTCGCGGTGGAAGCATTGGGCACTCCCAGTCCGGCAAATATCAGTTCGCTATTGGACGTGGTCGTCGCGGTGAGACCAGTATTCGGGGACAATCCAGAACCCTGGGCATGGGCCGTCTGGTCGAGCGCGCTTACTCCGGTGTACTCAAACACCGCCAGCCAGGGGTGGTTGTTGGTCGCCGAAAACGTGGCGGTGACGGTATTGGGGCCGCTCACGGCGCTGGTTGCGTAGAATATGCGGATCTGGTGACCATCGGTCGTCTGGGTCTGCGAAACTGCTAGAGCATACGTGTTCGCTGCTGTATCGCTCACGGTTACCGTCTGGGTTGTCGTCGAAGCGCGCACAAACACCACGATCAGGTTTCCGGCGGTGTTGCTTGCCGGAAACGCCTGCGAGAGTGAAGTGACACTGGTCCCCTGCGCTGCTGCTGACTGCACCAGCCCTATCGCTCCGCCCCCGCCGCCCGACGCAATCGTGATGCTTAACCCTTGCGTCGTGCGCTGGGCATTGGCATCGGTCACTTGCACCGTGAAGCTGCTGGTGCCTACAACCGTGGGCGTACCCGAGATCACCCCCGTGCTGCTGTTCAAGCTCAGTCCGCTGGGCAGCGTGCCCGTCGTAATCGACCAAGTGTAGGGCTGGGTTCCCCCACTGGCCGCCAGGGTCGTGCTGTAGGCGGTGTTCTGTGTACCTCCGGGCAGGGTGGTCGTAGTGACGCTGGGCAGCGTCGCAATCGTGATACTCAGCCCCTTAGTCGCGCTCTGGGAATTGGCATCCGTCACTTGCACCGTGAAGTTGCCGGTGCCCGAAGCCGTCGGCGTACCCGAGATCACCCCGGTGCCGCTGTTCAAGCTCAATCCGCTAGGCAGCGTGCCCGTAGTGATCGACCAAGTGTAGGGCTGAGTTCCGCCGCTGGCTGCCAGGGTCGTGCTGTAAGGCACGTTTTGTTCGCCTGCGGGCAAGGTCGTTGGGGTGATGCTCGGCAGCGATGACACATTCATAACTAGCGTAACGCTAGTTGTGTGAGTCAGACTCGCGCCATCTGTTCCGGTGATGGTAAGTTTGTAGCTGCCGGCCGGTGTTGAACTCCCAGTGCTGATCGTAAGTGTCGAACTGCCCGAACTGGTAATGGATGTTGGATTGAAAGTGCCGGTTGCGCCCGTCGGCAGTCCGCTCACACTTAAGCCAACCGTTCCGCTGTACGCGCCAACGGCAGCCACATTGATGGTGTAAGTTGTGCCATTTCCTTGCACAACGGTTTGCGATGCCGGACTCGCCGACAGCGAGAAACCGGGGGCTTGGGCAACCTGCACAAAGCGCGCAATCGAAGGCACGCCTGTATTGCTAAGCAGGAACAGCATGTAGTATCCCGGAGGCGCAATGTTGCCATTCGGCGGGCCGGTAACGCTCAGCGTTCCTGTGCCAGCGGTATATGTCAAGCCTACTACGCGCTGATCCATATCGAACGCGTGCGTTACCGCGCCGTTGCGCACCAGCACGACGGAACTAATGTTCGCTGCGTCCGGTGTCTGCACCGTAAACGCACTTCCGTAAGAAATATTTGCTGGCGCGCTGCTGATCGTGGGCCGCGTTGCCAGAGCCGTGCCGCCATTTCCAGAGGTGAACAGGTATGGTGGTTGATAGATCTCCATGTGCTGCTCGTACGACCCACGCTGCGGATTTCCCCCGGCTAGCCACACGGTAGCATCGGGCAGCAGTAGCGCCACCGAGTGATATAGACGCGCGTAAGCGTTTGCTCCGGCTGATCCAACACTGGCAGCGTTAGCATCGAACAGATCTGCATTCAAGCTCGCAGTGGTTGGGTCTTCATCGTTATATGAGCCGCCCATGGCCAAGACTTGGCCAGTCGGCAGAATGACGGCGTTCATCTCGGTTCTCGGCTGCGACATATTCGGTCCATATTTCCACGCCGGAGTCGACGCGCCCAGATCGATAACCTCTGTGCTCTGCGTGGACGGGTTTCCACCGCCCATGATGAACACGCGAGGATCGTACGTGTTGGTTGGTGTTAGCGCCAGCAATACGGAAGTGCCGTACCTGCGGGTGCCGCTGTATTTAGTGGTTGCAACGTTACTCCAGGCCTTCGTGGATGGATCGAAAAGCCGTGACTGCGTCGAGGATCCGGAGTAGAACACCTTTCCATTGGGCAGCAAATGCATCCGAGGGTAGAGTGGTGGTGTCCAGGAGGCCGTGGACGCGGCGCCCCATCCCGTGCCGACGGTGTAGATCTCCACGCTCTTATTCGTGCCCCCAGTCTCGTTGAGTCCAGAAAATACCATGACCCGGCCGTCCCCTAACATCGTCCCTGTGGGATACCAGCGTCCGTGTGCCATGTGCTGGGCATCGGTGAACGTCCCTGCAGCGGGATCGAAAATCGAGGTCTTCGGCTGGCCGTGAAACGGATCATATTGCAGCGTGCCGCCCATAATGAATGGACGCCCGTCTGGCAATACGACCATGCCGTTGCAGAACATATCCCACACCACCGGCTGGGTAGCGATGGTGTTGGCGCTCGGATCCCAGATAGCGGCCTGGTAATTTGTGTTGCCGGCGACGTTTCCCGATCCGGAGACCACCAGTACCTTGCCGGTATGCAAGAGAGCCACATGCACTGGGTTAATCGGCATTGTGTAGGAAGAAGTGTTCCATTGCCCTTGTAAGTTTGGTTGAGCCATTGACCCGGAGGTCAAAAAAGAGAACCCGACAAAACCGCAGGCAAGCGTTCTCCCCAAGCGCACAGTAAACCTGACTTCCATAAGATCACCACGCAACTGAGTTTTGGGCCTGTCGATCCTGGGGGTACGCGAAGCTCGAAGTGTCGACTACGAACGTTGAGCACACGCGTAAAAGGAACGGCGAAGACTCTAAGCGGAAGCTACCGCGCTGTCAAGATGCAGCGCGTTGCATGCGCGTTGCACACAGATCGCGCAATTCACAACCAATTGGTTGGCGGGGAATCGAGTTAATGGTTCAAAGTGCTGGCTCGAACCCGTTTCGGCAAAACACCCGCAATGTGAAAGGACGCACGCTTAGAGCAAGGCGCGTCACTTAAAGGTAGCTACTACTGCGGACCAGTTTGTTCCTGCACTGAGGCTGAACGTGCCTGCATACTGACTGCTCACAGCCGTGATTTGCCCCTCGGTTGCGGCTCTGGAAGTGTTCGGCGGCGCATCCTGCAACAAGAGTTGGAATCCCGTACCAGCGGTAACAGTCCCAGCGTTACTGGGTAATCCCAGCCCGGCAAATACCAGCTCATTATTTGAGGTTGTCGTTGCAGTAAGACCGGTGTTCGGCAATGCGTTAGAACCCTGCGCACTGGCCGTCTTGTCAAGTACGCTTACTCCGGTGTACTCAAATACAGCCATCCATGGCTTAGTGTTGGTCCCGGAAAACGTCGCCGTTACAGTGTTGGAGCTGTTGTTCACGCTCGTTGCATAGAATATGTATATCTGATGACTGTTAGTCGTCTGTATCTGTGAGACCGCTAGAGCATAGGTGTTGCTTGCCGTGTCGGTCACCGTTACCGTCTGGCCGGACGTCGCACGTACGAATACTACGATCAGGTTTCCCGCGGTGTTGTTGGATGGAAACGCCTGAGAGAGGGAAGTGACACTGCTCCCCTGCACCGCTGCCGACTGCACCAGTCCTATCCCTCCGCCACCGCCTCCTGGGGCAATCGTAATGCTCAAAGACTGGGTCGTGCTCTGGGAGTCGGCATCCGTCACTTGCACCGTAAAGTTGCTGGTGCCCGAAGCTGTTGG
>Ga0209056_10002421_pt1 | contig 20132 bp, 13 predicted proteins | sample GraSoiAngelo_114_FD_185876 | JGI IMG/M metagenome (GOLD analysis project Ga0209056, IMG submission 185876) | Grasslands soil microbial communities from the Angelo Coastal Reserve, California, USA - 14_0903_13_40cm (SPAdes) (version 2) | ecosystem: Environmental > Terrestrial > Soil > Grasslands...
GGTCAGGTGCAGCCCTGCATAACCCTCCGGCGAAAGACGGTTCTGCAGAAACTGTCTCTGTTTCTCGAACCGCTGGTTGCTCATTCGCCGATCCAACCATTCTCCCTGCGGAGAAAACGCGTCGCGAGCTGTTGCCGATTGGATCGTAAGCCGCTCACGATGCGTCGCGCACGGTTGCACAGCCGATTCAGAAGTCCGCTCTTCGCTCGGACTTTGCGGCCATTCGCCAGCACGGCCCGAATAGGCCGAAGAGACAGCCAATCGGAATGAGGACGCGGCAGCACACGTGCGGTCATCTTATAAACTTAATCGATTTCGGCCCCTCGCTCCACTCGCTGCTCTACATCTCTGTCAATCTTTCTCCCTGTTCAAATAGCCACAAGAGCCCAAGTCAGGAGAGGGTCAGAGGACCTTCGGTTTCGTGTGGCAGCGCTGCATCCTCGCCTTGCATCCAGATGCACTGAATCACGACTGCAGAGTTACAGGGAAGGCTGGGAAGCAGGCGCTGCAGTGTACGGGTCCTGGCGCGGTGGCCCCTCGCACGAAAGGCCGCCTCGCCGCTGCCATAAGGCAACGGGAAGTTTCACGATCCGCCCGCTGGTTCATTCCGGCGGGCGGATTTGTTTTTGGGGCGGTTGCAGCCGGCAGCGCAGGTTCCTCGGCTGTTTGTTTGATCACGATGCCGCACTCGCGGTTCTGATTTGTACTCTTGTGTATCAAGGCTCGGTCGGCCATGATTGTTCCCAATCCAACGCCGCATCCCTTTTTGCGGTCTATAATCCAGATAGGCCGAGAAGTTGAGCCTAAACACTGTTGGTCGAAGCTTTCCACATGGGCGACACAACACCGATCTACGGCGATGACGCAGAGATGAACGCCGCGATGGAAGAGGCACGGCGCGCTCGCCGTGGTCTCCGCATAGAACTACAACGCTCAGGTGCCCGGTCCAGACTTATCGCGATTCTGCTGGCCTGTGCCGCCATGCTCCAGCCAAGCGCGCTATTCGCAGATATGATCCCAGTGCGCCACACGGAAGGCCTGATCCATGGCTTTCTTGTGGTGCGGACCCTTGAAGGCAAGGCCCTCGCCGATGGTCAGATGACGCAGGACGCACGGAGCGATCGCGTAACCACCCATCTGATATTTCGTTTCAAAGATGGTTCGATCTATGAGGACACGACCAAATTCTCTCAACGCGGCACATTCCGACTCTTGAGCGACCACCTTATTCGAAGAGGTCCGTCGTTCAAGCAACCGATGGACACCTTGATCGACACTTCTACCGGCGAAGTTAAGGTCCGTTACACCGACGACAGGGGCAAAGAGAAAGTCATTGCCCAGCGGATGGAGCTGCCGCCAGACGTCGCCAACGGCTTGCTCTTAACGCTGATGAAGGACATAAAACCGAGTGTGCCGCGGACGACAGTGTCAATGGTGGCGACCACGCCAAAGCCGCGGCTAGTCAAGCTTGCGATCCTTCCGCAAGGGGAGGAACCGTTCACGATTGGAAGCTTCCGTCATAAAGCCATGCACTTTGTTGTGAAAGTGGAAATCGGAGGCGTCACCGGGTTCCTGGCGCGTCTGATAGGGAAGCAACCGGCGGACACGCACGTGTGGGTCCTCGGCGGTGAGGCCCCGGCCTTCGTCAAGGCAGAGGGCCCATTTTATGTGGGCGGCCCTATCTGGCGAATACAACTGGCAAGTGCCGGACTGTTCTAGAGAGTAAACAAAGGCTGCATTGTTCGCGAGCTGATCAGACTCAGCGATCTTACCGAGACGATCTTTGCTCTTTCACGGGAGCCGCGCTTAAGCCATTATGAGCGACAGAAAACGCCACTCCCGAAAACAACGATGAGGGCTAAACATGCGATGCAGCAAACCCAGCACTTTGTTGCAACTACTGGGCACATGCGCATCATCATTTTCAAAGTGCTGGGTAGCTGATCTTTTGGCTCGTTAGACGTTTCTGCGCGGCTCCCTGTGAAACAAAGACCATATCAGTCCACCGACCTGCCAAGCGTGATCGAGATTTACACCGTTTCGATTCACTCCTTGGCGGTGTCCTATTACTCGCCGGAGCAGATTGCCGCCTGGGCGCCAGTTCGACCCGACGCCGCGCACTGGCAGGAGCGTCTTTCTCATCTTCACACCATCGTGGCCGAGTTGACGGCATTCTTGCGGGTTTCGCTTCCTACACACACGACGGCTACCTCGACTTTCTTTTCACTCATCCCACTTTTGCCCGTCGTGGTGTTGCCACGAGCCTCTACCAGCGCGTCGAGTCGGCATTGCGTGCGGTCAGCGCCTCGAGAGTTACGACCCACGCCAGTCTTGCCGCCCGGCCGTTCTTCGACGGCCACGGTTTCCAAGTCGATGCAGAGCAGTGCGTCGAGTGCCGAGGCGCTTACCTTCGCCGGTTCGCCATGCACAAACAACTTCGCAATGAACGAAATTCCTAATCAGGTGATGCCGTCGGGCATTATGACCCTTGAGAAGTCGCGAAAGCTTTGTCCGTCACGCCAAAAGGTTTTACCGTGACAGCAAAAGGTTTGGAAATCATGTCTCAGCATGGCGCAATGACCGCCGGGAGTAGCCAAATCGTGTCTCGGCACGGCCGAAATGCATCTCACCGCAACGAAGAGGCAGCCTTGAAGAGAGGAACACAATCTCTGAATGAAACAATGCGCTGGCTGAATCAGCCAATTGCGTCTCGAAGTTTCGCAACGGTTGAAAACGCGCAGCGGAGCGCCTCGCGATTTTCTCGAATTATTGCCTTGCCAGAATATTTTCGATCCGATACACGGGGATTAGCTCGCTCATGCGATATGTATCCGAATCGCCTTAGCCTATGAAACGCATACGACTGTTCTTTATCAGCCTGTTTCTCGTTGCCGGCGTCTCAGCCATCGCAGGCCCGCCGACATATGAGGCGCAACCTTTGCCCACACCAACAGACGAAAATCACCGCGAGCTTTTTGATTACGAACTGGACTACACAGGCAATAGCAGTTTCTTCGACGACCACGGCAAGTTCGGCAACGGCGATTCGCTCTACAATGACTTTAGCTACGCTCATCGCTTCCTCATCACCGGGAAGTGGTATTTCCGGGCAGGAGTTGAATACGAAAGGTTCGACTTCGACGGCACCAATAACGGTCTGCCTGACCATCTCCAGACTGTGCACGCTCTGCTGGCTCTGGAGTACGTTGTGCACGATCACGCCGGCGCGGGTATCGAGATCCAGCCCGGTCCTTATTTCCAAAACGATGTGACGCGCGATTCGATCGACATTCCGTGGAAAGTGTGGGTCACGTTTCCGCTCAAGAAAGACAAAATCTTCGCCGTGATCGGTCTGGGTGGTAGCATCTATTCGAACCCGATTGTGGCCCCCGGCGGTGGTATCATTTGGCTGTTCAGCGACCACTTCCGTCTGGAAGGCGTCTTCCCAAAACCTGCCCTGGTTTATAATCCCAGTGATAATTGGGAATTCCGGATCTTCGGCGACTTGTTCTACGAAAGTTACCGCACCGATGACGTCATAACCCCAGAGAGAAAGTTACAAGTACACAACGCAGTCGTTCAATACAGCGAGGATAAGGCTGGGGTGCAGGTGACCTATTCTGGTCTTAAGCCGTTTGACATCACCCTCGGAGGCGGCGTCACGGTCAGACGCGATTTTGATTTCTTTCGGGCTGAAGCGAGCGCCAAGACAGACCCCGCCCCGTTCGTCAAGTTCGAGGTGAAAGCGAAATTCTAGGGGAAGATTTCCCCAAGCTTTCTGGCGACTCCCTGATCGCCGCGAATTTTTAGTCGGCCGCTAAGATAGGCCCAGGTGCCGCCAAGTTGATGGTTGGAAACAGCCACCCAATCCTTATCCGTTGCCACGAAGGTTACACTTGGATTAGGGATTTTGCCTTTGCCCATTTTGTAAGTGCCGTCGTTCACGTCGATCCACCATTGCCCTCCCTGGGGGCCGCTCAACTCCCATTGGTAGCGGGCGTGTACGCCTTTTGCTTTGGCTGGCTGAAAGCTGCCGCGCATCGAGTCGAACACTTGCTGTGGCGTCGAGTCCATCTGGCCCGCCGAGGTGCCCGGGGCGGCGCTCAGACAAATCGCCATGGCGAGCACACTGATCTGCGGAAATAAACAGCGCTTTCCTCTTAAAGAGTTTGGCATTTCGTCATTCCTTGTCATTTCTGATTCGTGCTTCGTCGTGCTCTCGGCCTCATTGCTCAATTCGCCTCAGGAGAAAAACCGCACCGGCAAATGTGATCAGCGCTCCCGCCAGCAAAATCACCAGATCAGCAGCGTAAAATTGTGCGCCAGCGTCGTACATGTTCACGAGCCGAAAGGCGCGGCAAAAATGTGTGAGCGGGAAAAGCTCGGAAACGTAACGAATCGCTGTGGGCAACTGTTCCAGCGGCGCGAACGCGCCTGAGAGTACAAACACGGGCAGTAGAAAGAACACGGAAAATTGAATTGCCTGGGTTTGCGTACGCGAAAACGCTGAGATCAGCAACCCCAGTCCGAGCGAGCAAAGGAGGAAAAGGAGGCAGACCACCGCCAAGGCCGGCCATTGATGGAACGCAACACCAAAATGCCACCCGCTCACAGCCATAATCACGAGAACCAGAAAGGCGGACACCACGAGATATGGCAACATTTTCCCGATCACGATTTCGCGGCGGCGCAGCGAGGTTACCATCAGCTGGTACAGAGTGCCTGACTCCCGTTCCCGCGCGATCGTGCACGCCATCAGTGTTACCGTCAGCAGCTGTAAGATCAGGCCAATGATACCGGGGACGACGTAGTCGATTACGCGGGATTTGGGGTTGTAAAGGAGTTTGCGATTTACCGACCACATTTCCATCATGGAAACGAAGCGTTTGCGTATTTGCACCGGCAGCTGCTTGCCCAGTTCGTAAACTTCTTCCGGCAACGTTTCAATCATCCGGTCGCGTTGTTTCAATTGGAAGTCGCCGAGACTCTGTCGAACGCTGCCTTCGACGGCATCGGCAGTGTTGATGTCGCTCGCGTCGAGATAAAGCACCACCGGTTTCGGATCGCCGTTCTCCAGACTTTCATTCCACCCGGCTGGAATAACGAGCGACGCCTTTACGCCGTGGCCGAGCAAATCCGATTCGTTTTTTATCTCAGGTGATCCGCGACGCCATTGGAATGTCTTGTTCTTTGAAATGATGTCGATGAATTCCTGCGAACGGGGCGTGTTATCCTGATCAGTTAGGAGGCTGCGCACCCCGGTTAATTCGCCGGTTTCAAAGGCATGGCCGAACAGCAGCGTGAACAGCGGCGGCAAGGTGAGTACCAGCAGCAGCACCCGGCGATCGCGATAGATGTGCAGGAATTCTTTGTATGCGACGCTGGCAACCGCCTCCAATGAGAGCCATTTCATGAAGCCGGTTTTCTCAAAACGTCGTGGTAACCTTGCGAATACGCCGTGAAAACATCCTCCATATCGGGTTCCACCCAGCGTTCGCCTAATAGGCGCAGATCCGGGAAGGGCCAGTTGTCGCGCCACTTGGCGATCAGTCTCTCTGGTTCAGGAGCGTAGAGGCGCAAGCCGCCGCTGCGCAATGAGACCCCCAGCAGCTCGGGAAGCGCGCGGAGCCGAACGAGCGCCGGCATGAGCGGTTCCACATCGAGCTCTAGTAATCGGGTGCGAAAACTCGATTTCAAAGCGCGCGGAGGAGCTTTTGCCAGCAGCAGTCCGTTCTCGATAAACCCGACTTCCGTGCAGCGTTCCGCTTCGTCCATGTAATGCGTCGTGACGAAAATCGTTTTTCCTTCGTGGCTGAGATCGTAGAGCAAATTCCAGATTTGCTGCCGGTGAACGGGATCGAGACCTGCAGTCGGCTCATCAAAAAACAGCAGCGAGGGATTGTGCACCAGCGCACAACCGATCGCCAACAGCTGGCGCATTCCTCCAGACAAACTTTGAGCTGCTGTGTTCCTCTTTTCTTCTAAATCAATCACACCAAGCAGCCGCTTTATTCGTCGCTCCAGTTCATCGCCGGGCACGCCGTAAGCGCCGCCGAAAAAGCGAAAATTTTCGATGACGGTAAGGTCACGGTAAAGACTGAAGCGCTGCGGAACGTAACCAAACTTGGTGCGTACCCGTTGCCGATCTTTCCAGACGTCTGCGCCTTCAATGGTCGCATGGCCACCGGTGGGATGAGTCAGGCCACACAACATTCGCATCGTGGTTGTCTTGCCGGCGCCGTTTGGGCCGAGAAAACCGAAAATGCTTCCTGACCCGATTTGAAGTGAAAGATCCTGTACGGCATGAACGTTACCGAAACTCTTGCTCAAGTGGTCGAGCACGATCACCGGTTCACTCATGGTGAAACCTTATTGCGATGATCCACAAAATTTGCAACCATGAGGGACCAATGTTGCCCATGAAACCTAAGACGTTGAACCTCCAGTGGCGCATTTCTACGAGGAGGTGCGGGGTCTTGTTTTTACTGTCACTCTTTGGCACTGGACTGACAATCGCACGCGCCGATTCGGTTTCCGAACTGGCCTCCTTTTCTGTCTTCGACAAAGTCGATCTGGCCCAACTAGCAAGAAGCGACGTAAAGACTGCGCATGGAGCGCCCATGCGAACTCCGCGATTCCTGGCCGTACAAAGCTGCTATGTCGCGCCGGGATCGCCTGCCCAGCAAATGGAAGCGCTGCGCCGATGGGACCCAACAAGACATCGCGAACTGAAGGTGTTCCTGCACTCTGACCTGCCGTCGAACCCGACACCGGCCAATTTCGAAAAACTGAAAAACGCGCCCGATAACGCGTCCGTGCGGTCGTTCGTTGCAGCGACGCAAAAGCTCAGTTCTGATCTTCAAATCAGCAAGGATGAGGCAAAGAAGTTTTCTGCCGGAGCTGCAGGTGGAGGCGGAGGTGCGATACCTGTGCCGGTCGCGGCGTTCTGGGCAGATGTGCTGACTGCGCGAACAAAAACCTTCGCCTCAGGCGGAATGGCCGCACAACCGCCGTACGATCACGCCGGTCCTTCGATTCGGGCAAGCGAGGAAGTAAACGGCTTATTGCGCGAGCAGGAGAAAATTCGACGACAGTTTTCCGGATTACTTGAGGCGACGGGCATTGGTCGAGGCTCGGGATCACTGAAACCCGAACTCTACTGGGAACTTCTTGATGTTGACGACCAAGGCGTAGTGACGCTCGGAGCATCTTACAACCGCGGTGGCGCTGGCGGAAGCTATCAAGCCGCAGATGTCCTTTACTATGCCAGCGGCGGTTATTATGTCGCACTCACATTGTATCAACTGTGGCCTGTTACGGTGGAAGGCAAACCTTCGACGCTCGTCTGGCGCGGCGACATGATTTCTTCCGCCACGTTGGGATCACTCCATGGCGTAGAACGGCTAGGTTCGGAATCAGTGATGATGAAGAATATCACGAAAGCTGTTACTCTCTTTCGCCGTGAGACCGGGGGCCGGTGAACGAATGAAAATGTCGGGGCTGCGATCGCGTGTTTTGATCTTAGCCGCGCTAATTTTCTTTGCCAGGACGGGGCTTTCCGAGGAAAGCAACGGTTTCTGGCCTCTGTCGGGCGAGTTTTCTGCCAACGCCACGTATGTTGGCGAAGGTGATGTCGAACGCGGGGGCAAACACGTCAACGATTTTGATGAGATCGATTCGGATATCCGCGTCGTATTAACGCCGCGGATTAAACTTGGCGTGCTGCGATTGGGCGCGGAATGGGAACGGTTCTCATTTGGCCTTCCAGATGGCGCTGCCCTGCCCAATACATTGCAGTCCTTCAGCACGATCATCGGACTCGATACGCAATTGTCCGATTCGATTCTCATCAGAGCGGAAACTCAGCCCGGCCTGTACAATTCAGGACTTGGTCATTTGTTTTGGGATAATTTCAACATGCCTTTTGTCATCGGCGGCACGTACATTTTCAGTCCTAACCTGCAGCTTATCCTCGGCGTGAGCGTCGATGTGGAACGGAAGTACCCAGTGATTCCTGCCGCAGGTGTTCGCTGGAAAATAGGGCCACACTGGTTGCTGGATGCTGTCCTGCCAACGCCGCGTCTGCAATATGAACTCACCCGGGATGTATCGCTTTATGCAGGGGCAACCGTGAGGGACGCGACCTTCCGTGTGGACGATGAGTTTGGAGATACTCATGGAATCCCGCGCCTGAACCACGCAGTTATCACGTACAGCGAGGTTCGGACTGGTGCTGGTTTTGATTGGAAGATTTCGCCGATCGTCACGTTCACGGGTGAGGTTGGCTATCAGCCATACAGAGACTTCGATTTCTATCGCGCTGAAGTCCGTTACCACCAGGACGGCGGCGCACCATACGGGACAATTTCACTGCACGGCGCGTTTTGACTGTAGCCGGTATCGTTGCTGCCGGTCCGGGGTCACCGATCCGGCTCCAGCGACTTAACGCAGATTGCGATCCAGCGCGCCGATTTTTCGCGTCTCGGGCCAGCGCAGTGCAACGCCGAGCACCACAAGAATCGTTCCGATTCCTCCCGCAGCTACCGACGTCACCGGGCCAAACAGCGCAGCCGTCAACCCAGATTCCAGCGCGCCGAATTCGTTCGATGTCCCGATGAAAATATTGTTCACCGATGAGACGCGCCCACGCATTTCATCCGGCGTGACGAGCTGCACGATGGAACCGCGAATGATCACACTCACGCTGTCGAACGCTCCAATGAGAAACAACAATCCCAGCGATAGCCAAAACGCTTTGGACAAGCCGAACAGAATGGTGGCGATCCCGAATCCCGTGACGCACCACAGCAAAGTTCTGCCCGCACGTTTCATCGGCGGCAGATGAGCGACCGTCAAAGCCGTGCCGAAGGCGCCAATCGCCGGCATTGCGCGCATCCAGCCAAGCCCAACTGGTCCGCAGTGTAGAATTTGATCGGCAAAAATCGGCATCAATGCAGTGACGCCACCGAGCAACACCGCAAATAAATCCAGTGTGATCGTTGCCAGGATCACCTTTCGCCGAAACACAAATCGGACACCGGCGATGAGACTTTTCCACGTACTCGCCTTACCCTGACCCCGGACCTGTTTGCTGCGACGGATCAGAAGGACGAGAAGGAAAAAAGCAGACGCGCACAACGCATCCAGGAGATATACAAACGGGAAGCCGACATACGCGACCAGCAATCCGCTCAGAGCCGGCCCTACAACCGAACCAATTTGAAAAATGGTGTTGTTCCAGGTGACGGCATTTGCAAAGGCATCACGAGGAACCAGGGTCGGAAAAAACGAACTGCGTGCCGCCCAACTAAAGGTGCGCGCTGTTGCTCCGAGGAAAAGAAGTAGATAAATCAGCGGAATGGATGCGTCGTCGAAATGAAATGCGGGATGGTGGCGCTCGAAAATTGCCGCGATACCTGCCAGTGCGTGATTGCCTCCACGCAATAGTGGAATTGAAGGAATCAAATGGTGCTTCCAGGAAACAACGGCCAGGGCGGCCGAGGTCATTGCGCTAAACACTTGGGAAACCAGAATGATGTGTTTTCGGCTGAACCGATCCGCTAAATGACCTGCGGGCAACGACAAAGTCACCACAGGGACTGCGATGACGAGTCCAACGAGGCCGAGCGCAGTCGCCGAATGAGTCAGCCCGTAAATCTCCCATTCCACGGCCACGGCAAGCATCAAACGGCCCGTGATCGAGAGTAGATTACCAGCCGTAAACAGGCTGAAATCTGCGAAGCGGAAGGCTGCATACGGATCATGCGCCCGAGGCTCCCTTTCTACTGGCAAGGGAACCGCTGGGCGTTGGCTTTGTGGTGATCGATAAGAGCTGGAATCGATTGGCTGGGGCATGCTCGAAGCGCGTTCGGTCGAACACGCGCAGGAGATTGTAGGTTGAGCGGGCAGCACCGCAACCTATAGCATCGGGTACGTGCCCCCGATGGGGATAAGGGCTCGATTTTCCGCTTTGAGCTAGCCGCGCAGGATCGAAGGACTGGCCGCGCCAATATTCCCCTCCAAAGTGGGAACAGCGCGGCTCTAAAAATTTACATTTCCAGCGCGGATTTTTCTTCCATTGGCCAGATAGAATGCGGTAGAGTCGGCGGCCTCAAGGAAAAATGGATAACATCATCGAGGCGAGAGAACTGCAGATCGAGCGCAAGCATTTCTACGTGGAGCTCCGCGAGAACGACCGCGGGAGATTCTTGCGCATCACCGAGGAAGCTCACGGCCGCCGCAACAGCATCATCGTGCCCAGTACCGGCGTTGATGACTTTACGGCGACGATCGCCGAAGTTCTGACAAACGGCGAAACTGCGCCAGCTTAACCACTGAACTGCTGATTCTCTTTCTGTAGAGGCAGCCGTGTCGGCTGCAACGCTCTTACATGCGGACGACCCGCCGTCGATCGTCGCGGCAATCTCCGGCGCGGCAGGCACTCCCGACACTACAGCCGATCTTCCGTTTATTCGTTCCGTGCGTTGACACTGCGAGACCCGAATTTACTTTGGCGTTTCGCCCTATTGACGCTCTTCCGGGCTCCTGAATCATGGTTACAAAGCGAAAATCCAGCACACGAAAGAAGATTCAGCGCACGATAACAAGATCGACGCCCGCTGTGCGCGCGGGAGACCGCGAAAAGAAAAAGAAACCGCGACGCTACGTTTACTATTTCGGCGACGGCCATGCAGACGGATCAGGCAGCATGAAACCGCTGCTGGGTGGCAAAGGCGCAAACCTCCACGAAATGACGCGCATCGGTCTGCCTGTGCCGCCGGGATTCACAATCACGACGGAAGTATGCAGTTACTTTTACGATCATAATCGCGCCTATCCCCCGCAGTTGGAGGAGCAAGTCGCAGTGGCGCTGGCGAAAGTCGAGAAATCAGTGGGCAAAAAATTCGGTGACAAAGAGCGGCCGTTGCTGGTTTCAGTGCGCTCCGGCGCGCGCGATTCCATGCCCGGTATGATGGATACAATCCTGAACCTCGGGATGAATGACGACGTCGTCGAGATCGTGGCAAACAAAACCAATAACGCGCGATTCGCCTGGGATTCCTATCGGCGTTTCCTGCAGATGTACGGCGACGTAGTCATGGGCGTTCAGAAACGTCCGAGTGAAGAACACGAGCCCTTCGAGACGGTTATCGAGCATCTAAAGGACGAGCGCTATGGGAAGCACGATTTCCCTGACGTCAGACTGACGGTCGGGGATTTGAAAGAACTCGTGCAGCGTTTCAAAGCGCTGATTAACGAGCGCACCGGGAAATCTTTTCCGCAGGACCCACAGGCACAGCTTTGGGGCGCAATCAGCGCGGTGTTCGGCTCGTGGATGAACGATCGCGCGATTGTTTACCGCCGGAGATACGGTATCCCGCACGAGTGGGGAACGGCCGTAAACATTCAGACAATGGTGTTCGGCAACATGGGAGAAACGAGCGCAACCGGAGTCGCCTTCACGCGTGATCCGGCGACTGGGGAGAAAGTTTTCTACGGCGAGTATTTGATCAACGCGCAGGGTGAAGACGTTGTCGCAGGCGTGCGCACGCCGCATCCCATCGCCGATCTCGCAAAAGAAATGCCCGCAGCCCACAAGGAGCTGATGAAAGTGCGCAGCATCCTCGAGCGTCACTTCAAAGACATGCAGGACCTCGAGTTCACGGTTGAAGAAAATCGTCTCTATATTCTGCAGACTCGCAACGGCAAGCGCACCGGCCACGCCGCTGTCCGCATCGCGGTCGACATGGTCGATGAAAGACTAATCACAAAGAAGGATGCTGTGCGCCGCATCCCGGCCGACTCGTTGGCTCACCTTTTGGCGCCGATCTTCGACCGCGAATCAGCGAAAGCGGCAAAAAAAATCGGCACCGGTTTGGCCGCCGGACCAGGCGCGGCTTCCGGTCACATTGTCTTTAGCGCGGAGGAAGCAGTGCGGCGCGCCGAGAAAGGCGACAAGGTCGTCCTCGCGCGCATCGAAACTTCGCCGGAAGATTTGCGCGGCATGATCGCTGCCGAGGGAATTCTCACCTCGCGGGGCGGTGTTTCGTCGCATGCAGCGTTGGTCGCGCGGCAAATGGGAAAAGTTTGCGTGTGCGGCGCCAGCGAAATTCAGATCGATTACCAAAAACGCATGCTGCGCGCGGACGGCACCGCGCTGGCGCAGGGCGATTACATTTCGATCGATGGAACGGCCGGCGAGGTTTTTGCCGGACAAGTCGCTACTGCGCCCTCGGAAATTGTCCAGGTGCTGATCGATCGCTCGCTCGACGCGAAGAAAAGCGAAACATACCGCGAGTATTCCAAGTTAATGAAATGGACGGATGAGTTCCGCGCGCTCGGCATTCGCACAAACGCGGACACGCCTGAACAAGTGACGAATGCAATCGCATTTGGCGCCGAAGGCGTTGGTCTTTGCCGCACGGAGCACATGTTTTTTGAAGGTGACCGTATCGACGCCATGCGTGAAATGATTCTCGCCGGCACCAAGGACGAGCGCGCACGCGCCGTGGCCAAACTGCTTCCATATCAGCGCGGCGATTTCATTGGCATTTTCACTGCACTAGGAGGTTTGCCCGCCACGATTCGCTTTCTCGATCCTCCGCTGCACGAGTTTCTGCCTAACGATCACGCGCAGCAGAACGAGCTGGCAAACAAACTCGGCGTGCCCGTTGAACAAATTTCTCGCCGTGTTCACGAGCTGCACGAATTCAATCCGATGCTAGGTCATCGCGGTTGCCGCCTCGGGATCACCTTTCCGGAAATTTCCGAGATGCAGGCGCGCGCAATCTTTGAAGCCGCCGCAGAAGTACAAGCCAACGGGATCAGGGTGCATCCAGAAGTTATGATTCCGCTAGTGGGATTTCCACGCGAGTTAAAGCTTCAAATCGACATTGTCCGCCGTGTCGCCGATCAAGTGGCAAGCGAAAGGCAGACAAAGTTCCGGTACCTCGTTGGCACGATGATCGAAATCCCGCGCGCAGCCCTTGTGGCGGACCAGATCGCGCGTGACGCCGAGTTCTTCAGCTTCGGCACGAACGATCTCACGCAGACCACGCTGGGAATGAGCCGGGACGACTCCGGCAGTTTCCTTCCTGCGTACGCAGAGCTCGACATTGTCGATGCAAATCCATTTGCTTCGATTGATCAGAAGGGCGTCGGACGCTTGATGGAAATTACCCGCGACCTCGGACGAAAGACGCGACCAAAAATCAAGCTCGGAATTTGCGGCGAACACGGCGGCGAACCGGCCAGCGTTAAGTTTTGCCATCGGCTCGGACTGGATTACGTGAGCTGCAGCCCATTTCGCATTCCCATTGCGCGATTAGCTGCCGCGCAAGCAGCGCTCGAAACTTAACACGCTTGGTCACATTTCAGGACATCGAGGCGGCTCGAAAACGCATTGCGGATGCGGTTTACTACTCGCCATGCCTGCCCTCGATTCCGCTGAGCGAACTGACGGGGACCGAAATTTTCTGCAAGCTGGATAACTTGCAGCGGACCGGAAGTTTTAAGGAACGCGGCGCACGCAACGCGCTCGCTCAATTGCCGCAGGAACAGCAGAAGCGCGGAGTCATCGCAGCTTCTGCGGGCAATCATGCTCAAGCACTCGCTTATCAGGGCAAGTTGCTCGGCATTCCTGCAACAGTCGTGATGCCAAAGTTCGCGCCGCTTTTGAAAATCACGAATTGTCAGAAGCTCGGCGCGACAGTCGTCTTGCACGGCAGCGACTTCGGCGAGGCGAGAGCGCGCGCGGATGAAATCGCGAAGGAAAAAGGCCTCGCTTACATCGACGGCTATGATGATCCGGCCATCATTGCAGGCCAGGGAACGATGGGCTTGGAAATCGTTGAGCAAATTCCCGATCTTGAGGCGGTGATAATTCCGGTCGGCGGCGGCGGCCTGCTGGCTGGTGTTTCTTTAGCCATCAAAACTTTACGGCCAAAGGTCAAAATCATCGCCGTTGAAGCCGAAAATGTCGCGAGCTTTTCAGCAGCACTCGAAACAGGTAAACCAACGAAAATTGATATGCGTCCGACGCTCGCGGACGGCCTCGCAATTCCAAAGGTCGGTTCGAATGCATTTCAGATCGCAAGACCGCTTGTCGATCTCGTCGTGATCGTCAATGAGGAACAGATCGCGCTGGCGATCCTGCGCTTGATTGAATTGCAGAAGAGCGTCGTCGAAGGCGCGGCTGCCGCGACGCTCGCCGCGTGCATGTCCGGAAAATTGAAGGAGCTTCGCGGAAAGCGTGTGGTTCTCTTGCTTTGCGGCGGCAACATTGATCCGAACGTGCTCAGCCGCGTGATTGAGAGCGGTTTGGTCGCGGACGGTCGCCTTGGCCGATTCACTGCGGTGATCAGCGATCGTCCCGGCGGCCTCGCAGATTTGGCTGCGCAAATCGCTTCGACCGGGGCAAGCATCAAGCAAGTGGTGCACGATCGCGCTTTTGCCAGCTCGGATGTCTCGGCCGTGAACGTTCTATGCCCAGTCGAAACGCGGGATCATAAACATCTCGCCGAACTGCGCGCGCTACTGAAAAGCCGCGGTGTTGAAACATACGACGCGAACTAATTCAATGTGGGAGCAGCCTTGGTGCTGCGAACTCGTCGGGACACTGAGGTCCCTCCCACATTTGCAAAGTTGAAGCGCGCGTCACGATCCGTAATCTCCTCCAATGCAGACGCGCGAACAAAATGTCGATCTGAATTCATTCGCGCGTCGCCACATCGGCCCGAGCGAAGCGGAAGTAGCCCAGATGCTGGGAGAGGTCGGCTTCGAGAATCTCGATTCGCTGATTGACGCCGCTGTTCCAAAAAACATTCGCCTGGATCGGCAACTTAAGTTGCCCGAAGCGAAATCGGAAGCCGAAGCGCTCGCTGAACTCCGCGCGATTTCCAGGAAGAACAAGGTGGCTCGCTCGTTTATTGGCGCCGGTTACTACGACTGCATTACGCCACCGGTTATCCAGCGAAACATTCTCGAAAATCCTGGCTGGTACACCGCTTACACGCCGTATCAGGCCGAAATCGCGCAGGGCCGGCTCGAAGCGCTACTCAATTTTCAGCAGATGATCATCGACCTGACGGCACTCGACATCGCGAACGCGTCACTGTTGGACGAAGCCACAGCTGCCGCGGAAGCGATGTCGCTTTGTCACGCCGCCGTTCCAAACCGGAAAGTGTTCTTTGTCGCCGATAATTGTCACCCACAAACAATCGCCGTCGTTCAGACACGCGCGAAGCCGCTCGGCATTGAGATCAAGACCAGCGATTACTCGCGTTTTCAATTCAACGACACGATTTTCGGCGCTCTCATTCAGTATCCCGCCACCGATGGCGTGATTTACGATTACGCCAAATTTGTCAGGCAAGCGCATGATACCGGTGCACTTGTTGTTGTCGCGACGGACATTTTAGGGCTGACATTACTGAAACCGCCGGGCGAGTTCGGCGCCGATGTCGCGGTCGGGAATACGCAGCGATTGGGCGTTCCCCTGGGATTTGGCGGCCCGCACGCGGCATACTTTGCTACGCGCGATCAATTCAAGCGTCACATGCCCGGCCGGCTCGTTGGGGTGTCACACGACGCTGAAGGCCGGCCGGCTTACCGCCTTGCGTTGCAAACACGAGAGCAACACATCCGTCGCGATAAAGCGACCAGCAACATCTGCACGGCGCAGGTTCTTCTTGCTGCGATCGCATCAATGTATGCGGTTTATCATGGGCCGAAAGGTCTGCGTGCCATCGCCGAGCGCGTTCATCGCCTCACGAGCCAACTCGCAGACGGTCTGCAGGCCCTCGGCTGCACAATTGCGCACAAAAATTTCTTCGACACAATTCGGGTGGAAGTTGAATCAAGCGAAGTCATCTTGGAGCACGCTGCAAAAGCCGGCTGCAACCTGCGCGCGTTCGGCCCGTGCGCGGTCGGCATTTCATTCGACGAAACGACGACACCGCGAGACATCGAACTGCTAATGTCGATCTTTCGCGGCACGACTGTCCGCGATTTTGCCGATGAAGAATTAGGAGAGCCGCCAATCCGCATTCCGCATTCCGTATTGCGCAATTCCCAGTTCCTCACACATCCGATCTTCAACACGCACGATACCGAGACAGAAATGCTGCGTTACCTCAAGAAGCTTGAGTCGCGCGATCTGTCGCTGACCACGTCGATGATTCCGCTCGGCTCATGCACAATGAAACTCAACGCCACCGCGGAGATGTTTCCGATCTCGTGGCCCGAGATTTCCAAGCTGCATCCTTTCGCGCCTCCCGATCAAACGGCAGGCTACAAGGAAATTTGCCAGCAGCTCGAGGAGTGGCTAGCCGAGATTACCGGGTTCGCCGCTATTTCATTGCAGCCCAATGCTGGATCGCAAGGTGAATTCGCAGGTCTGCTCGCGATCCGGGAGTATCACGCATCGCGTGGTGAAGCGCATCGTAACGTTTGTCTGATCCCAACTTCGGCGCATGGAACGAATCCAGCCAGTGCGATCATGGCCGGGTTCAAAGTTGTTTCGGTCGCATGTTTGAAAGATGGCGATATCGATCTCGCCGATCTGCGCGCCAAAGCAGACCAACACACGCGCGACCTCGCCGCACTGATGGTCACCTATCCATCAACGCACGGCGTTTTCGAGCCAACGATCCGCGAAATCTGCGACATCGTGCACGCGCACGGCGGACAGGTTTACATGGACGGCGCGAACATGAATGCGCAGGTCGGTCTTTGCCGCCCCGGTGATTACGGCGCGGACGTTTGCCATTTGAATTTGCACAAAACATTTTGCATCCCGCACGGTGGCGGCGGTCCGGGTGTGGGACCGATCGGCGTGGCCAAACATCTTGCGCCATTTCTGCCGCGGGAATTCATTCTCGATCCGATAACAGGCAAAATTCTTTTCGGGGAAGGCGATCGTGGAAAACGACCGCCCTATGGCAATGGATTAAACTATCATTCCGGTGGCGGCAAAGCAGGCAATATCGCAGCCGCCCCTTACGGCAGCGCCAGCATCCTGACAATCACGTGGATGTACATCCGCATGATGGGCGCCGAGGGATTGAAACGGGCGAGCGAGGTTGCGATTCTAAACGCGAACTACGTCGCAAAGCGGCTCGACCGCTTCTTTCCGGTGCTTTTTAAAGGTAAACACGGCCTCGTCGCGCACGAATGCATCATCGATCTTCGCCAATGGAAAAATGCCGGCATCGAAGTCGAAGATGTGGCAAAGCGTTTGATGGATTACGGCTTTCACGCCCCGACGGTTTCCTGGCCGGTCGCCGGAACAATGATGATCGAACCGACCGAAAGCGAACCGAAGCATGAACTCGATCGATTCTGCGACGCAATGATCTCGATCCACGCGGAGATGCAATCAATCGCGACCGGAAGACAAGATCGCCAAAATAACGTGCTCAAGAACGCGCCTCACACGGCGCGACAAGTCGCGTCCGACAAATGGGACCGCCCTTATTCACGCGAAGAAGCAGCTTTTCCCGCGCCTTGGACGCGCGAACACAAATTCTGGCCCGCCGTCGCGCGCATCGACAACGTTTATGGCGACCGCAATCTGTTTTGTTCCTGTCCGCTGGTCGAAGACTTTGATGGAAAAAATAGTTAGGCATTCCTCGACTTCACTTGGAATCCTAAACCACAGATTCGCAATACAGAGGACCACTGCGGGGAGCACAGGCTGCTAGCCTGCCTTTGCGGCAGCCTTCCGAAAAGCCACTTCGCACGTTCGGGCTGCCGACGACAACAGGCTGGCAGCCTGTGCTCTCCAGAATGTGCAATTCGCGCTCGTGAACGCGCTACCCTTCAGGCGCGAGCTCGGGGGCGGCCACCACGCGTGTCGGAACGAGGCGCAACGCGCTGCCATTTGTTTCCCTTGCCGCCGCGGCACCTTGTTCGTGGTATTCGGCATCGCTGTTTACCTGCCAGAGATCGTAAAGCTTTGTGTCGGCCAGAATATTTTCCACGCCCAACATTGCCGTCATCATGGCGTGGTCCTGATTGTTGTATTTGTGCATGCCATTGCGGCCGACGAGATGCAGGTTCGGATAACGATGGTCTAGTTCCTCGCGAACAGTGGCGACGTGCCGCGCGTAATCATCGTCGTAAACCGGATACGCTTTCTTCTGTCGAACTACGCAGCCATCAACAAAATCACCTTTCTTTGCTAGACCGATCTGAATCAGTTCGCGTTCGGCCAGTTCAATCAAATCACTGTCGCTCGAGTTCCACAGACCATCGTGTTCGAAGCAGAAATACTCGAGACCGTAGCAGACCTTATCCTGTTCGGGCACCATCTCCGGTGACCAGGAACGGAAGTTTTGGACGCGCCCGACCTTCACACTTGGATCGTGAATATAGATCCAGTTGTCATCGAACATCTTTCGATCTTTCAAAATCAACATCACAGTGAGGAAGTCGCGGTACCTGAGACTTTCGGCTGCGCGTTTAGTTCGCTCACTAACAGCAGGCGATAGGCCGCACACCAGGGGGCGCATCGGCGCAGATGAAATGACGTGTTCCGCCTCGATGGTTTGGGCTTCCCCGCGTTGATCTTTGTATTCAACCATCCAATTGCCGGATGTTTCGTCGTAAGAACACCGAGTCACTCTGCGGCCCATTTCCAGCCTTCCGCCTAGCGCCTTCATCTTTTCTGCGCATGCCTCCCACATCATGCCGGGACCTCTACGCGGGTAACGGAACGAATTGATCAGCGTCTTGATGACTTTGCGGCGATCGCCATTGTACCGCTGCGGAATGAGCGCGTTCTTGATCGCGCTGCCCAGCGAAAGTCCTCTGATCCGCTGTGCGGCCCAGTCTGCAGAGATTTCTTTGCAGCTCATTCCCCAAACTTTTTCGGTGTAGCTTTTGAAGAATGTGTTGAAGAGCCGTTTGCCGAATTGGTTGCTCACCCACTCTTCGAAATTCCGTGGGTTCCGCACGGGAAACAGACGTGCTTTTAACCAGGAAAGCACGCACAGAGTCGATTTGAAAACACCCAGCTTCAGCAGCGCTTCAAACGGCTTCAGCGGGTACGAATAAAACTTGCCGCCGTAAAAAATGCGCGACGAACGCGGCCGCACGAGCATGTCGTTTGGCAAAATTTCTGTCCACAGATCCTCCACTGCTTTGGATTTGGAGAAGAATCGGTGGCCGCCGATATCGAAATGAAAACCCTTATAGGTGACGGTGCGGGAAATTCCGCCCACGTAAACAGGATCCGCTTCCAAGACAACGACATCTACCGACTCTTTTGAGAGAAGATAGCCAGCCGTGAGACCTGCCGGTCCCGCACCGATAATGGCGACTTTTGTTTTCATCTTTTATTACGCAACCCAGTTGCCCCGCATGAAATTCCAAACGTACCAGCCCTGTACGCATAACCCAGCAGCGCTGAGCAACGCTACTGCCGCGATGCCGAAAGCCCCTGCAAACATCGGCGGCGTGCGAAATTGACGCAGAAAATTCAAAAACGCCAGCACGATCAAAGCGTGGACGGCAAACTCGTAGCGAAGCATGCTTTCCATATCGACGCAGGCGACTCCGCTGACGGAGAGGTAGTAGATCGCAGCCGCGCAGAAATAGATCCCGATGCGCGTCGGCAGCCCCGCTCGACGTCGAATCGCTGGAAGCAGTTCGCAAAGCGCGATGCTGACTAGAAGCAGAGCGCCCAGCGTCATCGATATTTGGCTCGCTTCCGTCGGATTATTCAGAGCCGGAACTAGCCAGCGATAACTGCCAGGCTTAAACACCGCCAAATAATCGGGAACAATCCCCCAGTCGGCTGCCTGTGTGAGCATATAGATGTTCCATTGACCCCAGCGGAGTTGAGAGTAAACGAAGAATCCGACGGCGCCGCACGCCGCGATCAGAGTCATACCGATCGCTGCGCTATTCTTCCGAAGCCACTCGCGTGGCTCAAACAAACTGCGCCACCCAGTTTCAAATGCCGAGCGCACCACCGGAAAAGCGGCGCATACAAGTCCAACAATTCGCGTTGCCGACATCACGATACCGTGCGCCGCTGCCCAAAATTTCGCGGACCTCCCTTCCGCAGTGCTCCAATAGATAAAGCCAAGCAGTGTCATCAAAAATAGTGATTCGGAATAACCGGCGAC
>Ga0209056_10002422_pt1 | contig 20115 bp, 17 predicted proteins | sample GraSoiAngelo_114_FD_185876 | JGI IMG/M metagenome (GOLD analysis project Ga0209056, IMG submission 185876) | Grasslands soil microbial communities from the Angelo Coastal Reserve, California, USA - 14_0903_13_40cm (SPAdes) (version 2) | ecosystem: Environmental > Terrestrial > Soil > Grasslands...
GCGGCGCCAAGCCCGAGGTGGTGGGCGAGGGCGCCCACGTCGCGCGCTGGATCTCCGGGATCGCCGCGCGTCCCGCCGTGGCGCGGGGGATGGCGGTGCCGGAGGTCTAGCGCGCTCGCCGGGGCGCTACGCGTGTCGGCGCCGCGTCGGCCCCCGCTGCCCGGTCGGGTGCGCCCACGCCGACGCGCCGAAGCGCTCCGGACGCGCCGGCGCAGCCGAGGCGCGCGGCGGACGAGGTGTGCCCCGGCGTGCGGAGGGCGGCGCGCCGGGCTGCCCCTGATGCGGCTTCTCGCGCGGCGCGGGCCGCGGCCGCGGCGCGTACGCGCGCTCGTGCGGCGCCCGCGGCGGCGGAGCGCCGAGCTGCGGCCGTGAGGCGCCAGGCGCCGGGCGGCTCCGCTCGACCCCGCGCGGCGGGGAAGGCGGCGCCGGCCGCGCGCGCTCCGTGTGGCGCGGGACGGCGGGTGGCGCCGGACGTTCGGGGGGGCGCGCTCGACCCGCGCCCGTCGGGGCCTGCGGCGTTCCGTGCGGGCGCGGCTGGCCCACATCCGGACGCTCGCCGCGCGTGTGCTGCGATGGCGGCGCGGGACGCGCCCCCGCCTGGCCCGGCCGGCGGCGCTCGGCTCCCGGCGGCGGCGGTGGGGTCGCGCGCCCGCCGAGCGAGGCCTGATGGCCGCCGCCCTGCGACCGCGGCGCGTGCACGAGCCGGGGCGGCGGGGTCGCGCTCGATGGCGGGTTGAGCCCTGCGGCGCGCAGGTGGTGCGAGGGATCCTGCGGCGGACGCGTCGCCACCACGGGCCGCGCATGCACCGCCTGCGGCGGGCGGATCGCGTGGCCTTCCTTCGGGACCAGGCTCGCCGGGGTCGGCTTCACGCCGAGGTGTCCGTGGATCGGACGGAGACGTTGCACGTCGGCCGCCGCCAGGCGCACGTGCTCGACGTGCCCGCGACCGAAGTGGTCACGATTGACCGCGATCACCGCGTTGTGCACGTGCGTGTTCTGGAAGACCGTCACGTTGCGCACGTTCACGTAGGTGTTGTGCTGGATGACGACGTTGTTGACGATGCGCGGGCCGCCCCAGCCGCCCCACCAGCACCTCCCGGCGAAGCCGACCGGGCCCCACCACGGGATGACCGGCTCGCCGAAGCCGAGCGCCACCCAGCTCACGAACGGGAAGCCGACGCCCACCGACACCCCGACGCCCGGCGCGCCGAAGAACGAGACCAGCGCGGGCGCGTACACGGGTGCCACCACGACCGGCCCCGGCGCCCAGCCCCAGAAGCCGTCTCCATACACCCAGCGGCCGTAGTGGTACGGCGCCCAGCCCCACGGCGCGTCGTCCACCCACGTCCAGCCGTAGTTCGGGTCGAAGATCCAGCGGCCGGTCGAGTACGGTGCCCAGTCGGGCGGCACGTCGTGGGGCACCCACACGTGGCCGTAACGCGGCGTCTCGCGCCAGTCGCCGTTGCGATCGAGATCCTCGGCGCCCGTGACCTCGGGGGAGACGTAGCGCGCGCTGGGTGACGGCCCGCCCTCGTGCCCCGAGCGGTCGAGGTTCCAGCGGTCCCACTCGTCGGGGTCGGGCGCGGCGTTGGCGGTGAGCTGCGGCGTGTCGCTACCCTCCAGCACCACCTGCTTGTCGGGGCCGACGTCGGTGGCCTCGCCGTTGGCGGGAGTGAGAGTCGCCTGGCCACCGCGGCGGGTCGAGAAGGTGGTGCGGTCCTGGTCGACGTCGATGCGGTAGTAGCCGGGGCGCTCGATGGTGAAGGCGCCGTTCGGCGTGTCGACCTCGATCGCCTGGCCTTGCGGGAGACGGCGTGCGTCGACCGCGGCGTGGCCTGCGGTCAGCTTGAACTGCTGGAGGTCGGACTCGAGGGACTCGACACCCAGCTCGGTTCCGGCGCCGGCGCGCAGGAAGGCGGCGGGGCCGACCTGGAGCTCGAGGTTGGCGTTGTCGCCGGTGTAGAGGGAGTCGCCCGCGGCGAGCGGAGTGTTCACCTTCGCGGGGGCCCAGTCCTCCGCGCCGGGGCGCCAGAACGAGACCTCGCCGTCCGCGAAGCTGAGCCGTGGCGGCGTGGGCCCCGCCCCGCGCGGGATCGCCGCCCCGACACCGGGTGCCCGGCCGACCAGCGCCACGAGAAGCGCCAGAGCCGTCGTCGCGAGCCGTTTACCCCCCATCGTCGTGCTCTCCTCTCCGCGCCAACGCGCGAGGTCCGGCCTGAAACAGACTGCCTGGGATGCGGTTACGCCTGGGGCAAGGGTCGGTCGTCGCCACGGGTTGGGCGAAGTCGTGAGAAGGGCCGCTGCCTCGGTGGGCAGGGAGTGCTGCGAGATTGCGCAGCCGTGCGCTGCCCCAGGGGTGGAGGGTCCGGTGCGACGAAGCTGCGGCGCTGGCCGCGGACTTGCTCATATGCGGTGCGTCGGGAGAACGCGATGCTGATCGGAGTCATGCAGCTGCTCTTCGCTTGGGCGACGGTGGCCGCGGCGCTCGGCGTGATCGCCCGCATTCGCTGACGCACACGCCGCGCGGCGCTCGCCACGCGCCTCCACACAGCGTCTTACCACGAGACGAGGGTCAAGTCCCGCTCTCCGGCGGTCCGAAGAAGGCCAGCTAGGACGGCAGCGCGGCCTCGTCGCGGAGGCCGAGGGCGATCACCCCGGCCAGGACGAGCCAACCCGCGAGGAGGGCGAGCCCGCCGGCGAAGCCGTCCGTGTGCTCCTTCACGAGCCCGACCAGGTAGGGTCCGAGGAACCCGCCCAGGTTCCCGACCGAGTTGACGAGCGCGATCGCGCCCGCGGCCGCGCTCCCGCTCGCGAAGGTGGCCGAGCGCGCCCAGAACGGTCCGAGCGCGCTCCACATCCCGAGCGCGCCGAGCGAGAGCGCGAGCAGCGACACGATGGGCGCCATCACGCTCCCGCTCACGACCAGCCCTGCGGCGCCGATGAAGGCCGGCCCCGCCAGGTGCCAGCGCCGCTCCTGACGCCGATCCGAGTGCGCGCCGACGACCACCATGCCGATCGCCGCCGCCAGGTACGGCACCATCGACACGACACCCACCGCGAAGTCCCCGAGCCCGCCGAAGCCCCGGATGATCTGAGGGATCCAGAAGCTCACGCCGTAGAGTCCGCACACGAGCGCGAAGTAGAGGAGCGCGAGCATCCACACGCGCCCGTGCGCGAGCGCCTGCGTCACGCTGTAGCGGTGCCGCTCCGCGCGCTCGGCGTGCTCGCGCCGCATGCGCTCCGAGAGCCACGCGCGCTCCGCGGGCGCGAGCCAGTCGGCCTCCTCGGGGCGATCGGTCAGGTAGACGAGCACGGCGAGGCCGAACGCCACCGCCGGCAGGCCCTCGAGGAGGAAGAGCCACTGCCAGCCCGCAAGCCCGCCGCGGCCGCCAAGCTGCTCGAGGATCGTGCCCGAGATCGGCCCGCCCACCACGCCCGCCATTGCGGTCGCGGTCATGAAGCGCGCCACCGCGCGCGCCTGCTCGGCGGCCGGGAACCAGTACGTGAGGTAGAGGATCATGCCGGGGAAGAAGCCCGCTTCGGCGGCGCCCAGGAGGAAACGGAGGGCGTAGAAGCTCGTCGCGCCGCGCACGAGCATCGTCGCCGCCGAGATGACGCCCCAGGAGATCATGATGCGCGCCATCCACACGCGCGCGCCCACCCGGTGCATGATCAGGTTGCTCGGCACCTCGAAGAGGAAGTAGCCGATGAAGAAGATGCCCGCGCCGAGGCCGTAGACGGTGTCCGTGAAGCCCAGGTCCTGCCGCATCTGGAGCGCCGCGAAGCCGACGTTGATGCGGTCGAGGTAGGCGACCACGTAGAGGACGAACATGAAGGGGATCAGGCGGCGGGTCACCTTCGCCAGGACGGCCGCGGCGAAGGCGGGGTCGTGGTCGTCGGCGGGCGTCAGCGCGGGCTCCTAGGAGTCGGCCTCCTAGTGCACCGCGCGGCCGGGCGTGGGGGTGGCCTCCGCGTCGTAGCCGTGCGAGAGCACGACGTGGTAGGCGGCGATGCGGTCGGTCTCGGTCTCGGAGATGAACTCGAACATGTACTCGTCCTCCGCCTCGCCCGCCACGCCCTGCACATAGGTGATGTCGCTCGGCGTCACGACGATCTCGCCCACCAGCGTCTTGCCCCGGATGAGCTGCACGACGCGGGTGTCATCCCCCTCGACGGCGAAGTGCCAGTGGAGATCGTCGTCGTCGTAGAGCACGACCTCGGGCGTGCCGGCGCGCAGGATGCAGTTCGGGTGCGCCTGGAGCCAGGTCCAGAAGGCCTGAAAGGAGAGCGTCGCGGCCGCGTGCTCGATGTGCTTGTGGGACGCCATAGCAGCTCCATGCTAACGCTCGCGCGCCGCGTTTGCCATCGGCCCTCCTTGACTTCCGGGCGGCTTCGGAGCGATCCCGGCCCGGATGGCGCTCCTCGACCGCTTCCGGCTGACGGACAGGGTCGCGCTGGTGACCGGCGCCGGGCGCGGCATCGGGCAGGCGATCGCGCTCGCCTTCGCCGAGATGGGTGCCGACGTGGTGTGCGCGGCGCGCACGGAGAAGGAGATCGAGGCGACCGCCGCGCGGGCGCGCGGCTTTGGCCGGCGCGGGCTCGCGGTCCGCTGCGACGTGACCGACCCGGCCGAGCTCGAGCGGCTCGCGGGGCGGACGATGGCGGACTTCGGCCGCATCGACCTGCTGGTCAACAACGCGGGGGGCTTCCCGCCCATGCCGTTCCTCGACACGGATCTGCCGTCGTGGGAGTGGTGCTTCAGATTCAACCTGACGTCGGCGTTCGTGCTCACGCGCGCCTGCCTCCCGCACATGCTCGCGCGCGACGGGGGGGCCGTGCTGAACGTCTCGTCCGCGGCGGGGCGCATCGTGCGCAAGGGCTTCGTCGCCTACGGCACGGCGAAGGCGGCGCTCTCGTTCATGACCAAGCAGCTCGCCGCCGAGTTCGCGCCGCGCGTGCGCGTGAACGCGCTCGCGGTGGGCGCGGTGGAGACGTCGGCGCTGCGGCCGTTCCTGACCGACGAGATCCGAAGCCAGATGGAGTCGATGACGCCCATGCGCCGGATCGGATCGGTGGAGGACGTGGCGCTCGCCGCGCTCTGGCTCTGCTCGCCGGCCGGTGGCTGGGTCACGGGCAAGGTGGTCGAGGTGGACGGCGGCACCGAGTCGACCAACTGGCCGTTCGACTAGGGGTCAGCCTCCTAGATGCCCTACCGCGTGATCCAGTGGAGTACCGGGAACGTGGGGCGCTTCGCGCTCCGCTGCATCATCGGACACCCGGAGCTCGAGCTGGTGGGCGTCTGGGTGTCGAGCGCAACGAAGGCGGGGAAAGATGCGGGCGCGCTGTGCGGGGCGGGGCCGGTGGGCGTGCGCGCCACCACCGACGCCGAAGCGCTGCTCCGCCTCGACGCCGACTGTGTCTGCTACACCGCGACGGCGGACCTCCGGCCGTTCGAGGCGGTCGAGGACATCTGCCGCATCCTCGCGTCGGGGAAGAACGTGGTGTCCAGCTCGGTCGTCCCGCTCGTGCACCCGCGCTCGTTCTTCCCCGAGGTGCGCGACAAGCTCGAGGACGCGTGCCGCGCGGGCGGGACGTCCTTCCTCACGTCGGGGATCGACCCGGGATTCGCGAACGACCTCCTGCCGCTCGTGCTGTCGGGGCTCAGCGAGCGCTGGGAGGAGGTGCGCATCCTCGAGATCATCAACTACGCGACCTACGACCAGCCGCAGGTGCTGTTCGAGACGATGGGATTCGGCAAGCCGCTCGATCACACGCCGCTCTTGCTTGCGCCCGGGTCGCTCACCTTCGCGTGGGGTGGAACGATCCGGCTCCTGGCCGACGGGCTGGGCGTCGAGCTGGAGGACATCCGCTCCGTGTACGAGCGCCGGCCGGCCGCGCGGTCGATCCGTATCGGCGCGCACACGGTTCAGCCCGGGACGATGGCCGCGCTCCGCTTCGAGGTGCAGGGGATCGTCGGCGGGCAGCCGGCGATCGTGGTGGAGCATGTGACCCGGCTCGACGATGAGCTCGCACCGGAGTGGCCGCAGGGCAGGGGAAGCTACCGGGTGGTGATCAAGGGGACGCCGTCGATGCAGTGCGAGCTCGAGTTCGCGGACGAGACGGGCGACCACGCGGTGGGCGGGGTGCTGCTCACCGCGACGCGGATCGTGAATGCGATTCCGGCGGTGTGCGACGCGCGGCCGGGCTTGCTGTCGGTGCTGGACCTGCCGCTCGTGACGGGGCGGGGGCTTCGGCATCCCCCATTTTTGTCGCGGCCCCTCACCCGCTCGGGTGAGTAGCCGCGAGTCGAAGTCCGTGTTGACGATGTGCTTTCGCGCGACAGCGTCTGACCAGGAGCGTCGGGCGCGCGCGCCTGCGAACGCGCGAAGGAGAGAGCGCACATGAATCTGCCTTGTACGCCTCGGGTGATCGCCACGCTGCTCGCCGTCGGGCTCGCGATTCATCCAGGGCTCGCTCGCTCAGCGGACGTCTTCGTCTCCGCGGAACGGGTGGTCCCGAGCGAGCGCGTGGCCGAAGGCGTCGCGCTGCGCGACGTGACGGTCGACGGCGGCGTCGTGTCCGGTGTCCTCGCCAACACGTCGGGCAAGGTGCTGCGCGACGTGCAGCTGCTGATCCAACACGACTGGCGGTGGCGGAGCGAGTTCCGGCCCGGCGAGGACAATCCCAGCCGCGCGGTGTACTACGTCGTCCCCGAAGAGATTCCGCCGGGCGGCCAGACGAAGTTCACGTATCGCACCGACCCGCCGCTGCCCGAGCGGAGTGACGGACACTTCGACACGTCGGTGCGGGTGGTCGGCTTCGTCGAGGTGAGTGGGGCCCGCTGAGACGGTTGCCAGGCTCCGCCGACACGGCGGGCCCTGATCCGGAGCCTGGGCCAAGGAGGCAGCTTTCGCATGCGGAGCAACGGCATCCGATGTCGATCCATCTGCGCGCTGCTGCTCGCGAGCTCCGTGCTGGGTGCGGACGCCCAGCCGGGCGTCTTGCGGCTGCGGCGCATGGTGGTCGTCGGCGACAGCCTGCTCGCCGGCTTCGGTTCGGGCGGCTTCGTCGGCGTCGGGCGTCCCGGTCAGGTGGACGGCGCCCCCGCCTTCATCGCGCGCCGGGCGCACGTCCGTCTGCCCTTGCCCTTCATGGACGCGCCGGGCGTCCCGCCGCCGCTGGTGATCGTGGACGCCAACCGCAACGGCGTGCTCGACCGGGGCGAGGTGCGGCGCACGAGCGACGGCCTCGGCTTCCGCGCCGACCCGGACAGGACCGCGCGCAACCTCGCCGTGCCGGGCGAGGACACCGGGAGCGTGTTCGAGACGATCGCCGCGCAGGACATCGCCGGCGAGCTCGTCACGGGCGACGTGAAGGGCCGCGACGTGCTCAAGTTCCTGATCCTCGGCCTGCCGCTCCGCGCCGAGCCGGTGTCGCAGGTGAGCCGCGCGCGCGAGCTCCATCCGAGCTTCCTTCTGGTCTGGATCGGGAACAACGACGTGCTCGACATGGCGACCGACACGAATCCCGGCGCGGTGACGCTCACGCCGCAGGAGTTCGGGGGCCGCTTCCGCGCGTTGCTCGACGCGCTGGCCGACACGCAGGCCGGCATGGCGGTCGCAAACCTCCCCGATCCGACGGGCATCGCGGCCCTGCGCCGCGCGGCCGGGGAAGTGGCGAGCTGTCGCGCGGCGGACGGCACGACTCAGCCGGTCGCCGCGGACGACCTCCTCTCGATCGACCTCGCCCCCGACCGGCTGCCCACGCCCCCGTGCTCCAAGGTACTGAACGGTGCGGAGCGTGCCCAGGTGCGGACCAAGGTGAGCGCGTTCAACGACGAGATCGCGGCGGCCATTGCGGACACGGAGCAGAGGCGCGGCGTGACGATCGCGCCGGTCGACGTGTTCGCGGCCGTCGATCAGCTGGGCGCGAGCGGCGTCGACCTGAATGGCGACGGCACGCCGGACCTCACCACGCGCTACCTGGGCGGCATCTTCAGCCTGGACGGCATCCACCCGACGCGGACCGGCAACGCGCTCATCGCCAACACCTTCATCGACGCGATCGACGCCCGCTTCGGCGAGTCGATCCCGCACGTGGACGTCGCGCAGGTGGCGGCGCGTGACCGGCTCGCCCACAGCCGCTTCCGTCCCGCGGGCGAGGTGCCCTTCGGGGTGATCGGCGACAGCGAGGGCGACGACCTGGAGGCGTTCTTCACGAGGACGTTCGCGCGGATCGAGGACGGGATCGACGACCTGCGGCGGCGGCTCGAGCGGCTGTTCTAGGCGGTGGGGTCTCCGAGCAAGGCGCCGATCACGTGGACGTTGAACTGTGCAAGGGCGCTGGGCTAGGGTCCCCACAATGGAGCTCAGGGGCAGCTGCAACGGGTGCGGCGCCTGCTGCAAGGTCCTGGTCCTCGAGCAGTCGCCGGAGGAGGTCCGGCAGATGGCCGCTTTGACGCGCGTCCTCGGCATCCCCTCCGACCACATCTTCGCCGCCGAGCACTGGCGTCCGCTGACGCGCGAGGAGGCGACGGCGCTGAACCCGTTCTACACGAGCCGGCTCCCCGCCGACGCGCATCTCTACACCTGCGACCGGCTCGGCGCGGACGGTCGCTGCACCGTGTACGAGGAGCGGCCGCTCGTCTGCCGCGGCTACCCGTGGTACGACCGGCCGCCGCGCGAGATGCCGCTCGCCGACCCGGAGTGCGGCTACGCGGTCGACCTGCCGGGCTGCCCCGGGTGACCTGCCCGGTGCCGGCGGCGCTCGACTGGGGCTCCTCCTTGACCGGCCCGCCGTAGCGCGATACCGGCGCCAAGCCCGAGAGCCGCAATGTCCTCGCCCAGCAGGAGGTCGCTCGCATGGACTACCGTGGCCTGATCACCGTCGTCACGGGCGCCTCGACCGGCATCGGCCGCGAGACCGCCCTCGAGCTCGCGCGGCGGGGCGCCACCGTCATCGGCATCGCACGCAGCGCCGAGAACCTGGCGCGTCTCGGGGAGAGCGCCCGCGGGCTTTCCGGGACGATGGAGACGGCCAGGGCCGACGTGAGCGACGCCGAGGCCATCACGGCGACGCTGCGCGGCCTGGAGCAGGCGCACGGGCGCATCGACGTCCTCGTGAACAACGCGGGGACCGGGGCCTACAAGCCCGCCGTCCGCATGACGGTTCCCGAGTTCGAGTCGATCATGCGCACCAACTACCTGGGCGCCGTCGCCTGCACCCTCGCGGTCCTGCCCGGGATGCTCGGCCGGCGGAGCGGGCACATCGTCAACGTCTCCTCACCCTCGGCCTTCTCGCCACCCGCCGGGCAGACGGCGTACGCCGCCTCGAAGGCCGCCCTGGACGCCTTCTCGGAGTCCCTGCTGCTCGAGGTACGGGATCAGGGCATGCGCGTTTCGATCGTGTACCCGGGTCACGTCATCACGCCGCTCACGCTCGAGCAGTTCAAGGGCCAGCCCATGCCTCCCAGGTTCGTCTGCATGGACGCCGCCCGCGTCGCGGCCGGCGTCCTGGAGGCACTCGAGAGCGCCACGTTTCGCGTCTACCTGCCCTGGTTCGTCGGGCTGACCCCGCTCGTCAAGAGCTTCGCGCCGGAGTTCGTCCGGCGCCAGACGCTTCGCGCGCAGCCGCTGACCCCGTCGTGAGCGCGCGCGGATGGGGGGGAGCCGCGTAGCGGGTAGGAGCGGCCGCGACAAGTGAGGATGGCGTGGCAGAGTGGGTGACTTCCATCGGGCCCGGAAGATCTGTGGCCTTGACCTCTCCGGTCGAGGGCGTGCATCATCGTACGTTGCCGGCCCAGGCGGTGAGGTCGGCTCCATTTCACAGGCAGGGACCGTGCTCGTCGGGCGGGGCGTCCGGGTCGCGCGCGGGGGCACCGAGACGTCGGGGAAAGATGAGGATGGGCGGCTAGAGGTAGGCCATGGCACACGAGGCACATCTGCGCCGGTCACCCGCACTGGCGGACGTCCCGGTCATCCTCCCGACGGCCAGGGCCGCGCGCGCGATCGCGTGAGGGGGAGAGAAGCGATGGCGTCCGAGCGTCCCGTGGCTCCGGTCCTCGTCGTCGAGGACGATGAGGGAGTGCGCGGAGCGTTCGCGGCCCTGCTCGCGAGCGAGGGCTACCGCGTGATGGAGGCAGCGGACGGGCTGGAAGCGCTCGAGCTGCTGCGCGCCGCCGAAACGCTACCCTGCCTGATCTTGCTGGACCTCATGATGCCGCGCATGAGCGGCTGGGACTTCTGCGCGGTGCAGAAGCGCGACGAGAGGCTGCTCTCCATCCCCGTGGTCGTCGTCTCCGCCGATCCGCTCGCAGCGCGCGCGACGCGTATGGGGGCGGCGGCCGTTCTCCAGAAGCCTGCCGATCCGGAGCAGCTGCTGGAGCTGGTCAAGCGACATCGAGCGGGATGAGCTGACGCGGACGTGGGCGACGTCCTCGGACAGCACACTAGGAGCGTGATCCAAGACTGGTGCCGAGCGAGGCGAACAGAGCGCGAGCGAGAGCGGCAAGCGCAGCGACGACCGACGAGGCGTAGGTTTTCCTACGCCGCAGGAGGGAGGAGCGAGCACGCCGCTCGCAGCCGCGCTCCGTTCAGCCGGTAGCAGTCTTGGGTCACGCTCCTAGTACGAGCCGCTCAGCCAGTAGCAGTAGTTCGGGTCGTAGTAGGGCGAGTAGGGGTCGCAGTACGGAGAGTAATACGGATGGGGCGGGTACGCGTAATAGTAATACGGGAAGATGAACGGGCTCCCGAAGGCGACGAAGCCGTTGCCGAAGAAGAAGGGTCCGTGGTGGAAGCCGTGACGGAAGAAGGGACCGCCGTGGAAGCCTCCGTGGAAGTGACCGAAGTGGCCGCCGAAGCGACCGCCGCCGAAATGCCCCCCGCCAAAGTGGCCAGAGCCGCCGCCGAAGTGTCCGCCCCCACCGAAGTGTCCGCCGCCACCGAAGTGTCCGCCGCCACCGAAATGCCCGCCGCCACCGAAGTGCCCGCCGCCACCGAAGTGTCCGCCGCCACCGACGTGCCCACCACCGCCGCCGTGCCCGCCGTGGCCCATACCGATCGCGTGCGCAACGCCGCCGGGGAGCGAGAGCGTCAGGAGGGTCGCGAGGCAAAGAGCCGCGGAGGAGGCCAGCGGTCCGCGAATCGCCGCGAACTTCACGAAGCGAGTTTGGTCGCGGCGTAGCCCCGGGTCAAGGGCCTCCCCGTCGATCGCGCAGGACGCCAGGCTGGCGGGTGCCGGCGCGCGCCCCGGGGTGACGGTGCGGGCCCCGCCCAGCTGGACGCCGTGGAGAGCATGTTCGCGTGGCTGCGGGAGAAGGGGATCGAGGTGAGCGTCCGGCCGGACGAGGACGGGTGAGGCTGGCGCGGCCCTCAGCCAGATCTGCGACCCCAGAAGTGCGACGCGGTTTGCGGCGAACTCGCGCTCGGGCGCGCTCGCCCCGGCTCTCCCGGAAGGTCGCCTGGCGGCGCGACCTCTGCGACCCGGCCTGGTGACGGCCATCCTCTACGCCGGCCTCCGCGGCTGGCCCCTGCCGGAGCGCTACCGGGCGACGGTGGAGGAATGGAACCTCAGTCCGCGTCTTCGCCGCGGCCGGTGAGCCGTTCTATCTCGACCGTGATGCTGGCGATCACGCCGTAGTCGGCGGCCGCGGCGGTGAGGCCGACGGGGACGGCGACCAGCAGCTCGAGGTGCCTGCGGGGCTTCCAGACGAGCTCCGGGACCGCGTAGTAGGCCGTCTCGCTCTCCTTCGTCTCCCCCGCTCCCTCGAAGGTGAGGAACCACTCGCGCCATGGATAGAGGAGCGCGACGTCGTACTCGAGGTCGTCCGCCTCCGCCCCCCCACCGATCCCGCTCCGCCGCCAGGCGAAGCTCAGCTGGCCGTTCACGCGGCCGAGCCATCGGCTGAGCGTGAAGTTCGGCTCGAGGGAGACGTCGCCGGCGCCGAGCGTTTTCCGCCAGGAGCCGGTTGGAAGACCGAGGGTGAGCCCGACGTCGAGCGCGAGTAGGCGGGTGCGGAAGTCGAGGAGGGCGTAGCGGAACCCGAGCTCGAGATCCTCGAGGCCGTTTACCTCATGCGCCCCTGCGGGATCGCGGATGGCGTACGGGACTTCGACGATCGCCTGCAGGCGGTCGGTGACGCCGTACTCGAGCCCCGCACGGACGGTCGTGCTCCGCTCGTGCGGAAAGCGGAGATGGCTCGCCGAGAGCGAGGTCTGGAACTCGTCCTCGTCCTGGACGTCGATCGAGCGGGTGATCGCGAGCTCCTCGGGGAGGCCCGGCATCCGCTCCGCGCCGCGCCCGGGCGGCGCGAGCAGCAGCGCGAGGCCGGCGACGCGGGCTGCGATCGCGGCCGGCCCCGCGGCGATCATCGCGCCGCCGGCACGGTCCTGCGGCGCAGGCGGATGCCGCCGCTCACGAAGCCGCCGCCTGGGCGACCCGCGCCACCACCGCGATCAGCTGGTCGCCGTCGATCGGCTTGGGGACGTGCATCTGAAAGCCGGCCGACAGCGCCTTCCGCCGGTCCTCGAGGCGCGCGTAGGCCGTCAGCGCGACCGCTGCGATCGCGCGGCCGTGCCGTGTCTCCTGCGCGCGGATCCTGCGGATGAGCGCGTAGCCGTTCTCGCCGGGCATGCCGATGTCGGACAGGAGGACGTCCGGCCACCAGGTCTCGAGCTCGGCGAGCGCCTCGGCGGCCGACCGGCATGCCCGGACCTCGGCACCGGCCTCCCTCAGGACCGCTTCGAGCACGTCGCACGTGTCCGGCTCGTCGTCGACCACCAGGACGCGGAGGCCGCCGAGCGGGGCGAGCTCCCCGCCCGCGGGTGTTTCCCGAGCCACGTGCGCGCGCTCGGGCCCGCTCGCGTCGTGAGTGGCGACCCTGAACGGCATCCGCACCCTCACGGTGGTACCCTTGCCCTCGCCCGCGCTCTCGGCCTCGACCGTACCGCCGTGGAGCTCGACGAGGTGGCGGACGATCGCGAGGCCGAGGCCCAGGCCGCCGAGCGCCCGCGTGCTCGAAGCGTCGGCCTGCCGGAAGCGCTCGAAGAGGTGGGGGAGAAACTCGGGCGCGATGCCCCTGCCCGTGTCGCGAACCGTGAGCTCGAGGTGGGAGTCCACGCCGCGCTCCAGCCCGACGTCGACGCGCCCGCCCTCGGGCGTGAACTTGATCGCGTTGGAGAGGAGGTTCCACATCACCTGCTGCAGCCGCTCCGGATCTCCCCAGATCAGCTCGATCCGCGGATCGAGGCTGGTCACGACCCGGATGTTCTTGGCCGCAGCCGCCGGCCGCATGGCCTCGCTCGCTGCTTCGGTCACGGAGGCGAGGCGCATCGGCCGGAGGTCGAGGCGCAGCTTCCCGCCGATGATGCGCGAGACCTCGAGGAGGTCGTCGATGAGCCGGGCCTGCACCCTCGCACTGCGCTCGATCGCCTCGAGCGCTCGTGCGGTCCGGGCGGGATCGAGCTGGCGGCGCCGCAGCTGACTCACCCAGGCGAGGATCGGGGTGAGCGGGGTGCGGAGCTCGTGGGACACGGTGGCGAGGAACTCGTCCTTCAAGCGGCTGGTCTCCTCGGCCTCCCGGTACAGCCGCTCGTACTCGATCCCGAGCCCGATCCGGTCGGCGACGATCTGGAGCAGCTGCGCGTCCTGTCGATCGAACTGCCGGGGCTGGAGCGTGCCCACGTGGAGGACGCCGATCACGCGGTCCTCGAAGAGGATCGGCACGCCGAGGAGCGAGCGGACCCCCTTCTGCCGCAGGATCGGGTTCAGCACCTGGGCGTGGTTGACGTCCGCGACGAAGATGGGCCGCTTCTCCGCAGCCACGCGCCCGGCGAAGCCACTCCCGAGCGGGATCCGGACACCGGCCGCGACCTCCTCCTCCAAACCCTTGGCCGCCCGCGCCACCAGGTCCCCGCCCTTCAGCAGCAGAATGGCGGCGGTGTCGGTGCCGAGGATCGAGCGCACGCGGACGAGGAGTTCGTTCAGCAGCTCCTCGAGCGGCAGGCGTGCGAGCGCGGTGTCGCTGACGGCTGCGAGCCGGCGAACGGCTTCTTCGGACGCGCGCGATGCGCGTGGCAGGTCTTTCGTCCTCTTCGCGGTGGTCAAGATCGAGCGAGGGAAGGCTCGGCTTCTCTAGTCGATCTGATCACGGCCAACAAGGCCTCCGCTCGAACGTCGTTGTGAGCGCGAGAACGTGAGCGCGACGTTCACGCGCTAGCGATTGGGGCGTTCCTTCACGCGACGGGCGCGTGCGCCTGGGGTTGCTCCGTCCCCCTCACCCCCGTATGGGACTCGGAGCAGCGTGCAGACTGAGCCGGGATTCCGGGGGGGACGGGCGGAGGCGCGGCGCGCCTGCGCGGAAGCACTCCTCTGCTTCGTGGTCGCAAACATCGCCCTCATGGGCGCCGACGCCTACGGCTACATCCTCGCCGCCGGCGGGGCGCCGTGGTCGTCGGCGTGGCTGTTCGCGCACCTGGCGCTCCTGGCGCAGCTCGCCGTCGCGGGCCTGCTGGTCGGACTCGTCCTCCTGCTCCTCTGCCGGCTCTGGGACGGGTATCGCTGGGTGGCGATCCTGGCACCGCTCGCAGCGACGGTCATGAACGTCTTCGTATACCTCGACCGCAGCGTCTTCGCCTTCTATCGCTTCCACCTGGGCGGGCTCGAGCTGCACGCGATCGCCATGCCGGGCGGCCTCGCGGCGCTGCGCGTCGAGCCCTCGGACCCGCGCGTGTGCGCGGCCGGGGCCGGGCTGCTCTTCGTCGTGGAGCTGCTCGCCTTCCGCTTGCTCTCGGCGCGCGCGGCGCGGCGGGCGCCCGCCCTCGCGCCCGTGCGACGCCGCTGGGTGGCCTTCGCGGGGATCACCATCGCGCTCGCGGCGACGGACCACGTGCTCTACGCGGCCTGCGACCTGGTCGACGCGCGCGACGTGATGCGCGGGGCGCGCCTGGTCCCCTTCTACCAGCCCTTCACGCTCGAGCGCTTCGCCCATCGCCACGAGTCGGCCGCGAAGGTGTGGGAAGCAGCGCGCGGCACCGGGCTGCCGCACTACCCGCGCGCCGCGCTCCGGCTCGCACGCGCCGGATGGCGCCCGAACATCGTCTGGATCGTGCTCGACAGCTGGCGCGCCGACGCCCTCACGCCAGAGAACACGCCGCGCCTCTGGGACCTCGGTGAGCGGTCGCAGGTGTTCCTCGACCACCTGAGCGGCGGCAACTCGACCCAGTTCGGTACCTTCAGCATGTTCTATGGGCTCTACGCCGCCGCCGAGCCGAGCTTCGCGGCCGAGCGGCGCGGCCCCGTCCTCTTCACCGCTCTCAGGGACCTCGGGTACCGATTCGAGGTGCTCTCCTCGCTCTCGCTGGCGGTCTCGAACTTCCGCCGCACGGTCTTCGTCGACGTGCAGGACGCGATCGCCGACGACCTGCCTGGCCCGCGCGCCCGGGACAAGGACCGGCAGATCACGGAGCGCTTCGAGGCGTTCCTCGCTGCGCGGACGGACGAGCGGCCGTTCTTCACCGTCGCCCTCATGCAGTCCACCCACTCGGGCTACGACTTCGACGAGGCGACGGCGGCGTATCGGCCGTACGCTGCCTGGGTCGGCTTTCGCGGGCTGGGCGAGGGCGAGCGCCGGCTGCGCGTCTACAACCGCTATCGGAACGCGGTGCACTACGCGGACAGCCTGGTCGGCACGATGCTCGACGCACTCGTGCGCCGCGGCCTCCTCGACGACACCATCGTGCTCGTGACCGGCGACCACGGCGAGGAGTTCAACGAGCACGGGTACTGGGGACACAACGGCGCCTTCACCCCGGAGCAGGTGCACGTGCCGCTCGTCCTCCACCTGCCGGGGATGCCCGCGGGTCGTCACGCCGGGCTCACCAGTCACCACGATCTTCCGGCGACGCTGCTCGGCCTCCTCGGCGTGACGAACCCGCCCTCGGACTACGCCCTCGGACGGTCGCTGCTCGCCGGGGACGGCGATCCGTATGCCATCGCATGCGGCGCGGATGAATGCGCGCTGATCGACCAGGTGGAGACCGTGACCTTCGGTATCGGCGCGCACGACCCCGCCGGCATCCGGGTGCTCGACCAGGACTACCGTCCGATGCATGCCTCCGAGCCCGGGCTCGAGAAGCGTTCGATGCAACTCCTCGCGCTCCTCGCGCGCGAGAGCGCGTTCCTCAAATGACGGGACGCGGAGCCGTGCGACGCCGAGCCCACGGTCGGGCGCTCCTCTGGCTCGTCCTCGCCAACGTCGCGCTCATGCTGGCGGACGCGACCGGGTATCTCTCGGCGGCCGGCCCGGCGGGCGCGCTCGGCTGGGCCTTCGTTGCGGTCGCCATGGTCGCGCAGATCGCGACCGCGAACCTGCTCGTCGTCCTGCCGCTGCTCGTCGTCTCGCAGCTCGGGCGCGGCTACGTGCTCGCTGGCCTCCTGGCGCCGCTCGTCCTCACGTGCCTCCAGCTCCTCGTCTACATCGACCGGAAGATCTTCGCGCTCTTCCGCTTCCACCTGAACGGCCTGGTCGTGAACACGCTCACCACGCCGGGCGGCTGGGACTCGATGCACGTGCGGCAGGCCGAGCTGGTGCTCTGGATCGCCCTCGCGCTGGCGCTCCTCGCGGTGGAGTACGCCGCCTACGCCGGGCTCGTGCGTCGTTTCCTGTCGGCGGAGCCGGTGCGCAGCAGCCGCCGGGGCTGGCTCGTCCTCGTGGCGGCCGTCGCCGCGCTCGGCGTGGCCGAGCGCGTCACCTACGCGCTCAGCGACATCGCCGACGCCGAGGACGTGACGCGGAGCGCGCGGCTCGTGCCCCTCTACCAGCCCTTCACCGTGCGGCACTTGCTCCGCCGCTACACGCGCATCCGGCTCGACGATCGGCCGGCGGTCGCGCACGTGAGCGGGACGCGCGCGCTCCGCTACCCGCGGGCGCCGCTCCGCTTCGCCGCGCCCGCGCGGCGCCCGAACATCGTCTGGATCGTGCTCGACAGCTGGCGCGCCGACACCTTCACGCCCGAGAACACACCCGAGATGTGGCGCCTCGGGCTGCGCTCCCAGGTCTTCCTCCACCACGTGAGCGGCGGCAACTCGACACGTAACGGCATCTTCACGATGTTCTACGGGCTCCACGGCTCGTACTGGCAGAGCGTGCTCGCCGAACGAAGCGGGCCGGTGCTGTTCGCCCGTCTCAAGGAGCTCGGCTACCGGCTGCGCATCCTCTCGAGCTCGTCGCTCACCTTCCCGGAGTTCCGTCGCACGGTGTTCGTCGACCTCGCGCCCGACATCCGCGACGCGTTCAGCGGCGCCAGCGCGGACGTGAAGGACCGCCAGCTCGTCGAGGCGCTCGACGCGTTCTCGGCCGAGGCAGGGCCCGACCAGCCGTTCTTCGCCTTCCTCTTCCTCGACTCGCCGCACGCCCCCTACCACTTCACGCCGGAGTTCACGCCCTTTCGGCCCTTCGCGGCGACGGTCAGCTACCGCGCGGTCGATGACCGGCAGGGCCGTGCGCTCATCTGCAACCGCTATCGGGACGCCGTCTTCTACGCGGACCACCTGGTCGGCGAGGCGGTCGAGCGCCTCGAGCAACACGGCCTCCTCGAGCGGACGATCGTGCTCGTCACCGGCGACCACGGCGAGGAGTGCTACGAGCATGGCTACTGGGGACACAACGGCGCCTTCACGCCCGAGCAGATCCGCGTGCCCCTCGTCCTCTACGTGCCCTGGCTCGCGCCCGCGCGGCACGAGCGGCTGACCGGCCACCAGGACCTGCCGGCCACCTTCCTCGAGATGCTCGGGGTCGAGAACCCACCCGCGGACTACGGCTCCGGCCGCTCGCTCCTCCGCGACGAGGCGGATCCGTACGAGGTGAGCTGCGGCTGGGACGAGTGCGCGCTGGTCGACGCGAGTGGCGAGCTGGTGTTCGGCACGCAGGCGTACAAGGCGGCGGGCATCGACGTCCTCGATCCCGACTACCGCGCGGTGGCGGATCGCAAGGAGGCGCTCGCCGCGCGCGCGCAGGAGATCGTCGCGCTGATGTCGGAGATGAGCGCCTTTCTCCGCTGAGCGGCCGTTGCCTCGGTGGGTGGCGGGCTGCTGCGGCTCCCTCGGAGCGGCCGAAGGTTGGCCAGCCGCATCAGTCCGTGCCCTGCTCGCCGAGGAGCTGGCGCATCTGGGCGTGGAGCCCCTGCATGCCGGCGCGGATCGTCGCTGCCTTCTGGATCTGCTGGGGAGTGAGCACGTTGCGCACCTCGAGGGCGGCGGCGAGCCGCTCGCGCATCAGGGCGGTCCGAGCCTGGGATTCCTGCTGCACCAACGCGTCGAGATCCGGCTGCGTGACGGTACCCGTGCCGAGCAGCTTGGCGGCGAGCGCCTGCGTGGCCGTTTTCTCGTTTGCGCGGAGCTGGGCGAGCGTCGGCCGGTGCGCCGTGAGGATGTCCCGCACCTTCTGCTTCTGGTCGGCGCTCAGGTCGAGCGCGTGTAGCATGCGGCCCCCGCCCAGCAACGCGCCGTGGCCGCAGGCGCCGCCTCCGCGCATGCCGTGCCCGAACGCCGGCGGGCTGCTGGCGACCGCCAGCGCGAGCGTGCCGGCGGCGAGGATGCTCTTCGTCATGGGCTTCGTCTCCTTCTCACTTCCTATCCACGCTGACGAACGAAGCGCGGTCGCGGTTGACACGGACGATCTCCGGCGACGACGTGCGTGGCTCGTCGAGACCATCGCGCTCCGCCCGAGCGGGGTTCGGCGAATCGCGGCGTCCGCGCCCCGCGACGTCAACCAAAGCAGGGGCCACGACGTCACTACAGCAGCGTCACGCCGCTGTCGCAGCACCAATGCTTGACCTTCCACCCCGCCCGCCTCCGCCGCAGGCGATCCAACGCGTGATCGCGGCGCTCCTGCAGTCGGCAGCGGTGGCCGTCTCTGTCGGATCGATCTGGGCGACCTTCGGGATCGTCTCGGGCCTCACCTACGCATCGCGATTGTGGCTGGGGACGCGGAGGCGGGCGGTGGAGTTGCCCCGTCTCGGCCCCGCAATGACGCTTCCAGACGGCGCGCAGGCGCCTGCCCGGCGCGCTGCTCCTCATGCTCATCGCCGCCGGCGCGAGGGCTCGACGAGATCGGCAGCGCAGACTCTAGCCCCGTCTCCGTCGCCGGCCGCTTCCCGGAGCCGCCGGCTGACGGCTCACACGCGACACCTGGTCGCCCTCGAAGTAGATCTCGAACGTGTCGCCGCGACTCGCCCAGTACCTCCAGGTGGGTGCTTCGAGGGACGGCGTGCGGTCCGCGGGCGGGTAGCCGAGCGCCATCAGCACCTGGTCGCGGGTCATGCCGACGCTCACCGTCCCCTCCTCGATCATCCTCCTGGTCTTGTCGACCTCGGCCGCCTGCTTCCCGTCGGGCGGCAGCTTGGGGAGCCGCGCGTACGGATCATCGGGCGGGAAGACGCGGTCGAGGTACTGGTCCAGGGTGAGACTGCGGGCGCCGTCCCGGAGGGTGAGCGTGATCGGCGGGTGTCCCGCGGCCTTGAACGTGACGCTGTCCTTCCGCACCTCGAGGATCTGGATCCGAGTGCCGAACGGGATGAGCGTGCCGCGCAGATAGTTCGCGTCCGTGATCTCGGGCTTCTCGTAGTGCAGGTTGCAGCAGGTGTAGCGGAACTGGTTCGCCAGCGGATGGGGGACCGTCGGCTCCTTGCAGGCCACGGCGAGGGCGAGAGCGGCAGCGGCCGCCAGGTGCGCTCTGGGCATCGATTTCTTCCTCGCTGCGCGCCCTGTAGCAGGGTTTACCCACGCTGCAAAGGAAGCCTGACGGGCGTGAATGCCGGCCGTACGTCACCTTCCTGCAGCGCACACCGTTCCTAACGCAAGACCGATCGCCCCGGTTGACGCCGCCTGGTTTGGACCGCGGATCGGATATGGCAACCTCCCCGCACACCTCCATGCGTCATTCGGCGCCACGCAACCGGGCCGAAGCGCGCGGGTCCCGTCCTAAGGTCTCGGCGCTTCCTGGCCGATACAGCGGTTCAGGAGGTCGTGGAGCCCAGTGCCCATCGTGGAGAAGGACCCGTGGCGCGCGCAGTACTTCGTCGGCGTCGCCTGCCCGGAGGACGTCGTCATTCCGACGGA
>Ga0209056_10002426_pt1 | contig 20083 bp, 18 predicted proteins | sample GraSoiAngelo_114_FD_185876 | JGI IMG/M metagenome (GOLD analysis project Ga0209056, IMG submission 185876) | Grasslands soil microbial communities from the Angelo Coastal Reserve, California, USA - 14_0903_13_40cm (SPAdes) (version 2) | ecosystem: Environmental > Terrestrial > Soil > Grasslands...
CTGCGCCCGACTTCGCCGCGGTGACCACGGAAGGGCCGATCAAGTTCCACGACTGGGTCGCCGACGGCTGGGCCATCCTCTTCTCGCACCCGCACGACTTCACGCCGGTGTGCACGACCGAGCTCGGCTACGTGGCGCGGCTCAAGCCCGAGTTCGACCGACGGCGCGTGAAGGCCATCGGGCTCTCGATCGATCCGCTCGACTCGCACCTGGGCTGGGCGGCGGACATCAAGGAGACGCAGGGCCACGCGCTGAACTTCCCGATCATCGCCGACCCCGAGCGGAAGGTCGCGAACCTCTACGGGATGATCCACCCCTCGCACGACGAGGTCTACACGGTGCGGACGGTCTTCGTGATCGACCCGAAGAAGAAGGTCCGGCTCATGATCACGTATCCGCAGACCACGGGTCGGAACTTCGACGAGATCCTGCGCGTCATCGACTCGCTCCAGCTCACCGACGCCCATCGCGTGGCGACCCCCGTCAACTGGAAGCAGGGCGAGGACGTCATCATCGTCCCCGCGGTCAGCGACGACGAGGCCCGCGCGAAGTTCCCGCGGGGCTGGCGCGCGCTCAAGCCCTACCTGCGCTTGACGCCCCAGCCGCGCTGACGCGCTCCGGGCGTCAGCCCGGCTGACGCGCGCTCAGGGCGCGAGCGCGATCGCCCGGAGCGGTGAGCCGCTGGCGCCCTGGATCCGGAGCGGCGTGAGGATCAACAGCGCGACGTACGCCTTGGCGTCGCCGAGCGGCTCGAGGTTGGCGTTCTCGACGATGTAGATGCCGTTGTCGGCCAGCAGCATCATGTGGACGCTGAAGAGCTCCTTGCCGTAGGCCGCCGGACGCTTCTCGAACGTCGCGGTGTCGTCGCCTGCGAGGCGGACGCCCTTGTCGATGATCCAGCGCGCCGCGTCCTGACCTGGCCCGGGCGACTGCTCGCCGAGGTACTTCGCGTTGTCCTTGGCGAAGTACTGGCCCCAACCGGTGCGGATCAGCAGCGAGTCCCCGCGGCGTACCTCGACCCCTTGGGCCTTCGCCGTCTGCTCGAGATGCGTGGCGGTGACCTCGAAGCCCGGCGCGAGCGGGTCGGGCCGGCCGCTCGCGATCTGCCGCGCGACGTCCAGAAACACGACGCGGTTCACCATCAGATCGGCCGGGAAGCTGTCGATGCCGAGATTGTTGCCGATGCCGCCCGGCGTCGACGTCGCGGCGACCGCGTCGACACCGCCGTGGAGCTTCAGGTCCCGTCCGATGTGGCCGATCGCGTCGATGGTGGGCGCGCCGTGCTGGCCGCTGAAGTACATGATCTCCGACGCCCAGGACACGCGGCTTCCCGGAACCTGGCCGAAGATCTCGTGGGTCATGCGATGGGTCCGGTTGAGCGCGAACGAGTACGGCGGGTTGAGGCTGAGGACGGGCGACTGCTCGTTCCAGGTGAACGAGAGGTCGAACAGGCGCGCGCCCCTGACCGCTCGCACGAGCTCGTCGGCCGAGGGGCGGCTCTGCGCAGTGGCCGTCCCGGCCGCCGCCGCCGCGACGCCGAGGGTTCCAGCCGTCCTGAGCCACTGTCGTCGGGACACGTCGTTCATAGTCTCTTCTCCTCGTGCAGCGCGCCTCGGTCGGCGGGGCCCCAGCCCCGCGACGACCTGCGGCGCGCACAACCGGGACGAGTTCGCGGCGAGCGTAATCGGAGTCGGCGCCCGGCGCAAGAATCATGCGGTAAACTTGCCCAAACCCGTCGGAGGGCCTGGATGAACGAGTTTCGCCACGTCTACCGTACCGAGCTATCGCCGGTGAGCTTCCTCACCCGCAGCGCGTACGTATTCCCCGACAAGGTCGCGGTCGTCCACGGTGCCCGGCGCTACACCTACCGGGAGCTCGGTGAGCGCGTGAACCGGCTCGCGTCGGCGCTGCGCGCGGCGGGCCTCGCCACGCACGACCGGGTGGCGTTCCTCTGCCCGAACATCCCGGCCCTGCTCGAGGCGCATTACGGCGTCCCGGCCGCCGGCGGCGTGCTGGTCGCCATCAACACGCGGCTCAGCTCGGACGAGATCGGCTATATCCTCGACCACTCCGGCGCCCGCTTCCTCTTCGTCGACGCCGAGCTCGAGCCGCTCGTGAAGCCGCTGGATCTCTCGGCGCTCCGCGTCGTGCGGGTGGACGACACCGGGAGCGCTGGCGATCCGTACGAGGACTTCCTCGCGCGCGGCTCGGCGAAGCCCGTCGAGAGCTGGCTCGCCGACGAGGAGGAGATGCTCGCGATCAACTACACCTCCGGCACGACGGGCCGGCCCAAGGGCGTCATGTACTCTCACCGGGGCGCCTGGATCAACGCGCTCGGCGAGATGGTCGAGTCGCAGATGAGCTTCGACACGCGGTACCTGTGGACCCTGCCGATGTTCCATTGCAACGGGTGGTGCTTCACGTGGGGCGTGACGGCCGTCGGCGGCACCCACATCTGCCTGCGCCGCGTGGAGCCCGCGCGCGTGTGGGAGATGATCGACAAGGAAGGCGTCACCCACTACAACGGGGCCCCGACCGTTCACATCGGCGTCGTCAACGATCCGAAGGCGCACAAGCTGGACCGTCCGGTCACCGTCTGCGTGGCGGGCGCGCCGCCCTCGCCGACGCTGCTCGGCCGGCTCAAGGAGCTGGGCTTCCGGCCGGTCCACGTCTACGGCCTCACCGAGACGTACGGCCCGCACACGGTGTGCGCGTGGCACGAGGAGTGGGACGCGCTGCCGCTCGAGGAGCAGTCGCGTCTGGCGGCCCGCCAGGGCCAGGGCTATGCGCTCTTCGACCTCGTGCGCGTGGTCGACGGCGACATGAACGACGTGCCGCGCGACGCCGCGACCCTCGGCGAGGTCATCATGCGCGGCAACAACGCGGCCATGGGGTACTTCCGGCAGCCCGAGGCCACCGCCGAGTCGTTCCGCGGCGGATGGTTCCACTCCGGCGACATCGCGGTGTGGCACCCCGACGGGTACGTCGAGCTGCGCGACCGCAAGAAAGACATCATCATCTCCGGCGGCGAGAACATCTCGACGATCGAGGTCGAGCAAGCGGTGGCGCGGCACCCCGCCGTGCTCGAGTGCGCGGTCGTCGCGGTGCCCGACGAGAAGTGGGGCGAGCGCCCCAAGGCGTTCGTGACGCTCAAGGCCGGCCAGAGCGCGACCGCGGCCGACATCATCGAGTTCTGCCGTCAGCACATCGCGCACTTCAAGTGTCCGGCGGCGGTCGAGTTCGGCGACCTGCCCAAGACGTCGACCGGCAAGGTGCAGAAGTTCGTCCTGCGCGAGAAGGAGTGGAAGGGCCGGGAGAAGCGGATCAACTAGATGCTCTCGCTGGGGGTGCTCGACCAGTCGCCGGTGCGGAGCGGCGGCAACGTGGCGGACGCGCTGCACGAGACGCTCGACCTCGCTGAGCTGTGCGACCGGCTCGGCTATCGCCGCTACTGGCTCGCCGAGCATCATTCGACGAAGGGGCTCGCCGGCTCGAGCCCCGAGGTGCTGATCGGCCAGGTCGCCGCGCGGACCTCGCGGATACGGGTGGGGTCGGGCGGCGTCATGCTCCAGCACTACAGCTCGCTGAAAGTGGCCGAGAGCTTCCGCGTGCTCGAGACGCTCTTCCCCGGGCGCATCGACCTCGGTGTCGGCCGCGCGCCCGGGAGCGACGGGCTCACCGCGCAGGCGCTCCGGGACGACGGAACCCCCGAGCGCTTCCCCCAGCAGGTCGCCGACCTGCTGGGCTTCCTCCACGGCGCGCTGCCCGAGGGTCATCCGTTCGCGAAGGTGGTCGCGATGCCGACCGGGCCGACCGCGCCCGAGGTGTGGCTGCTGGGGTCCAGCGACCAGAGCGCCGCGATGGCCGCGCACTTCGGCGCCTACTTCTCGTTCGCGCATTTCATCAACGCGGACGGCGGCGCCGAGGTCACGCGCGCGTACCGGCGGCAGTTCCGCGCCTCCCCGTGGTGCGCGGCCCCCCGGTCGAGCGCGGCGGTATTCGTGGTGTGCGCCGACACCGAGGCGGAGGCGCAACGCCTGGCGAAGAGCCGTGAGCTCTTCATCGTCCGTCTCTACACCGGCCGGCCCGACCGCTATCCCTCGATCGCCGAGGCCGAGGCCTATCCGTACACCGACCGCGAGCTGGCGATCCGGCACCACGCGCGCGGGCGCACCGTGGCCGGCGCGCCCGAGCAGGTGCGCGCACGGCTCGAAGCGCTCGCCGCCAACTACGAGGCCGACGAGCTGGTCATCGTCACGATCACCCACGACCCGAAGGCCCGGCGCCGGTCGTACGAGCTCCTGGCCCAGGTGTTCGAGCTCGAGGAAGCCGGCCCATGACGCGTCGCCGTGTCGGGCTCGCCGGCGCTGCACTGGCGCTCGCGATCGTCGTCGCCGTCACCCTCGCCTTCAGCGGATCCGTGACGGCGCAGCGGCCGGCCGATGGCGTGGCGCCGCAGTTCCAGGTGGATCCGTGGTGGCCGAAGCCGCTGCCCAACAACTGGATCATCGGTCAGGCCTCCGGGGTGGCGGTGGACCGTCACGACCACGTGTGGGTCATCCATCGCCCACGCTCGCTCACCGAGGACGAGCGCGGCGCGGTCCTGAGCCCACCGCGCTCGCTCTGCTGCGTGCCGGCGCCGCCGGTGCTCGAGCTCGACGCCGACGGCAAGCTCCTGCGCTCGTGGGGCGGGCCCGGCGCCGGCTACGAGTGGCCGCTGAACGAGCACGGGATCTTCGTGGACCATCAAGACAACGTGTGGATCGGCGGCAACGACCAGAAGGACCATCAAGTCTTGAAGTTCACGCGCGAGGGCAAGTTCCTGCTGCAGATCGGCAAGGCCGAGGTGACCGGCGGCGACAACGACCACGCGCACCTCGGGCGCCCGGCGAACATGAACGTCGACCCGGCGACGAACGAGCTCTTCGTGGCCGATGGCTACAAGAACCATCGCGTGATCGTCTTCGACGCGCAGACCGGCGCCTACAAGCGCCACTGGGGCGCCAACGGTCGGCCGCCGGGCGAGGCGGGGGTGAAGCCGTTCGGCAACCCGGTGCACTGCGTGCGGCTCGCCAAGGACGGGCTCCTCTACGTGTGCGACCGGATGAACAACCGCATCCAGGTCTTCCGCAAGGACGGCACGTTCGTGAAGGAGTTCGTCGTGGCGCCGGCGACCCGCGGCGGCGGCTCGGTGTGGGATCTCGACGTCTCGCACGACGCGCCGCAGGCGTGGCTCTACAACGCCGACGGCGAGAACAACCACGTGTGGACGCTGCTCCGCGAGAGCGGCAAGATCGTGGGGAAGTTCGGCCGCAACGGTCGCCAGGCCGGCAGCTTCCACTGGATCCACAACCTGGCCGTGGACTCGAAGGGCAACGTCTACACCGCCGAGGTCGACAGCGGCAAGCGCGTCCAGAAGTTCGTGTTCAAGGGCGTCGGGCCCGCGGAGCCGTGACGGTGAGCCGCGGGCTTCGTCACTTGGCCCTCAAGACCCGCGACCTCGCCGCCACCGAGCGCTTCTACCGCGAGGTCCTCGGCCTCCGGATCGCGTTTCCCCACGAGGGCATGCTCTTCCTCGAGACGCCGGGCGGCCGTGATTTATTGAACTTCGTCGGGACGCGGGCCCGCTTCGATTCGGCGGCCGGAGGGTTCGACCACTTCGGTCTGCATTTCCCGCGGCCCCGGTGGAGGAAGGTCTGCGCGCGCGTCAAGGCCGAGGGCATTCGCGTCCACGGCCGACGCGGCAATACCGCGATTTACATCGAGGACCCGAACGGCTACACGGTCGAGCTCTACTGCGACTGACCGGGCGAACGCCGAGCTGGCGGCGACTGGCAGTGAGGTGTGTCGTGATGTCGAGGAGCGCCACGACTCCGCCGGCGTGGTACGTCGGATGGCCGATGTAGGTGATTTTCCGGCCAGGTCTCCCCAAAGAGGAAATGTTAAGTGAGTTGCCGCGTCCTACTAGGTAGCCTCCAGGAGCTCGCGGCCGGCGTCTCGGACGGGAGCGACCCAGGGGCAGACGGGAGCCAGCCATGAACCCACGGCAGATTGTCGCGGGACTTCTGATGTTCGGCATAGTCGTGAGCGGCCCAGCCTCTGCGTGGAGGGCCGACGCCCAATCACCCCCTCCAGCGCCCGTGGCGCCCCCGGCGCCCGACGACGCTCAGGCGCCGGCGCAGGCGACCGAGGTCACGCCGCCTCGCGTGAGCTACATCTACGGAGAGGTGTCCTTCTGGCGGCCTGGCGCCGAAGACTGGACGCCGGCCATGGTGAACACGCCGCTCGCTCCGGGAGACGTCCTGTACACGGGGCCCGGTGGTAACGTCGAGCTCCAGGTCGGCCCGAGGGCGTTCGTGCGCGCCGCCGAGAACACGCAGCTCGGTCTCGACAATCATGAACCCGACTTCCTCCAGCTCCGCGTGACCAACGGACACGCGGCGCTCGACCTGCGCGAGGCGCCCCCAGGCTCCACCGTAGAGCTCGACACGCCCAACGCGGCGTTCACGGTGGAGCGAGCAGGCTACTACCGTCTCGATGTGGCCCAGGACTCGACCGCGTTTCACACTCATCGTGGCGGCGTCGCGACGATGACGCCGGCGGCCGGAGCTGCAACGCCGATCGCCAACAACCAACAACTCGTCGTCACCGGGACCGATTCGCCGAGCGTGCAGGCGACCGCGGCTCCGCAGCTCACGCCGTGGGACCGCTGGAACTATCAGCGCACGGCCTACCTGCTCCACCCCTCCAGCCACGTGCCGGCAAGCGTATACGGGGCCGAGACGCTCGAACAGCACGGGAGCTGGCGCACCGTCGAAACGTATGGCTCGGTGTGGGCGCCCTCGGGTGTGCCGGCGGGGTGGGTGCCGTACAGCACGGGTCGGTGGATCTGGGACGCTCGATTCGGCTGGACGTGGCTCGACGACGCGCCGTGGGGCTGGGCGCCCTATCACTACGGCCGCTGGGTCTTCGTCGGCAGCTACTGGGCGTGGGCGCCCGGCCCTGTTCTCGTCCGGCCCGTGTACTCGCCTGCCCTCGTCGTCTTCCTCGGCGGCGGCGTGCGAGTTGGTTTCGGCGTCCGGCCGCTCTGCTGGGCGCCGCTCGCCTGGGGCGAACCGCTGATTCCGTGGTGGGGTCGTCCTGGCTTCATCGGGGTCGCTTCGTGGCGCGGCTGGGGTGGGCCACGCGTCGTCAACAACGTCGTCGTGAATCGCACCACGAACGTCAACGTGACCAACATCAACGTGTACCGGAACGTCACCGTGAGGAATGCGGTGGTCGGGGTCTCGGCTGATCGCTTCGGTCGCCATCAGGAACGGCCACAGCGGATCGCCGACGCCGACGTCCGACAGCTCATGCCGGTGCGCGGTGCGCTCGACGTGAAGCCCGTCCCAGCGAGCGTGACGGTTTCGGGGGGCACCGCGGCCAGACCGCCGGCCGCGTTCGAGGCGCGTGGCGCGGTCGCGACGCGACGTCCGCATGACACCGTTGAGACGCTGCGCGGCCAAGGCATCGCGACGACGCACACTGCTGAGCCGCCGACCACGCCGCGCATCGTCCCCTCGCCCAGGTCTGAGCGAGGGACCGAGCGCGCGGCGGTTCCGCAAAACGGTGGCCGCGGCGGCGGACCATCCGTCACCAGGCCGGGGCGTGGGCCGGATCAACGGCGAGACGTCGTGACTCCGGCACCCCAATCGCCGACTCCGGCGCCTCAGTCCCAGCCAACTCCATCTCAGCCCTCGGCGGCGCCGACACCTCCGGGCCGTAGCGAACGGCAGGAGCGCGGTGAGCGTCCGAACCGTGGCGAGCGCCAGGACCGTAGTACGCGCGGCGAGCGCGTTCAGCCCACCGCGCCCGCGCCACCGCAACAACAATCGGCGCCATCACCACAACAACCCGCGCCGGGGCCACCGCAAGCAACGCCGCCACAACGGCAAGCCGTCCCGCCGTCGCCACCGCGCGTGGAACGCCAGGAGCGTGGCCCGCAGCCGACTGCGCCGGGCCCGCAACGTCAGCCAGCGCCCCTGGGACCTCAGCCGCAGGTACCGGGTCGCACTGAGCCGCCGGCGAACCGTAGCGAGCGGCAGGAGCGTGGTGATCGGCAGGACCGCGGCGAGCGGCCGGATCGCGGCCCGCGCCCGGAGCGCACGGAACGGTAAGACCGTAGCGAACGTCAGGGCCCGGGGCGGGGCGCGGGCCGGGGCACGGCCGAGCGGTCGGGGGGTAAGGGGGGCCCTTCTAGGCCCGCGGGGACGCCAGGCGATCTCGAGGCGCGCCACGGCTGGGCCGGGGCGCGGCCGAGCGGTCGGGGGGTATGGGGGGCCCTTCTCGGCCCCCCATCTAAGCAGGCGCGTGCACGAACGGTAGGGCGGCGAAGCGCGCCCGTGCGACCTCGATCACCAGGACGACCCGCTGAGTGGGGTTGTCGCGGAACGGGAACGACTTGCCCGTGTACTTCCGCGAGATGCGATCCATCGTCTTGAAGTCGGGGTCGGGCCTGCGCTCGACGATCCGCCCACGGAGCTGCGCCTCACGGTACGGGTTGTCCATCGCGATGATCGACACGCCGACCCGCGCGTCGCGCCGCGTGTTCTTGGCCTTGAGCGAGCCCTCACCGGTGGAGACGAGGATCGAGTCGCCCTCGAGATCCACCCACACCGGGGCCACCTGCGGCGAGCCGTCGCTCATGAGCGTCGCTAAATGGGCGAAGTTCGCGCCGCGGACGAGCGTCTTGATCTCTTCGGAGAGCTGGAGCGGCATAGGGACCTCCGTCGTGCTGCGGCTAGAAGGTGACCGGTAGCGTCTTCAGGCCGCGGAGCGCTCGATCGGCGTATCCGCGCGCCCGCCCCACTCTGTCCAGGACCCGTCGTAGACCGCGACGTCGGGCCGGCCGAGCTCGAAGAGCCCGAGGGCCAGCACCGAGGCGGTGACGCCCGATCCGCACGACGTGGTCACCGGCTTCTCGAGGTCGAGCCCGGACGCCTCGAACTGCCGGCGAAGGGCGTCGCCCTGCAAGAACGAGCCGTCCTTGTCGTAGAGCCGGTCGTACGGGAGATTCAGGCTGCCCGGGATGTGGCCGGCGCGCAGGCCGGCGCGCGGCTCGGGCTCGGTGCCGGCGAAGCGGCCGGCCGAGCGGGCGTCGAGCACCTGTTCCTTTCGTTCCTTCACGTTGCGTTGCATGCCCGCGAGGTCGCGCACCAGGCTGCGGCGCAGGCGGGCCTTGAAGTGGCGCGCCTTCGGCCGAAGCCGCCGTCGACGACGGCAACCGCGTCGTGGCCGAAGGCGCGGAAGGTCCACCACACGCGCGCGGCGCTCACGACCCCGCGCGAGTCGTACACGATCACGCGGTCACGGTCGCCGATGCCAAGCCCGCTCATGTGCCGCGCGAACGCCGCGGCGCCGGGGAGCATGTGCGGGAGCGCGGTGCGGGTGTCGGCGACCGCGTCGATGTCGAAGAAGACCGCGCCCGGGATATGCGCCTCGGTGAACTCGGCCCGCGCGTTGCGGCCGAGCTGCGGCATGTGCCACGAGCCGTCGACCACGCGGACGTTCCGCCGACCCAGGTGGGCGGCGAGCCACTCGGTGGTGACGAGCGCCGAGGGCGGGCCGCTCATCGCATGGTCCTCTCGGTCGCGCTCTGGAGATGCAGGGTCTGGATATCGTTCAGGATCACCTCGGGATAGAGGTACGACGTCGTGTAGATCTCGCGGACCGTGCCGCGCGCGTCGATCAAGAACACCTTGAGGACGTGCGCGAGGGGACCCAGCGGCCGGCCGCCGCCGTCGGCCGCGACGCGCACGTCCTGGCCGAAGCCGTCGAGCAGGGGCACGAGCGCGCGCGGCGACTCGGTGGTGAGAAACGCCCACTCCACCGCGGCGGGCGCCACGCCGGCCATGTAGCTCCTCATCGCGCTCGGGGTGTCGCGCGCCGGGTCGAAGCTCAGCGACACCAGACGCACGCGATCGCGCAGCTCGGGCCGGGTGGCCACGCGATGGCGCACGGTGTGGAACACCTGGTAGGCCAGCGGACAACCATGTGGGTCGCTGCACGAGGCGTACATGAAGCCGAGGAGCGTGATCTTGCCCGACGTGAAGTGACGCAGCGGCTGGCGGCGCCCGTCGAGATCCAGCACGGCGCCGTCCGGCGCCCGCATGATCGCGTGGAGGGGATAGCTGCCGGCTGGCGGTGGCACGAAGTCCATCAGGGGCGCCGCCCCGGCGGCGGGCTCGTGGGCGTCGACGGAAAAGACCGCGACGGCGCCCGCGAGGGCCGCCACGGCCCCCGCGAGCGCCGCGGCGGCGGCGAGGACGCGCCCGAGCTCAGCGGCGCGACGTACGCTCGAGGTCATACGCGGCCTTCATCGTCTTCGAGCCGAACTTCATGTGATGCGCCCGGCCAAGCTTCTCCTTGTTGAAGTCGACCTCGAATGTCGGGCTGAGCTCCTTGCCGTCCCAGCGGAAGCCGCGGATGAACTGCTCGTCGTCGGCGCCGCCCTTGTCCCAGTTGGCCAGTAGCGACGAGGCGATGTACACGCGCGTGCCGTCCCAGCTCTGCGAGATCATGTTCACCTGCTTGCCGGTCGCGCGCTCGTAGATCTGCTTGGGCTGCTCGGGATTCGAGAGGTCGAAGTACCGGGTCTTGCCGTCCATGAACGTGTTGACCCAGAGCCCGGTGCCGTCCTTGTTGATGCTGATGTCGACCGGCAGCGGGATCTTGGCGGGGTCGCCGATGACGGCGACCTCCTTGGCCTGCCACTCGCCGGCGGCGTCCGGCTTGACCAGCCAGAGCTTCGAGGTGAGCGCGGTGGCGGTGATCGCCCAGGTGTCGCCGTCCTTCAGCGACCACCGGATCTCGAGCGGCGCCCCCGGGACGCTCAGAACCTTCTTCGGCTTCATCGCCTTCAGGTCCCAGATGGCCATCGTGTTACCGAAGCGCTTCATGGCCTCCGCGTCCTTCACCAGGTCGCCGAGCGCGCGCATGTAGTTCTTCTTGCCGGTGAAGCTCGACGTCAGCATCACGTTCTTCTGAGGGTGGATGGCGATGTCGTAGCCGTAGCCGTCGCCGCCGTCCGTGGTCGGCATGGGGTAGGTGGCGACCAGTTCCCCCTTGTTGCTGTAGAGCGCCATGCCGGTCACGCCGCCGCCGTCCTTCGCGTTGGAGAGCCCCTGCACGAGCATGCGCCCGGGCATTGCGTAGAACGTGTGCGGGCCGACGTAGCCGGTCTTGGCGGCCATGTCGGTGAGCGACTTCACGAGCTTGGGACGCGCGGGGTCGCTGCCGACGTCGAAGATCGAGATGCGGCTGTTGTCGAGGCCGCCGGCCCAGAGGAACCGGCGATCGTCCGTGAAGCCCATGTGGTGCGCCTCGCCGCGGCCGCCGCCGACCGAGAGCTTGTGGATCACCTTGCCGTAGCTCTTCGACGCCGGGTTCACGTCGATCGTGACGAGCTTGTCGGCGCCGTCGCCGACGCCCTTGACCCCCAGCGCCCAGACGTACAGGTAGTCCTCCTGCCCCTTGATCAAGTTGGCCATGTAGGGCGAGTTGCACGTCTCGTCGGCGCCGGCCGGCGACGGCACGATGGCGGCGAGCGCCAGAGCAGCGATGACCGCGCCAACGAGTATCCGGCCACGGGAATGAGTACGCATGGACAGGCCTCCTTGTTGTCGTTGGATGGTACGTCGGGCGAACGAGCCGTGCACGACTACTCGCGCGTGAGCCGGGCGCCGAGGCTCCGCAGACGCTCGTCGATGCGCTCGTATCCGCGGTCGACCTGCTCCACGTTGCGGATGACGGAGCGGCCAGGGGCGGCGAGCGCCGCGGCGATGAGAGCCATGCCGGCCCGGATGTCCGGAGAGACGATGGTCGCGCCGTGGAGACGGCTCGGTCCGATCACCAGCGCACGGTGCGGATCGCAGAGCACGATCCGGGCGCCCATCGCGATCAGGCTGTCCACGAAGAACAGGCGGCTCTCGAAGAGCTTCTCGTGGATCAACACCGTCCCGTCGCACTGCGTGGCCAGCACGAGCGCCAGCGGCGTGAGGTCCGCCGGGAAGCCCGGCCACGGCGCGTCGTCGACCTTCGGGATCGCGCCGTCCATATCCGCGACGATGGAGCGCTTCTGCCCCGCGGGCACGCGGAGCGTGGTGCCCTCGATCAGGGTCTCCACCCCGAGCCGGGCGAAGACCATGCGGATCATCCGCAGATGGTCGGGCGCGATGTGCTGGACGCGCAACTCGCCGCCCGTCATGGCGGCGACGGCGACGAACGACCCGACCTCGATGTGATCGGGCCCGACGCGGTGCCGCGCGGGACGAAGGTGGGAGGCGCCCTGGATCTCGAGGACGTTGCTGCCGATCCCGGTGATCCGCGCCCCCATCTCGTTCAAGGCGTGACAGAGCCCCTGAACGTGTGGCTCGGAGGCCGCGTTCAGGAGCCGCGTGGTGCCGTTGGCCATCGCGGCGGCCATCACCGCGGTCTCCGTTCCGGTGACGCTCGCCTCGTCCAGGAACACCTCGGCGCCCCGAAAGGGCCCCGAGAGCTCCAAGCGATAGTACGCGTCGTCGAGCGTGATCCGGGCGCCGAGCTGCTGGAGCGCAAGCAGATGCGTGTCGAGCCGCCGCCGGCCGATCTTGTCACCGCCCGGCCGCGGCAACACGGCGAGGCCGGTGCGGGCGAGGAGCGGCGCGGCGAGCAGGAACGACGCCCGGATCTCCGCGGCCAGCGCCGCGTCGGGCCGGGAGCCGTGTAGCCGCGAGGGGTCGATGGCGAGCGTGTGGTCGCCGGACCAGTCGACCTGGACGCCGAGGCCGCGGAGGATCTCGATCAGCGTCGAGACGTCGCGGATCTTGGGGACGTTCTCGATCACGACGGTGCCCGACGAGAGGACCGCCGCCGCGAGGAGCGGAAGCGCCTCGTTCTTGTTCCCGCTCGGCGTCACGGTTCCGCCGACCGGATGACCACCTTCGATGACGAAACGATCTGTCGCTGTCGAAACCACGGATCTGGTCACTCTATGACAAGCCGTCCAGGGCCTGCCGACATTTTCGGCAACCTGAGGTGCCTCAGAGCAAGAATTACCGTCATCGGAGAGTGATCCGGCGCCGCCAGGGCCGGCCCAAAATGGGCCACCGGGCGCATCAGCTTGAAATTCCTAGCCTCGCATCTCCGTGGGATCCCGGACATGGCATTGCGGTTTAAATTTTGCATAAGGGATGTGCTCCTCTATATTGAGAAAGGAAGGCGATGACGATTTTCGCCATGAGGCGGTGACGGATTACCTTCCGGACACCCCGTGTGTCGCCCGCGCCTATTGTCCTGGTTGTGAGCCCGACGCTGACCCGAGCCTGGAAATCCTCGATGTGCGCTGGTGCGAATCCCACTCTCCGACGCGCGAAGGCGCCGACGACGAAGTGGTGACCGCGTCCGCGTACCTCTCGGGGAGTGCCGAGGCCGGCGGCGAAGACAACCGGCGCTGGTGCGACATTTTGCACGGCCGCCACTAAGCGGCGGGCTCACCGCTCGAGCGGGATCAGCTCGTCGAGCGAGCGGATGATCCGATGAGGGCGCACGGTATTGCCCGACGGCAGCCCGTGCCCCTCGCGGTCCATCCACACGCCTCGTACCCCGAGCCGCTGCGGCGCGCTCACGTCCCACTCGAGGTGATCGCCGACCATCCACGCCGTCGTCGCTGAGGCGCCGAGCGCCTGCAGCGCGTGGCGGTACACGATCTCCTCGGGCTTCCCCGTCCCGAATTCCCCCTCGATCAGGATCGTATCGAAGAAGCGCGCGAGCCCGTGGCGCTCGATCTTGTCACGCTGCTGGCCGGCGTCGCCGTTGGTGATCAGGCCCAGCGGCACGCCTTGCTTCCGGAAGTGCTCCAGCGTGTCGAGCGCGTCGGGGAACAGCCGCATCACCTCGCGCCGGCGCGCGGCGAAGTCACGGGCGACGGCCGCCGCGAAGCCGTCCGGTGCCGCGCAGCCCAGACGCTCCAGCGCGAACTCCACGATGTGCTGCCAGGCGCCGAGCATGTTGACGCGCTCCCGGCGATGGCGCTCGGCATCGTCCCAGAACCACCGCCGGGTTTCGGCGAGCGCGCCCAGGAGTACCGAGGGATCGACGCCGGCGCGAGGGCAGCACGCGTGGCACGCTCCGGCCCAGCTTCCGTCGACGCCGCCGGAGTAGTCGAGCAGCGTGTCGTCGAGGTCGAACAGCAGCGCGGCGATCGGCGGGGCGTTCACGGGTCGGCGGCGATCACGCCCAGGATCGTCTCGACCGCGCGGAGCATGAGCGGGAAGTCCATGCTCGGCAGCTCCAATCCCGAGGCCGCGACCATCGCGGGGAGCAGCGGGAAGTGGACGAAGCCGACAGCGGGCCGCCGCGGCCGGCCGCTCACCGTGTGGAGTGTCCAGTAGAGCGTCTGGTTGCAGAGGTACGTCCCCGCGGAGCTCGAGACGTACGACGGGATACCCTCGGCCACGAGTGCCTTCAGCATCGTGGGAAGCGGAAGCGTCGCGAAGTAGGCCGCCGGTCCGCCCGGCACGCACGGCTGGCCGCTCGCCCGATAGCCCGCGTTGTCTGGCAGCGGGTAGTCCATGACGTTCACGGCGACACGCTCGAGCGCGACGCGGGCGCGTCCCTCCGCGAGACCGAGGTGTAGCACCACCGCCGGGCTCGTCTCGTCGAGGATGGGCGCCAGGCGCTCGGCGGCGTCGGCGTGATGGACGGGCAGCACGACGCCGCGAACGGTGTGATCGCCGATGCGGCGCCCGTCGACGGCTTTGGCGAGCCCCTCCGACGGGTTGGCGCCGTGCGCGCCGAAGGGCTCGAATCCGGTCACGAGGATCGTGCTCACCGCCTCAGTCTGCCACAACCGCGTGTCAGCCACGCTGCACCAGCGGCGCCAGCCGCGGCAGCGTGAGGGCGACCGCCGCCGCGACGACGCTCAGCACGAGCCACGGGATGACATAGCTAGAGGTGGCGCCGAGGAGCGCGGCGAAGAGCAGCGGGCCCACGATGGTCCCGCTCCACGAGCAGGCGGTGGCGGCGCCGGTGAGCGTCCCGGCGTGGCGAGCGCCGGCGATCTCGGCCACCAGCGCGAAGTAGAGCCCGACCCAGCCGAGCGCGCCGGCCCCCGCGACGAACGCGACGACCGCCACGAGCCACAGCGGCAGCGAGCTGCCGAGGGCCAGCGCCACGTACGCAACGGCCACGATCACCGCGCTGGCCACGACGCCGGGCCGGCGGCGGCCGCCGAACGAGCGGTCGGAGACCAGCCCCCAGAGCACGCGACCGGTCGTTCCGCCGAGCTGGGCCAGGGCGAGGAACCGCGCCGCGGTCACGGCGGAGACGGCGTAGGTCTCTTTCGTGTAGAGCACCAGGTACGCGAGCAGCGACGACTGGGCGATCGAGAGCGCCAGCCCGCAGCCGAAGACGACGAGGATCGGCGGACGGCGGAGAAACACCCCGAGCTCGGCGAGCTGCGGCGCCTCCACCACGCGCGGGATCGCCTCGCTCGGGCTCGGCCGGTAGAAGATCGACACGAGCGCCGCGGAGGCGACCGAGAGCACGCCGGCCAGGGCCAGCGCGTGACGCCAGCTCCACAGGACGGCGATGGGCGGGAGCGCCAGCGCCGCCGCCAGGCCGCCGAGCGTGAGGCCGGTCTGCTTGAGGCCCATCGCGAGCCCGCGCTCGCGCGGCGGAAACCAGTCCACCACCGCCTTGCCCGTCGCCGGATTCAGCGCGCTGAAGCCGAAGCCGCCGAGGACCAGCAGCGCCAGGAGCGCGGGGAGCCCGTGAGTGGTCGCGGCGAGGACGACCATGGCGCCGATGAGGAGCTGACCAACCCCGAGCGTCAGGCTCACCCCGAGACGGTCGGTCACCCAACCGGCGGGCAGCGCCATCAGCACGCCGCCCAGGTAGACCGCGGGCAGAAAGAGCCCGGCCTGCGCGCGGGAGAGCGCCAGCTCCTCGAGGAGAAACGGCGCGAGCGGGACGGCGGCCAGCGCGGTCAGGGCGCCCAGGCCGTGGGCGAGCGTGACGAGCGCGAGGATCCCCCAGCGCGGCGTCACGAGCGCTGCAGGAGCGCTTCGGCGGCCTCCATCAACGTCTCGGACAGGGTGGGGTGCGTGTGGATCGTCGCCGCGAGGTCCTCGACGGTGAGCGCGGTCTCGACCGCGAGCGCGGCTTCGGCGATCAGCTCTCCCGCGCCCGGCCCCACGATCCCGGCGCCGAGGAGGCGCCCCGTGTCCGGATCCGCGATGAGCTTCGTCACGCCGTCGCTGCGACCGAGGGTCGCCGCGCGGCCCGAGGCCGCCCACGCGAAGCGCGCGACCTGGACCCGGCGCCCGTCGCGCTGCGCTTGCGATTCGGTGAGCCCGCACCAGGCGACCTCGGGATCGGTGAAGACGACCGCGGGGACGACGACGTTGTCGAACGCCGCCGGGCGGCCCGCGATCACCTCGCCCGCCACCTTGCCCTGGCGCATCGCGCGGTGGGCGAGCATCGGCTCGCCGGTGACGTCGCCGACCGCGTAGATCGCCGGATCCGCGGTGCGACAGCGCTCGTCGACCGCGACGACGCCGCGCGCGTCGACGCTGGCGCGGGTCGTCTCGAGCCCCAGGCCGGCGCTGACCGGCGCGCGTCCGACCGCGACCAGCACGCGGTCGAACGCCTCGACCGCGTCGCCGCCGAAGCTGGCCTCGACCGCCGAGCCCCGCTCCGTGAGCGACGTCACCGTGGTGCCGAGCCGGATCTTCGCGAAGAGCTTCTCGCACCGCCGCGCGAGCGGCTGGACCAGGTCGCGGTCCGGGCCCGGCAGCAGGCCGTCGGTCATCTCGGCGACGGTGACCACGCTGCCGAGCGAGGCGTAGACCTGACCGAGCTCGAGACCGATATAGCCGCCGCCGATCACGAGCAACCGCTCCGGAATTTCCGGCAGCTCGAGCGCCGCGGTGGAATCCATGATGCGCTCGGACTCGAGCGGGAGGCCGGGCACGCGCGACGGGAGCGAGCCGGTCGCCACGATCGCGTGCTTGAAGCGGATCTTCTGGGGCTCGTCGCCCTCGACGCGCAGCTCGCGCGAGCTCTCGAACACGGCGCGGCCGCCGATCACCTCGACGCCCTTGGTCTTCGCGACCGACGCGAGGCCGCGCGCCAGCCGGCCCACGACTCGCTCGGCCTTCCACTTGCGCAGCGGGTCGAGCGAGACGTGCGGCTCGCCGAACTCGACGCCGATCTCGCGGGCGCGCGTGGCGTCCTCGATCAGCGCGGCGACGTGCAGCAGCGCCTTGGACGGGATGCAGCCCTCCCAGAGGCAGGCGCCGCCGAGCCGCTTGCCGGCGTCCACGACTACCGTCTCGAGCCCCAGCTCGGCGCAGCGGAACGCCGCCGAATAGCCGCCGGGGCCGCCGCCGATCACGGCCACGTCCACCTCGATCACGAGGTCGCCCATCACCATCGCCGGATCACCAGTCGAGGAGCAATTGCTCCGGACGCTCGAGCCGGCGCACGATGGCCGCGGCGAAGCGCGCGCCGTCGGCGCCGTCGGCGACGCGGTGGTCGAACGTGAGCGAGATCGGCAGGAGCGTGCGCGGCACGATCCGGCCCTCGAGCACCACGGGCTCCTCGCGGGCGCGCGCCACGCCGAGAATGGCCGCTTCGGGGTAATTGATGATCGGGATCGCGCCGGTTCCACCCAGCGCGCCGATGTTGGTGATGGTGAAGGTCCCGCCCCGTAGATCGTCGAGCGTGGCCTTGCCCTCGCGGACACGCTGGGCGAGCGTCGCGAGCTCGCGCTGGAGCTCCACGAGCGGCTTCCGGTCCACGTCGCGGATCACCGGGACGATCAATCCTCGCTCGGTCGCCACCGCGACGCCCAGATGGTAGTAGCGCTTGAGGATCAGCTCGCCGGCCGCGCCGTCCAGGCTCGCGTTGAACTGCGGGTGCTCCTTGAGCGCCAGCGCGGCTGCCTTCAGCAGAAAACTCGTCAGCGTGAGCACGAGGCCGCGCTCTCGCGCGGGCTCCACCGAGCGGCGGATGATCGCGTCGAGCTCGGTGACGTCGGCGCGATCGAAATGCGTCACGTGCGGGATCAGCGTCGCCGAGAGCGCCATGCGCTCCGCGATCGTGCGCCGCAGATGCGACAGCGGCTGCCGCTGCACCGGCCCCCACTGCTCGAACCGCGGCAACGGCGGCGCCTCAGCGCCAATCGGCGCCAGCGGCTTCGCGACCTGCGCTCGCTCCGCGTCTGCGCCGCCGCGCGTCGGGGCGGCGGCGCCCGGCTCAGCGACAGCCTGTCCCCGCTGGGCCGGATTGACCCGTGCCGCAAGCGAGCTCGACCGAGACGCGGAACCAGACGCGGCAGCACGCACATCATCATCAGTCACGCGCCCCGCCGGGCCCGTCGCCCGAACCGCACGCAACTCAACCCCAAGCTCGCGCGCAAGCCGTCGAGTCGCCGGCGTAGCCGGCACCGGCCCCACGCCAATGCCGGTACCCGTCGCCATCGCCGGCGCGGATGCGCCGGCACGTCCAGCGCCGCCAGCCGCATGCTCGACCGGCTGCTCGCTCACGTTCGCAACCGTCGCGGGCTGCCGGCGGGGCAGGGGCGAGGGGGCGGGGGGAGGGGTCCGGGGCGAGTGGGGTTCCGAAGCCCCGCGACCCCTCCCCCCGCCCCCTCGCCCCTGTCCCGCCGACGCCACGGAAGAGTCGTCGAAAGTAACGAGCACCTCACCGACCTTGACCGTCTGGCCGGGCTGGATGTGAACGCGAGCGACGCGACCAGCGAACGGGGAAGGAATCTCAACGGTGGCTTTGTCGGTCTCGACCTCGAGCAACGGCGCGTCCTCGGCGACGACGTCGCCCTCGCCGACCAGCACCTTGACGATCTCGGCCTCGGTCAGTCCCTCGCCGAGATCGGGCAGCGCGAACGGGCGAGGCATGGGCGGGCGCGCCTCAGAACGCGAGGGTTTCGCGGACGGCGGCGACGACGCGCGGGACGTCGGGCACGTTCGCCTTCTCGCGGGCGAAGCCGACGAACGGGACGTCGTGGGCGGTCACGCGGCGGATCGGCGCTTCGAGCGAGAGGAACGCGCCGTCCATGATCGAGGCCGCGATCTCGGCGCCCGGCCCGAAGCTCCGCGGCGCCTCGTGTACGACAACCGCGCGTCCGGTCTTCTTGACCGACGTCACGAGCGCGTCGCGGTCGAGTGGCGAGATCGTGAGCAGGTCGATCACCTCGACGCCCGCGCCGTCCTCGGTCCGTAGGATATCGGCGGCCTCGAGCGCCACCCGGAGCATGGCGCCGTAGGCGACCAGCGTGAGGGCGTCGCCCTCGCGCGCGATCTGCGCACGGCCGATCGGCAGCGCCTCGCTCTCGTCCGGCACGTCTTCCTTGGCGGCGTGGTAGAGCGCCTTGGCCTCGAAGAAGATCACCGGGTCGGGGTCGCGGATCGCGGCGGCGAGGAGGCCGCGCGCGGTGCGCGGTCCTGAGGGGATGACCATCTTCAGCCCGGGGATGTGGGCGTAAAACTGCTCCTCCGACTCCGAGTGGTGCTCGAGGGCCCGCACGCCGCCCCCGTACGGCATGCGAATCACCATCGGGATGTGGAACCGTCCCTGGGAGCGCATGCGGTAGCGGGCGCAGTGGTTCTCGATCTGGTGGAAGCACTGGAACGCGAAGCCGGAGAACTGGATCTCGCAAACCGGCTTGAGACCGTAGAGCGCCATCCCGACGGCGGTCCCGATGATGGCCGCCTCCGCGAGCGGGCTGTCGATCACGCGCTGCGAGCCGAACTTCCGCTGCAGGTCGTCGGTCACGCGGAAGACCCCGCCGTCGACGCCCACGTCCTCGCCGAGGACGAGCACGTTGTTGTCGCGCTCCATCTCCTCCAGGAGCGCCAGGTTGAGGGCCTTGACCATGTTCAGCTTGGCCATGGTCAGCGCCGTGTCCGTCGCTGGCCCCGCATCGGCGTTGCGTCCACCGGCGCCGGCGGCGGCTGGCCGTCGCGCGCCGGGGCGGCGTGCTCGCGCGCGGCCATCTCGTCACGCTGCGCCAGCAGCCCGGGCGGCGGGGTCGCGTAGGCGT